>WNFJ01409080.1_pt1 | contig 10270 bp, 3 predicted proteins | sample 5400461 | NCBI WGS metagenome assembly WNFJ01 (sample SAMN13153349, study PRJNA577476) | soil metagenome | isolation source: 115 cm saprolite on Douglas fir-dominated hillslope | place: USA:California | collected 2013-09-17
CATCATCGAATCGCACGGCGGCCGCTTGTGGGCGAGCCCAAGCCCCGGCCGGGGCGCAACGTTTCAGTTCACCTTACCCATTGAAGTCATGGCACACGGGGCCGCGTAGCCTAGGTGGCATACCTGCTGCCGGAGACTGTGCTCCATAACCTCTTGAACCCGCCAGAGTTGCCCACGCGATTCTGAAGCAGTAACCAAGGCTGGCGTCTGGGCGATTCAACCGTTCGCACGCTTGTTGACTCGGAGCTAAGCACCAAAGGGTAGGGAATGACAAACGCAGTAAAAAAGCCCAGGCTGTTGCCCGAGCTTTACTGACTCGGCGCGCCACGACCGTGTGACAACTCGGTGACACCGTAACTCTCTCGGCTTGGTCCTTTGGGACCGACTCGGGAAAGGAATCCTTTGCGCCCGTGCAGCCCGCGGGCGCCTCCTATGAGACGTGGAGATTTGTTGGAGTTCGGCGGGGGCGGAAACGGATACCAGAGCCATTCCCAAAGATGGGAGTCTCTACCGACGTTGCGCACGCCGCGGCTTAAGACTCCCTTCGATCGCCCGATCAAGGCGGGTGGGCTTGTGGCTACTGGCAGCTTTGGCAGACAGGAGTTCGAGCAGCAAAGTACCCGAAAGACAATTGCCCGGAAGATAAGGAATCGGTTTCGGTGAAGAAACCATGCCTCGAATCAATAAGATAAAACTCTACGGCGATTGTATTGGGATTGCTACCAGGTGTGGGGAAAAAGGTATTGGTTAGCCCGCCGCTGAAGCGACCTGTCGCGGGGATGGCACCGAAGGTGCCGGTGAGCTTGGTGTTGGGGTTGGGCGACGAAAAGAAATTGGTGTCCACAAAGCCGGACAGGGTGTTGGTAGTCCCATCCACAGTGATCTGGGCGGTGCCATCACTTTCGCTGCCACTGATGTTCTGGGTGAAATACAGCCCATACTTTCCGTTGAACAAAAATGGCGCAGCGGCTTGCGGGTAGGCGACTCCCGCTCCAAGAGAGCCAAGGTTGAGGTCGGCATCAAGAATCAGCGGAGGGTTCCCGTTGCCGGTGAGATAAAAAATGAACTCCGGTCCAGGACCGTTTTTGCTGAAATTGAGAAATGAATCGACGCGGCCAGTGCCAGTGGAATCGAGGGTATAAGTTCCGGTGAAGGTGTCGCTGATCGCGACACCAAATCCTGCCAGATACTCGTCGTCGAATCCACTAGACAGATGGCCGTTTCTATCGGCAGCGAATTTTCCGACCGACGCCAAAGAGGTCGGAAACCCTGAAAGGTCTTGACCTAAGATGCCGAATACATACTTCGCGGCGAACGACTTGTTATTGGTGAAGGTCCCGGTGGCCGCACCCTGTGCGATGGCAATTCCGGAAGTCGCACCGCCCGTACCGGAACCGTTGTTGTCGCTTTCAATCAGCTTGATGTGCACCGCGTCCACCATGTAACCGGTGAATTCGATCGTAGGACTGGAGACAAAGCACGTCGTCGGATCAAACGTCAGATCAAACTTAACCATGGCGAACGAGTCGGGGTCCGACACCGTCCCGGAAAACGCAGGTGCGGGACAGTTGGTGATGGTGCCAGCCAGGTGCTGGTCAACTAAGCTGCCAGCTCCTGAAATTGTCTTAGGGGCATCAACGTTGAGAATGCCGCCCCAGGCGGTGGCCGACGAAGTGGCAACGTCAGAACCGGTCACCGCGAACGCATATCCACCGGCAGGTACCGTTGGAGAAGTCTGAAGATCCAAAGTTCCCGAGGACGTTTCGCCGCTGGCTACTTGCAGTGGATCATCCAGAGTTGCGATGAGCGCCTGTGAACTGGAAAGGACCACGAGACTAAGATTCTCTACGCCTTGCTGGCCGATATTTGTATCCGCAGTGTCGATGGTTATTGTCCCGCGTCCATCAGGGCCGATGGTGTAGCTTCCTCCGCTGATGGGATCCGAGAACGAATTCAAGACGTCGCTATGAGTTTGCTCACCGGAGGTGATCCCACCGTTGCCATCGAGGATGATCACACCTGCCAATTGGAACGCCCCGTTAGCATCCGTCCCGCTGGTCTGGAAGACATAAACGCCCTTCAGGGTGCCGCCAAAGCCGGTGACGGTGACTGGGGTAACGATGTTCTTGCTGTGGTCAGCGGTCGCGAAAGCCTCAATCGTGACGGTTTGGCTGTTTCCGGAAATGGTTGTGGGTGGCGTGTAGGTTGCGGCTTTGCCACTGTCGGTGTGCAGAGGGCTGAGCGTGCCGCAGTTGGTAGCTGTCTTGCACAGTAACGACCAGTCCACACCAGCACTGCTGGAGTCGTTGCTGACAACCGCCGTCAGAGCCATCGTAGCGCCGAGAGGAATCGATCCAGTGGGCGCAGGTTGAAAAGCAATGGAAACGGAGGACAAAGGTGGCGGTGGGGGATTTTCGATACCGGTCGTACCTCCTCCGCATCCGGCGAGGATTGAAATCATCGCCGCCGAAAGAGGCAAGAGAATCCTTCTTTTAATTGCCACGGCCTGCCTCCTGAACTGCTTGATCATGATTTGTGAGGGGCGCGGGGGACCCGGACCGGTATCACTCCAACGTGGAGCGCTGGCCGCGAATGTTTCCCGAGCTTTGAAGCACACATCCCAAATCCTGCATCATGAACAGTTACTGGCCCGTTCCTCTCAAATGTATGGTCTGGATTTGTCCAACCGTGTAAGCAATCGTGATAGTCCCTGGGTCGAATCCCACGATCTTGGGCTTGAAAGTAATCGTGAGCGTGCAACTGCTTCCCGGAGCCAGGCTTGCACCACAATCATCTATTTCCGCGTAGTCGCCTCTTACCAAATTGCCCGTGAAGTTTATCGTCGCTGCGTTCGGGTCACGCGGATCGTTGAAAAGCGTAAGGGTTAGTGGAGCACTCGGCTGGCCCACCGCTTGGTTCCCAAAATCCAATCCTGCCCCGGGAGACATTCTTAGTGGGCTCGGCACATTTGCGGTCAACTCCACCAGAAAACGCCCGCTATCGATTTCGCAGTCCGACGTTGTGGTGCCGGTGCACTGCAGAGTATTCAACTCCAGGAAATAGTCGAGACCGGATATCAGGGACGTGCTGGGCTGCGGTGCGAAGCTTACTTGAATGGTGCATGAACCCTGAGGAGGAAGCAAACGTCCCGTGCAAGTATCCGCAGAGATTTGGAAGTTTGGCAGTCCGCTGGTCAGATCGCTGTCGCACAAGTACTGGATTGTGGAACCGCTCGCGGAGATGTTCCCGGTATCCACTTGCAACCCCGCGATTGTGCCGGGGGTGAGAGGCCGCGAAAGCGTTTGAGGGTTCTGCTTAACGTTCACGCAGGGTTGACTGAGTGCAGGCAGAACCTGGACCGGGAAGTTGCCTTGATTGGTAAGTGACAAAACTTGAGCGGGGCTTCTCTCGGTTAGGGCCTCTGCCCCGAAATCGAGTTCGGGAGTCGATGGCACGATAGCGCTGAGTCCCGTCCCCAGGATCGGCATAGCGAACGACGTTAGGTTATCCGCACTTGTGGGGCTGTTAACCGTCAGCGTTGCAGTGAGAGGAAACGGACATAAGGAGGGTGGAGCTCCTAACTGGGACGGGGGGTTCCCTGACTGGGCAAACGGCAGCCAAGGGCAGCTTTCCTGGGGCGAAAACAGGATCGTGATTGAGCAGCTCTGTTGCGGAGCAAGAGAGAAAGTTGCTTGTGGCGCACTCGCACAATTGTCCTGCTCCGTAAAATGAGGCAGCCCGGTGAAGTCACTGAGACCGCTGAAGGCGCCAGTGGGTTCCGATAGGCTTGCAATCGACAAACCGGTCAGCGCAGCGTGCGAGGGATCGGTATTCGTGAGCGTAATCGTCTGAGTCGTGGGCATCGACCCCACCGCCTGCGGAGGGAAGGTAAGAAAAGCCGGAGACAGCGAGATCGGCTGCGTGCAGCTGGTTGAGCTTCCCAGCGCCAGGCAGACGTCCCCGACATCTCCAGGAGAATTTGCCAGTGGGCAGACTTGTGTGTTGACGCCATACCCATTTGTGCCTTCGAGAACGTATCCCCCTTGGGCTGTGTTCTCGAACAAGACCGGTGAGACAGGATCCGAAGCGAGACCTGGCGAGCCGATCTGGCCGGCATTCAATCCCCTACTGGTGACAATCTGCAGGAAGACGGAATTTCCGCTAATCTGCCCGTTCACGGAAGCAGTATCTAGACAAGGATAACCTTGGAAAGTCAACGTACCGGTGACCGTCGCGTTGCTCGCTCCGATATTCGGTCCCTGCGTGAGGACACCGGAAACTGGGAAATTTTGTTTCGAAATGATGAGAACATCGCCCGCGACCGTATGGACGCTGCCCGAGACACTATGAAAGATGCCCTGGACGGACCCACTCAGCGGCTTGACGGAGGTTGCACTCCATCGCAGTCCGGTTTGTGCGGTGCCGCAGCCTTTGCCATCGGTCGAGGCATAGGTACCCATCATGGTCGAGCCATCTCCGCTGAGTGTTCCGGTCAAGCTGAAGGTCTGGGTGCCGGCTGCCGCCGCGAGGGTCACGTTCTGGCCATTGATGGTTCCGGTGACCGGAGCCGATCCACTGTTGCAAAGTGTTGGCGGACTGCCGTTTTGTGGCGACTGAATGGAGTAAACCAAAGCTCCGGAGACGGAACCTTGATTCTGCAGCAGAAATCCTCCCGAACAAATGGGAGGGAGCGTTCCCGAGGTTGAGGCACAAGCTGGATTTGGGCTGCCCAAGAAGGAACCATCGGACGGGCTTGCCAGTATGAATTGCCAGTTGCCCGAGAGCGGGCCACTGTTCTGTGACTGACTGGAACTGCTGCCGCCTCCACACCCCGAAAGGACCATCAGACTGGTCAGCAACAAAAACAACACACTCTTCACATCTCCTCCGAAGACGAACGGCGCGAACGGTTCAGGACCCGTTCGGATCCGTGCTCGACTGCTGGTGGGTTTCTCCATGATGTCCCAGTCCTCAGAAAGACAACTTCAGGCCAAACTGCACGGTGCGAGGACGATGCGCATTAAGCGGGTGCAGAAAGGAAGCCCCGGTGACGCAGTCTGCTCCCCCCTTGGCCTGAAATCCGGCAGAATACACGGGACCGGCGTAGCAACTGATGATGTTGTTTCCGCTACTGCCCGGGTTATCGGGATCGTAGATACGGAATTCGGTGTGATTGAAAATATTGAAAACCTCGGCACGGAATTGAAGCTCGCTCGTCTCGGTGAGCTTAAAGTGCCTGAGCAGCGCCACATCGAAGTTCGAGCGGCTGGGATTATTCAAGAAGTTTCGGCCAGCGTTGCCAAAGGTCAGTCCTCGCGGCGCTACAAATTGCGAAGGATTAGCCAGTAGCGGGCCAAAGCTCTGGGAATTGTTCGCAGGTCTGGGCAATCCATTCAACACGTCCGGATAGGAGGCCGCGATGCCGAGACCGCTGGAAACTCCAGCGTTGTCGGTGAGGGAAATGCCGGTGTTGCCGGCACTGTTGATCACCGTGAACGGCGTACCGGATTGAACGAGCGTTACTCCCGAGATCTCCCAGCCGCTAAGAATGTGGTTCATGACCGCGGAACAGCAGTCTTTGACGGGCTCTGATGGGTCTTGCGGTGGAAGTCCCTTAGCCCAGTCCCGAAGTTGGCGGGCGAAATTCGGTATTTGGTACACGTAGCTGATATTCAGCAGATGTCGTTGATCGAAATTCGAGCTGGCTCGATTTGCGCGCAGGTTATAGGAGTCGACCAGAACCGGATCACTTCGATCCGAAGCGTTGTCCAGGGAGTGGCTATACGAATACGAGACTCCAGCGGTGAGCGGTCCGTGCGAGCGCCGCAGCGTTACCTGAAGTGCGTGATAGGTGGAATTGGCTACATTCTGCAGGGCGAGAACTCTTCCCAGACCCGGATAAGGACGCGGGAGCGAGTTCACATTGGGGATGTGCGGCGAAGCGCATGCCGCCTGCAAATGGACATACGCGGGATTCTGCGGGGTCACCATCGTTCCGTTCTGCAGCAGGAATGGAACACTGCCGTCCCCGGGGTGGCCTCCTCCTACGATGGGAGAAACCGTGCAATCCGCCAAGGTCAGCGGTTCATTTGGACCGAAAGGATTGTCGCTGGCAGGCAACGGCGGCAACTGGTTGAGCTGGCGTTCGATGGTCAGGTGCGTTCCTTTGCTCCCAACATAAGCAACATTGACCACAAAATCGCTGGGCAGTTCTCGCTGGATACCAAAACTCCACTGCTGAGCGTAGGGCCAGACTGCCTTGGTCGGAATTCCTGTGACGTCGAGAGGATAGAGCGAGCCAGCGGGTGGGGCGGGATGCGAGAGGTCCAGCGTGCAGGCGCTGTTAGAAGGATCAACCGTGGGCCCATAACCCACATTGCCAATGCACGGATAATTAAGAGGAAGGGGCTGCGTCATGCTCAGCACAAGAGGCGAACTGGCCTCCAGGGAACCCGTATTGGCTTCGTTGCCCGTTCCATGCTCAAAAAAGATGCCATAGCCACCCCGTATCGAGGTCTTGCCATCACCCATGGGATCCCATGCGAAACCAACCCGGGGGGCGGGGTTAAACACATGACCTTTCATGCAGCCTGACGGCGTACCGTTGACGCCACACTGAACCAGCCCCAGGTCACTAACTACCCCGGGATTCACGTGAAAGGTGCTTTGGTCGAAGGCCACCGGAGCTTTGGAGGCGTTATTGTCAAGAAGCACGCCGCTGAAAGGATCCACCGCAAATCGTGTGGGATTGAATTTTGCAGCCTCCCAGTTCCATGCGCTGTGGTTTTTCTCGCGATAGGTGCCGAACAAGCTGACCCTCAAGCCCAGATTCAGCGTCAGCCGGCTGGTTACCTTCCAGTCGTCTTGGAAGTAAGGCTCAGCGATCTGGTAACTCTGGTGATAGCGCCGCTGTGCGGAATCTTGACTAAAGCTTTGCACGTAACCGGTGGTCACGCCGTTGACAGCGTACTGAGTCAAGAAATCAGCGAAGGCATTGCCCGTGCTGTGCACCAGATTGCTGAAAGTCAACAACCCCTGAAGGTCACCAGAGGCAGCCCCTATCGCGTTATTGGTCTGATTGCGCTGCGAAAGCACGTATTGCGCTCCGAACTGCAGCGTATGCCTCCCAATCGATTTGCCCACGTCATCACGCAGCGCATAGGTCGGGTTCGTATGACTCCAAGGCATATACGAGGGATCAGCTGCGAAGCCCCTGCCGCCATATGCGGCATTGGTCCCCAGGATTGCAAATCCGGGCATCTTGCCGCCGAACCCGTTATCGAACAAATGTCCCATTGCGCACTGCGGGATACCGCTTGCTGGATCAAGGCTGAGCTGAGGATTGCACTGCCCCGGAACCGCGGGATCAGCAACCAGAGGCTGATCAAGGACGGGATCACGCTGGAACCGCGCGCCCCCCGGTCCGTTCTGGTTAATCAACGAAATGTTTGAATTCACGTAACTCAGAACCAAATCGTTCAGCAAAGTCGGCGAAATCGTATGGGTCAAGCGAGCGACCAAGCTTGTGCCCGGCCCGATGAAACGGTTTTGTATCGTCGGAAAGTCGGCCGCCGCGGGATTCGTGCTGCGCAAGTAGCTCCACTGCGGCGTTAGAACGGTGGTATCCCAGGCATCATGGACGTAGCGAAACGAAGCCTTTATTTTCGAGTTCAATATCTGGTCAACGCGAAACAATTCCTCCCGCCAGTACGTTGATGGAGAAACCGCAGCGTTGTAACAGTGGTTTGGATCAGTCGGATCGACGTTCGCTACATTGAAGTTGCAGCCCGTGGCGGAGTTTGGCAGCGGTATCAGGTTCGACTCCAGAATCGCCAAAGCATTCTTGTCCACTCCGAGGGTTGCCGCCCCCAGCTGAGTTTGCTGCCCCAGCAAGTTGGAAATCGGCTGCAGATGTTTAGAATCACCGATCACCGCAGGGCAATCCGGAAATTTCTGGCGATCAAAGCCAAGAATGGAGTCGGGAGTTCCCGGCAACGGGCACACGTCACTGAAATCGAAGTTCTGTGAGACCAATCCACTCGCGACGGGAGGGGTCATGTTCTTCTGGATACCCTGCGGTGTCATGACAAGTCCGCGCTCTTTCAGCGAAGGTACAGCCTGGTTGTAGTCTGTAGGAGTTTTTTCCAGGCGGAATTCCTCGGAGAAGAAGAAAAATGTCTTATCCCGCTTGCTGTTGTAAACGCCGAGAATGGTCAGCGGGCCACCGATGGTACCCCCGAAATCCTGCCGGCGATAGAGTGGTGCACGCGTGCCAAAGTCGAAATAGTTGCGCGAGTTAAACGCCTCGTTGCGGACAAAGTCATAGACGTTCCCGTGCATTCTTTCGGTTCCGGATTTCGTGGTCACCTGGACAGTGCCCGATGCCGTGCGTCCGAATTGAGCTCCGTAATTGGAGGTCAGAACCTTGACTTCCTGAATAGCATCGAGGCTGGGATAAACCATGAGCGTGCTGGAGGCTCCGTTCAGGCCGGTGTTGAGTACATCGCTGCCGTCGACCTCGAACGTGTTGTACTCGACCCGTCCGCCGTTCACGCTGTACTTCACGCTGCCCACCACTCCCACCTTGGCTTCGTCCTGCCCCGTCTGGTTGCTCACGCCGGGTGCGAGCGCGATTAACTGCGTGAAATTCCGGCCGTTGAGCCCGATGTTCACTACTTCCTTTTGCGTGATCGTTCCGGAAACCGTGGAAGTCTCCACCTCCACTTTTCCCAAGCCGCTGGACTCCACATTTACTTCGGTTTTCGCGCTCGCCGGCTCCAGCGAGGCGTCCAGGGCCAGGTCGAGGCCTGCCGTCAGGGTGATGTTGTCGAAGGTCTTGAGCGCAAAATCGGGGACCATGATCGACAAGCTATAAGTGCCGGCTTCAAGTTCGCTGAAGGAATATGCACCCTTTTCATCGGTTTGAGTTTCCCGCTTGTATCCCGCTCCGTTACTAAGCACGACCTTTGCACTGGTTACAACTGCCTGAGTTTGGTCCGTCACCGTCCCCCTGATCGCAGCCTTGCCGTTCGCTGGCTTCTGTCGTTCCTGGCCGAGGGCAAACCACGGCAGCAGAAGCGCCAACCCGAGGACACAACGGGTGCGAACTGAATTGCGAAGCGGAACGGATGTCACGAACACCTCTCCGGCATTCAATGCTTTTGGTAGGGTTGGAATTAAACGCGGATTCTATCGGAAGCGTCATCGCCAGAATGTTAAATGAGTGTGAAATTCTGTGACCTCTGCTAGGGAGTAAAGGCAGGACCATCCCAGTCACCAACATTTCACGGACCCTTAACCCTGCCGTAACAAGTAACCGCTATGGTCGCTGTCACTCGGGTCAGCAAATAGAGCCTCCTGACAAATCTTGGCTCTGGTTTTTCCCTACAAGACCTCCTGACAAATCTTGGCTCTGGTTTTTCCCTACAAGACTCGAACTCGTGCATGCGGCAGAACGCCGCTTTGTAGTCCCACAATACAACCTCAGAAAAGGAGCATCTTATGACGCGTATGAAATCAGCCTTCGCGGTGCTGCTGTTGGCCGCGATCGTGAGCGTCGTGCCTCAGGCACACGCAGCTACAACCGTAAAGGTGGTGATTGCCGGGTCTTCGGCGATGTGGCAGTCTATAGCGCTGGCTGCCTACAAAAGCGGGAAATGCGTCGCTGGTGGATCTGCTCCCTGTTTCCCCTACACCGCCAAGAATTTCAACCTCGCCGACACCCGTCCGACGGTTAAGGGCGGTTCTACCGCCGTCGATACGGGTACTATCTGGATCGTTTGGGATAGCAACACCACGGCCACCAATGTCTGGGCGTACATCAAAGTTGACTCGGTCGTCGGCACCCGCTGCTACTTCGCTCAACCCCATTGCAATGTGGGCGTGACCTCTTTTCCGGCTCCTTCGAACCAGATCAATTCCAAACTCTGGGGTGACAACTCCTCAGACTCGACCCCGCCAGCGGCTGTGGGCGCTCTGTTCACCAGTGGAGCTTTGTTGGTAAACGCAGCTGCCACCGACATACGTCCGGAAGATGGGCTGTTCGCTCAATGCCGTACCAACTCAAAGCTGGGCGGGGGCCACGACGGGCTTGCCGGTCTCGGATACGGAGTGAACGCCTCCGGCGTTTGCCCCAGTTTTGGCGCCGCGCTTGCGAACCTGTCAGGAAATGACATCCTTAGCGGTTCCCCAGGCAGCACCGCCACCGCCCACCCCTTGGCGTTCAACATCACTGGGACTGATCCCTTCACCAACACGGCGATTCCTAAGG
>WNFJ01629123.1_pt2 | contig 10270 bp, 6 predicted proteins | sample 5400461 | NCBI WGS metagenome assembly WNFJ01 (sample SAMN13153349, study PRJNA577476) | soil metagenome | isolation source: 115 cm saprolite on Douglas fir-dominated hillslope | place: USA:California | collected 2013-09-17
CATCGATTTGCTGTTGCCGCACGCGACGTGGGATCATCCGCCGTCCCATCCCCCTGGCGAGGGTACGCCCTACGCGGACTGGCTTGGCCGGATCCATTCCCGGTGGCTCGCCGACGACTGCCCGTTTTCCATCCGGTTCTTTGATTCGCTCCTGGCGGCCTGGCGAGGGCGTCCCAGTGGGAGCGAGGCGGCGGGCCTTGATCCGGTAGATCTTCTGGTCATAGAGACCGATGGCACCTGGGAACAAACCGATTCGCTGAAGACCGCCTACGAGAACGCGCCGGCGACCGGCCTCAGCGTGTTTTCCCACTCGGTAGACGAAGTCGCGGCGCATCCCGGCGTCGCCGCCCGCCAGACCGGGATGGCCGCGCTGTGCACCACCTGCCGCGAATGCCCGGTGGTCCGGGCCTGTGGGGGCGGACTGTACACTCACAGATATAGATCCGATAATGGTTTCGATAATCCGTCCGTCTACTGTGAGAATCTCAAAATCCTGATTCCCCAGATAATTGCCCGTCCCAGGACCGCGACCGTGGCGTCAGGGCACGAGGGGAATCCTTCGGCCGGTCATTTCCTGCCCGAAGGAGCCTTTGAACTATTGTCGGCCGGACCGGGTGATGCCGCGGCGATGACATCGCTGGCCGATTCCTACTGGTCGGTAATCCGTGCTCTGGTCGCGAAGGTGGCGTCCGGTCTGGATGGCAAGGGCGGTGATCTCCAACGGGCGGCGGCCGAGGGATGGGCGCTTCTTTCCGCGCTGGACGCCGAGCGGCCAGAAGCGGTGCGCGAAATCCTTACCTACCCCTACGTCCAGGCGTGGGCGATGCAATGCCTGAGCCCGGCGAAGAGCGCCGATTTCGACCTGGACTGCGCGCATCTCGCCGGGCTGGCCGCGGCGGCGGCCCTGCGGGCCGGGATGGAGGCAGAGCTGGTCCTGCCGGTTCGCGACGGATCGATCTACTTGCCGGCCCTCGGCGCCCTCGCGGTGGAAACCGGCGCGGGCCGCACGGTGGCGGTCCGCGTTTCCCCGGCGGGGCTCGATGCCCGGCACGGTACGGGCAGATGGCAGACCGTCCGCTGCGTCACCGCCGGCGGAATATCGATAACCGTGGATGATATCGACCCTTTCCGTGACTGCCAGGCATGGGCGGCGGCCGGACGGCTGGCGCCCCCGGCATGGACCGCATGGCGGCTGGCCCTGGTGGCCGCCGCCCGGCAGCTCGCGGCAGAACTCCCTGCCTATGCCAGCGTGATCGGCGCGGGCCTGCGTTCTGTGGTGCCGATGCGCCCGGGGGCGGCGGGCCATAGCCAGAGCGGGACGGCGCGGCAGGCATTCGGCGCGCTGGCGCTCGCTCTTCCAGGCGATGTCGACACGCTGAGTGAGTTGCTCGTTCACGAGATGCAGCACGTCAAGCTGACGGCCCTGTGTGACCTTTTTGACCTGTTCGACCGGGCCGATGACACCTTGTTCGCGGTGCCCTGGCGATCCGATCGCCGGCCGATCGAGGGGCTGTTGCACGGTACCTACGCCCATCTGGCTATCGCCGACTTGTGGCGGTCGCGATCCAGGCGGACGCCGGACGCAGCAGCGAGGCGCCTGTTCCTCATGTACCGATCCTGGGTCGAGCAAGGAATCGACGCCCTCCTGAATGCGGGCACCCTGATGCCGGCGGGCGAGCGTTTCGTCAACGGCATGCGCTCAACGGCCAAGGCATGGGCCGATGACGAGTGAGCCACCCCGGCGTGGCCTGGTCGGCCGCGATCGGGTGGTGGCGGATCTTCGCTCCCTTGGCCTGCAACGAGGCCAGGATCTCCTCATCCACTGTTCCCTCCGGCGGTTGGGCGGCATCGACGGCGGCGCCGCCACCCTCCTTGATGCGCTCCTGGACGTAGCGGGTCCTGAGGCCACGCTCGTGGTCCCGGCCCAGACCACGCTGAACTCGCTGACCTCGAGCGCCTTCCTGACCGCGACGGCCGGCCTTGACGCGGAGGAACGCGCCAGGTTCGTCGCCGCCATGCCCGGGTTCGACCCGGCGAACACGCCGTCAACCGGCATGGGGGCGTTTGCCGAGTACGTGCGGACGCGATCGTCCGCCTTCCGCAGCGGTCACCCGCAGGTGTCCTTCGCGGCGATCGGCCCCGGGGCACGCGCCTGCACCTCCGTGCATGATCTGGACTGCCATCTCGGTGACCGGTCGCCGCTGGGCTGGCTGTACGACGCCGGCGCCACCATTGTGCTGCTGGGCGTCGGCTATTCCGTATGTACCGCCTTCCACCTGGCTGAATACCGCCTACCCGGGGTGCCGCGCCGTTCTTATCGCTGCTTCACCGCCGAGGGACGAACGCGGGTCGAGCACGAGTTTACCGACATCGACCTGGACGACAGTGATTTCGAGCTGCTCGGCTCGGAGCTGGAATCAGCCGCTACCCAGGACCGGATGTCTGGCCTGCGAAAGGGGCAGGTCGGGTCCGCGATATGCAGGCTGATGCCATTGCGCATGGCGGTTGACTTCGCCCGCTCCTGGCTGGAGGTTCACCGCGGGTGAGGTATCTCATGACAAAACAGCATCAGTACTTTCTATTTTCACATCTCACCCTTACCATTGTCCCAGCACCGGCGGGGCGAGAGGTGTGGTGCGCGGTGAACGACGATGACGACTACGGGTCGCCGTTTTTCCTGAGCTATGCTCGTACAACAGAGGGCTCGGCCGGAGGCGGCGAGGTGCTCGATCCAGACGGCTACGTCGAGAAATTCTTCCATGATCTGGCGGACAATGTTGGCCAGTTGATTTACCCGCGGGCCGACGTGCCGGCCGGATTCATGGACCAGGACATGCCAGGCGGCACGCAGTGGCCTGATCAATTGCTACGTGCTGTCGGAACGTGCCAGGTCCTCGTCGCCCTGCTGTCTGCCCGGTACCTGAGAAGCGGATGGTGCAGGATGGAATGGCATGCCTTCTCGCAACGTGCCATGCGGGAAGTGTCAGGAGCCGAGGCTCCGCCTCGCCAGGGGTGCATTATTCCGGTGATATGGGCGCCGTTCCATTCCACGCTGCCTGAGCACATCAAGCCGGTGACGATTTTCTCGCCAACACGTGATCCTGAACCGAGTGCTCCCGTTTACTACCAGAGAAATGGCGTCCTCGGCCTGATGCGGATGCGCCGCCTGAGGGCATGCTACGAGATAGTCACCTGGCAGCTTGCCTTGCATATAGCACATATCTATCACAGCCAGCGGACGGAGCATCGTAAATTCGACGTTGCGGAACTGCGTAAGGTCTTGAGGGATGACGGCCATGGCGGCTAAAGACAACGTGACAGAACGGCCAACCGGTAATCGTCCTTACTTCTACCTTAGTTATGCGCACTCGCCCAGGATGGCAAAATACCGCGATGCCGATCCGGACCGGTGGGTCAGCCGATTCTTCGGCGATTTGCTGGTCGCGGTGAGGCGGCACTCATCCACGCCCTCAGGGCTGATTGAAGGGTTCTTCGACCAGCATCTTCCGCCGGGCTTGGACTGGAAGGAGTCTCTCAGCCAGGCCCTTGGCACGGCTCAGGTGTTCGTGCCGCTCTACTCGGCTGGGTATCTCGCCAAATCACTGCCGGGTCGCGAATGGGCGTGCTTCCGCAAACGCGTGGAACTGGCAGGCCTGGAGGAACCTGAGCGGCGGTTCGTGCCTGTCCTGTGGGCTCCGCTGTCCGGAACGCAGGATCCGCCCGGGCTCCGGGAGGCCCTGGCGCTCGGCGCCGACGAGCCTGGCTATGTCGACAACGGCCTGCGGGCGCTGCTGAAGATCAGCTCGTATCGCGATTCCTACCGGGCGGTGGTGAACCTATTGGCTAAGGAAATCGTCGTGCTCGCGGAACAATCCCCGATACGTCCGTCGGAGGTGCCGGACATCGATGAGATGAATAGTGCGTTTTCGCTCGGATCGCCGCTTGCGGTCTTTGCCATAGAAACCGCCGCGCCGATGGCCCGCACCGTAGCCACCGAGCGCGATCCTCATGATCCTGGCAACAGCGATGCCGAGTGGCGTCCCTTCCCTCAGCAAGAGATCCCGCTTACTCAATACGCCACGCAGGTTGTCGAGCGGTTCGACTTCCAGGCCGAGGTCAGCACGATCAAGACGGTCAGCGACCCGCGCACCCGTAGGCCGGGGATCATCTTGATCGATCCATGGTTTATTGCCCACGAGGATGGTCGGTCCGCGCTGGAGTCCGCCGTCAACCAGCTACCCCGCTGGGTGCTGCCGTTGCTTATCCTGGATCAGTCCGAGGATCCTCGCACGCTGGATCTCGCCGACCAGGTAAGGGCGATACTCAGCGCGGCCGGGGCACTGCTCACAGATTCATCACGCCAGGCTGCCCGGGGGGTCAGCTCGCTCGGCGACTTCGTTTCGATCATGCCGAGGCTGGTGGTCGAAGCCGAGCGACAATACCTTCGCTATCGCAGCGGGGGAGTACGATCACAACCGTCGGTCAAACGCCCCAGCCTCCGCCGTCCCCGGCTAGACGAACCCGTTTCAAGACCGGATAAACCAGTTTCAGCACAAGATTCGCAGGGGGAGACGCCAGATGCCTGATGCGGGAGAAAGCCAGCCGCCGCGTGACGGCCAGATCGTCACGTTCTACTCGTTCAAAGGCGGAACTGGGCGAACGATGGCCCTCGCGAACGTGGCCTGGATCCTCGCGGCCAACGGCATGCGAGTGCTCGTTGCCGACTGGGACCTGGAGTCACCCGGCTTGTACAGGTTCTTTCAGCCGTTCCTTGATAAGAAGGTCGGCGAAAAACCGGGCATCCTGGATTTCATCCGCAGATATGAGTGGGCGGCGGCGGATGCAGGGATCAACCCCGAGGCGCTCATCAGCGGGAGCGAGGAGTCGAGAAGGGTCGCGCGCGAGGCGGTCACCAGGCTCGTAGACGAGCACGTCGGCCGGGTTAAAGATCACGCTATCCCCCTGAGCTGGCAGTTCCCGGGCGATGGGGTTCTGCATTTCCTGTCGTCAGGGAAGCAGACAAATGGCGACTACCAGATGACCCTGAGCGGCCTGGACTGGGACAACTTCTACGACAACCTGCACGGCGGGCAATTTTTCGACACCCTGCGCGTGCTCATGAAGCACGACTACGACTACGTCCTGATCGACAGCCGGACGGGCCTTAGTGACGTCGCGGATATCTGCACGGTGCATCTGCCTGACGTCGTGGTCGACTGCTTCACCCTGGCCACTCAGGGGATAGAGGGCGCAGCCATGATCGCCGGGATGATCCGGGGTCATACCGACCGTCAGATCGCGATACTGCCGGTGCCCATGCGTATCGACTACGCCCAGAAAGACAAAGTGGACGCGGGTCTTTCCTACGCGGCCCTCAAGTTCGAAGAGCTGCCCGCCGGAATGTCAGATGATCGGCGAAGCGAATACTGGACCAAGGTGCAGGTGCCATACCGCCCCTCGTACGCCTACGAAGAGACGCTGGCTACCATCGGTGACCGCCCGGGTTCGCAGACCGGATTGCTCCCTTCGTACGAACGGATCGCCGCGCTGATCACCGGGGGTGCGGTCACTACGTTGCCGCCGAGGGACGAGTGGCTACGCCTGCGCACCCGGTTGCGGTTCTCCCGCATGCAGTCGGTGAAGCCATCCGAGGTTGTCCTCGACTTCCGCCCCGAAGACCAGTTGTGGGCCGAGTGGATCGCGGCCGTCCTGGCGAGCGCCGAGATCACGGTCCGCTGGGTCGGTGAGGCGTCCGCGTTTCCCGATGACGCCGACGTGGAAGCACAGACCGTCGCGGTCGTGTCGGAGCACTACATCTCGCGGATGCACGATTCCCCGCCCGCCGTGCCACCCGACCTGCTCATCTCCGTGACCGACACCCGCCTGCCCGCGCAACTCGCCGAGGTGCCCGTTGTCTACCTCACCGGGCTCTCCGAGAAGCAGGCGGTGGACAGGCTGACCGACCGGCTCAAAGGGCGGCGCCTGCCGGAGTCAGAACCCGCGATCGAGACTCTGCGCTTTCCGGGCGGCGTCGGCCCGCAAATCTTCAACCTCCCGGTTCGCAACGCCAACTTCACCGGCCGGGACAAGGATCTCAGGGATCTGCGCGAGAAACTGCGCTCGCGCGGCGTGACGGTCGTGCTCCCGCTCACCATCCAGGGGCTCGGCGGGGTCGGCAAGACGCAGCTGGCGCTGGAGTATGCGCACCGCTTCAGGACGGAATACGACATCATCTGGTGGATGAACTGCGGTCAGCCGCAGTACGTCGACGCGTCGCTGGCCGACCTGGGGGAGCAGCTACGGGAGATCTTCAGGGCGGGCGTGCCAGAGGAGGGCGGCGTGTCCGCGGTCGTCCAGCAAGTGCTGCGATTTCTCAGCGAGGGGCTGGCAGGCCACCGCTGGCTTCTCGTCTACGATAACGCCGAAGATATCAACGAAATAAAGAATCTCCTGCCAAAAGGCGGCGGGCACGTCCTGATAACGTCACGCGACGAAGAATGGACGCGCGTATGGGAACCCGAATCCAAATCCATCAACGTGGACGTCTTCGAACGCGAGGAAAGCGTCAGTCATCTGCGTCGGCGGATTCCCGGCATTACCCGGGCAGACGCAGAGAAGGTGGCCGCTGCCCTTGGTGACATGCCGCTGGCCGTGGCATGGGCGGGCGCGTTGCTTGCCAGTACGAAAGACCGTCCGGACGAGATATCTGTCGACGAATACCTGGAGAGGCTGGCAGGGCAGCCAGCACTTACCCTGTCGGAGAAAAGTCCGCTGCTGGATTACTCACCAGCGGTGGCGAAAGCCTGTAACCTCTCCCTCGACCACCTCCAGACGAAGTCCGAGGCCGCCGGCCGGTTGCTTGAAATATGCTCGATGATGGCGCCGGATATCAGCCTCGACCTGATCTACAGCCAGGCCATGGCCGACAACCTGCGAGATCTTGACGCGGCCATCTCGGAGCGGGCGATGATTGCCAGGCTTATCTGGCAGATCGACCTGCTTGCCTTGATAAAGCTCGATAACAACACCCGGCAGATCCAGGTTCATCGGGTGGTCCAGGCCGTCGTCAACGAGCGCATATCCGAGGAGGCAAAGGCGTCGGCGCGGAACGTCGTCCACCAGCTGGTGGTCGAAGTCCGTCCGCAGGGCGATGTCGACGATCCGCAGACGTGGCCGCGTTACCGGCTGATCTGGCCGCACCTGAGGCCTTCGGAGGCCATGTGGTCACCCGAGGCGCGAGTCCGCCAGCTGCTTATCGAGCGGGTCCGCTATATCCGGCAGCGGGAGGACCTGGAGCGCGGTCAGCGGCGGGCGGAAGAAATCGAGGATGCCTGGAAAACCATGCTGGCCCAGCGGTCAGAGCAGGAGGTGGACGAGTCGCTGCGGCGGCAGTTGTTCCGGCTGCAGTTCGACCTGGCGAACATCCTGCGCGACCGGGCGCAATTCGATAAGTCCAAGAAGGTGGACGAAGATGTGCTGAAGGGGCAGCGGGAATTCCTCGGGAAGGACCACCTCCATACCCTGCAAACCCAGGGCAGCCTGGCCGCCGATATGCGTGCCCTCGGTGAATACCAGGCTGCCCTCCAGCTAAGCCTGGAGACCTATGAGGCCTGTAGTACAGTCGCGGTTTCACAGAAAGCAACGATCCGGATGCTGAGGGGAGCGGGATGACTGGCGCTGGGGGTCACGCTGGGTGATGGCTATCAGCGGCGAGGACAGGCTGACGCTCGAGCGCCGGATGTCCGTGCATGGGGCCTTGCCCCCCAGGACCTTCAACTCCGGCTCTTCCGTCGCGCGCGACCTGCTGGAAGCGGGCCGCTACGCAGAGGCGGCTGCCCGGATGAGTACCGTCTGGACGCAGTGCCGCGACACTCTCGGTGACAACGACCACGACACGCTGAACGCGCGGCTCCTTCTCGGCGTGGCACTGCGCTGCGCCGGACATCCCGGATCGGCCCAGGCTCACATCGAATTCGCGAGGACCGGCCTGACCCGCGGGTTCGGCGAGGACAGTAGCGATGCCCTAGCCTGCCGCCTGAGTCAGGCGCTGAACTGGCTGGCCCTGGGTCGGCATCTGGAAGCCAGGGCGGCGGCGGAGAAGGTCATGGCCGTCTATCAGGGGCGGCTAGGAGCAGATCATCCGCATTCCCTCATCTGCCAGCTGAACATCGCCACCGCGTTGTGCATCGAGGAAGACTACCGGGATGCGGAGACCAAGGCCCGGTCCGTCACCGAAGGGCTGCAGGAGCGGCTCGGGGCGACTCACCCTTACACCCTGGCCGCGAAGATGGTCCTGGCCACCGTGCTGGCCAAGCAAGGCCACCTAGATAAGGCCGGGAAGCTCGAGAAGGGGGTCGTAGACGAGCGGGAGCGAGTCCTCGGGCCCCAGCATCCAGATACCCTGCGCTGCCATGCGAACATGCTGCTTACCCAGCGTGATCAAGGGAAAGAAGGAGCGGCCGAGAAGCGCCAGGCGGTCATCGGTGACCTAGGTGAACTGATCGGAACCGAGCATCCCGACGTGACCTCGGCCATGACAGGCGACCGGCTGCTGTGCGCGATCGATCCGCAGCCGTTCTAGCGTGCGGCGCCAGCCCGGGCGGGCTCCGGCCTCGGGCTGCCGTCCACCACGCCCACCAGGCCGGCGCCGCTAACGCCGTCCGCAGCCGATAGTTCGACCTGCCGTCTGGCATTCGCCTGCCCCGCCACCCAGGTCAGAATTCTGGGCAGGATCTTCATTGCGCCGAAATGAGCTGCTCCGGTCGCCATCTCAAGATCCGAGTTAGGAATTCGCTTCGCCAGCCAACGCGTATGGCCAGGCGGCGAGAATACATCGTCGCTGCCACTCCATAGTTTAACTGGCGCAGTTATCCCGGATAGTTCGAAACCCCATGGACGGCTCAACGCAAGGACGTCGTCTATCCACCCAGCCGTGGTCTTGCTGAGCGCCTCGGTATGGACCTCGGCAATTATCCGACGTAGTGCAATATCTCCGATTATCTCTCTGTCATGGCCGACTAGTTCCGGCCAGAGCAATTTGAGCAGGCCCTCCGAACTGCTACGGACTTGCCCGGCCTGCTCGTTGAGGATGGCTATCAAATCCCCCAGATCGGCTTCGGCGTTGCGGTACACTCGAACGTTGGAGTCCGCCATGCCGAGGGACCAATCGAGGCCTTCGGCGTCATAAGGCGCAAGACTGCCCAGAGCAGCCGCGGATACAATATGCTCGCCCAGGAGGGCCGCGCACGCTAGCGCGTGCGGAGCGCCTCCGGACCTGCCCACCACGCTGAACCGGTCAATTCCGAAGAACTCAGCGATGGCCCTGACGTCCTTTGCGGCGTCCGCGACCCGGCGTCCGCGGAGCCGGTCAGAGCCCGGATAGCCGGGCCGGTCGTAGCAGATCAAGCGGATGCCGAGTCGATGCAGGACAATGCCGCGAGGCCGTGGGCCGTTGCGACTCCCCGGCGTCCCATGAAGCAGGAACACCGGCCTCCCGTCTGGATCACCCAGACTGTCGACCGACAGCCTGCGCCCACCCGGAGCCTTGACCACCTGCGTCACGGTAGCCTCCCCTGCATCTGCCCGGCCGTCGCCCGGCTATGTAGCGGCCGCGCAAGCCGGCTACTATCCCGAAATTCCTAATTTTAATTGAGCCTACATCCGTCAGCGAGGCCAGTCGAGCATCAATTTCTGGGGCAGTCTTACACAGTTTTGGCTAAATGGACCTACTGCGCCAGCGGCGTACTCACTCCTTAAGAAGCGCATCGGATGTAGTTCGGCCTGCCCTCGAAGAATAACTGCTTGCCTGTGACCCCGCTAACCAAACTATTAAGTTTCACGCCGTCCAGGTACCCGGCTGAGCTGGGCGCCCCAACCTGGTTAGGTCAGGCGCGCTCGTACACACCTTCCCTGAAGATTGACGTCCCACCCGGTCGGCCGGTTTACCTGGGCCGGCCGGTAAAGTCAACTGCCTGTTCGCAGCGCCGACCGGTAATTCGATAATACTAGCGAAATACATCATCCAATCGTTATAAATGGTCATAACTCAGGACCGCCGCTGACTATGGCAACCGCGGCCCCGACGCTAATCGGGCGATCGGCTATCAGCCCGCGAGACCGTGCAGGAAGTCGATCAGCCCCGCGAAGTACACCGCCTGGTCGTCGTACATGGCCATGTGGCTGCCGTCCGGGCAGAACAGGTAGCGCCCCTGCGGCAGGCGTCCGGCCATCATCTCCATGTGAGCCGGGTCCATGGTGTCGTGGCGCGCGC
>WNFJ01442647.1_pt1 | contig 10269 bp, 9 predicted proteins | sample 5400461 | NCBI WGS metagenome assembly WNFJ01 (sample SAMN13153349, study PRJNA577476) | soil metagenome | isolation source: 115 cm saprolite on Douglas fir-dominated hillslope | place: USA:California | collected 2013-09-17
CGTGACGTCGGCCGCGCTCAGGCCGTCAAGCACCGACCGGCGCGAGACCACGGCTTGCACGCCCCAGATCAGCGCGCACAGGATGCCGAGGCCGAGCCCCTTCCAGAGGGCCCCTCGGGCAGCTCCGGTCGGGACTCCGTCAGCCAAGTCAGACTCCCGATGCGACCCCGCTGATCGGCGTCGGATCGCCGGCTGCCGGTCGCCAAGTTTGCATCGCCGCGGCAACGGCAGGGGGCGCCGACGCCGTTAAGCTTGCGTTAAGGTTAACGCAAGGTTAACGCCGGGGCTGCATGCGTTTCGACTAGGATGCAGCGCCTTCGGATTGAAAGGCACGGTCCCGATCCTGTCCCCAGCCCCCCGTCCCCGAGAGTGATCGGGACCGTATTTGTTTGCCCATTTGCTTCCCGGCGTCTTGGCTGGAGCAGCAACAGGTTATTCCCGCGAGCGGATTGGCCAGCATGGCCATGCAGGCGATTGATCACCTCGTGATCATGTTTCCGGATCTGGAGATCGCGATCCGCGACTATACCGAGCTCGGCTTCACTGTCGTTCCCGGCGGCTCGCATCCGACTGGTACGCACAATGCGCTGATCGCCTTCGCTGACGGTGCCTATGTCGAGCTGATCGCCTTCGAGCAAAAAAATCCGCAACATCGCTGGTGGGAGGCCGCGCAAAAGGGCGGAGGTCTCATCGATTTCTGCATGCAGACGGACGATCTGACGGGCGACAGGGAGGCGTTCCGCAAGGCCGGCGTCGAGATGCAGATCGCGCCCGGCGAGCGCGTCCGTCCCGACGGATACGAGCTGCGCTGGACTTTGGCGCAGCCCCTTCCACCTTGCGCCTTCGTCGCGCCGTTCCTGATCGAGGACAAGACGCCGCGCGAAGAACGCGTTCCCCGCGAGCATCGGCATCGAAACGGGGTCACCGGCATCGCCGCGATCACCATTGCGGTCAAGGACCTGACGGGACCGCACCGCTGGTGGTCGGCGGTGCTCCGCCACGACGGGGACCCGGTGCGGCGCGAGGACCTCTACGCGCGCGGCGTGCGTTTTATGGCCGGTCCCCATGCGCTGGATTTCCTGGCACCGGAGCAAGCTTCGAGCCCGCTTTCGCCTTGGCTCGCGGCCCGAGGCGCCGGTCCATGGTCGGTGACGCTGAAAACCGCGGCAAGCTCGGGACCCTTGGACGAAGGCAAGGCTCGGGCGCACGTGATATTGGTACGTTGACCCGGGTATCGCTCCGGAATGCACCGCAGGAACGAACGCTCGGAGCCCCGAGTTTAGCTTCCACACCTCCAGGAGACGCCCATGCTGCGCATCGTACTCTCGCTGTTGCTGATCGGATTGGTCCCGGCCGCTGCTTCGGCGCAAGGAAAGAGCCGAACCACTGGCGCCGACGCCGTGCTCCAGCAATGGGATGCCGATCATGACGGCACGCTCGATCTGGCCGAGGCCAAGAAGGCCGCGGCGGCCAAGTTCGATGCGCTCGATCGCGATCACGACGGCACCCTCGACCGCCAGGAGCTTCGCGGGGTGCTGAGCGCGAAAGCCATTCGTGAGGTCGACGCCGACAAGGACAAGACCATCGACAAGAATGAGTACAACGCCCTGGTCGAGAAGCGCTTCAAGGCCGCCGACAAGGACGGCGACGGCACGCTCGACAAGAAGGAGCTCAACAGCAGCGCCGGCCGGGCGCTGCTGCGGCTGCTCCTATAGCGGCTGCCCGATCGTCAGGCCCCCGATCGTCGAATGGCCGTGCTCGCCACCGGAGGGCGAGTTTCGTTGCGAATACCAGAGTAATCACCGTTGGGATCGACAATGGGTGCGGCAGGCCGCCGGGACGGCAGCGCCTGCATTTCACGATCATCGGGACCTCCTGCTGCGGCGATCGACATTGCCGCTCGTCCCGAAGGATGCGCTCGGCGCCGGCTCGCACTATAAAGCATTGCACTCCCGGCCATCGAGGCCGCCATGGAGCCAAGCATGAGTATCTGCAAGACCGGAGCCGACCACATCCAGTCGCTCCAGGACGGACGCGCGGTCTATCTCGACGGTGAGCGCGTCGAAGACGTGACGACGCATCCGGCGTTTCGGAACGCGGTGCGATCGGCCGCCTCGCTCTACGATTTTCAGGCCCGTCCGGAGAACATCGAGCTGATGACCTTCGTGCCCGACGGCGCCAACCGCCGCATCAACCGATCCTGGCAGATGCCGCGCGATTACGACCAGATGGTGCTGCGCCGCAAAGCCATGCAGGCCTGGGCCGGAATCTCCTATGGGTTTCTGGGCCGCTCGCCCGACCATCTCGCCTCCTCGTTCGTCGGCCAGCGCATGGGGCTCGAGGTGTTTCGCCGTCACGGCGAGGACCGCGCCAAGGCGCTCGCGGGTTATTTCGAATACATCAGCCGCAACGACCTGTATCTCACCTATGTCATCGTCAACCCGCAGGCGGATCGCTCCAAGGACTGGGGCGAGCAGGTGCCGGATCTCGTCGCGCGCATCGTCGACGAGGACAGCGCCGGGATCACGCTGCGCGGCGCGAAGATGCTGGGCACCAGCGCCATCCTCGCCAACGAAGTGCTCGTAGCGAACTTGCAGCCGCTCAAGCCGGGCGAAGAGGACCTGGCGTTCTCGTGCGCGCTGCCGATGAACGCCAAAGGCTTGCGCGTGCTCTCGCGCAAATCCTACGAAGCCGCGGCGAAATCCGTCTACGACAATCCGCTGTCCTCGCGCTTCGACGAGAACGACGCGCTGATCTATTTCGACGACGTCAAGGTGCCTTGGGACCGCCTCTTCGTTCATCGCGACGTCGACATGTGCCGCGCCCAATTCCACGACACCGCCGGCCACGTCTATCAGAACTATCAGGCGCAGGTCCGGCTCTCGGTGAAGATCAAGTTCCTGATCGGGCTCGCGCGCCGGATTACCGAATCGATCGGCACCGTCAACATGCCGCCAGTGCGCGAGCAGCTCGGCTACCTGGCCGCGCACGCCGGCATGGTCGATGCGATGCTGGCCGGGATGGAGGCGGCGGGCAACAAATGGGGCGAATATTACCTGCCCAACCGGCACTATATGTATTCCGCCCAGGTGCTGACCCAGGAGCTCTACCCGCAGCTGATGAATCTGTTGCGCGAGCTCGCCGGCGGCGCGCTGATCATGCTGCCCTCCTCGGTATGGGACTTCGCCAATCCGGAGCTGAGAGCCATCATCGACAAGACCCAGCGCTCGCCGTCGATGAGCCCGGAGCGCAAGGTGAAATTCCTCAAAGCGGCGTGGGACGCCATCGGCTCGGAATTCGGCTCGCGCCACACCCAATACGAGATGTTCTACGCGGGCGCGCGCTTCGTCACCACCGGCCACAGCTTCCGCACCTTCGACTGGGACGGCGCCACCGGCATGATCGAGCAGCTGCTCTCGACCTACGATCTTGCCGACGCGCTCGAAGCACCGCGCCCGCCGTCCTGAGCGGCATTTTGCAAGGCCCAGGACATACGTACCGCGCTGCGTGCGTCCCGTTCGGCATTCTCGCCCTGATCGTTGCAATTTGACGCACCTTCTCCGCACCGCGCTTGTGAGCTGGTTCACGCACGTGCCGGATCGAACGGACCATGATGGTGACACTCCAGGAAGGAGGATTCGTCATGGTCCGGAAAGTGCCAAAGCGTAGACATGGCGGTTCCCCTGGTCGACGTATCGGGAACCGTCTCGCCGACGACTGGCCCGTCTACGTCGCCTTCTTGCCCGCTGTCCTTGCATCCGCCGCGATCGGGATCACGGCAGCGTTCGCGCTCGGGACGGTCGGTTCGTGGCACCAGAGCCCCGCGGATGCCGCGGGCGTGAAAGCGACGACAGGGGCTGACGATTACGTCGAGGGATTGGCCAGAATGGGAATCGCGCATCTCCCCCGCTACGAACCTTCCACGGTCGTGCACCGCTCCGATCCGCGCGGCGGCCCGCTGCCGGTGACGCAATTGGCGCGCGGCTGTGTGCTGCTGGGATAACGAGATGCGGTTCCTGCTTTAAGGACGCGCTCGCGCGCGGCCCTCTGGTGATGGCCGGGTTTGTCCCCGGCCATTCACGCCTTGCATGGATAGGGATAAGATCGTGGACCGGCATGATGAGCCGGAAGTTACCGGAATTGGCATGATATGACACGGCGGCAGCTCGCCGTTCTGTTGGGCTGGGCGGCAGTTCTCGGCTCGCGTGCCGCGCCGGCATTCGCACAATCCGAGGCAGCCAAGATCCGGGTCTACGAGATCTTCAAGGGCGACCGGCTAGTGCTGACGGTCAGCAACGAGCCTGGTCCTCTCCTCAGCGCCGCGCTCCCGCCGCCGGGGCGGGAACCCATGTCGCATCCCTTCCTCAGCGCCGCGGCCCATGCTCCCGAGGAGGAGCCCAGGCTGCGCGAGATTCTGGAACGCGCCGGGGATTTTGCGGATTTCATCGCGCGCCTGCGGGCTGCCGGCTACACCTTGCGCGAGCGAACGGGTGGGGGATCGAACCGCTAGCTTTCATCGCGCGTGGACCTCGGCCGACCCGATCCTCTAGACTGACGCGGGGCGAGCCTTTTCGCCCATCACCTTCGCGGGACCCTCATGCTGAGCTTCGAGCGATATATCGACGGCGGATCCGACCGGGTCGAGACGGCGATCCACACGCTGGTCGTGGCGGGATGGACTGGCCGTGACGAAGCGGCGCTGCGGCATCACATCGAGGAGCTCGCGGCGATCGGCGTGCCGCGGCCCTCCTCGGTTCCCGTGTTCTATCGCATCAGCGTGTCGAACCTCACGCAGGCCGACTCGATCGAAGTGCTGGGCCCGGATACGTCCGGCGAGGCCGAGCCGGTCCTCCTGGCGCTGCCGGACGGCCTGTGCATCGGGTTGGGCTCCGACCACACCGATCGCAAGGCGGAGACCTTGGGGATTGCGCTTTCCAAGCAACTCTGCGCCAAAGTGGTCGGACGGGTGCTGTGGCGACTTGACGAGATTGCCGATCGCTGGGACCGGCTGATGCTGCGTTCGTTCGCGACGATCGCGGGCAAACGCGTGCTCTATCAGGAGGGACCGCTTGGAGCGATGCGCACGCCCGCGGATCTCCTGGCACGGTGGCAGGACGGCGAGCCCGAGCCCGGCACGCTCATGTTCTGCGGAACGCTGAGCGCCATCGGGGGCATCCGGCCGGCGAGCCGCTTCGAGATGGAGCTCGAGGACCCGGTCCGCGGCCGCTCGATGCGGCACGGCTATGAGGTGCGCGCGCTCCCCGTGGTGAGTTGACGCAAATCCGGACCCTTGCCTGGCAGTCTCGGTTACGGCACGTAAATCCAGGGTGTTCGTCTCCAGCGGCATCCTCGACGCAAGCGGAGTTCGTTCGATGGCATCCGTGGGCGGCTCGAAAGTATCCCCCGCCGTGCAGCCGAAGCCGGAGGACTACGATTACGATCTCGACCGGGCGCTCGCCTCGGTGGTGAGCCTGCACTCGATCATTCCCGCCGACGCATTCACCGCGGAAACGCTCGGCACCGAGCGCGGCGGCAACGCGGTGTTGATCCGCGAAACCGTGGCGCTGACCATCGGTTACCTGATCATGGAAGCCGAATCGATCTGGCTCACCACGAACGAAGGCAAAGTGGTTCCCGGACATGTGCTCGCCTACGACCAGGAGACTGGCTTCGGATTGGTGCAGGCGCTGGGGCACCTCGACCTGCCCGTGCTGGCACTGGGGCGAGCGAGCGCGGCGCCGGTCGGCGAGCGCGTCGTCGTGGCCGGGGCCGGCGGACGGCAGCACTCGGTGGCAGCGCGCATCATCGCCAAGCAGGAATTTGCCGGAAATTGGGAATATGTGCTCGACGAGGCGATCTTCACTTCGCCGGTGCATCCCAATTGGGGTGGTACGGCCCTGATCGGCCCCGGCGGCGACCTTTTAGGTGTCGGATCGCTGCAAATCCAGCAAGGCTCCGAGCGGGCGTCGCCCGATCACCTCAACATGATCGTGCCGGTCGATCTGCTCCAGCCGATCCTGGACGACCTCCTCACGTTGGGTCGGCCCAATCACCCGCCGCGGCCGTGGCTCGGACTTTACGCCACCGAGATCGAGGACAAGATCGTCATCGTCGGCCTTGCCAATCGCGGACCGGCGGAGCGCGCCGGCTTGCGGGCCGGCGACATCGTGCTCGCGGTCGCGGGCACCGAGGTGAGCGAGCTTGCCGGCCTGTTTCGCCGGATCTGGTCGCTCGGCCACGCCGAGGTCGAGGTACCGCTGCTGATTTACCGCGATGGGCGCACTTTCGAAGTGCGCGTGCCCTCCGGTGATCGCAACCGGTTCCTCAAAGGACCGAGCCTGCATTGAGCATGGCCGGCGTGGTCAGCGGAACCACCAAGGCGGGGCGGACCATTGTCGATGGGTCGGGGTACCTCCATACGGGGCATACGCATATCCCTGGCCAACCGGTTTGGGCTCCTCGTTCCCATCGCGCCCCCTCCGGCCGCTTCGCTTGTGCTTGTGCGCCAGCTTGCTCGTCTCCGGCCGATCGCGATCGTTGGCAGAGGATTTTTCGGCGGGGACGGCAGCGCCGGTGGCGATCTCGGGTTCGCTCGAGGCGGCGGCTGCCGGGGACCGCACCGTTTCGCCGCCTTGGGCGCCGGCATTTGGATCCGAGGCGTCGGCGCGGCCGCTCGGAGGCACCGCAGAAACTTGCACGGAAAAGACTTGCCTCGAATCGGGGACCGTTTCGGCTGTGACGGTTCTCGGCTGGACGTCGGCCTGAAGTTCCACCCCTTGCGCCGCCTGGGCGCCCGCGGGCACCGCTGCGCCGCTCGTGAAATAAGCGCCTGGTTCGCGCAGGGGCGCCGAATCGGTCGAGCCGGCGGGATGGAACGCAAGGAATGCGGCGCCTACGACCACCACGGTACCCGCGGCGGTCACGACGGCATTGATCCCCGAGCGCACAGCGCCGTCCTGCCGGGCCCGCAAAGCGTTGCGACCGGCTCGCCGCAGCGCGCGCACGCGCCGGTGGCCACGGTTCGTCAGCTCGTACCTTCCGCGGCTACGGTTCCACACCAGGAGGCCATGTTTGCCCGCGGTGGTAACCAACGCGAGGCGCTCGCCGCGCCTGGCAGGAAAGCCGTCGAGATTTCCGTGTGCCTTGATATGTTCGATCGCGGCGCCGATCCGCAGCGCTTCCAGATCCACGGCAGGCGATGTTCGCTGGGAAGGTTTCGACAGGGGCCCGATGCCCATGGCCAGCACCTCGGTCCGCCCCTCGCAAACGAGCCGCCCGCCAGCCGCATGGCTTACCGGAGCAAGTTCAAGGAAGGAGCACGGCAGGTTATCAATCGTCGAGCGGCCGACCGGTTCCCTCTAGCGGCCAAAATCAGATGAAAAACGTCAAGGCGCGACCGTGATCGGCCGTTTGCTGATGACGATCAGCAAAACATAGACCGCAAGCGTCAGGATCAGGCTGAGCACGAAACCCGGCGCGCCGAAGTATTCCATGCTCAACCCGGTCGCCAAAGGTCCCGTCAGCTCGCCGAGACCGCACATCGAGACGAAATAGCCATTGGCCGTGGCGATGCCGACGCCACGGTAGGATTTCACGATAGAGATCAGGCCGATGGTGTAGAGCCCTTCCAACAGCCCCCCGAGGCCGAACGCGACGCCGAACGCAACCGGCTTCACGCTCATGATCGCCGGCAGGAGCGCCAGCAGGAAGATCGAGCCGATGCCGCACAGCAGCAGGAGTGGTCGGGGGTCGCCTCTGGATGCCGAAAACCCCAGCGGAACTTGCAGCACGATCGCCCCGATGGTGGCGAATACCGCCAGCACCACGGCATGCATGTAATCGTAGCCGCTCAGCACGCTGTAGACCGACAGCATCGCCATCCCGCCGTTGTCGGCGACGCCGAACACGAAAGCGGACACGAACGCGATGGGCGCGAAGCGCAGCGTGGTGAAGGTGGAGCTGCGAACGACGGGCGCCAGCTCCTCACCCCGTTTCAGGCAGGCGACGATCGGCCCGGTAGCGAGCCAGAACAGCAGGGAACCCCAGAGCAGCGGGGTCGAGCCCTGGATGCCGATCATGGTCACCAGCAGCGGGCCGGCGGCGGTGCCGGCGGCGAGCGCAGTCGCATACCATCCTACGATCCGTCCGCGGTTGCCGGCATCCGCGCGCGAGATGATGAGGGACTCGCTCGCGGTGAACAGCAGCGCAAGCCCCGCTCCGAACACGAAGCGCACGGCGTTCCAGATCGCGAGCTCGCTGAGAGAAATGAAGGCGATCAAGGCCATGCTCGACAGCAGCGCGCCGGCCAGGATGGCGGCCCGAACGCCGCAAAATCCGATGACGTGTTTGGTGACCGGAGCCGCGACGGTGATTCCCAGGGCTTGAATCGCCACACTGGTTCCGATCTCGAACCCCGAGAGACCCATCGCCTGCATGCGAAGATTGAGCAGATGCATCGAGAGGTTGGTCGCGAAGCCCACGACCGCCGCCGCCGCGATGAACCCGGTGATCGGGATCAGGCGGGCATCGGCTTGCGTCAAGAACGGGATGTCGCCGCCGAGCGCCGGATCTGCAACCCGCGGCCGGTACGCCTCGCACGGCGGCGAGGCTGCCAATCCGAGCCTGATATGGTTTGCGACCGCCATTGCCCGTCACGCCCGAATCGCAGTTTCCAATCTATTGCAGCGCGGCACGTCTTGTCGTTGGGGACGCTAGCAGGCAAACCGTTCTTTTTTCGTAAGATGCATCTCAACACACTGGGGCTTCGGTTCGCAGCTCGTTAACCGAATGCATCATTTACCGGATCGACCGATGCGGCGAGCCCCGATCATCGCAATAATGAATGCGGCCGCGATCGCCCAAATATTCCGCGACTCCTGGGCGACCGAGGAAGCCGGGTCTTGCGTTCCGTGAAACGGGTATTTCGGCGTGTAGCGCTCGATCGGCGCCGGATACCGATGCTGTGCAGCTCGACAGATGAGGCGAAGGGCCGCCGCTCGACCGAACATCACTGGATCTCCGCAAAGCCGTGTTTCGGGTTACGGGCATACGGCCGGATGTTTTGACGAGAGCACAAAAGATTTTGGAAATTTGCCGCAAATTGGTTGATGTTTTTTCAATGCTGCGCATCTCAAATGCATGACGCGGACCGCGCGGCGGCAGGATTAGGGTTAAACGATGCTGAATCCATCGTGCTCTATGTCGAAAGATTGCATAGCATTTGATTAAATCGGCAGCGATAGAATTAGCTTCGTACAGTCGGGAAAAGCCAACCAGCTACGGGCTATCGCCATGTCGAACCACATTCGATCGATCATCGGAAACCACAGCCGCGTTGCCTCGATCGGGCAGCGCCGGGTGTGGCTGTTTCTGGGCGGCGCCGCCCTCGATCTGCTCGGTCGCTTCCGAGCCAGCGAGAGCGGCAACATCGCCATCATCGCCGCGATTACGCTGCCGCTGACAGCGGGCGCGGTCGGCGTCGCGATCTCCTATTCGACCGTGAATGCGGTCCGCAGCAACATGCAAGCGGCTCTCGATGCCGCGGTTCTCGCCGGCGCCGGCGCGCTCGATACCATCGGCGGCTCGAATCCGCTTACGATCGCGAACGACGTATTCGCCGGCAACACCAGCAAGTTCGTGAACACGGAGGCGACGACGATCGCGGCCAATTTCACTCTGGCCGACCCTACGGTTTCCGGAACGGCCTCCGGTTCTGTGGTGAACCCGTTCAGCGGTCTGATCGGCCCCAAGACGATCCCGGTCACGGTGAAAGCCGCGGCCACGAAGCTGACGACCCCCATCTGCGTGCTCGGATTGAACGGGCTCGAGAACGGCTCGTTCGACATCAACGGCAGCAAAGCGACGTTCACGGCGACCTGCGCGGTCCAGGCCAATACCGACAACAAGGCCGGCATGAGCTCGGAAGGTCAGCCGACCGCAAACGCCAAGAAGTTCGGGGTCGTCGGCGGACACAAGGGCGACGCTTACTCTCCGACCCCCGTCGACGGCTCATCCCAAGTTGCCGATCCTTATGCCTCGACCCCGTTCCCGAGCTCGACCCCGTGCACCGGCAAGTACAACGGCAATGGGAAGGGCTTGGATATCAGCAACGATACCACGCTCTCGCCCGGCACCTATTGCGGCGGGATCCACGTCTTCGGCAACAGCACGCAGGTCACGCTGCAGCCGGGCGTCTACGTCATGTCCGACGGTCCGTTCTGGACCGACGCCAGCTCGGTCGTCACCGGCGACCAGGTCATGATCGCATTG
>WNFJ01315701.1_pt1 | contig 10268 bp, 9 predicted proteins | sample 5400461 | NCBI WGS metagenome assembly WNFJ01 (sample SAMN13153349, study PRJNA577476) | soil metagenome | isolation source: 115 cm saprolite on Douglas fir-dominated hillslope | place: USA:California | collected 2013-09-17
GTATTCGAAGCCGAGCGCCCGATACCAGTCGCCGATGCCGCCAAGGATTTGCTGCCCGGTACACATAATACTCCCGCGAGCGAGGTGATTCCTCCCGCGACAGCGCCTAAAAAGTTCAATTTCCGCAAGCTGTTGATGACGGGCGCGGCGGTGGCGGCGCTTGCCGGCGCGGCCTGGTACGGCTGGAACTACTGGACGGTTGGCCAATACCTGGTCTCAACCGATGACGCCTACGTGAAGGCCGACAACACAACCATCGCGCCGAAGGTATCAGGATATCTGCGGGAGGTGCTGGTCGGCGACAATGAGCGGGTCAAGACCGGCCAGGTGCTGGCGCGGATCGACGAACGCGACTTTCAGGTGGCACTCGACCAGGCCAAATCCGACGTCGCCGCGGCTAATGCCACGATTGCGAGCAAACAAGCGCAGCTCAGCGTTCAACAAGCGGTGATCGACGCCGCCAAGGCAACCATCGACGTCGACAAGGCAACGGTAACTTTCGCCGGGCAGGAGAACAAGCGCTACACGGATCTCGCGGCCACCGGCTTTGGCAGCGTACAGAACGCTCAGCAGGCGCAGTCACGCAATGCCGGCGCACAGGCCGCGATCCAGCGCGATACCGCCAACCTTGCCTCCGCGCTGAAACAAGTTGACCTCCTCAAGGCTGAGATCGCCCAGGCCAACGCGGCACTGGCGCATGCGCAAGCCGTGCGGAGCCAAGCCGAACTCAACCTCGGTTATACGACCATCGTCGCGCCGATCGACGGCATCGTCGGCAACCGCACGCTGCGTGTCGGCCAATACGTTCAAGCCGGGACGCAACTGATGTCGGTCGTGCCCATCAGCGGCGCCTATGTGGTGGCGAATTTCAAGGAAACGCAGCTCACCGATGTGCGCGAGGGTCAGGCCGTCGATATCGCGGTCGACATGTTCCCCGGCCAGCTAGTGCACGGCCATGTCAACAGCATCGCGCCCGCCAGCGGCCAGGAATTCGCATTGCTGCCGCCGGATAATGCGACCGGCAATTTTACCAAGGTCGTCCAGCGCATTCCGGTGAAGATCACGCTCGAGCGCGACAACGGCGCGGCGATCGAGCTGCGTCCGGGTATGTCGGTGATTCCAACCATCGAGACGAAATCGCAAGCTCGGGTGCAGGCCCGCAACCGCGAGACCGTAGCCGTACCCAAAGTATCGAATGCCTCTTTCGGAGGGTAGTGCCATGTAAAATCCCGCCACGTCAGCGATGTCCGTGCCGCTACCTTCGCGCGGACGATCTGCACCCACAGCGGTCGATCCGAACCGCGCCAGCGCCACGGTCTGGATCGCCGTGCTCGCGGCCATGATCGGTTCCTTCATGGCGATCCTCAACATCCAGATCACCAATGCCTCGCTGCTCAACATCGAAGGCGGCATCGGTACTGGGGTCGACAACGGATCGTGGATCTCGACCTCGTATTTGATCGGCGAGATCGTGGTGATCCCGCTCACCGATTATCTGAGCCGGGTGTTTTCGTTCCGCCGCTATATGCTCGCGAGCGCGGCGCTGTTTGCGGTTTTCTCGGTCGCGTGCGCCTTCACCCATGATCTGCCGTCGATGATCGCGATGCGCGGCCTGCAGGGTTTTGCCGGCGGCGTCATGATCCCGATGGCATTCACGCTGGTACTGACAAAACTGCCGAAGCCGCAGCAGCCCGTCGGCCTTGCCGTCTTTGCGCTGTCGGTGACCTTCGCGCCCGCGATCGGCCCCACCATCGGCGGCTATCTCACCGAAAACTACGGCTGGCAGACCATTTTCTATGTCAACGTGGTGCCGACCATCGTGATGGTAAGCGCGCTCTATCTCACGCTGGAGCGGCAACCGATGCAGTTCAGGCTGCTGAAAGAAGGTGATTGGCTCGGCATCCTCACCATGGCGATCGGGCTGTCGGCGTTGCAGACCGTGCTCGAGGAAGGCAATAAGGACGACTGGTTCTCCTCCCCGTTCATCCAGCGTCTGGCGGTCGTCTCGCTGGTGAGCCTGTCGCTGTTCGTCTGGATCGAGCTGACGGTTGAGAAACCCCTGATCCGGCTGCGCCTCTTGACGGGCCGCAACTTCGGCTTCGGCACCATCGCCATGACGATGCTGGGCTTTGCGCTGTTCGGATCGGTGTACATCCTGCCGGCCTATCTCGGTCAGGCGCAGGGCTACAATTCCGAGCAGATCGGCGCGGTGTTGGCGTGGACCGGCTTGCCACAACTGATCTTGATTCCATTGGTGCCGAAGCTGATGCAGCGGTTCGATACGCGTTACATCGCGATCACCGGGCTGCTGATCTTCGCCTATAGCTGCTTTATGAACACCGAAATGTCGCTCGACTATGCCGGCGACCAGCTCTGGATCCCCAACATCGTGCGCGCCATCGGTCAGGCCATGGTGCTGACCCCGCTGACCTCGGTGACAACTGGCGGTATCGCGCCGCAAGACGCCGCGGCCGCGTCCGGCATCAGCAACATGCTGCGCAATCTCGGCGGTGCGATCGGCACCGCAGTGCTCGCCACCATTATCACCAAGCGCGAGCAGTTCCACTCCAACATCATTGGCCAGTCGGTCACGCTCGGCCGCGAGGAAGTACGTGCCCGGATTTCCCAGATGACGGAGTTCTTCATGGCTCACGGCGTGCCGGATCCGGCGGCAGCCCGTCAGCAGGCAATTATCGCCCTCGGCAAGGCGGTGAAACAACAGGCACTGGTGATGGGTTTTAGCGACACCTTCGCGGTGATCGGCGTAGTGCTGGTGCTTGCCGCGATTGCCGTCGCCTTCACGCGCAAGGTGAAGGGAAGCGCGGCCGGAGCGCATTGATCCGCTAAGTGCCTCGCCGCCTCAGCGGCGGGGCACTCAAGTCGAACGGTCACACTTCGATCACGCGCTCGATATGAACACGGCGGCAGTCCATCTCATATTCCAGATCGACCACGGGCGGGCGATTGAAGTGCCAGGTCAGGCCGGGACGCAGCGCGCCACGCTTGCCGAGTTCGCTCTCCAGAAACGGAAACACATCGCGAATGGTGTAGAGCTGTACCGCGGTGGTCTTGTGCCAGTCGCCGGAGAACGCGCTCATGCGCCGCTCCATCTCGTCCAGCACCCATTTTGCCTTCTCTAGCATCGCTTCCGGGCTGGTTTCGCCGAGGCGAACCGTATGGTCGCGATAGTTTGCCTTGCCCTCGACCGACTCGCCGCTGCCGGAAATGACGAACGATGCCGGCGCGCCGGGTGCTGTGGTCGTAAATGAGAAGGCATGAAAGCCCGGCTCCGGCGGCGGATCGAGTTTTGGGCAGACATTGCTGCGCGCGACCGGATTGACGCCGTCCTTCATCACGCCCCATTCGATCAGCGTTTGGATATAGATTTCGTTGAAGGCCTTGAATTTGTCTTCGGTGAACGGGGCGGGCGAGCGCAGTTCGCAGGCGCCAAACGCTGTCAGCGGCCGGCCGGCGGCCCTGATGATCTGCGCAATCCTCTCAAAGCCCTGCTTGAGCGGAACCACGCGCGAGAAACGCACGCGCTCGATGGTGAAGCCTGAAAGTGCGCCGATGCCGCACGAATACTGGCTGACGCCCGGCATGAAGCTGTAGCCGCCAGTGTTAACCTCGATGGTCTCGATCATGGTGTCTCCTTTGCGATAACGCGCTTCGCGGTCTAGCGGGGTTCATCCTCGAGGACGCCGAGATACGCCTCGCGAATGATCGGATCGGCCAGCAATTCCGCACCCAAGCCTGACCGCACGATGCGGCCCATGTCCATGACGTAGGCGGAATGGCAAATGTCGAGCGCTGTCGTGACGTCTTGCTCGACCAAGAGGATCGACATGCCCTGGCCGTTCAACGCCCGCAACGCTGCGACCAATTGCTCGACCAATAGCGGCGACAATCCCAGCGACAATTCGTCGATCATCAGAAGCCGCGGCGCGCTCATGAGGCCGCGACCGATCGCGCACATCTGCTGCTCGCCGCCGGACAGCGTTGCGGCCGCCTGGTTGCGGCGCTCGCGGAGTTTTGGAAATGTTGCGTAGACCCGATCAAGATCACGGCTGAGCTCGCCGCGGCTTACTTTTCTCGAATACGCCCCCATCAGGAGATTGTCTTCGACGCTCATCGCGCCAAATAGCCGTCGTCCCTCCGGGACATGGACGATGCCATGGGCCAGAATTTCCGCGGATGTGTCCCCGGTAAGATCCCTTCCTTCCGAAAAATAGTAACCGCCCTGCGTCGGAATCAGGCCGGACAGCGCGCGCATCAGGGTGGTCTTGCCCGCGCCGTTGGAGCCGATCAGCGCGGTGATCTCGCCGCGCCGCACCGCCATGTCGATACCCCACAACACCTGGACCTCGCCGTAGCCGGCGCGCAGCCCCTGCAGTTCAAGGATAAGAGAATTAGCCACGGGCGGCATTCCGTTGCGCGTATTGATGTCCGAGATAAGCATCGACGACGGCGGGATTCTTGATGACGTCGCGCGGCGGTCCATTGGCGATCAACTGCCCATTGTGCAGCACGGCGATCCGGGTGCAGACGTTGAGCACGACTTTCATCAGATGCTCGATCATCACGATGGTGATGCCGCCTGCCGCCAGCTGATGAATGAGTTGCGTCGCCCGCTCCACCTCGGCGCTGTTGAGCCCGGCATTGACTTCGTCGAGGAACAACAGTTTCGGCTTCATCGCCAACGCCTTTGCCAATTCCAGCCGCTTCCGCATCGCCAGCGTCAGCGTCGCCGCCGATTGCCCGGCCTGTGCATCGAGCCCGACGAAGGCGAGATGCGCCCGCGCCTCTTCGCGGGCCGACTTCAGGCTCACGCCGGACTGCGAAAACAGCGCTGCCGCGGCAACATTATCGAGCGCGGTGAATTCGGCGAACGGCTGCACGATCTGGAACGTGCGCGCCAACCCAAGCCGCGCCGCCCGATAGGTTTTGACCCTCGTGATGTCCCGTCCCATGAAGATTATCTTCCCGGAACTTGCGGGCGTCACACCGCAGACCGCATTGACCAGCGTGGTCTTCCCGGCGCCGTTGGGGCCGATCAACCCGAGCACTTCGCCTTTGTTGATTCCGAGCGTGACCTCGGAAAGCGCCCGCAGGCCGCTGAAATGCTTGGACACGGCGTCGAGGCGAAGGATCTCAGACATGTTTTGCCTTCCGCCACACCATGCGGGAACGCAGCGAGATCAAGCCATGCGGCAGGAACAACAGCAGCATGACGATCAATACACCGAGCACGCCGCTGTGGATCTGGATGTAGTTGCGCCAGACCACTTCCTCGAGCCCGAGATAAAGCAACGCACCACAAACCACGCCGAGCGGCGATCCGAGCCCACCCATGAGCGCCATCACAATCGGTTTTACCGAGTAAAGGATATCGAATACGTCGGATGGGTCGATGTAATGCACCCATGCAGCATAGATGCCGCCGGCAGCACTGACGAAGCAGGCCGACAACGCGAACGCGATGCTTTTGTAGAGTGTGGAGTTCAGGCCAACCATGTCGGAGGCGGTTTCGTTCTGCCGAATGCAGGCAAGCCCGAAGCCGAGTTTTGACATCGAGACGGCGATCACCATCAGCGCGGTCGCCGCCAGCAACGCCCACATCGCATAGAAGAAGAAGGTGGCGTCGGCCAGAACGCCGGAACCTGCGGCCAGCGGGATATTCAGGCCCATGCCGCCGCCGGTCAGATCAGTGGCGTTGTTGACGAGTTCGCGCAGCACCTCGACCAGCGACAGACTTGCGATCGCGAAATAATGGCCACGCAAGCGCAGCAACACGATCCCGAGCAAGCCGGCCAGCAGAAACGACGCCACGAGCGTCACCAGGATCGACAGCGCGAGCGGCAGGCCATCGCCAAGCAGCACGCCGGTCGCATAGGCGCCGAAGCCAAAAAATGCCGCGGTCGCGAACGACGGGTATCCGACAAAACCGCCGACCACGTTCCACGACAAAGCAAGGATAGCGTACATGCAGGCGATGGTGCCGAGCCGCAAGGCGTAGGGTCCGCCGAACAAAGGCAGCGCCGCGATGCAGCCGATCAGCACCAACAGCGCCAGATCGAGCTTTTTCATTCAAAACCCTTTCGGCCGAGCAGCCCCTGAGGCCTGACGATCAGGAACACGATCAACAGCGCGAAGGAAAGCGTGGTCGCATGCGCCGGTCCGATGGTGGCCGAACCGACGCCTTCGACCAACGCCAGCAATAGGCCGCCTGCCAGTGCGCCCGACACGCTGCCGAGACCCCCGAGCACGCAGACCACGAACGCCTTGCCGAGGAATGTCGACGAGGTCAGCGGTGAAATCGGAAAGATAAGCGCCATCAGCACGCCGGCGCATCCCGCAAGCGCCGCACCGAGACCGAAGGCGATGGCGTAGATCGATTTGACATCGACGCCCATCAGCACCGCGGCGTCGCGATCAAGCCTTACCGCGACGATCGCCCGGCCAACCCGCAAGCGCCGCAGCACGAGATAAAGCACCAAGGTGAGCGCCAGCGCGGAGGCCGTGGCAATCAGCCGATCGACCGGCACCACCACGTCAAACAGCGAAACCGAGCCGATCGGCGGGCTCAAGGTCAGCTTCCGATAGTCGGCCTTGAAGAAATAAATCATCGCATTGTTCAGGATCAGATCGAGCCCGAACGTCAGCGTCAGCGTCACCAGCACCGGCGCTGTGATGACGCGATTGAGCAGCAATCGCTGCAGCAGATAGCCGAGGATGAAAAACAACGGCGCCGCGACGATCAGGACATACCAGGGCGGGATTTTTAGCGATTGATATAGTCCCCACGCAAGATAGGAGCCGAGAACGATGAACGATCCATGGATCAGGTTGATGACGTTCAAAACGCCCCACACCAGCGAGAAGCCGATCGCAATACACGCATAGAGGCAGCCCAGCACCAAGGCGTTGATCAATACCTGGGCTACCAACACGCTTCAATACTCGCTAGTCTTCGCAACGATCTTCGTCAGTTTACGCCAAGCTTGAGTTCGCCCTGCTTGATGGCTTGCGGGAAAAGCACGACCGGTTTTGCGCCTTGGATCTGGAAAACCGGAGGTTCGAGCGAATTGATCTGGCCGTTCGATCCGAATTTTACCGGGCCGAAGAAGGTGACCATGTCCAGCTTCGCCAATTCGTCGCGTACTTTTTCGCGGTCCAGCGAGCCGGCGCGCTCGATTGCGATCTGGAACAGCGCGCCGCAGAGTGCTGCCGATGCCTGCCCGTAGTCGGGCTCGCTCTTGTATTTTTCCTTAAACAACTTCACGAAATTGCTGGTCGAACCGAAAATATCCTTGCCGTCATACTGTTCGGCAGGATGCCACCATGAAGCGCTGGTGACGTTCTCCGCGCTCTGGCCCGCCTGCTCAATGAATTCCTGATACGCCGGTCCGGCAATCATGGTCACCACAGGCGCTTTCATCTGCTGGTCGACCATCTGCTTGCGGACCAGCAGGAGATCGTTGATATAACCGGTGATGAAGATCCATTGCGGGCCGAGCGATTTCATCTGCGACAAGGTCGCGGAGTGATCGAGCGTGCCGATCGCATATTTTTCGAAGTAGACCACCTCAAAACCATTCGCCTTGGCCGACTTTTCCATCTCCTGGGCGATCGCCAAAGGAAACAGATCGTTGCGCGCCAGAATGGCGACCTTTTTCACATCCGGTGCCTGCGACTTGATGATTTGGGTCAACGGCGTCGTCAGCGTGTCATTCGGCGTGAACGTGCCGAACAAATATTTGTAGCCTTGGTCATAAACCTGCGACGAAGAGGCCGTGCCGGCGATGGTCGGCACCTTGTACTTTTCCGAGATCGTGCTCGCCGCTTTGGCGGCGCCAGAGCCGAACGGACCAAACAGGAAGTTGATATTGTCCTGGGTGATCATCTGCTCGGATGTCTGTACCGCGCGCGGCGTGTTGGATTGATAATCGGCATAGACGATCTCGACCTTGTACTTCTTGCCGCCGATCGAAATGCCGCCAGCCTTGTTGGCCTGCTCGGCCCAGAGGTCGTAGCCTTGCTGCTGCTTGATGCCTTCCGGCGCCAACGGTCCCGTCAACGGCAGCGGCGCGCCGAAGCGAATGACATCATCGGCCACAGCCGATGATGCAAACGCGCTGCAACAGACGGCTGCGACCATTGCCGTTCCGGCAATCATCGAGAAACGCGCTAGCTTTTGACAGTACATTCCAAACCCCCAACATGAACCTTGATCGCGGCGTCCCGAAGCATGGCAAATCCGAAGGGCGAATAAAAGCACCGAAATCAGCTAGAGGCTGCTTTATGCTTGAGCAGCTCGCCAGATTTCGCGCGTGCTTGTTCAGGTCCCGACGCGCAGTGATGCACGCTGCTTGCGAAGATAAGCGATGACCGAGAGCGCGGTGATGCGACCGGTCTTTGGATTTTCCGACGGGATGTTCTCGATCGACATCGAAAAGCGGGCGGAGTCGGATTCCACCTCAACGCGATGGATGTTGCGCATTACCGTAGGATCGGCCCAAATCTCCAGTTTCGTTCGGTCCGGACCTATTCCGGCCAGCGACAGCGCGACGGCCACATTCAGGTTGGCCGGGAATCCCTTTGCGGCCTCCCGCGCGGTCCCCTCGAATATCCGGAGCGGTTCGGTAATTCGTTCGATGTCGATGTTGTTTTCGACGATATAGGGGGCGCCCGCGAGCCCCTGGATCGGCTTTCGTGTCACCATCCGGACCGAGTGGATGTTGCCGACCGCCGCTGCGGTCACCGCGTCGAGGCCGATCAACGCGCCCGTCGGCACCACGATCTGGCCGCCATTTTGTTTGGCGAGCTCGATCAGGTCCTCGTTTTCGAGCAGCGCGCCGGCGCTGAGGACAATCGCTGTTTTGCCACTCGTTACGAACGGCGCGACGATCGACCTGATGAGCTTGCTCGGCGCGCACTCGATGACGATGTCGGCGGCATCGACGAGCTTTTCGATCGGCAGGACGGCTGGCGTTGTCGCCAAATTGCCGAGCCAGCTTCGGTGCTTTTCCGGATTCTGCGCCGACACAGCGGCGAGAACCATCCCATCTATTCCGCGGTCCAGCGCTTCAGCTACCCTCTTCCCGATAGGTCCGAGCCCGGCAATAGCAACCCGCAGGTCGGTCGGTCCTAAATTCGGCATTCGTTCGCTTCTCTGTCTTTTCGATTTTCAGCGCCTTACGCGACCGCGCGGGCTAAAAACACCATTACCATCTCGGCGCTTTTGCCTCACAATCGCACAACGGATGCCTATCATCTCCGCTTGCAAAGGGGCAGCGCTTTCGATTATGTCTATACATGTTATATGTCTAGACATGACGACCCGTTAGCGGGTTTGGCCGACATGAACGATGCAGTGCTCGCGTTTGACGCCATCCGGCAGGAGTTCCCGACCCCGGGAGCAGACGCCATCATCCGCGTTATCGACGGGATAAGCTTCGAGGTCGGCAGCGGCAAATTTGTCGCGGTGATCGGCCCCTCGGGCTGCGGCAAGAGCACGCTGTTGCAGATGGCCGCCGGCCTGTTGATGCCGACCCGCGGCGGGGTGCGCCATCGCGGGCGCGCGATCAACGACGTCAATCGCGAGGTTGGCTTCGTGCCCCAGCAAGCCCAGCTGTTCCCGTGGAAGACGTTGGCTGAAAACGTCGAACTACCGCTGCTGTTACGCGGCGTCGCCAATCCCGAACGCAAGCAGCGCGTCGCCGCCGCGCTCGAGGCGGTCGGCCTGAGCGGTTTCGAACAATATTTTCCGGGCCAATTGTCCGGCGGGATGCAAAAGCGCGGCTCGATCGCCCGCACTCTGGTGTACCGGCCCGACGTGATCTTGATGGACGAACCATTCGGCGCGCTCGACGCGCAGACACGGATGGTGATGCAGGACGATTTGCAAATGCTGTCACGCGACGCCGGTGCAACCGTTCTCTTCATCACCCACGACATCACCGAAGCCGTGCTGTTGGCCGACAATGTCGTGATCATGAGCCAGCGTCCTTCGCGGCTTTTGGCCAACATCGCGATCGACCTGCCGCGGCCGCGCGATGTGTTCGAGCCGTTTCGCAATCCCGGCTTTGAAGCGGCCTATGAGGCGGTATGGTCGGTGTTCCGGTCGCAAATCGACATTCGGCAACGAGCGCATTGAGAGAAGGCGCGCACGATGAACGACATTGCCGCCACTGCGAGCCCGCCTAAGGCCGCCGAGGTTTCGAGAGCCAAACGGCGCTCGTGGCTGGGTAAAGCGATACACCGTCTGG
>WNFJ01588598.1_pt4 | contig 10267 bp, 10 predicted proteins | sample 5400461 | NCBI WGS metagenome assembly WNFJ01 (sample SAMN13153349, study PRJNA577476) | soil metagenome | isolation source: 115 cm saprolite on Douglas fir-dominated hillslope | place: USA:California | collected 2013-09-17
CAAGGCGATGAAGGGCAGCGCGCCGCGGCGGCGCACCGTGCTCAGCGTGTTCCCCTGGGCGGTGGACGCGGTGGAGCAGTACCTTGCCGAGGTGCGCCCGCTGTCCGAACCGGGAGACCACCCGGCGATGTGGATCTCTGAGCGCCGCGGCCGGATCGCGGCGCGGGCGCTGAATGACCGGTTTGCTGCCTACCGGGCGAGCCTGAAGCTGCCGGAGGTGCTGGATTTGCATGCGTTGCGGCATCTCGTATGTGACCCACCTGGTGGAAGACGGGTTCCCGGAGCGGTTCGTGTCTGAGCAGGTAGGTCACCGGTACGCGTCCACAACGGCGATTTACACGGCTGTGTCGGATGACTTCAAGAACCGGGTCCTGGCCAAGGCTCTTGAGCCGGTTTTCGGCGCCGCCGGGTCGGGGAGGGCGCGGTGACACAGACGATGGGGATCCGCTGGCACCTGCGCGAGGTGATGGCGCTGCGGGGCATGTTCGCCACCACCGACCTGGTGCCGCTGCTGGCCGAACGCGGTGTGGTGCTCTCCCGCGAGCAGGTCTACCGGCTGGTCACCCGCACTCCCGAGCGGCTGAACACCCGCACGCTGGCGGCGTTGTGCGACATTCTGGACGTGCAGGTCGGCGAGTTGATCGAGGTCGTCAAAGAGCCCCGCCAGGCCCGCAAGCGCGCCGCCGGGGCTGCCAGCGCGGGCCGGCCGGTGAAAGACCTCACGCCCAGGCCCGCCCGGATCGTGCCCGCCGACGAGCCCGGCCCGTGATCACGAGCCGTGGCTAGCCGCCCGGGCATCATGCCCGCCGGGCAGGAACTGGACGCCACCGTGGAAGCCCTGACCGGCCTGCTGCCAGGGCTGACCGGGCAGCAGGCCCGGCAGGCCCTGAGCGCCGCGATCAGCGGTAACGGCGCGGGCAAGTTCCACGCCGCCCGGTACTGGTCGCTTCGCCGGTTCCTGGCCGCCCGCCCGGAGGTGCTGTCATCGGGCACGCTGGTCACTGCGTCGGACCTGCCGCGCCTGGTAGCCCCGCAGGATGTCAAGCGGCTGACCGCCGAGCTGAGCCTCCTCGGCCGCGGCGACGTGGTGATCCCGGCCCAGCGCTGCACGGCAGGCCGGCACCTGGTCCGTGACGGCTGCCCGCCGAATCAAGGCTGCGGGCGCTGTGACGCCGAGACCGCTCTCGCCGATTGCGCGGGACTGATCGCCGCCCGGCTGGACGAGATGCCCGCCGCAGTGGCCCGCAGCTGCCTGCTCGCGGCCATCGATGCCGGGAAGAGCCGTAACGCCGCGTTCCGGCTGCGGACCATCGCGGCGTGGCTGCGTGAGCGACCGGATGCGCTGGCCACCGGCCAGCCGGAGGGGCCGGTTGACGCGCTTCGGCTGATCAGCCATCTGGCCGCCTCGGGACAGGCCGGCGTGACGGTGCCGCGATGCCCGGACTGCGGGAAGGAACGGTTCCTGCGCGGGCACCGGCCCGACGGGCTGCGTATCTGCACCTCCTGTTACCAAGCCCGAAAGCCGGCGGAGAACTGTGATCGGTGCGGGCGGGCCGCGCGCGTGTGCGTCCGCGACCCGGGCGGCTGTGCGGTTTGCGAGACATGCCGGCGGGCCGATCTGGCGGCATGGAATCGCTGCGATGCTTGCGGCGGCGAGGCATGGATACAGGTCACCACCGGGGGCAGGCGGATCGGGACCTGCTGCTACCTGCACCCGCACGAGCGCTGCTCGGTCTGCGGGCTGGGCCGCGCGGTCAGCGTCTACAAGACCAGGACGGCCACCTGCGCCAGCTGCGCGGCCATGCCCCGGGCCGCGTGCAGCGCCTGCGGGCTGGACGCGCCCGCGCCCGGGGCAGGCCAGAGCCCGCTGTGCCTGCGGTGCCGCTCCGGCATCACCCGCCCGTGCGGCGTATGCCGGGCACCGACCGTCAGCCGCGCCGCTGACGGCGCGCCCCGCTGCACGTCGTGCTACTCGCGGCTCCCGCGGGCCTGCGGCCGGTGCAGCCGGGTGCGCGTGATCGTCCGGCTGGCCACCGCGGGCGACCCGGAACTGTGCGGGAGCTGCTGGACCGGCCCGGTGACCCGCTGCGATGGCTGCGGGCGGGACCGCCCCTGCCGGGGAGAGCGCACCGGCCAGATGCTCTGCCGCGGGTGCCAGCCCCGGCCCAAGCGGCAGTGCGCGTACTGCGGCCACCGCCGCAAGGTCAGCGTGATCTGGCGGGACGGGCAGCGATGCGCGCCAAGGGCCACTGCCCGCAGTGCGGCCAGCACCGCCGCCTGCTACCCCGCCGCGGCACCGAGGATGACCTGTGCGCCGCCTGCGCGGGCGGCCCGCCCGGACCGGTCTGCGGTGACTGCGGCAACGAGGACTGGCTTTACCACAAGGGCCGCTGCGCCCGGTGTGTCCTGAGGCTCCGGCTGACCGGGCTGCTCGGCAGCGAACCCGCCCCAGGGCTGCAGCCGCTAGCCGTGGCGCTGGCCGCCGCGGAGCGTCCCGAGGCGATAATCGGCTGGATCCGGCCATCCCGTCCCGGTCACAAAATCCTCGCCCGGCTCGCCAGCGGAGAACTGGAGCTGTCCCACGAGGCGCTGGACGCCGTCGCCGACCTGCACCGCAACGCCACCGGCCACATCGATGCGCTGCTCACCGCGCTGGGCGCACTACCTGGACGTGACTTTCACCTGGCCCGTCTCGAACGCGACCTGACCGCGATCATCGAGCCGGTCACCGACCTGGGCCTGCGGCGCCTGCTGCGCCGCTACGCCACCTGGGGCCTGCTGCGTCATGCCCGCGCGACAGCCCGCCACGCGCCGCTGACCTCCGGGACCGCCACGCGCTGGCCGCCAGTCTCAAGACCGCTGTCCACTTCACCGGGTGGCTGGCCGGGCGGGACCTGCCGCTAGCCGGCTGCCGCCAGCCTGATCTTGACGACTACCTGCTTGCCTGCCCTGCCCGGCGTGAGCCGCTGCGTCACTTCCTGGCCTGGTCGCGGCGCTACCGCGACCCAGCGCTGGCTATCGCCCCTATGCTCCGCCCGCAGCTGATCGTCCCGCTCGCCCAGGACGACCGATGGGCGCTGGCCCGCGGGCTGCTGCACGACGATGGCCATGGCCCCGCCGACCGGGTGGCCGGGCTGCTGGTGCTGCTATTCGGGCAGCGGCCCGGGAAGATCTCCGGCCTCACCGTCGGCTCCGTCGGGCTCGGTGACGGGCACACCATCCTGACGCTCGGCACCACGCCCATCCGCGTCCCAGAACCGCTCGCCACATACCTGCACGAACTCGTCGGCCAGCGCCGCCATCTCAGCCAGGTCCCGGCGGGCGGGCCGGGGCCGTGGCTGTTCCCCCGCCTGCACCCCGGACGGCCTGTCCTGCCCGCCACCATCAGCCACCGGCTGGCCCGCATCGGCGTCGATACCGTCACCGGCCGCGCAGGCGCGCTCCTGCAGCTCGCGGGCGAGCTGCCTCCCACCGTGCTGGCCGACCTGCTCGGCCTGCGGCCCAAGACCGCTGTCGCCTGGAGCCAGCTCGCCGGGCGGCCCTGGGGCGCATATCCCGCACTCCGCGACCAGCCGGGCTGAACCTGGGCTGGGGAGCTTCAGGAAGGCAGGTGCCGGGCCGCCCGAACTTTACCGGACGCTCTCGTTCGGATAATGTAGCCGCGTTATCAGACGTGATCGTCTGGATAATAGCCGCCGGGCGAGCTGAACGGGAGGCATGGCATGGCGCACAACGGCCTGGGGCACGCCAGTGAGCCAGGCCCGGCCGGTGACATGGAGCGGGCCGGGGAAGCACGGCGGCCCGTCCGAGGACGCCCGCGGGATCCTGGCGTGGACGTGGCCATCCGGTCGGCGACGGTGGACCTGCTGGCCGAGGCCGGTTACGCGCGGCTGACGATGGACCAGGTCGCGGCGCGGGCCCGGGTGAGCAAGGACAGTTTGTACCGGCGCTGGCCGAACAAGGTGGCGCTGGTCGCCGACGCGCTGCAGCACCGGGCCCGGCCCGTGCCCGACGTTCCCGACACCGGCAGCCTGCCCGGTGACATGCGGGCGTTTCTGCGGGCAGTGCTGCGCTCCCGCCATGAGGCGTCGCAAGCCATGGCGGCAGTCAGCGGGGAGATCGCCACGAATCCGGAACTGCGCAGAGCGTGGCACCGCGGCCTGGCCGGGATGCTCACTGGCTGCCTGCACACGATCGTGTCCCGCGCCGCCGGCCGCGGCGAGCTTCCCGAGGGCAGCGACATCGAGCTGCTGTCACAGCTGCCGCTGTCGTTGCTGCAGAACTGGCGGCTGGAACACGAGCAAAACCCCGGCGACGCCGTCATCGAGCGGATCGTCGCCCAGTTCTACACCCCCCGCCCGCCCCCTGCAGCGCCAGGCCCATCGCATAACGACGTACCCGGCCGGGGAGGAGATACATGATCGAGGCCAGGGGCCTGACCAAGCGTTACGGCCCGGCGGTGGCCGTGGACGGCCTGACCTTTGACGTGATGCCCGGCCGGGTGACCGGGTTCCTCGGCCCGAACGGGGCTGGCAAGTCCACCACGATGCGTCTGATCATCGGCCTGGACGCGCCGACCGCTGGCACGGTGACCGTGGGCGGCCGGCCCTACGCGGCCCTGCGGCGGCCGTTGTTCGAGGTGGGCGCCATGCTGGAGTCCGCTGCCGTCCACCCCGGGCGCAGCGCCCGGGGTCACCTCCTGGCGCTGGCCCAGGCCAACGGGATCGGCCGCCGCCGGGTCGATGAGGTCCTCGGCCTGGCCGGCCTGGACGCGGTGGCCAGGCGGCGGGCCGGAACGTTCTCCCTGGGCATGACCCAGCGCCTAGGCATCGCCGCCGCCCTGCTCGGGGACCCGGGGATGCTGCTCCTGGACGAGCCGGTCAACGGGCTCGATCCCGAGGGCGTCGCCTGGATCCGCACCCTGCTGCGCTCACTAGCCAGCGAGGGCCGCACGGTGTTCGTCTCCAGCCACCTGATGACCGAGATGGCCCAGACCGCCGACCACCTGGTCATCATCGGGCGCGGCCGGCTCATCGCCGACACCAGCATGGAAGCGCTCGTGCGCACCAGCTCCGCGGGCTGGGTCCAGGTCCGCTCCCCCTCCACCGGCCGCCTGGCCGAGCTGCTCCGCGAGCACGGCGCAACGGCCGAGACCCGAACCGGCGGCGCGCTAGCCGTCCACGGCGTCGGCGTCGCCGACGTCGGGGAACTGGCCGCCCGGCACGGCATCGCGCTGCACGAGCTGGTGGCCCGCCAGGCATCGCTTGAGGAGGCATTCATGGAGCTGACCCGCGACGCCGTCGACTACCAGCCGCACATGACCAGCCCATGAAAGGCGGCCCGAGCGTGGCAACGACGACTCCCCCCGCGCCGGCCCGGCCGGCCCTGGCACGCCCAGAGAGGTTCCGGCCCCTCGGCCTCGACCTCGCGCACTCGGAGTGGACCAAGCTCCGCACGGTCCGGTCCACCTACTGGACGCTGCTGGTCACCGCGGCAGGCATGGTCGCATTCGGGGCACTGCTCACCGCCGCCTACGTGCGCCATTACGGCAGCGCCGGCCCGGCCGCCCGGGCGGCTTTCGACCCGGCCGGCTACAGCCTGAGCGGGTTTTTCCTCGCCCAGCTCGCCGTCGGCGTGCTCGGAGTCGTGGCCATGACCAGCGAATATCAGACCGGATCGATCCGGGCCACGTTCGCCGCCGCCCCGCAGCGCCCGATGGTGCTGGCCGCCAAGGCGGCCGTCTTCGGCGTTGTCGCCGCCGTGACCGGGATCCTCTCCTCCGCCGCGGCGTTCTTCACCGGCCAGGCCATCCTTTCCGCCAAGGGCATCCAGGCCCACATCGGTGACCCAGGGGTGCTCCGGTCCGTGATCGGCGCCGGTCTTTACCTGGCCGTGCTCGGCCTGCTGGCTCTCGGGCTCGGCACCCTCATCCGCCGCACCGCAGGCGCCATCGCCGCCGTCGTCGGCGTGATCCTCATACTTCCCGTCTTCATGCAGGGCCTGCCTTCCTCATGGCAGAACGCCGTCACCAGGTACCTGCCATCGGCCGCGGGCCAGGCCATCATCGGCCGGACCAAGTTCGCGCCACCGGGCCACCTGCTCGCCCCGTGGGCTGGCTTCGCGGTGTTCTGCGGCTACGCCGCCGCGGCACTCACTGCAGCTGCCGTCATGCTCGGCCGGCGCGATGCCTGACCCACTGGGGATCACCGTGTTTCTCTGCACTGCGCAAGTCGGTTCGCCGGGATCCGGCTGTCGTGTTCTTCGCGTGGCGTCCTGGCCGAAGACATCCAGCGTCCAGAAGCCGGTTCACTTGGCTCAGCCAGGCGCCGGGTGGGCTGGAATGGGGCAGGAAGGGTGATGATGGCAGCTATGGCGTTGTCCACGGCATTCACGGAGTTGTTCTCGTTGCGGCACCCGATTGCGCTGGCGCCCATGGGCGGATCGGCCGGCGGTGCGCTGGCGGCGGCCGTCTCTAACGGCGGAGGCCTGGGACTGCTGGGCGGCGGCAACGGGGATCCGGACTGGCTGGCCCGCGAGCTGCCGATCGTCGCGGCTGGCACCGGCCAGCCGTGGGGCATCGGTTTCCAGAGCTGGGCGATCGACGTCGGCACGGTCGAGCGCGCGCTGCAGCACAGCCCGGTCGCGGTGATGCTGTCCTTCGGTGACCCCCGCGCGTTCATCGGGCCTATCCGCCAGGCCGGCGCGGCGCTGATCATCCAGGCCACTGACCTTGAGGAGGCCAGGCAGGCGGTGGACCTGGGCGCCGACGTCATCGTGGCGCAGGGGACCGAAAGCGGTGGGCATGGCGCCCGGCGCGGGCGATCCACGTTGCCGTTCGTGCCGATCGTGGTGGACCTGGCGGCACCGACGCCAGTGCTGGCCGCGGGCGGGATCGCCGATGGGCGGGGTGTGGCCGCAGCCCTGGCTCTCGGTGCTGCCGGGGCGCTCATCGGGACCCGGTTTCAGGCCACTGCCGAGGCACTGGTCGATCCCTCGGTCAGCAAGGCGATCGTCGAAGGACGCGGGGAGGACACCGAGCGCAGCACGGTGCTCGACATCGCCCGGGGCTCCCGGTGGCCGCCGGAATACCCGGGCCGCACTCTCGGCCACCCCTTCCTCGATCAGTGGCGGGGCCGGGAAGACGAGCTTGCCGCGGACGCCGATGCCAAGCGGGCGTACCACGATGGCGTGGCGCGAGGCGAACTGCCCCCGCTGCCAGTGTGGGCCAGCGAGGCCATTGATCTCATCAACGACCTGCCGCCCGCCGCCGATCTCGTCGGCGTCCTCGCTGCGCGGGCTGAGGACGCGCTGGCCCAGGCGGGAACGCGCTGACCCTCCCGGCCGGTCACGGGCGGTCACGGCCCGTCAGCCCCCAAGAGGGGGGCCGTCGTTCGCTGGGCACGAAGCAGAACCGGGCGAGACCAGCGTATGGGGCGCCGAGGTCGCAGCTGCCGTTGCCGGCGAAGTTCAGTAGCAAGCTCTCCGGGCTGCACGCGGTCGTGATCGACCCAGTCGCCGGTGAAGGAAGCGGGCCAGCCGCAGGGTATCGCGCGTTTGCCGACGAGGAAGCCTGGGTGAGGTCGATGTCTTCGACCTCAGCCGAGCGCAGTCAAAAGGGTGACTGCCCAGCCGCTGAAACGGGGCGCGAACGCCAGCGGTTGCCAGCAGCATCGCCGGCACGGGTTCTAACCTGTGCGCATGGTGATCGGGCTGGGGCTGCTAGCACTGTCAGCGGCGCTGCTGATCGCGGGCGCCGAGCTGTTCACCGAGAATGTGGCAGGAGCGGCGGGCAGGCTGGGGATCACCGTGTTCGCCGCCGCGTTCCTGCTGGCAGGCGCCGAGCCGGAGGAAATGATCACCGCTGTGGTCGCCTCCGGGCGGCACCGGCCGGGGCTGGCCGCCGGTGATGCGATCGGCGCGAACCTGACAATGCTGACCCTGGTCCTGGGCCTGGCGGCACTGGCGCGCCCGCTCCCGTTCGGCGGCCGGGTCCGGCCCTACGCGGCCTGGTCGGCCCTGGCCGGCGGCCTGGCCGCGCTCACGGTGGCCGGGGGCAAGGTGGAGCGATGGCAAGGCGCAACGCTCCTGACCGCCTACCTGGCCGGCGTGGCGCTGCTGTGGTGGCGCGAGAGGGAACCACCAGCGATCGGGGAACTGGCCGAGGCCGGCGAGGACAGCCCGCCGCGTTCTGCGATGGTTGCCCTGGGACTGGCGTTCGCCGGGATCGGGCTGATGGTCGCCGGGGGCTGGCTGGCGGTCGGCGGGGCGGAACGAGTCGTCCGGGCGCTTGCTCTCAGCGACTCGGCGGTTGGGCTGACGCTGCTGGCGCTGGCCACCACCGCAGAGCTGTTCGCGCTGGCCTGGGCAGCCATGCGGCGCGGCATTGCCGAGATCGCCGTGGCCGGGGTGATCGGCTCGGTTGCCTACAACGCGACCGCCACTCTGGGAGCCGCCGCACTGGTCCGGCCGCTTACCGTGGGCGGCTTGCTGTGGCCCGCCGTAACCGCTGCGGCCCTGCCCGTGGTCCTGCTCGCGGCAGCACTGCGGGGCCGGCTAAATCGCTGGGCAGGAGCCTTGCTAGTGGCCGCCTACGCGGGCTGGGTGACAGTTGTGCTGCGGCCCTGACGCCAGCAGCGTGCCTCACCGGCCTGATCAGCATGGCTAACCCGGCGGCGGGCTAAAGGCACCGCGGCAACACGGTCGTCGCTTGCCTGCCACGCTCATCCCGCGCCGGTGATCACCCGCATTGCTGCCCCAGTGGTGTTCCGCCGCTTTCCCGCATCAGCACAGCGCCCACAAGCGACGGCCAAGCGTGTGGTGAAGACGCGAACCTAGTGTAGGGATCCGGTGAAGATGTCCGTTCTGCGCAGCCTTTCTGTCGGCTGGACCACTGACATGCCGGTTCTGCGGTGCAGGGAAGCTGTCGGTTTCTTCGCATGATGGTTAATGGTGGGTGTCGGCCCGTTCCATCCAGGCTCCGTGGGGATGGCATAGTGCCAGGGCACGGCCGACTGCCGTTCCGGTTTCGAAGGTGACGAGGCCCATGACGCTGGCAGAGCCGCCTGGATGGCCTGTCGCCGGCGGGACTGGGACGACGTCGATGACCCCAGGTGCGTCCACGCTCAGCCAGGCGAGCGGCTGGCGGCTGGCTCGCCGCTCCAGGACGGCGAGCAACGCGCGACGCTGTGCGGCGCTCAGGTACCCGCATGCCGAGGTGGTGACCACGACAATCGGCAAGCTCGGATCGAAGGTGTCGAGGGCCGCGTCAAGGTCGGTGACCATGTCACCGGGAATCATCTTCGGCGGGTGCCGGCGGGCCAGTTCGATCGCCGCGGCCGTTCTGGCCAGGCGCCCGGTGTCGGGCCAAACACACGCGAGCAGCCACCGGGCATCTTCGGCCTTGGCGATATCGACCGGTGAGCGGTCGATGCCCAGACGGGCGGCGATGGCCGGAAGCCGCGCCGGGACTTGCGCTGTCCCGCGCAGGTCACACGTGATCGTCACGGGCGAGTCGGCCGGGCCCAGACTGCCCGCCGCCCTGTACTCAAACCGGTAGCGATCGACCAGCAAGTTGAGCCCGGCGCTGCAGCCGGCGTCGAGCAGGCCAATCGGCTCGCCTGCCATGCCAGCGGCCGCGACCAGCCCGATGGCCAGCAACGCAGCCCGGCCGGGTTCATTGGTCTGGGTGTGCCGGGTGGCGAGGATCCGGCCAACGTCGTGCCGCTGCGACAGGCACAAGTCACGAAACAGCGCCGGCGCCAGGGCTCGATCCGCCCGGCCGGCATAGACATCGGCGAGGGGGTGCGCGATCCCGCTGAGGACTAGATAGTGCACCGCGGCGAGCAGGACATTGGGCTGCTGCCCGGTCGTAGGAGCGACCGCGGCAAGAGCGAGCAGTTCAGGGTCATCCGCTACCGAGTGACAGATCGCTGCGTAGAGAGGCGAGTAGGTGCCGCACTCGCTGACGGCGAAGTCCCGCCAGATCTGACTGAGCCGCTCCACCGTCTCACTGGCGACTGCCTCCTGCACGACACAGAGCATGAACCACCCTCCAGCGATGGTCAACGCGCGACGCCACGACGCGAGCAGACCCCGGCAGCGAATCGCGGCAGCAACCGACAAGTAGCTGCATTAACCGACATCGCAACCGACAAGTAGACGGTCCAACCGACATCTTCAGCGGATTCCTACACCTAGGCGCGCAGCCGGCCGAGCTGGTGAGCGAGCAGTTCCTGCACGCCGCGATGAAGGCGACCTGGGACCGGCG
>WNFJ01228809.1_pt1 | contig 10266 bp, 4 predicted proteins | sample 5400461 | NCBI WGS metagenome assembly WNFJ01 (sample SAMN13153349, study PRJNA577476) | soil metagenome | isolation source: 115 cm saprolite on Douglas fir-dominated hillslope | place: USA:California | collected 2013-09-17
TGCAATAATATAAGCAAGGAACGCGTTTGTAAAAACTTGATAAATGCGGCGCGCCAGCGGAAGCGGCGGCGTCTGGAGGATCCCATGTCTCTGTTCCTGCGAACTAGATTCCCGCTTCTCCTCATCCTGCTTCTTTGTGCCGCACCGGCTCTCGCGCAGAGCTCACTCGGCGATATCGCCGGCACTGTGTTCGACCCAACCGGTGCGGTCGTACCCGGTGCGCAGATTGCGCTCAAGAACACCGATACGGGCGTAACCATGAACACGTCCTCCAAGGACGGCAGTTATCGCTTTCAGGCGGTTCCACCGGGGCACTATCAGATCTCGGTCACGACTGCGGGCTTCACGACGAAGACCGTGACAAAGCTCAGCCTCGAGCTCGACGGGCATCTTACGCAAGATGTCACGCTGTCGGTCGGCAGCGCGGGTGAGAGTGTGATGGTGGATGGATTCTCGCCCCAGATCAATACTCAATCGAACACAGTCGGCGGCGTAGTCACCCAGGACGAGATCGACAAGCTGCCGGTCAACACGCGACAGTACTTGAATCTTGCACTTCTCGTTCCCGGAACCAGCCAGGACGCATCCCGTTCCTTTTACAACAACGTGCAGATTGCCGGCGGGTCTGGCTACTACACCAATGGTTTTGTTGTGGATGGTGTTTCCAATGTATTCGCCGAGATGGGCGAGCCTCGCCAGAACTTTCCGCAGGGTGGTGTACAGGAGTTCAAGGTCAACATCACGCAGTATCCCGCTGAGTATGGCCTGTCAATGGGCGGCCTGATCTCGGTTGCAACCAAGAATGGAACGAACCGCTTCCATGGAGAAGCCTTCGAGCTTTTTCGCAATAAGTTCATGAACCGTCCGACTCCATTCCAGACGAGCAATCCGGACTTCAATCGGAACCAGTTCGGCGGCGACATCGGCGGGCCGATCATCAAAGATCGTACGCACTTCTATGCGGCCTTCGAGCGCACGCAGACCACCGAGACATACACGATTAATACAGGTCTGGCACAGTACGCGTCGAACGACGGCATCTTCGATAAGCCAAGCCATGACCAACTGCTCACCGGCCGCGTCGACCATCGGCTCACCGATAAGCAGTCACTGTTCGTGCGATACGCACAGGAGTGGAATCTGCTCTCCTATCAGCAATGCGGTGGCCGCACCGTAAGGAACTGTTACAACGGCCAGATTCCGCGTATCTCGATTGTGGGCGGCCATACATGGACAATTACACCGAGTCTGTTGAACGACTTCCGTTTTCAATTCGCCAAGGCATCCTACCAGCTTGGACCACCGAACGCACCCATCCCTACGGACCCGACAAACTATTCGCAACAGGTGCTCAGCAATCTCCAGAAGGCATATGTCTTCCCCAGCTTCAGCTATGGCTTCGGCTATGCTGACACCGGAACCGAGAAGCGCTACCAGGTGCTCGACAGTATCTCGTACATGTGGAAGAAGCACACGTTCAAGGCCGGCTTAGATGTGAGCTATATCCCCTTCACGGACGGCGCCGCCAGCAACTACAACGGTACCTGGACCTTCGGCAAAGATCAGACCTTCAATCCAAAAGATCCCGCGACCATCGCGGCGCTGACGAATCCCACGTCGTATACGCAGACGATTCCTTTCCTCTCGACCAAGATCCCGACCACCCCGCTGGGCTTCTATGGTGAAGATGAGTGGAAGCTGCTTCCGAAGCTGACGTTGAACCTTGGCCTTCGTTGGGAGCGTCAGTTCGGTTCTTTCAACGAGAGGGAGAACCTGACCGCCGCGCAAACTCAGATTCCTGGCATCGGCGATCCGAAGTCGCGGGGCGACATCAATAACTTCGCTCCACGCATCGGTCTCGTATGGGATCCTTCGGGCAAGGGGCGGGATGTCCTTCGCGCAGGCTATGGCATCTACTACAACAACATCCAAACCTTACAGAACTTCTCGGAACCGCGCAATCTTCTCAGTTGTTCCATTAGCATCACTGCGGCGCAGGGATTGAAGTATCCCGACCCGTTCAATGGGCTTACTCCTCAACAGTTCTGCTCTGCCAACAAGCCCACGGTGACTTACATGGCACAGAATTTCCAGAACCCCTACGCGCAGCAGTACTCCGGCGGCTACTCTCGCCAGATCAGCAATAACATCTCGCTGAGTGTGGACGGCCTCTACAGCTACAGCATTCATGACTACCGCACTTTCGACATCAACTACGCTGCGACCACTCCTCGACCGATCTCCGGCTGGAACATCGTCAACGTTCGCGCACCGATTGCGGCAGCCAAGTACAAAGCGCTGTTCGTCAGTCTTGATAAGCGGCTCTCCCACCACTTCATGTACACGGTGGCCTATACGCTTGCGTCCACCCGCGACAATAATCCGCAGACGACTGTCACGAATCCGCTCAACCCGAATCTCGATTGGGGCCCGGGAGCCAATGACCGCCGGCATGCTCTTGTCGCAAGTGGTGCCTATCAACTCCCATTCGGCCTGGTTGCAAGCGGTATCTGGACCGTGCGGTCGTCGCAACCGTTCAGCGCCTATAGCGGTGCGGTCAATATAGATTCCACCAGTCAGTATGTTCCCGGCACGACACGTAACCAGATCAATCGTGACGTAGACTTCAACGTCATAAATACATTCCGAACGGCACGCGGTCTTAGTACCCTAAGCTCCTCCACGGTGCAGAACAGCAGCTACAACTCTTTCGACTTCCGCCTTCTCGAGTCGATCAAACTGGGTGAGAGCAGGCGCCTTGAACTCTATGGCCAGGCGTTCAACCTCTTTGGCCGTGTCAACTACACCAACTCCAGCATCACAACAAGCGCAGCAGCTTCAACGTTTGGGCGCGCCTCTGCCGCAAGCAATCTCCAGCAGGGTGAGCTCGCCGCACGATTCATCTTCTAGTTTTCCTTCGGGAGCCTGAGCGCAACGCGCTCAGGCTCCCGTCTGTTCTTATGGAGAGAAGAATGGCCGTTCGCCGCTACATCGCTGTCTGCGTAGGATTATGTCTGGCTTATGGCTGTTCACTAAGCGTGTCTGCTGAAGACAAAGCGGTTGCCTTGTCGTCTAAAGCGCTCGAAGCTTACAGCAGAACGCTGCCGAAGGTAAGTGTTCCCACTTTTGGCATTGAGGAAGCGACGGCTCTCGCCGCCTGGCCGCTATCATGCATCGATCATCCACAATCAGCACCTGAAGGAGCACAGTATCTCTGGCTCTACGGCGAGCGCCCGCAACTCCCGTCAGACTACGATAAGACCCGCGCATTTTACGGCTGCTATGACTGGCACTCCGCGACAAATTCTCTGTGGATGATGGTCGTGCTCGCGAAGGACTATCCCTCCATGCCGCTCAGCAAGTTGATGCGCGAAAGGCTCGGCGAGCACCTTGGGGAAAAGAACATAGCTGGCGAGCTCGACTTCTTCAAACAGGCGAAGACATTTGAGAAGCCGTACGGTTACGCTTGGCTGCTCAAGCTCTACGCTGAAACGAAGACCTGGAATGATCCTGAGGCCCCAAAGCTGGCCGCGAACATACAGCCCTTAATGCAGTTCTTCTCTGCCAAGCTGACCGACTACTATGATCACCTGCCCTATGCCTCTCGCGCAGGTGTTCACCCAAACACGGCGTTGTCGATGATCCTGGTGCTTGAAGCTCTCAGCGCGGTGCCGGATACAAAGCTGCATGAGTCAGTCGTCCGTAACGCCAATCGTCTCTTTCTGGGAGACAGGAATTGCCCTACAGAATACGAGCCCGGCGGCACTGAGTTCCTCTCACCGTGCCTCGCTGAGGCCCACCTGATGAGTCTCATTCTCTCACCCGAGGCCTATCCAGCGTGGCTTTCGAGCTTTTTGCCTCCATTCGATTCTCCTCAATTCCAAACCTTCGCAAAGGCGGTGGATGTCTCGTCCATCACCGACAAGGAGCAGTTCGCGGGCAAGTCGCACCTCATCGGGTTAGCGTTTCAACGGGCGACATCGATGATCAAGATATCGGATGCACTGCCGGCAAAGGACCCGCGTGTGCCCGTGCTGCGCCGTCTTGCGGATATGAACGCCAATCATGGTTTCAGTGCACTCTCCGAGGCTGGCTACCTCGGTTCGCACTGGCTTGGAACCTATGCCGTGCTCTATCTGCGAGCAGCCAGGCATGCACCTGCACAGCCTGCCGGTCCATCTATTCCACTTCCTCCAGCCGATCACACCAAGCCAGCAAACGGAGAACCAAGCCAATGAAGTGTCTCTCTCTTCCGCTAGCCGCCACTTCCATTCTCTTCGCAACGATGGGTGCGGTATTAAGCTCAGCTCAACACCGTACGACTGCTCCTGTCAGTGCTCCGGCTCCTGTCGCGGCGGCTGCGCCCGTGGTAAAAGAAACCTTCCTCGAAGATCCTTTTCAGCTTGGGTTCCTGCTTCAGGATTCAAACGGGGATAAGATTCCCGATGTTGTCTGTGGCCACGTCATCGTCTCGGCCCGTCCCTCCGCAGCCGAAAATGCAGCAGCAGCGAATCTGGCCGCCCGTGTCGGCTACGAGTCCTCCGCATTCACACTACCGATTGTCGTCCAGGAGACATCGAAGGCGGTCATCGGCTGTGCCGCAGCGAAGGCGGATATATGGATCGGCGAATCTGCTCTTCCGCCAGCAGTGGCAGTGACAGTCAAGCCAGTGTTGTCGGCTCTCGGCCTTGGTGAAGGCGCCATTGCCATTATTGGAGCTGATCCCGTCGGACTGCTAAATGCCGCAAACTCCTACGCCAGCCGAGCGCCATTCCTCTGGTCGGTTCCTGGTGACAAGGTATTCTCGCTTGCGAAGAATGCGAATACCGCTCTTGCAAAGGGAAATAACAAGATCAGTATTGAACTTACTGCACTTGTGTTTGCGCAGAGCGCTCCGGGCATTCGCCGCGCAATCCTGAAAGTGCAGGGCGGCGGTGATCCCATCGCCGTGCAGAAGCTCTTACATCCTGAGGAAGGCACACCCGTACAGTTTGGTCCCGTGCGCGAAGTCGAACTGCTGGTAGACGGAGTTCCAGTTACCATAGCCAACGCGAACTCTGCGCGTAGCGGTGCTCTCCCGGCGATGCCAGAGAATGGAGGGACCGACGCGAAGCCACTGGACCTCGCAAGACTGTACACCGTGAAGGGACTGCTGACCGGCAGCGCAAAGAAGCCCATTCCTTCTGGCACATCGGCCAAGCTCTATGTTCCTGCAGGTTCACAGGGGGTCGCGATGGCCAACCTAGCAGCTCGAATCGGGCTTGAGACGGTCGGCATCACGCTTCCCATCGCCTTTCCGGAGTCTGGGCTCACCGCCACACAGGCGCAGGGAACTCCGGTTCTTATGGATGGTTCTCCAGCCGCAGACCATCTCAAAGACGTGCTCGCTGCAACCGGAGGCGCGGACTTCGACAAACTTGCTCCCGGACAATTCAAGCGTGGAATACCTTCTTCGCAACTGTCGAAACTTGACGCAGGCGAGGGCGAGTTGCGCGTCGTCGAGCATGGTATCGGTAAGGCGGACGCGCTGCTGGTGCGCGGCGATGAAAGTGGTGTGACTACCGCACTGAACTACGCCTCCGAACATATCCCTTATCTTTGGGAGCCTGACAAGCGTTTCGCGTCCATAGAAGAGGTCCGTGACGATCTTCGTCACTTCTTTTCGCTGAAGTCAGATGTGGGCCAGGAGGCCGCCGCAGCGCTGTATCACCTTGACCAGTGGAGCGCGGAGATAGCAAAGGAGCACCCCGGTAATCTCGCGAGAGTTCGAGCAGAGATCGACGTCGACCAGGCTGATCCCGCGCTGCAGAACTTCGCAAAGCAGCTTCTTGTGCAGCGGCTGCATGCGGACCAGATAGAAGTCGTTACGGGAAACTTGCACGCAGGTATTAAATGCTGCGACGGCAATGTACCACAACATCTCCAGTCGGATGTCATGCCGTTCAAACAGGCATCGCCTACGTTCGCTGAAGACGTTGTTCTTGAGTGGGAGGGGAAGCGACTGATTGCTGCGGCCACAAAGGCTGTGCCGGCGATGCCGTCTAGCCATATCGTTTTGCAGGCCGGCGTAAGTGAAGGGCCCGAAGAACGATCGAAGTTGGCGGCCCAACTGAAAGCGGTACTTGCGGCCGGCGGCATCAATGATGCAGAGATAGAGGTCCTATGTGCCTACAAGCAGGGCTATAGCTGGCTGATGGAGAATGTTGCTCCTGCCCTCGCCGGGAAAGGTGCGCAGAAGCTCAAGATTGAATTCGCGCCATACCGTGATCCCAACAAGGCCTCGGCCATGCGAACGGAGGAGCGATGGATACAGGAGCTATATCCTGTGGATGAGATGCTCGCCAGCAAGCTCAAAGTTCCCTTGGCCAACATCACCTTCGCAAAGCTGCCAACCGACTCAGGCCCGACCTATCGCGTCCATGCGTTTGGAAAAGATGGCAAAGAGATTCTTACGCGGGAATTTACCGTCCATCTTGCTGCGAAGCCCTACTCAAAGGAGTTCGCGAACTACGAGCAGATCAGTATAGAGACAGGATGGCTAACCTACGGCACTGTTGACAAGCAGATTGCCTCTGAGCGCATCGCAACCGATACCGAAGAGTTCTGGGATCACTATCAGAACCAGACTCTGCCGAAGATCTTCCACACCGTGCTCGGCCAAAACAACGGAAAGCCCAAGATCGAATATCAGCCGCTCTTCGATACCATCAAGGTCGACTTCCATATGAGCGAGCCCGACTATCAGATCGGTCTCGATCAGGAGCGTATCTCCTCGCTTGAGGGTATGCAGGAAGACCTTCTCTTCGCAACCCAGAACTCCTTCTACGTATTCGGAAACACCTTTTCAAGCGGCATCATGGACTACATGGGCCGTATCATTCCAGTCGCCCATCCCTCCGATGAAGGTCAGGACAGCCGCATCCGGGTCGAATTTTATGCAAACGACGCAGCACATCCAAAGGTGGAGTTGGCTTGGCAGCAAAAAGCCGGAGATGTTGAACAGATGCGGTCGCGCGATCTGCCTTCTATCTCGTCAGGCGATCCCCGTCTGATCGGCGCGAAGGTTAAATCAAGCTCGGAGGGAGTCGCTTCCTTCACTTGGCAACTGAACGTTGCCAGCCGTGAAGATAATTTTGAAGAGTGGCGTCAACTCGTAAACGAAGAGACGCTTGAACACACGGTCCTCTCTGCCCAACAGGCGCAGGCGCAGCTCTCGTGGCTCGAAAAGATGCATACCGCGGGTCTATACCGTTCCCGGCTAGCATATCCGCGTGTTGGGAAGCTCGCGTTCGAATTCACTCTTCCTCTGGCTCTGCATCCGCCGGAGCACACAAAGGCAGAGGTCGTAATCGCCGAGGTCGCAGTGCAGCAGCCCGAGCACACCCGGCCACAGATCGTTGACGTCCAGCCCGCGACGCAGAAGGCCGATAAGACCTTCGTTCAATGGGATGAGCCGATTGGAATCACCGAAAACGAGCGCTTCCTCTCGCGTCTCGCAACCTTTCCGGGAGTGAATGTCTACTGGATGGGACAGAGTTATCTAGGCAACAACATATGGGCTGCCGATGTCATGCTGCCGACGCCCTCGGTCCTTCGATCGATGGCTAAGGAAACCACCCTGAAGGCCGCAATTGTCTACTCCGGCCGTCAGCACGCGAACGAGGTTTCAAGCACCAGCCATATCCATAAACTTGCGGAAGAGCTCATGCTCAATGCCGAGACGCGCAAGTCTCTCAATAAGGTCAACGTCGTACTTCATCCGATCACCAATCCCGACGGCACGGAGCTCGCGATGGATCTTGCGAAGATCACTCCCAATAACATGCTGCACGCCGGCTATCATGCCTCCCTCACGGCAGATATGGTTACCGGGCTTTGGGATCAGGATCCCGTCTATCCCGAGTCCCGCACTCGCCGGCAGCTATGGGAGGCCTGGTTGCCCGATGGCTTCCTGAATCCTCACGGCTATCCCTCTCACGAATGGGTGCAGCCTTTCTCCGAATACTCCGCCTGGGTGATCTCGCGTAACGGTGCGGAACTCGGCCGCGCCTGGTGGATTCCTCGCGGATGGTTCACTAGCCTCAACTACTTCAACGATGAGGATCATCCCCTTAGCAAGACCGTCACCTACACTTTGCGCGACTACATCGTCGATTCCATGGCCAAAGTACCCGGTGTTCTCGACATGAATGCAAGGATGAATGCCCGTTACTTCCGCTATGGCCAGCAGTGGGATCAGCGTGCCTTTCAACAGCCTCTCTACAAGGGTGTACGCGTGTACATGGCGCTCACCGGCACCACGCCAAGTCCTCGTTCCCCCGCCTTCAGTGCACGCTTCCCGGATGTCACCTACGATGACGGATACACCGAAGCTCCGGACGAAACTGCCCGTGGCGAATGGCTTCACCTCGTTGCCGGCGCGGGACTAGCATATGATCATGCGCACCTCAAGTACCTGAGTGATGGTAAGTTCAAGATCAAACGCACACAGAAGGAGTTCTTCGACGGTGTTCAGTGGCAGGTGAACCGCGATCGCCCTGTACTGCCCGAGACGACCACATCGACGCAACCCTCTGCGCCAACTCAGCCCGGCGGCTCTACCGCTCCCAGTACAGCACCCACCGGCACCGCTGGTGAGCCTCTGAATAACAGCGCCGAACCCGCAGCCGTGCCAGAGACACCGACGCACCACTAACCTGCAAAGGCAAGCCGGTAAATACATGACGCAGGTGGACGGAATCGGGGCGGGCTTCTGGACTCTTGCAAAAGAGCCCGCCCGCCGCAACGCACTCATCGCCGCATCCTTGGGATGGATGCTCGACAGCATGGACGTCATGCTGTACTCCATGGTCATTCCTGCTGCGCAGCGTGACCTGCACATGACGTCCGGCATGGCGGGTCTCGTTATGTCGATGACGCTCATTGCCGCGGCCATAGGAGGAATCTTCTTTGGCTTTGTCGCCGATCGCCTCGGCCGCACCCGGGCATTGTCGTTGAGCATTCTTGTCTACTGCGTCTTCACCGGTCTGTGTGCCTTCGTGCACTCCGTTCCGCAACTCGCCATCTGTCGCATGCTTCTAGGGCTGGGCATGGGCGGGGAGTGGGCTGCAGGCGCCGCCCTCGTTTCAGAGACATGGCCACAAAGGCATCGCGCCAAGGCCCTTGCACTCGTGCAGAGTGCGTGGTCAATTGGATATGCTCTGGCCGCAGTCGTGGTCGCCCTGGTCATGCCACATTTCGGCTGGCGTGCGGTCTTTCTCGTCGGGCTCCTGCCTGCCCTCGTCGCAGTATGGATTCGCAGAAGGGTGAAGGAGCCGGATACCTGGACGCATGCGCCAAAAGTCTCTGCGAGTGAACTTTTCCGGGGAAAGCTCGCCCGCCGCACGCTCGTGATCACCGGCATGAATGCGGCCAGCCTCTTTGCCTGGTGGGGCCTCTTCTCTTGGGTGCCCTCATTCCTCTCACTCCCGGTATCAAAAGGAGGGCATGGCCTCGATACGCTCCACACCTCGTCGTGGACCGTCGTCATGCAAATTGGGACCTTCGCCGGCTACACCAGCTTCGGCCTGCTCGCAGATCGCTTCGGACGTAAGCAGGTCTACATAACATTCCTGCTCGTCGCCGCTGCCATTGTGCCCCTCTACGCTGTAGCACGTACCCCGCTTGCGCTTCTATTTCTCGGGCCTCTCGTGGGGTTCTGGGGCTCTGGATACTTCAGCGGCTTCAGCGTCATCGCCAGCGAAGCGTTCCCGACTGCACTGCGTGGCCGAGCCATGGGCTTTGCGTACAACCTTGGACGCATCGTCAGCGCTGCTGCTCCGTTTGCCGTGGGACACATCGCGCAAAGCCATGGGATGGGCTTCGGTCTTATGCTCACCTCTTCAGGCTTTCTCGTCGCAGGCCTGATTGCTACTGCTCTCAAGAAGGACTGGAGCGACCAAACCTCAGAAGTTGGCTTCTGGAAAGTGCAGCATCCCTCAGACGCTCTCCAATAGCGTCCTATGCCCGAGCTTCCCCTAGAGCGTCCCCATCCGCTTTCACAGGACGGGACCCTAATCCGACCGTGGGAATTGCGGAGAAGGAACCGATGTTGTCGCGGTATAAGGCGAAGGGCTCTACCCATGCGAAACGATTGCCCAACCAGTAGCTTGACCAAGTACCGGCCCCAGCAATCCTTCGCAAAAACCGATCAAGGGTAGAGAGCGGATGAGAGATTTTAGGGTGCTATCGTAACTGATTGGAGAGAGTGTTTGCCACCTACCTCGC
>WNFJ01649980.1_pt1 | contig 10266 bp, 10 predicted proteins | sample 5400461 | NCBI WGS metagenome assembly WNFJ01 (sample SAMN13153349, study PRJNA577476) | soil metagenome | isolation source: 115 cm saprolite on Douglas fir-dominated hillslope | place: USA:California | collected 2013-09-17
GATGGACGTCGGCACGCTGGTGGTTTTGGGCGTCGTCGTGGTGCTGTTGCTCATCATCGTCTTCTCCAGCCTGCGCATCGCGAACGAATACGAGCGCGGGGTGGTTTTTCGGCTGGGCCGCCTGATCCCGCTCAAAGGCCCAGGTCTGTTCTTCATCATCCCGTTCGGCATCGATCGCCTCGTCAAGATCGACCTCCGCGTGATCACGCTCGAAGTGCCCCCTCAAGAGGTGATCACGAACGACAACGTGACCGCGAAGGTCAATGCCGTCATCTATTTCCAGGTCGTCGATGCGCAGAGAGCCGTCACTCAAGTGCTCAACTACATCAACGCGACCTCCCAGATCGCGCAGACAACGTTGCGAGCCGCACTCGGACAGGCCACGCTGGACGAGCTGCTCGCCAACCGCGAGAAGATCAATCAAAATCTTCAAAAAATCATCGACGAGCAGACCGAGCCTTGGGGGATCAAGGTGGCGGTGGTCGAGATCAAGGATGTCGAGCTGCCTCAGAGCATGCAGCGGGCGATGGCGAAGCAGGCCGAGGCCGAGCGCGAAAAGCGCGCCAAGATCATCAACGCCGACGGTGAGTACCAGGCCTCGCAGACGCTGGCCAACGCGGCCCAGATCATCTCGACGCAGCAGGGCGCCCTTCAGCTCCGTTTCCTGCAGACCCTGGTCGAGATCGGGACCGAGAAGAACACGACGATCGTGTTGCCAATCCCCATCGAGCTGTTCCGGCCGATCCTCGAGGCAACTTCGTCCAAGCCCTCATCACCGGGACCAACCAGCCCCAAGGCGCTGACCCCAACGACCACCGAATCAGGCTGATCGCACCGCCTTCGCTCGACGCCGCCGGCGCCTTCATATCGCTGCTTCTGCCGCTGCCGCTGATCGTCACAGCCAACGCTGTGATCGGCAAGCCGTGGGCGAGTCACGCGTCAGGGATCCTTGCCGGCCTCACTTCCGGTGCAACGTTTCTCTTCGGCGCGCTCATCTTCGCCGGCGTCCTGGGTCCTCCAGCGCGTGGAGCCTCCGCGTCGGGGTTCGCGATTGGCGTCATGGTTACAGCCGGTTTGGCGGCGGTGGTGGCCTCCAGTCCGGCGCGCGTACGCGTCGCAGGCATCCTGCACACGGATCCGGACAACCCCGTCCACACGTTGGCGCTCGTGCTGGGGGTCATCCTGCTCGGCTTGCAGCTTGCGCTCCTCACGTTTGTAGACGTCCTAGCCGCCGACCGAAGCCAGCCGCCATTGACTGTCGGCGATCTGTTCGCGCAGGAATTGCCGTTCTTAATCATCGCGCTCGCCGGCGTCGGCCTCTGGACTCGTCGCAACGCGTTCCAGGCGGCCGACCGACTCGGTGTGGTCAAGCCCGCATGGTGGCAAATCACGCTCGCGCTCGCCGCAGCGGGCGTGTTTTTCGCTTTCAGCCAGGCAGTCGTCTCGTTGAGTCAGGCGCTGACGCCACAGGTCGCGCACAACGTCGACGTGACCACCCAACACGTCTTCAGCGCGCTCAACAATCCGATGGGGATTGCCACCATCGCGCTGCTGCCGGCAATTTGCGAGGAGGTCCTGTTCCGAGGCGCGCTGCAGCCGAGACTGGGAATCGTGGTGACCGCGCTCTTGTTCACCTCGATTCATACGCAGTACAGCATTTCGTTCGACACCCTCGCGGTTTTCCTGCTCGCGCTGGGCCTGGGGCTGATTCGGAAATACACGAACACGACCACGTCGGCCGTGTGTCACGCGACCTACAACCTGCTCGTCGGCGTCGGAGTGGGCGGCGATGTGGTGGCCTTCGCCATCGCCGCGGAGCTCGCGCTCGTCGTTCCTACGGCGTTCGGGGTGTGGTCGGTGCGGCGTCGCCGCGTTGCTGCGATTTCAAATCCGTGACGCCCCTGTTCTTAACAGGCTGGGTTGCGGGGTTGGGATCGAACTTCTAACTTGCGCCGTAAGGTGCGAGGCGGGGGAGGGGCCGCACCGGGACAGGGAGGGCCCCCAAAGGACACGGGGGGATTCGACAGAACCACCGGCGATTCGACCACGTTGTCGATCGTTAACACGAGGGCTAGGCGGCCACCATCTTCTTGGCTACAATCCGCGGCATGGCCCCAGATATAGGATTGGCCTCGAAGGCCGACCCCAAGCTGTTGGCTGCCGCCAAGGCCACGGTCCTTGCCATCGTCAACCAGAAGGGCGGGGTCGGCAAGACCACCACTGCGATCAACCTGGGCGCCGCCCTGGCCGAACTCGGACACTCCGTGCTGCTGGTCGACCTCGACCCCCAAGCCAACTCGACCTCCGGCCTCGGGTTGGATCCCGATCGGATTCGCAGGACCATCTACCAGCTCCTCGCGGGCGAAACCAGCGTGGAGGAGTCGATGGTGGAAACGGCCGTGCCGCACCTCAGGCTCGTGCCTTCGCACATCGACCTCGCCGGCGCGGAGATCGAGCTCGCCTTGCTCGACGGGCGCGAGACCCGGCTGCGCACGGCGCTCGAGTCGGTGCCCAACGGTGTGGACTGCGTGATCATCGACTGCCCGCCCTCGCTGGGACTGCTCACGCTCAATGCGCTGACCGCAGCCACGAGCATGCTCGTCCCCACTCAGTGCGAATATTTCGCGCTCGAGGGATTGCGACACCTTCTCTACACCCACCAGCTCGTACGCTCCCGCCTCAACCCCAAGCTCGAGATCGCCGGCATCCTGATGACCCAGTTCGACGCGCGCACCACGCTCTCGTGGGACGTTCTCGCGGAGGTGCGGCGCGCGCATCCGACGCACGTGCTGAAAACAATCATTCCGCGCAACGTTCGGATCAGCGAAGCGCCCAGCCATGGCAAGCCTGTGATCCAGTACGACCCCACATCCCGCGGCGCCGCCGCATATCGCGCCCTGGCAAAGGAGCTGTTGGAACGATGACCCCATCACGNNCATCCCGATGTCACGCGATGGCGAGGCGATGGTGCCCCAGATGATCGCGGTCGACCAGATCCGTCCCTCGCATCAACAGGTGCGGTCGCGCTTTGATGCGGAGCCATTGGGAGAACTCGCGGAATCGATCCGCCAGCACGGCGTGCTGCAACCACTCCTCGTGCGCAGGAGCGCTGACGGCTACGAGCTGATCGCAGGCGAGCGGAGATGGCGTGCGGCACGGCTCGCGGGCGTCAATGCCGTGCCCGCCATAGTGCGCAATGACGCCGGTAATGACGCCCAGCTCGTGCTGGGACTCATCGAGAACCTCCAGCGCGCAGACCTCGACCCCATCGAAGAGGCTCGCGGCCTCAAGCGCCTCACCGAGGAGTTCAACCTCACGCACGATGAGGTCGCGCAGCGAATCGGGAAGCATCGCGTGTCCGTGACCCAATCGCTTCGGCTGCTCGGCGGCTGCGCCGCGGTGCAGTCCTCCGTGGCTGCAGGCGCCATCACGGCCGGTCACGCACGCGCGCTCATCGCCCTGGAGAGCCAGGCGGCCCAGGAGCATGGCCTGAAGGTCGTGATCGCAAAGAGGCTCTCGGTACGTCAGACCGAGAACTGGGTGCGGACCTACAAGCCGCGTCGCCTACTGCCCAATAACGCGCCGGCGGACCTGCGCAACATCGCCGCCAATGTCGAGGCCAACGTCGGCGTACCGGTGAAGATCACGGGCACCCTCAATCGCGGAAAGATCGAGATTCGCTATTCAAGTCGAGAAGAGCTGGAACGGGTCTGCGCTAAGCTCGTTCCCTAAAACTCATGGCGGTCCCGCAGCAGCCCGCAGTCGCGGCTAACCAACCTCGCGCTTCGACCGGCTCCTCGTTTCTGCGGGAGCTGGCCGAAGTCGTCTTGCTCGCGGTCATCCTGTACATCGGGATCAGCTTCGCCGTGCAGACGGTGCATGTCGAAGGCCTGTCGATGTTCGCAACGCTCGACGACAACGATTACCTGATCGCCAACAAGATCGATTACCGCCTCCATGCTCCTCAGCGCGGGGACATCATCATCCTGCGGCCCCCCAACAACAATTCAACGGACTTCATCAAGCGAGTCATCGCCTTGCCCGGCGAGCGACTCCTCATCCGCGACGGATACGTCTACATCAACGGCCACCGGCTCAACGAGCCCTACCTGCCCGAGGCCTGGGTCGTTTTCAACAACTGGCCCACGACGGGCAGCTCCAACGGTTCGGTGATACCTCCCAACCAATATTTCGTCATGGGCGACAACCGCAACAAGTCGCAGGACTCACGTTACTTCGGACCGATCGGGCGCGACCGCATCGACGGCCGCGCGTGGTTCCGCATCTGGCCCTTCGACCATTTCGGCGACATCTACTCGAAGGTGCCCCAGCTCGAGAGCGGCCCGATATCCGTCGGCTGAGCAGACGCTAGGCCCCGACCGCGGTCCTGAACGCGAGGTCTTTGGCGAAGGGACCGACAACAGCCATCTGGATTGGTGCGCGCAAAACGTCATTGGCGACTCGGCGCACGTCTTCCGCGGTGATGGCGTCGACCAGCGCCACCTCTTCTTCAATCGTCTTGATCGCTCCGAACAGGAGCTCCTGGTATGCGAGCCAGAACGACACGCCGTTGGTGCTCTCGAGCTCCAGGCGCAGCCTGCCCTTGGTGAATTCCTTCGCCCGCACAAGCTCGTCGGCGGCCAGATCGTGATCGCACAGGTTTTGCAGCTCGGCGACGACCGCATCAACCGCGCCGACCGCCTGCTTCGGATCCACCCCGAGATAGACGCCCAACAGCCCGGTATCTCGATGCTTCTGGGTGAAGCTGTGCACGTCGTAAGCCAGGCCCAGCCTTTCGCGGATGTTCAGGAACAATCGTGAGCTCATGCCCTCGCCGAGCACGGTGTTCAGGAGGTCGAGCACGAATCGATCGGCATGAAGGTAGCTGAACGCGCGCACGCCCAGGCAGATGTGCGCCTGCTCCGTCTTCCGCCGGCGCATCAGCACGCTTGGGCCACGCAATGGCTCCGGCGGCATTGGGATCAGCTGCCCATCCGGTTGGGCCGGAAGCGCCAGGCGCCGTCGCACCGCCTCCAGAATCTCCCCTTCGTCGAACGCGCCGGCCGCGCCGATGACGAGGTTCGGCAGCCGGTAGTGCGCGTCGGCATATTCGAGGATGTCGTCTCGCGTGAGTCGGGCGACCGATTGCTTCGTGCCGGCGATGTCTCGGCCCAGCGGATGGTGGGGCCACATGATCTCCTCGAAAAGGTTCTGCACCAGGTCCTGCGGCTGGTCCTGGTACATGCCGAGCTCCTCCAGGATCACCGACCGTTCACGCTCGACGTCCGCGGGCGCGAGCTTGGAGTTGGAGACGATGTCGACCAACACATCGAGCCCGAGTTCGACATGCTCGGCCGGCACACGCGTCCAGTAGGCGGTCAGCTCCTTGTCGGTGGAGGCGTTGATGAAACCGCCGACACCCTCGATCGCGTCCGCGATCTCCTTAGAGGTCGGCCTTTTCTGGGTGCCTTTGAAGAAGAGATGCTCGATGAAGTGGGAGACGCCAGCATGGCGTTCGTCCTCGAGCCTCGAGCCGCCGGCAAACAGGAAAACGAGGCTTGCGGAAAGCCGCTCGGGCATGGCCGCGGTGACCAGTTTCGCTCCGCCGGCCAGCCCATGAACTCGGTGGAGAGCCATGGGAGGAGCAAGTCTATAGGACGCTCCTACGACGAAGCCCCGCCGCGGCTCTCCCCGAGCGCGCCCAGCGCTGCGTAAAGAGTCATGGCCACGAAGTCGGCGGGCATTCCGTCAGAGGTCGCGTCGAGCGCCTCGCCGAGGTACTTGCGCACGTTCGATCCCTGAGCGATCTCGCTCAATTCCAGGCAATCACGGATCGCTTCCGCGATCTCGGTCGGAGTTAGATCCTCGTCGCCCGCTCCATCCGCGACAGCGTTGACCAGGGCGATCGCCTTCCGGATCCGCTCTGCCGCGGCCCGGCTGGCCATGGATCAGTTGCTCGCGGGCTTGCGGGGTCCGACCACCACTCTGCGATCGGGCTCCTCGCCGATGCTCGAGCTGCCCACGTCGGGATCGTCCTGAAGGGCAAGGTGGATGGCACGCCGCTCAAACGCCTGCATCGCGTCGAGGGTGATCGCGTCGCCCGTCATCTTCACCTGGCGCGCCGCGCGCAGGGCGATCTCGCGCACCGTGTGTTCGCGCCTCTGTCGGCACCCTCCGCGAGCTTCTTGCCGAACATGACGTTGGTCACGGACTGCAGGGCACGAAGGGTCTCACCACGCCATCCGATCAGCCCGCCGAGGTCGCGGCCGCTGATGTCGAGCGTGATCGGGTCGGTGCCCGTACGAACGGTAACTTGCGCGCGGACGCCCATGTGCTTGAGCAGCCCTTCGACCAACGTCCGCGCAGCTTCGGCTTTGCCGTTGGCGGGCGACGCCGCCCCTGCCGGCGCAGTCGCCTGATCGATGACATCGACCTCCACCACCGTCTCGTCGGGACCTTCGCTGATCACGCGCACGTCCACGTTCCGACGGCTTTCACCGAGCTCGATCAAAGCCGCGTCGACGGCTTCATCGAGGGTGCGCCCACGGCCCTCTGCCGATCTCATCTCGCCTCCACCCCGTCGCGCATCTCTTCTCTCACCATTACCTTCACTTCCTGCGCCTCCTCGACCCGGCTCCCGGTTGCGGAGACGGCTTGAGCCCGGGTTTGGATCCGTTCTTCGGACCGCCCCCGCCCTTAGGCGCGACGGCCAGCACCGGCCCACCCCCATCTCGTCTCGGCAGAAGGCTTCCCCACCCGACTACGAAGTACTGAAGAATGATACTGACCACGTTGCCGACAAACCAGTAGAGCCCGAGGCCGGCTGGAACCTGCAGGGCGAAGACCCCGATCATCACCGGAGACAGCCACACCATCGTCCGCTGCATCGACTGGGTCTGGAGCTCCTGCTCCGTCGGGTTGGGCGGAGGTGGCTGCTGCAGCATCTTCGACTGGATGAATGTGGTGATCGCCGCCAGCAGTGGGAAAATCGCGTAGCCGAGTATTGGAACCGGCAGCGTGAAGCCGACCAGGTGCAAAACGAAAATGGCGTGCTGAGCCGCGGTGTCGTTCAGGTTGGGTACGAAGACGAACGGCGCGGCCGAGTGGGCGCTCTTGGCAAAGCCCTGGAACACGTAGTAGAGCGCGGTCAGGATCGGGATCTGGACGATCAACGGCAGACAGCCGACTAGCCCGCCGAGCGGGTTGACGCCATGCTCCTGGTAGAGCTTCATCATCTCCGTGTTCAGCTTCTGCGGTTCCTTCTTGAACTTCTTGCGCAGGTCGGCGACCTGGGGCGCCAACTTGCGCTGCTCGGCCATCGTCTTGCGCTGCGTCGTGAGCTGGAAATATGTGAGGGGCGACAGCAGCGCACGGATGATGATCGTCAGGATGATGATCGCCACTCCGTAGGCACCGATGGTCTCCGCGAGTGGAACCGTCTGCAGGTTCACGTACAGGAAGTTCAGGAACCACGCGATTGGTTCCTTCACCACCGCGCTCCACAGGTGCACGACGGGCAGGAAAACGTCGAAGAGGGTTTTCAGATTGATGTCAGCGACTCCAGGTAGCGAGCAAGCGGATCAAGGAACAGGATCGTAGCCGCCCTTGGCGAACGGATGGCAGCGCGCGATGCGCGCCGCCCCCATCCAGCCCCCTCGAAACCACCCGTATTTCTCGACTGCCTCATATGTGTACTGCGAGCAAGACGGGTAGTAGCGGCACGAAGGCGGAAGGAGCTTCGAAAAGGAATGTTGGTAACCGCGGATCATGGCCAGCAGGATCGTCGTCATGGCTTGAGGTTCGAAAGCCTGACTGCCGCCTTCTCGGTCTCCGCCTGGAGGTCGGCGAAAGGCACCTCCAGCGCAGCGGGGCGGGCGATCAGGACCACGTCATATCGTATTCCCAGTCCATGTAGCGGCGAATCAGGTCCCAGAAGCCGATCTCGCGCGACCTCGCGGATTCGGCGCCGAGCGCGGTTCCGGTTCACCGAGCCTTTGACGTTGCGGCTGACCGTCACGCCGACGCGGCTCTCATCACCCTCTCGAGGCACCGCAAAAGCAACTAGCGTCCGCCCCGCATAGACGCGCCTGCCCCCGATCGCGGCCTGAAATTCAGACTGCCGGCGGAGCCGAAAACGCCGCTTCACGCGGGATCGAAACCGGCTACGGAGTCAGGCTGTGGCGCCCCTTGCGACGGCGGTTCTGGATCAGTCTGACGCCGCCCTTTGTGGACAGGCGGAGAAAGCCGTGCACCCGCCGGCGGTAGCGCTTCTTGGGCTGATAGGTTCGCTTGATGAAGAAATCCTCTATTGCCTGGAGGCTGATGGAACCGCGGTAGTGTAGCCGACCCCGGCTCCTCGACCCATGATACCGCTCGTATCACTTCATCCATTTGCATCGGGCCTTGCGGCACCCACAGGCCTTTGTTACAATCCCGGCCCGGAAGCAGGTTGGATCGGGTCGACCGAACCAACTCAGTACAAGTCACGCAAACCCGACTCATATGTGAGTCCAATTGGTGCCAATCTAAGGTCACAACACCGCTTCCAGATGTCGGAACAGACCGGATGTTGGATTTCGAACAGGTCGGCACCGCCAGCCTGTGGAAATCTGGTCCGCTCTTTTCCACAGGCGCCGAGAATACGAAGCCGGTCAACGCTGGGCTTCGATTGAAGTAGTGCTCGCCAGCACGTAATTCAGGGACTGCTTCGCGAGCAAGGGAGCAGGAGGAGATGAGCGGTGAACTTAATCCCAGGTTGTCCACAGCATTTGCAAAAGCCGGCGGCGAGTTGCCCCCAGCCGGTCGGAGGCCGGCAAGACGGTCGTGAGACTGGCCCGGCGGCGCAAGGAAAGGCGTGAGGTGAACCAAGACCAGATCTGGTCGCAAGTCCAGGAGGAGCTGCGCTTCCAGCTCGCCAAGCGAACCTACGACATGTGGCTGAAGAACACGTCGGTGGTGTCGGCCGACGGCAACACGTTCCGAATCGGCGTGCCCAGCAAGCTCGCCAAGGATTGGCTGGAGGACCGCTTCTCAGGACTGATCCAGGAAACCCTCCAGGCCGTGACCGGTTCGGAGGTCGACATCGACTTCGTCATCTCTCCCAGCGGGCACCGGCCGCCCCTCATGGCCGCGGATGGCGACTTCGCGGTCAACGGCGCCAACGGACACGGACATGAGAACGGGGTCGACGGGCCTGCGGATGGTCCCATCGTCACGCCCTCCGAGCTCAACGTTCGATTCAAGTTCTCATCGTTCGTAGTCGGGCACAACTCGCAGTTCGCGCATGCGGCGGCCAAAGCCGTTGCCGAGGCACCCGGCGACAGCTACAACCCGCTTTTCCTCTATGGAGGCGTGGGTCTTGGCAAGACTCACCTCATGCACGCGATCGGCCATGAGGTGCACGACCGCTTCCCGCGCAAGCGCGTCGTCTACCTCACTTCGGAGCAGTTCACCAATGAGGTGATCAGCTCCATCGCCACCGCGCGCATGGGTGAGTTCCGAAACAAGTACCGCACCGTCGACGTGCTGCTCATCGACGACGTCCAGTTCCTGGCCGGCAAGGACCGCACGAAGGAAGAGTTCTTTCACACGTTCAACGCTCTGCATGAGATCAACAAGCAGATCGTCATTTCGTCGGACCGCCCTCCCAAGGAGATCCCCACCCTCGAGGACAGGCTGCGCTCACGATTCGAGTGGGGGCTCATCGCTGACATTCAGTCGCCTGATTTCGAGACCCGCCTCGCCATCCTTCATTCCAAGCTCGGCATCAACGGCAGCCTGGTTCCGGAAGAGGTCCTCAGCTTCATAGCTCACAAGGTGCAGCGCAACATCCGCGAGCTCGAAGGCGCGCTTACACGAGTGCAGGCTTTCGCGGCTGTGCATCAGCGTCCGGTCGATGCCGAAGACGCGGCTCGCCTGCTCGCCGACATCATCCCCGCCGGCACACGCCAGCCCATCAAGGTGGAGCGCATTCAGGCGCTGGTCGCCGACTACTACAACATCACCCTCGAGGACATGAAAAGCAAGCGGCGCGACAAGCACATCGTTTTTCCTCGCCAGGTGGCCATGTTCTTGGTCCGCGAAGAGACCCCATCATCATTACCCGCCATCGGCAAGGCCTTTGGAGGCCGCGACCACACGACAGCTTTGCATTCGATCGAGAAAATCGCCAACGAGCTCAAGGAAGACGAGAGATTGCGCTATGAGGTGCAGGCGATCAAGGAGCGCCTTTACTCACAGTGATGACGAGATCGATGTGCCTTTGCA
>WNFJ01339175.1_pt1 | contig 10265 bp, 9 predicted proteins | sample 5400461 | NCBI WGS metagenome assembly WNFJ01 (sample SAMN13153349, study PRJNA577476) | soil metagenome | isolation source: 115 cm saprolite on Douglas fir-dominated hillslope | place: USA:California | collected 2013-09-17
AAACGAGAAGGAGAGCAAATGACGGACGCGAACGCAACACTCATCAAGATGGAAGGCGTGAAGAAAGTGTTTTATACGGATGAGGTCGAGACGCACGCTCTGTCCGAGATCCACCTGGAGATCAAGAAGGGGCAATACATCTCGATCGCCGGGCCTTCAGGCTGTGGCAAATCGACATTGCTCTCTATTCTCGGACTTCTCGATTCACCGACGGGCGGCGGGTATACGCTCAACGGACAGCCGGTGGCGAATCTCTCGATCAGCGAGCGCACGCGAATCCGCAACCGCGAGATTGGATTTATTTTCCAGGCGTTCAACCTCATCGGCGACCTGACGGTGTATGAAAACGTCGAACTGCCATTGACGTATCGCGGCACGAGCGCCGCGGAGAGGAAGCAGAAGGTGCAGCACGCGCTGGAGCGCGTGGGAATGGCGCATCGCTTGCGTCATTACCCGTCGCAGCTTTCCGGCGGTCAACAGCAGCGTGTCGCCGTGGCGCGAGCACTCGTCGGTGATCCGCTGATTCTAATGGCTGATGAACCTACCGGAAACCTGGACTCCAAGAACGGCGAGGCGGTCATGGAACTACTGCGCGACTTGCACCGCAATGGGGCGACTGTTTGCATGGTCACGCACGACCAGCGTTACGCGAATTTCGCCGAGCGCACGATTCATTTGTTCGACGGCCGGATCGTTGAGGAAACACAGGAAGCGCGCGTCGGAGCGTAACGCCGGGAGGCGCAGCATGGCAACGCTCTGGCAAGACATGCGGTACGCCTTCCGAATGCTGGCAAAGAACCCGGGGTTCACCGCCGTCGCCGTTTTGACGCTTGCTCTCGGTATCGGCGCCAACACGGCAATTTTCACGGGAGTGCTCCTGCGCCCTTTGCCTTTCCCGGAGCCCGACCGTATCGTCCAGCTTGCCGAAACCTATCAAGCACAATCCGATGAAATGAGTGTGACAGCGAAGCAGCTGGAGCGTCTGCAGGAGTACGGCCAACTCTTCGAGCATATCGCCGGCTACACCGACGTGGGCTTCAATCTCGCTACGGGGAATGAAGCTGAGCATGTCCGTGGTGTGCCTGCCTCAACCGAATATTTGCAAGTGCTTGGTGTTCATCCCACGCTCGGCCGCGACTTTCTTCCCGAGGAAGATCGAGGCGACGGGCAGCGCGTGGCCATACTAAGTCATTCTCTATGGATGCGCCGCTTTGGCGGAGATTCGGGCGTGATTGGCCAGAAGGTTCTGCTTAACGGGGATGCTTACACGGTGATCGGAGTGATGCCCGCTGGCTTTGATCCGCGCGCCAATTCCGATCTGAATCCTGGTGTTCGGGCGGAGGTGTGGGTTCCGCTGGCGCTGGTGGCGAAGACCGCAGGCAGCGGAGAAAACATCAGTGTGGTCGCAAGGCTAAAACCCGGGGTGACGCGCGAGCAACTCCAGTCGCAGATGGACATCGTCACACGGGATTTCCGAGCCCGATATCCCAACGTTATGGGGCAGCAGCTCGTCATGAGTTTCAAGCCGTACCAAGCCATGATCGGCGCGGGGATGCGCCCGTTCCTGCTGGTTCTGCTGGGTGCGATCGGCTTTGTGCTGCTGATTGCATGCGCCAACGTGGCGAATTTGCTCCTCGCGCGCGGCAGCTCACGGGGGCGAGAGATTGCAGTGCGCGTGGCGATGGGAGCTTCTCGAGTTCGTCTTTTCCGCCAATTACTTACGGAAAGCATGTTGATTGCCCTGGCGGGGGGCGCACTGGGTTTGGCCGTGGCCGGCTCGGGATTGGGTTCACTCCTAGCGATGGCGCCCAGCAATTTGCCGCGCTTAAGCGATATTCACCTGGATGGATGGGTATTCGCGTTCACGTTTTTGATTTCCATTCTGACCGGCGCGGTGTTTGGAATTGCGCCCGCGCTCTATGTGACCAAGACCAATCTCAGCGAAACGCTTAAGGAAGGAGAAGGAAGAGCCAGTGCCGGAGCCGGCCGCGCGAGGCTGCGGCAAGGATTGGTGATCGGTGAATTTGCCCTCTCCCTCGTGTTGCTGACCGGCGCGGGTCTGATGATCGCCACCCTTGCGAAATTGATGAATACGAACCCCGGCTTTGATTCCCACCACGTTCTCACAATGCAATTTTGGATGACCGGGTCGAAATACAGCTCTACTCCAGAAATTATGCGATTCTACCGCGCCGTCGAGCAGCGCATCGAAACATTGCCCGGCGTGACCGCCGCGGGCGTCGTAGCGGCGGGATTGCCGCTCGAGCGCGGGGGAAACAATGGCGTGAGGATTGCCGGGCCCAAGGAATCGCAATGGATCTCCATGGATTACAGGGAAGTCACACCGGGCTATTTCCAGGCCATCGGAACACCCTTGAAGCAAGGCCGCGGATTCACGAAGTCCGATTCCGAGGGCTCCAATCCCGTTGTTATCGTCAATGAAGCGGTCGCTCGCAAATATTTTCAGAGTCAGAGCTCACTCGGAAAGCATCTTTATGTCAGCGGGGTTCTTTGCGAAGTGGTCGGCGTGGTGGGCGACGTGAAAAGTTACTTGGATCAGCCCGCCGAACCGACGACCTACATTCCTGCGGCGCAAGCTAAATTGGGAACATCCAAGCTCTTCGAGGGCTGGTTCCCGCGAAGCATCGTAGTGCGGTCGACGGGAAACCCTCTCCTCCTTAACCAAGCTCTGCGAGAAGCGCTGGCGGCAGGGGATCCGCTCGTGCCGACTGGCGCGGTCCGGTCCATGGACCAGGTGCTTTCCCGTTCGCTGGCTTTGCGAAGCTTCATGATGCTTCTGTTGAGCATCTTCGGTGGCCTCGCGCTGATGCTTGCGAGTGTGGGCATTTACGGCGTCATCTCCTTCGCGGTGTCGCAACGAACCCGCGAAATCGGCGTGCGCATGGCGCTGGGGGCGCGGCCAGCGGACGTGCTGCGGATGATTCTGACAGAAGGGTTGAAACTTGTCGCAGTAGGAGTGGTGCTCGGCGTCGCAGCGGCGCTGATGTTGACGAGATTGCTCGAAGGAATGGTCTACGGAGTGAGCATGAGGGACCCGCTCATATTCGTGCTGGTGAATCTGCTCATGGTGGCGGTTTCGCTGGCGGCATGCTACGTTCCCGCACTGCGGGCAACGCGCGTTGATCCGATTACGGCCTTGCGTTACGAATAAGGCCGAAGTTGCGTCGCAGGAACATGCGCTAAGATAGAGACGCGATTCACCGCTCGAACCGCAAGGAGCTGACGTGGAATCTCTGATTCAATTGCGAAGTCTCGAAAAGGCAATCGAGGCTGGCCCGAACAAATTCTTTTTGCTGCGGCGCATCAATCTGGACATCCAGCCCGGAGAATTTGTGACTATCATGGGCCCTTCGGGCGCCGGGAAGTCTACGCTGCTGAGTATCATCGGCATGTTGGATGGCGCGTGGACCGGGGACTATTACTTTCTCGGCGAGCCCGTTCACAAGCTCAACATCAAGAAACGCAACGAGCTGCATAAAGCGAACATCGGCTTTGTCTTCCAGAGCTACCACTTGATCGACAATCTGACGGTATTCGAAAACCTGGAAGTGCCGCTCTCCTACAAGAATGTGCCGCACAAAGAGCGCGTCAGCCTGGTCTGCGACACGCTCGATCGTTTCCACATCGTAGGCAAGAAGGATCTTTTTCCAAACCAACTTTCCGGTGGCCAGCAGCAGCTTGTAGGGGTCGCCCGAGCCGTAATCCTCAATCCAAAACTGATTCTCGCTGACGAGCCGACAGGGAATCTGCACTCGGCGCAAGGTGATGAGATCATGCAGCTGTTCAAGAGGTTGAATGACGCGGGTACCACGATCATTCAGGTGACGCACTCCGAAAGAAATGCGTCGTATGGAAACCGGATCATCCAATTGAAGGACGGCTGGGTTGTGAGTGACAACGCAACAGCCGGCGCGCAAGTTGGCGCGGCACACCCCGCGTGAGCGGGCGCTGCTGGCTGCAAGGCGGCGCTTCGATCATATCTTACCGTGCCCGAAACACGGCAGCAGGATAAACTTCGCAAATACATCCGAATGAAGACGACTAACCCGCACCCTTATCGAGTTCTTCTGGCTGACGACCAGGCGGACATCCGCGATGCTCTGCGTTTGCTCTTAAAGCGTGAGGGCTATGAAACGCAGGGCGTGGCCTCTCCGGCCGAGGCTCTGAGAGCCATCGAATCCCGGGAATTTGACGCAGTCCTGATGGACCTCAACTACGCGCGAGACACGACGTCGGGTCAGGAGGGGCTCGATCTGCTCACTCGCATACAAATGCTCGACGGCACGTTGCCTGTTATCGTCATGACCGCATGGAGCAGCATCGAACTGGCGGTAGAGGCGATGCGCCGCGGCGCGCGCGACTTTGTCCAGAAGCCTTGGGAAAATACTCGCCTGCTCGCCATTTTGCGCACGCAAATCGAATTGCGGCAGGCGCTGCGGCAGGCGTCTCGTCTCGAAGCCGAAAACCGCATCCTGCGCGCCGAATCGCGCCCGACATTTCTTGCGAAATCCCCGGCGATGGCCCCGGTCCTGGAGCTGATTGGACAAATCGGACCTTCAGACGCCAACGTCTTGATCACCGGAGAACATGGCACCGGCAAAGAAGTGGTCGCGCGAACCCTTCATGCGTTGTCGTCGCGTGCGACCAAGCCAATGGTGACTGTGAATGCGGGGGGGCTATCCGAAGGTATTTTCGAAAGCGAGCTCTTCGGTCACGTAAAAGGCGCCTTTACCGATGCGCGCGCGGACCGCGTCGGGCGGTTCGAACTCGCCGATGGCAGCACCCTTTTCCTGGACGAAATCGCCAACGTTCCGCTCAACCTGCAAGCCAAGCTTTTGCGCGTTCTGGAAACGGGGGATCTCGAGCGTGTCGGCTCGTCCACCACCCGGCGGGTCAACGTGAGAGTGCTCGCGGCTACCAATGCGGACGTGAATGCCGAGGCCGCTGTGGGCCGGTTCCGTCAAGACCTGCTGTTTCGCCTGAATACCATCGAGATCCACATCCCTCCGTTGCGAGACCGCCGCGAGGACGTCGATCTCCTTGCGCACCATTTTGTCCACGGTTACGCGCAGCGCTATCGCAAAAACATTTCCGGTTTCGACCCGGCCGCCATGAAGGCTCTTCATGAGCATCCCTGGCCAGGCAATGTTCGGGAGCTCGATCACGCGGTGGAACGTGGCGTGCTCCTCTCTCCCGGCCCTGCCGTCCGGGCGGCAGACCTCGGCTTGCGCGCGCAGGCCGCTGGCGGCGCGGCCAAGCTGGAGGAGATGAGCCTCGACGAAGTGGAGCGGTATCTCATTCAGCGAACTCTCTCCCGCCATGAAGGCAATGTCAGCCAGGCAGCCAAGGCTCTGGGATTGAGCCGCAGCGCCATGTATCGCCGGCTGCAAAAACATGGACTGGAATGAGGCAAATGGCCTATGAGCGCCGCATCCAGCTTCTCGCGCTAGCGGCGGGTTTCCCGGGTTCTCTGATCGCCATGATTCTCTTGTGGCATGGCAACTATTCTTCGGGCGCCGTCTGGACACTTGCCTTTCTCATCCTTTCTCTCTGGCTCGGCTTTGCCTTCTCGCTGCGGCATCGCGTTGTTTTTTCGCTGCAGACTCTTTCAAATCTCCTGGCCGCTTTGCGCGAGGAGGACTTTTCGCTGCGCGCTCGCGGGGCACGAAGCGACGATGCCATGGGTGAAGTGATTATTGAAGTCAATGCTCTCAGTGAAACCTTGCGGCAACAGCGCTTGGGCGCGCTGGAGGCCAGTGCCCTCCTCCGGACCGTGATCGAGGAGATTGACCTCGCCATCTTCACGTTTGACAACTGCACGAAACTGCGGCTGGTCAATCGCGCCGGCGAACGCTTGTTGGGCCGTCCCGAAGAGCGCCTGCTGGGATTTACCGCGGAAGAACTGGGACTTGGCGCTTGTCTGGAAGGCGAAGCCGCGCACACGATGGAGCTGGCCTTTCCCGGAAGTTCCGGGCGCTGGGGGTTACGTCGCGGGACGTTTCGCCAGGGAGGCTTGCCTCATCACTTGGTGGTTCTGAGCGATCTGAGCCGTACGCTCCGTGATGAAGAGCGCAAAGCGTGGCAGCGGCTCATTCGGGTTCTTGGGCATGAGTTGAACAACTCCCTCGCCCCGATTCAATCCGTCGCGCAAGGTCTGGAGAGCGGGCTCTTGAATGCCTCCAAGTCCTCCGAACTGCAGAGCGAAGCGTCGGCCTCGATTCTGGATGATCTCCGGCAGGGCCTTGGCATCATTCGCTCTCGGACGGAAGCCCTTGGTCGCTTTATGGCAGCGTACGCACAACTCGCACGGCTGCCACAACCGAAGCTACTGCCTGTAAACGTCTCGGAATGGATCAGCCGGACCGTAAAACTAGAGACGCGGGTAAGAGTCAGCCTTTTGAACGGTCCGGACGTGGTCATTTCGGCCGACGCCGACCAATTGGAGCAGTTGCTGATCAACCTGGTTCGTAATGCGGCGGATGCCACGCTCGAAACCGGCGGCTCCGTTCAAGTTGGCTGGTCCCGGCAAGGCGCACAACTCGATGTCTGGGTTGTCGACGAGGGCCCCGGCCTTCCCAATACGTCGAACTTATTCGTCCCCTTCTTCACAACCAAGCCGGGCGGGTCCGGTATTGGTCTGGTTCTTAGTCGCCAGATCGCCGAGGCTCACGGTGGTGAGCTAACTTTAAAGAACCGTTCCGATGCGCGCGGCTGCAGGGCCCTGCTTCGGCTCCCCGTTTAGGCTAGGCGCGCCACGTCAGCGAGGTTGAGCTGCGCTCACTCGTCGCCAAGCACACCTTGGGGAGACAGCGTGGCGTCTTAGGCGAGCCACTCGTAAATGTTGTGGAACTGAATCTGGATCCGCTTTCAAAATAAGCGGTCGTCTTCCGGGCGATTTCGACGACCGCCAAATACCCGGCAATTTTATTATTTTCGAGAGGATGACTTAGAGAGACTCACGCGCGGCGGTTGGAAGCGGTATCCCACCCACGGTTCCGTCCGGATGTACTTCGGCTGCGCCGGGTCGCTCTCGATCTTTTTGCGCAACTGATTGATGACCACGCGCAGATTTTCTGTTTCTTCCCCATATTCCGGCCCCCAAACGGACTGCAAGAGTCTTCGATGCGTCATCGGCTTGCCCTGATTGGCAATCAGGAGCTTGAGTACGTCGAATTCCTTCGGCGTCAAGTGCACTTCCTGATCGCGCACCGTCAATTGCCGGCTTTCGAAATCCAGCGTGAGGTCCTTCGAAACAAAAGGGGGCAACGTATCACCGGGTGCGTTCCGCCTCAATGCGGCACGAATGCGTGCCAGCAGTTCTTCGATGCCAAAGGGCTTGACCACATAATCGTCCGCCCCGGCATCGAGTGCCAGCACTTTGTCCCGCTCCGCGTTTCGAACCGTGAGCATGATAATGGGAGCATCGGAAGACTGCCGAATCTCCCGGCACGCTGCAATCCCACCGATACCCGGCATGTTCACATCGAGAAGTACAAGGTCGGGCTTCTCCTTACGCACGGCTTCCACCGCTTCCTCGCCGGTCTTGGCCTCGATGATCACGTAGCCCCGGCTGGAGAGAGTAGAACGCAGCACTCGCCGAATCTGCGGCTCATCGTCTGCGACCAGGATTGAGGCGTCATTCATGTTGATCGTTCCGCCCTTCGTGCAACGGGCAAGGAAAACGAGAAGACCGAGCCTTGACCGAGTTGGCTAGTTACTCCAATGGTCCCCTTGTGCGCGGTCACGATCGCTTTCGCGATCGGCAACCCCATGCCGGTTCCGCGGACAAGATAGCGCTGATCTTTTCCGCGATAGAATTTATCGAAGATCATTCCCTGCTCGAGATCGTCAATGCCCGGACCGCGGTCAGCCACGCTGGTTGTCACGTAATCGCCGGTAAGTTCTGCGGTGATAATGATCGGCTGTTCCCTTCCGGAATACAGATTGGCATTATCGATGAGCTTCACCAAAATATCCAGGGCGCGCTCAATATCTGCCTCCACAGGCGGAAGACCCGGAGCTACTTTCACCTGAATCTCGCGCACTCCCAGTGAAGATTTAGAAAGCGTTAGCGCTCCCTGAATGATCTCTTCAATCGATGTCGGCGCAAAACGCAGCTCGATTTCACCGGCTTCCAGCCGCGCCATCTCCGCGGCCTCTTCGACGAGATGGTTCAGCCGGTCGCACTCTTCGTTAATGATGGTCAGCAATTCATGACCTTGCGGAACAACCAATTCCCCACTAGCGAGCAGGCTTGTCACCGCCGCTTTCATGGAGGTCAGCGGTGTGCGGAAATCGTGCGTGACGGAATCCAGCAATGCGGACTTCAACCGCTCGCCTTGCCTCTCGGCCTCCGTCTGGCTGAGCTGTTCCACGGCTCGCGCCCGTTCGACTGCGATAGCCACAAGGCTGCCTACCGCATCAAGCGTCTGGCGCGAGAGTCTAGCCCCGGAAATACCGAGGCTCCCGATGGCCCTCACGCCGAGACGCACCGGAACAAAGTAAAGACTCTGCTGTGATTCGACTGTTATTTCATCGCGGAGGAATGCCGTCTTCATTTTCTCTTCATCGAGATGTGCAGCGCCATACCCTGATCGATAGAACTTTGCTTTCTGCGGAAGAAATAGTTCAGCGGCGCCCGCCTCGAAGCTCTCCACAATGTAATTGGGTATTGCATTCATCAATTGGATGACGTTGCCTTCTCCGAGCAATTTCTGGCTGAATTTGTAGAGCCGCTCAATCTCGCGGCGGCGGCTGTGCCTGCTTCCTTCCGGATACGAGCCGATAGCTGGCTGCCCATGATGGACGTTACCAGGAATGCGCCGAGCGCCACCCAATTCTGTGGGTCGGCGATGGTTAAATTCCCAACTGGGGGCAAGAACGCATAGTTGAAGACCAGCATCGCCACCATGGACATGAAAACGGACACCACCATTCCCCAGACCGCCGAAACTGCTAGAATTGCGAGAAGAAGCGTGAGCGCAACGGTGGTCTGATTCACAAGAAGTACGTGGCGGTAGAAAAAGGCGATGCCGGCGACGATGATGGTGGAGAGCGCAAAACCGATTGTCCGGCCGGCTAGAAATCTTTGCATTTATCTATTCTAGCGCAGGCTTACGCTTTGCCGCGGAGAAGAAAACCCTTTGCCAAAGAAGCCGGAAGACTGGTTGGAAATCGCCTCCCCCTCGCAGAGGTCACGCGGCATTTTCAAGCTTTTCCTCGGTTACGCTCCGGGCGTCGGCAAGACCTTTAGCATGTTGAGCGAGGCCCTCCGCCGCAGAAGCCGCGGCGAAGACGTCGTGATCGGTGTCGTGGAAACCCACGGCCGCAAAGGCATCGAAGAACTCCTCACGCAGATTGAGTCTGTTCCGCGACGAAAAATCGAGTACAAAGGCACGATCTTCGAAGAGATGGACGTCGACGCCATCCTCGCGCGCCGCCCTCAAGTGGTTTTGATCGACGAGCTGGCCCATACCAATATTCCCGGAAGCAAGCACCGCAAGCGTTACGAGGATGTCCAGGAACTTCTGGCCGCGAAGATCGATGTTGTGTCTACCCTTAACATTCAGCACATCGAGAGCATTGCGCCGGTGGTGCGCTCGATTACGGGGATCACCGTGCGCGAGACGGTTCCGGACTGGGTTCCGCTCACTGCCGCCGAAACCGTAATGGTGGACCTCACTCCGGAAGCCTTGCAAAACCGCATGAAACGGGGGGACGTCTACAGCTCCGAAAAGGTGGAGCGCTCTCTCAAGAATTTCTTCCGCCGCGGCAATCTCATTGCCCTCCGCGAGCTCGCTTTGCGCCAGGTCGCCGAACAGGTTGACCGCAGCCTCGAATCCTACCTGGGCAGTGCGAGAGCGCATGGCCGTGTGTATCTCATCGAATCCTTCGGGGCAGTACTTGATCGCTCGAGGGGCTCGCATGGCGCGCCGCATGGACGCCGAACTCTACGTGGTTCACGTGGACCGCGACTTCGGCGCAAAGGAACCAAACCAGAATGCTCTCAATGCGAATTTGCGTTTTGCGGAGAGCCTTGGCGCTCAGGTGGTCCGACTAAAAGGCCGAAGCGTCGCCGATAGTGTGGCGGAATTTGTCCGCTCGAAACATATCACCCAGGTGATTTTTGGCCGCGCTGCGATTCGCGATTGGCGCAAGTATTTATACCTATCGGCAGTTCACCGCTTCCTGCGCGAATCGCCGGCCGTGGACGTTCATATTGTCACGCAGGAATCTGAAGAGTA
>WNFJ01070375.1_pt1 | contig 10264 bp, 10 predicted proteins | sample 5400461 | NCBI WGS metagenome assembly WNFJ01 (sample SAMN13153349, study PRJNA577476) | soil metagenome | isolation source: 115 cm saprolite on Douglas fir-dominated hillslope | place: USA:California | collected 2013-09-17
CGATCGCGCGACCGGCCTGATGACCGCGCTGATGCGGTTTGCGCCGGGCGCGGTGCTGCCCGACCACGAGCACGTCAACATCGAGCAGACCTACGTTCTTGAAGGCAGTCTTGTCGACAAGGAAGGCGCGGCGAAGGGCATCGAGGCCAAGGCCGGCGAATTCGTCTGGCGCGAGCCGGGCAGCCGCCACGTCGCATGGTGTCCGGAAGGTGGGCTGATGCTCGCGATCTTCCAGGTCCCCAACAAGTTCTTCGAGGCCGACGGCCGCGTCGTCGATGCCGCGGGCCAGGACTGGGACGAGACCTGGGGTCACACCGCCAAACGCTGAAACAACGTTCACGAAACGGGTGGGCGTTCTGATCCCCCTTGTGGGGAGGGTGGCACATCGTGAGCATAGCGAACGATGTGACGGGTGGGGGCTGCTTCTGCAAAGAAATTATTCGCGCACTACCGTGCGCTAACCCCCACCCCGACGCTTCGCGCCGACCCTCCCCACAAGGGGGAGGGATTAAGGATGAAGCCACCGCACCGGAAAACGCGGTCTAAGCCCCCCGTTCGAGCAGCGCCCTGAAATCGGCACGCGCGCGTTGGGCCTCGAGCCGGGCGGTTGGCGATGCTTCGCCGAGGCCGAAATAGCCGTGGATCAGGCCGGCGCCAGGATAATATTTGGTCGCGACGCCGGCGGCGGCAAGCGCGTCGGCATAGGCCTTGCCCTCGTCGCGCAAGGGATCGAACCACGCCGTGCACACGATCGCCGGCGCAAGCCCTGCAAGACTTTTCGCCCGCAACGGCGAAACCCGCCAGTCCGCGCCATGCCCCACGTCATCGAGATAATGGCCGGCGAACCATTCCATCACCGCGCGCGACAGGAAGTAGCCTTCCGCATTTTCAGTGCGCGAGGGAAAGCGTGCGTTCTCGTTTAGGTCCGCGTAATTTCCGGCGACATCGATCACGGGATAAACCAGCAACTGCGCCGCGAGCCCGATCCCGGCGTCGCGGCAGGCGATCGCAACGCTCGCCGCCAGATTGCCGCCCGCGCTGTCCCCGGCCACGCCGACGCGCACAGCATCTCCGCCGAACTCGGCGATGCGTGCGATCACGTCGCGCGTCGCTGCAAAGCCGTCCTCGAACGCGCCGGGAAAGCGGGTTTCGGGCGGACGCCGGTAGTCAACGGAGACGACCACGGCGCCGGTCTCGATCGTGAGCAGGCGCGCCTGCCGGTCATGGGTTTCGAGATCGCCGGCGACCCAGCCGCCGCCGTGGAAAAACACCACGGTCGGCGATGTCTCGTGTGAAACGCGGTAGACGCGCGCGGCAAGCGGCCCGGCGGCGCCCTTTACGTGGCCGTCGACCACGCTCGCGACCTGCGGCGGCGGAACGGCGGCGCGCGCCGCGGCGAGCGCGCGAAGCGCTTCGCGCGCACTCTGCGGAGTCATGGTAGCGGGATCGCGCAGCGGCAGCAGCGGAATGATCTCTGCGATAACGGGATCGAGCGGAATGGTCATGCGGAACTCTCAGGCGATGGAAACTGAAGCAGGATAGGGTCCGACCGCGGCCCCGGCAACGATCTGGCTCGCCCTTCCCGTCGGTGCCAAGGAATTCCGTCGCGTTTGATCAAGCGCAAGGTGGATAACCCGTCCAAGGGCGTAAAGCGGACACTCCTGATGGATCACATTCGATCCAAGGCACGCATTCCGAAGACAACTCGGTCAGGATGACGCCGTTGCCTTTGGCTTTGGCCGGCTGCCGGGGCCGCGCTTGCGGCTGGATCGCTGCGGCGCGCCGGCTGATCGTGTTTTTCCAATCGCGGGCGGCGCATTCTGCCGGGACTGCCGGCGCGATGCCGAAGTCTCCCGAGCCGCGACGTCATGCATGTTCTGTCGTTCCGCCAGCACAAGCAGCGGACCTTCCCCGCCGGTGTTGAGCCCGACCAGAAAATCCATTCCGGCGCGCATCACGTGCTCGGCGGCGAGCGCGGCGGCGGTGCGTTCGTCGCCCTCGATGATCGCGCGCAGGATCGCCGCGTGCTCCTCCCAGGAGCGGGCTTGCCGTCTGGGATCCATCGGCGCGAACAGCATCGCGGTGCGTTCGCGCAGCCTCTGCAGCAGTTCTCCGAGAACCGTATTTTGTCCGGCAGCAGCGAGTTCGCTGTGGAAACGCTGGTTGAGATCGAACAGCTGGTCGAATCGCCTGGCCGCGACCGCCGCCGTTCCCTTGTTCAGCACCGCCTCGATACGCTTGATGATCTGCCGGTCCTGGCGGCGCGCCGCGAGCCTTGCGTTTTGTCCCTCCAGCAGGGCCCGCACCTCGATGGTCTCGCGCGCTTCCTGCTCCGTCATGGTCGCGACCGCGGCGCCGCGCCGCGCGGTTACCTCGATCAGGCCCTCGGATGCAAGCGCGCGGATCGCCTCGCGCACGGGATTGCGGGACACGCCCAGCTCGTCCGCAAGACGGCCTTCGATCAAACGTTCGCCCGGCTTCAATCGTCCCGACAATATGGCCTGGCGCAGCTCCGTGACCACCCGGTCGTGAAGTGGGGAATGCTCCTCGCCGAGCCGACGCTTCGGTGTTGCGGTCGTGAGCGCCATGTCGTTGAACCTATCTCCAAATTGTAGTCAGCGCGCCCGCTGATACCGATGCATTGACGCGGATCAAAACGCTCGTTCGCTCGGTGCCGGCGCTCATAGCAGGCTGCCGGCGGCAGTTTACTGCAATCTGGTCCTTATGCCATCCCGCCGTAGCCTGCGCGAGAGCGTAAGAGCGTATAAGGCAAAGGCCGCGGGCCTTAAGACGCCTGCGTGCCGATTCGCAGCGGTGTCCAGCTTGCGCAGCGCGGCGATCACCGATTACTGCACCGGCGCGTCGGGCGGCGGCGTCACCGCGGCCGCGGGCTGGCTGCGCGGGGCGGCGGTGCCGCGCTCCGCCAACGGCACCCAGGAAACGCTGACGTCGCCGCTTACGAAGGTCTGGCAAGCCATGCGGTAGCCGGCCTTGAATTGTTCTTCGGTCAGATGCTTGCGCTCTTTGGGCTTGATGGCATCGGTGTGCTCCAGACCTTGCTCGATCTTGCATTTGCAGGTGCCGCATATCCCGCCGCCGCACTTGAATGGAATTCCTCCCTGCTCGCGCAGCGAAACCCGCAGCAGATTGCTGTTCGGCGGCGCGTGGGCCACCTTGGAATTGTTCGTCAGGAACGTGACTTGAATCATGTCGTGACCGGAGAAAAATTCTTCAGCTTGCGGGCAGGGCGGTTTTGCGCAGCTCGGTGTCCATGTGACCGAAGCTCGTCAGGTGCCGGAGTTCCCTCAGCGCCTGCTCGGTGGTCTCGAATTTTTCCAGGAATTTTGCAGGCACATCGTTGATGATCGCGGTGTCGTCTTCGACGACGCGGATCTTGGTGCGCTCTTCAAGCAGTTCCGCGATCACGAAATGCGCCTTGGTGTGTCCGTAGAACAGGTAGTCGTAGGCTTCCAGCGGGCGCAGACCGTCAACCACCTCGGTCCTGAATTGTCCGGGCTTGCTGGTCAGGATCACATACATGGCGATTCCTCATCGTCACTAGAGAACGCGCCGGCCGTTTGCCCGCGGCGAGAGTTTTTTACGGAGCCGCGGGCGCCAGCGGCTCGACCGGAATCTTGTCTTGCTCAAGTTCTATGTCGTGGCTGAGCCAGAGCTGGCAAATCAGACGGTAGCCCTCGTCCAGCCACGGACCCAACCGCTTCTTTTCCTTCCAGTTCGGCTCGGGCAATTGCTCGGCTCCCCTGAGAACCCGGCACGCGCATTTGCCGCATTTGCCCATCCCGCATCCATATCGCAGATGGGGAAAAGGAAACTGCTTGATGCCCGCCCGCACCACGAGATTGGTGTTCTCCGCGACCTCGCCTTGGTAGGCATGGCCGTCGCGATGCAAGGTTACCTTTGGCACCTGATCAAGCCTGCAGTAACTGACGCTCGCTGTGCTCTACCTTGGGCTCGACATTCTCGATCTCGCTGATCGGAATGTCCTTGGCGACGTAGTCCCAATAAAGCGCGGTCGTGTACAACAGCCGCATCTGGGCGCCGACTTCACAGATCTTCAGGCATCGCTGTTGCAACTCGACGGTGTTGGCATGTTCGAGCACGATCTGATAGCCGCGCTCGCCATGGATCTCGTCGGACACGATGTGGAGATCGAAGAACTCGACTTCCTCGTCGGTAAATTTGTACTTTTCGCGCAGCGTCGGTGTTTGCCTGCGATAGATCGACGGCACCTGCGACTCCAGGCCGACCACGAGACCTGCGACCGCGACGATCGGATCTTCGCGCATCGCCACCGCATAGCACCAGCTCTGCAGACCGCGCGTGGTGGCGGTCATGTTGTCGGGATCGACGACGCGCGCGCGCGTGGTGCCGCAGGCCTCGGCAAAGCGGATCAGCAGGTCGGTATGGCGGTCGCCACCGATCTCTTCCTCATTCCTGTTGGCAAGCAGGAAATCCTTGGCCTCGGTGTAACGCTCCGGCATCCGCGCGTAGACATAGGCCAGATAGTCCGCGAACGGCCCGACATAGTGGTAGTGATTCTCCGCCCAGCTGGCGAGATGCGCGCGACTCAGCTTGCCGCTCGCCCATGCGATGCTGAACGGCGCCTTGTTGGCGCTCTTGCCCTTGATCGCATTCTCAAGCGCCGTGCGAAATTCCACATGGTTCATCAGTTCAGACATCATCGCGCTCCTTATGGACGTGGGCTGGTTGGGCGGCTAAAAACTTTTCCATTTGTATACTTTATACAAAATCTGTCAAATCGACGGAGGCTGTTCCCATACACTCTAGCGCACAACACGAAATAATTTGGATGCGCGCGAGTTTTAGCGCTTGCACTTGGGAATACAGTATACAATCGTGCAGCGCGCGCGCGCGCGCGCGCGCGACATAGCATACGGCAGTCGGGTCCAGTGGACGAGGGGGAAACATGAGTCAGCACGTCACGATTACGGCAGCACATTGGGTCTATCTCGCAGGCGTCATGGCCGTCGTGCTGACGATGGTTCTGCGCGCCAATGTGGTGGTGCCTTCCATCATCGCTACCTTCGCCGTTGCATTGGTATGGACGCACAGCCCGGTGAGCGCGCTTGGAAGCATCTTCAATGCCAGCTTTGTCGCGGCCAAGGAGCTGTTCAACATCTTCCTGGTGATCGCGCTGATTACGTCGCTGTTGAACGCGCTGAAGTCACTTCGTTCCGACGTTCTCATGGTGCAGCCATTCCGGACCGTGATGACGAATGGTCATACCGCCTTCCTTGTTCTCTCAGCCGTGACCTATGTCATTTCGTTGTTCTTCTGGCCGACGCCGGCGGTTCCGCTGGTGTCGGCGGTACTGTTGCCCGCCGCGATCGTCGCCGGGCTGCCGCCGCTCGCGGGCGCCATGGCGATCGCCATCGCCGGTCAGGGCATGGCGTTGTCGTCGGATTACGTGATCGGCGTCGCGCCCGGCATCAGCGCCAAGGCCGCCGGCGCAGCGGTCAGCGCCGCCGCGGTGGCCGACCGCGCGTTGTCGCTGTCGCTTATTACCGGCGGCGTCGCTTTGCTGATCGCCTACTTCTCGATCCGCAAGCTCATCCGCCCGGGCAGCGAAGGGTTGCTGGTCCGCTGGCAGAATCAATCGAGCACGGGCGAGCTCGACCGCCTCGAAGCCGTCGGCAGTTTCGACAAGGCCGCGATCGCGCGCGGCACCGGCGCGAGCTATGAAGAACCGCTCGCCGTCGACGCCGTGATCAGAGCTGACCTGCCGCTCACCGATAAGCGTCTCGCGGGTTGGTCGAAACTCTTCGCGATTCTCACTCCCGTCGGTTTCGCGGCAGTGATCGCGGTGATGGTACTGCCCAAGCTGGGCGTGGGCGGCGGCCTGCTGCCGGAACTCAAGGGCGGCGATGCGGCTGCTCTCGTCGGCGGCATGGGCGCGGCGCTGATGATCCTGGTAACGCTTGCCGCCGAAGGCCCGCGCCGGAGCCTGGACGTTTGCGCCGACCATATCACCGACGGTTTCGTCTTCGCTTTCAAGGCCATGGGGTCGGTTCTCCCGATCGCCGGCTTCTTTTTCATGGGCGCGGGGGGCGATCTCGCCGCCGGCGTTCTCAATGTCCCGGTCGCGGAAGCGCCGCCGCTGCTGTTCAATTTGATCCAGACCGCCGAGGCATGGATTCCGCACAACCACATCCTGGTCGCGTTCGGCGTTTTGCTGGTCGGCATGATCACCGGCGTCGACGGTTCCGGCTTTGCCGGTCTGCCGCTCACCGGTTCACTGGCGGGCGCGCTTGGACCGACAGTCGGGCTCGACGTGACGACCCTGTGCGCCGTCGGGCAGATGGGCGCGGTGTGGACTGGCGGGGGCACCTTGATCGCATGGTCGTCGCTGATCGCGGTGGCCGGGTTCGCTCGGGTGTCGGTACTCGACACGGTCCGTGCGCTCCTGCTGCCCGTGCTGACGGGTCTGTTCGTGTCGACCATCTGCGCCGTCCTGTTCTGGAGCTAAAGCCGTCATGTCTGATACCGCAACGCCGATGACGTACGCCCGCACGGCGCGTACCAAAATCGAAGAGTTCAAGAACTACATCGGCGGGAATTGGTCGGCGAGCCAGGCCGGCGCGCAATTCGACGATGTCAATCCGGCCGATACCAGCGACATCGTCGGGCGGTTTCCGGCGTCCTCGGCGGCGGATGCCGAAACCGCGGTGCGCGCCGCATCCGCAGCCTTCGCAAACTGGAAGAAGACGCCGATCTCGGCACGGGCGAAGATTCTCAACCGCGCCGCGGATTATCTCGATGCCAACGTCGATCGCTTCGCCGTGGAACTGACGCGCGAGCAAGGCAAGGCGCTCAATCTGAGCAGGGACGAGATGCTGCGCTCGGCGCAAACGCTGCGATTCTATGCCGTCGAAGGCCAGTCATTCACGGGCGAGACCTTCCCCAACGACGATCCCGACATGATCGTCTATACGCAGCGCGAGCCGCTGGGCGTCGCTTCGGTGATTACGCCATGGAATTTTCCGCTGTCCATTCCGGCACGAAAGATTGCCCCGGCCCTGATCACCGGCAATACGGTCGTGTTCAAGCCGTCGTCGGATGCGCCGCTGAGCGGTTATCGTCTCACTGAAGCCTTCGTTGCCGCGGGCATACCGCAGGGCGTCCTCAATTTCATCACTGGAAGCGCCGCCGAGGTCGGTCCGGCGATCACGGTGTCGCCCGAGGTGCGCGCGATTTCCTTCACCGGCTCGACCCGTGCAGGCGAACAGATTCATCGCTCCGTGACCTTCGCCACTCGCACGCAACTCGAGCTCGGCGGCAAGAACCCGCTGATCGTGATGGAGGACGCCGATCTCGACAAGGCCGTCGATCTCACCATCAAGGGCGGCCTGTCGCTCAGCGGCCAGGCCTGCACCGGAACCAGCCGTGTGCTGGTGATGAAGCAGATCAAGCCCGCGTTCACCGAGAAGCTGGTGAGCAAGGTGAAATCTCTCAAGGTGGGCAGCGGCATGGTCGTCGGAAACGATATCGGTCCGCTGGCCATGGCGCGGCAACTGGAAACCGTGCTGCGCTACATCGAGATCGGCAAGCGTGAGGCGACATTGCTGTGCGGCGGCGATCGCCTGACGGGGCCCGGTCACGATCGCGGCTATTACGTATCGCCGGCCATCTTTACCGATGTCAGCAACCAGATGCGGATCGCACGCGAGGAGATCTTCGGGCCGGTGATCGGCCTGATCGAGGTCACAAGCTACGCGGATGCGGTCGCCAAGGCCAATTACACCGAATACGGCCTGTCCGCGGCGATCGCCACCCGCAATCCACGCTATATCCACGACTTCGCCAACGATATCGAATCCGGAACCGTCAAGATCAATCGCACGACCACCGGAAATCTGATCAATGCGCCATTTGGCGGTCTGAAGCGATCCAGTACCTCGACGTTCCGCGAGTCCGGGCGTACGGGCCTGGAATTTTATACCCAGATCAAGACGGTCTATCGCGGCTGCTGATGAGGCCGGCTTGAGCTACCATCCCTTGCCATTCGAACCGCCGGGACAATGACATGAGACCTTCATTTAAGCTGGAACTCGAGGAAGCGCGCCACATGGTCGCCGCCGCGATCCGCAAGTCCAAAGAGATCGGTGTGCTGGAGACCGTCTGCGTCGTCGACGAGGGCGGCTACCCGCTCGCGCTTGAGCGCATGGACCGCGCCAGGGTGACGGGACCTCAGATCGCCTGGAACAAGGCCTTCACGGCAGCAGGCCACAAGCGCGCCACCCATTTGTTCAATCAGATGCCGAACGGCCCGGCGCTTCCGGGTAACGAAGCGTTCGGCATTCAGTGGAGTTTCGAGGGTAAGTTCGCGGTTTTCGTTGGCGGCTTTCCTATCGTGGTGGATAATGAGGTCGTTGGCGGCATTGGCCTCAGTGGCGGCAACGGCGAACAAGATACCGCCTGTGGTGTCGCTGCTCTACAGTCCCTGCAGGAGTTGTTGGCACCAAACAACCATCGCGTTTTGGCCCAGGCGGACATCAAGATGTAATGGCGCGCCTTGAAAGGATGCCTCGATCTTGCTTTCGCCTGCCATTTTGAGGCTGTCTTTGGATGGGGTAATGGACCGGCAGCGTCACATGCGTTGCTCGGCGAGGCCGCGCGCAAGGCCGTCGCCTTGGATGACAGCGATGCGGCGGCCCATACAGCGCTGGCGATCCATGATTTATTCTTGGGCCGGCACGAAGAAGCCGTCGTCGCCTTTTGCGCGCTCTCGATCTCGATCCCAACTCGGTATTTGCGCGCGGATATCTCGGCGTAAACTACGCGTTTGGCGGCGCCTACGATGCCGCCCTGCCGCACCTTGACGAAGCGATCCGGCTCAGCCCGCGAGATCCGCTGCTGATCATTTGGCACTTGTGCAAGGGTTGGGCAGCCTTGTTGACGCAACGATACGAAGAGGCGATCGAATTCGCAGGCATCGCTGCCGAAGCCAACCGGAATTTGCCGACATCTACGCAGTACCAGCTGCCGCGAACGGGCAATTGGCGTGCGTGGATGCCGCGCAGGCTGCACTGGATCAACTATCGCGGCGCATGCCCGCCTTGACCACGAACGACGAGCGCCTCAGCCGCCCCTTCGAACGCCCGGATCATCGAGCATCGTTCCTCGAAGGCTTGCGCAAGGCCGGGATGCCGGCGTGAACGAGGCGGCCAGCGGCTGGAGTTTAACGAGACTCATTGACGAGCCTCGGCAAGCAACCAGGCCGTTAGCCCAATGCCCGGGTCAATCCCGTCGGTTTGACGATGTCCGGCCTTTCCCCCGTAGCGGTGGTATTGCGGACATCGCGGCACTTCGCAATGGTGCGATAAAGGCCTCCGAAGCGGCCTTTATTCTACTTACACCGCGTCTTTTGCCGCCTTGACGGGACGGGCCCTGACAATCTTCCGTGCCGGTTTGGCCTTGAACATCATCGGTACGCCGGTGAACGGGTTTGTGCCCTGGCGCGCCTTGGTTGCGGGCTTCTTGATGACAACGAATTTTGCAAATCCGGGAACGAGAAAGACGCCGTTCTTTTTGAGTTCTTTGTAACCGACGGTCGCGAGCGTCTCCAAAACGCCCTTTACGTCTTTCTTCGCCACTTCATTCTCGGCAGCGATTTTCTCGATCAGCTGCGATTTCGTCATTTGGACTGCCATCTTTTGGATCCTCCTCGTTGATTCGATGTGACGGACAGTATTTGGAAAAAGCCTTTAAGGCCCGTATCTGGCGATGATCTGCTGAGGCCCTCCCGCGGAAGCTACCTTCCAATGGTCACTGCCCAGCAGAGACGGCAGTTCCGGTTGGGTCGATCACCTCGGTCTGACCGCCAGTGCGGCCACATTGGTTATCGTTGCCGGCCGGGTCCGGATGCCGAAACGAGGGCGGCGATGCAGGCTTGGGCATATTGGCGAAAATGTTGCGCCATATGCAGAAAAGACGAGCAGATTCAGGTGTCGCCGTTCCAACTAGTTCTACATCTTCTTGCCGTTATTGGCTCGCTATCGTAGTTGTCAACAATGCGATCGTTCCTCTTGCGCAGACTGTGGCTGGCCGTCCTGGTGTGTCTCACCGTTCTGGTCGTCAGCTTCACCTTGACGCGTCTTTCCGGCGATCTGGCCGCGTCCATCGCAGGCCCGAACGCCAGCGCGGCCGATATCGCGATCATTACCAGGAATTATGGCCTCGACCGGCCGTTGGTGGTGCAGTTTCTCGATTGGGCCGGCCACGC
>WNFJ01424907.1_pt1 | contig 10264 bp, 3 predicted proteins | sample 5400461 | NCBI WGS metagenome assembly WNFJ01 (sample SAMN13153349, study PRJNA577476) | soil metagenome | isolation source: 115 cm saprolite on Douglas fir-dominated hillslope | place: USA:California | collected 2013-09-17
GCCCCTGCCTGTTTCAATCGCGACGACAGTCGGCTTGAGCCGACGCGATCGAGCAGCGCGATCGCCGGCACGTTCAGCGAAAGTTGCAGCGCCTTGCGCACCGGCACCGTTCCCTGAAACGTCATGTCGAAATTCTCCGGCGCGTATGAGCCAAAGCGGATCGGCCGATCGTCGATCAGGCTTTCGGGGTGAACAAAACCATCCTCAAACGCAAGACCATAGATGAACGGTTTGAGGGTCGATCCCGGCGAGCGCACGGCACGAGTCATGTCCACCTGCCCTGCGCGCCGCTCATCGAAATAATCAGGCGAACCAACCCGCGCAAGTACATCGCCGCCCTCGTTGTCCACCGCGATGATGGCGACGGAAATGTTTGGACCCAAGGCGATGGCGCGGTCGCGCGCCAGCGCTTCGAGGACCTTCTGCAAACCGGAATCCAGCGTCAGCGCGATGACATCAGCATCTTTCACAGTGGCGATGGCCTGATCGGCGGAATGCGGCGCGAGCATTGGCATCGGCTTACGCAGCCGCGGTACCGGCGCAGCTTTCGCTTGAGCAGCGTCTTCTCCCGACACGTGGCCGTCTTCGACCATGCGATCGAGAACGCGGTTACGCGCCGCGTGCGCGACTTCAGGATAGCGATCAACTCTGCGGGTTTCGGGAGACTGCGGCAGCGCCACCAGCAGCGCCGATTCCGCCAGCGACAACCGCTTCGGCTCTTTGCCGAAATAGGCTATCGAAGCCGCACGAACACCCTCGAGATTGCCGCCGAATGGCGCCAGCGCCAGATACAGATCGAGAATCTGGTCCTTGTTTAGCCTTCGCTCTATTTCGATCGCGCGCACCACCTGCCGCAGTTTTGCGTAGACCGACCGCTCGCGGCGCGGCTCCATCAGCCGCGCCAGTTGCATGGTGATGGTCGAGCCGCCGGAGACGATGTGGCCACGGCTTACGAACTGAAGCGCGGCGCGGCCCAGGGCAAGCGGGTCCACGCCCTCGTGCGAATAGAAACGCCGGTCTTCATACGCCAGCAGCAGTTTTAAATAACCGGGATCGACGCCGGTTCTGGCATCGACCGGCAGCCGCCAGCGGCCATCGGCCATCGCATAGGCGCGGAGCAGCTTGCCATTGCGGTCGACGATGGTGGTGGAGACTTCCCTGGCCTGCGCGAGCGGGACGGGGCCGAGCGAGATGACCCACGCCGCGAACGCGCTGGAGATAGTGAAGATTGCGAAGATTGCGGCGGCGGCGAAGTGGGTAATGCGCCTTCTTCCAACGCCGTCACGGACGGGCTTGTACCGGCCTTCCACGTCTTCCGTTTCGGCAACAAGATTCGTGGATGCCCGGGTCATCTGGCGCGAAGACGGCGCGGAGCCTGTCATCGGGCCGCGCTTCGCGTGGACCCGTTGGCGCCTTTTGCCCGGGCATGACGATGAGGGTTGCTGGCGCGGCTCGTCGCTCATTTCGCCGGATGCACCTCGACTGAACCGGTGCCGGTGCGGCCATAGCGCGAGGGGTTGTACATATCCTCGACATAGGCTTGCGGCAGCACGTATTTACCGGGAGACACCGCGCGGACCACATAGGCCACCGTAAACACCGATTTGTCGTCGCTGGCGCGATCGATGGCGGCCGTGAAACGGTCGTCGCGGAATTCGGTATTTTCCAGTCCAGCGTGCCGGTGTCGCCGGACGACACCAGATGCGGATTATCGATCTCGAGCCCTGCGGGGAGATAATCCGACACCATGATGTGACCGTATTCCGGTTTTGCTTCGGTGATCTTCAGGACGACGGCGAAACGATCGTTTTGTTTCGCCTTCGACACATCGGCCGGCTTTCCGTCCAGCGTGAAGTAACTGCGCTCGATCTTGAAGCCGTTCGATGCCGCGGGCTCCGGCGTGATCGGCGCGCCGCTCACCGAGACCACCGCCTGCACCGGCGCATCGCCGGTGTTGGTGATCTTGATCGGCTTGCCCGCCATCTCGGCGGCCTTGTAGCTGCGATACAGCGCAGTCTTGATCGGCGCACCATCAAGATCGAGCGTCATCGTTTCCTTTGATAGCGCCCGAGACGCCAGCACCAGCCAGGCATTTTCCTGGGTCGAGGTGTAAGGCGTCAGCCCGCGCGCCACTTCGACGCGCGCCACCGCCTGCGTCAGCGTCGCACGCGGCGCATTGCCTTCGCTCGCCAGCGAAACCAGCGCCGCGGCATCGCGCAAGGCGCTGCCGTAGTCGACCCGCCCGAACTCCAGCACCGGCTTTGGCGCGAGACTTTCCAGCGCTGCAGCATAGACCCGCTCTGCTCTGGTCCGGTCGCCGACCAGCGCCAGCGCCGCGGCCAATTGCGATTTTGCGATTGGGGTTGCCAGATTGCTCAGCTTGGTATCGGCGAGATAGCGCAGATCGCCGATCGGCGCCGCGCCATTGCGGGCAAGAACATAGAGGCCGTAAGCGAGGTCGCGTCCGCCGTCCTTTTCAGGCTCGTTCGCGTTTACGACCGAGTTGCGGATCCGATCTAGCGCGCTCTTGAACGAGACGTCCGGCACCGCGAATCCTTTTTCGCGGGCGCGGGTCAGGAAGTCCGTGACGTAGGCATCCAGCCAGGCGTCGTCGCCGCCGGCCGACCATAATCCGAACGAGCCGTTCGAACCTTGCCGCGCCAGCAGCCGATCGATGGCATCCTTGATGCGCTGATCGACCTCGGTGTCCATGTCGAGGTGGGCGCCCGCCGCCAGATCGTCGACGTAAAGCAGCGGCATCGCGCGGCTGGTAGTCTGCTCCGAACAGCCATGGGGATAGCGGTCCAGCGCCTTCAGAATGGTGGCGGCATCGAGCGCCGTGGACAGGCTGACGGAAAGAGACACGCCCCCGGTGCCCCGCACCAGATCCGAGAACATGTCCGACGTCAGCGTCAGGCTCTCGCCCTTGGCCAGCGTCCGGATCGAGCGGCGCGCGAGAATCTGTGTCGCCGCCTTGACGTCGAGCGCATAATGCCGCGCCAGCGTCAGTCCGTTCGGTCCGCTGATATCGACATCGAGCAGCGCCGTGCCGGCGCCACCGGCATCGAGCGTCAGCGACATCGAGGTGCGCTGCTTGGCCGCGAGTTTTACCGTCGTGGCGGGATTGCCCGTCACCTTCACCGGACCGGATGTTTTGACGTTGATGGTGTAGTCGCCTGGTAGCCCCTCGACGTTGTCCAGATCGAAGCTCATGGTGCCGTGATCGCCACTGAGCAGGAAACGTGGCAGCGTCGCCGTGAGCACGACGGGATCGCGCACCGTGACGTCGGTCGTGGCGCGGCCTAGTTTGGTCGCCGTCCACGCCACCGCCATAACCCGCGCGGTGCCGGCGAACTCCGGAATTTCAAAACTGATTTCGGCCGAGCCGTCGGCTGCGACCGTCACAACCCCGGAATACAGGGCGAGCGGCTTCTGCGTTGGCGGACTGCCCTGCAGCTCCGCGCCGGCGGCATCGCCGCCGGTCTTGATCTGGCCGCGGGTACCCTGCATGCCGTCGATCAGCTGCCCGTAGAGGTCGCGGATTTCCGACGTCATCCGGCGCTGGCCAAGATAATAATCGTCCGGCGCCGGAGGCTTGTAGTTGGTCAGGTTGAGGATTCCGACATCGACGGCGGCAACGACGATTTTCGCGTCTTCGCCGGGATTGAGTCCGCCGAGTTTGACCGGCAACTTCAGCGTCGTGTTTGGACGCGCCAAGGCCGGCGGTGAAAGGCTGACTGCGAGCGTGCGGGTTTTCTTGTCGATGCCGAACCATTTCAGGCCGATGGCGCGACCCGGCATCCGCAGGGCTGCGGCATCGAGCGGGCGGCGCAGGGTCGCCACGACATAGGCGCCGGTGCCCCAGTCCTTGCCGACGGGAATCTTGACCTGGGCGGTGCCTTCCTTGACGTCGGTGGTTTGGGTCGTCAGCAGCCGATCGCCAAGCACATTGATGCTCAGCTTGCCGGCCGAGCGCGCATTGACCGACACCACCATGGTATCGCCGGACTGATATTCCGGCTTGTCGATCGAGGTTTCCAGGAGATCGGGCGTGTCGGCGCTGCCGCCGGAATACCAGCCGACATCGAACTGCACCGAGGTCAGCGGCCCATCGGCCTCGGTCGACTTGACGTCGAGGCGATAGCGGCCCGGCTGCGGCGACAGCGTGATCTGTGACGGCTTGTCGGCGGCGATGGTCAGATCGCCATCGGCGACGCGCGTGGTTGATTTGATCGGTTCGTATTCCCAGGACGAACTCTGGCGATACCATTGATAGCGGGATTCGATCTTCAACAACTCGTAGCGCAGCCCGTCGCGCGCCAGCTGCTTGCCGTCGGGCGCGACGAACACGACGTCGAACGACGCCTTGTCGCCTTCCGCGACGCTTTTGTCGCCGAACATCGGCTTGACGCCAATCATCGCCGTTCCAGGCGCCACCGGCAGCACCAGTTTGCGCTCGACCGCACGGCCGCCAGCTTCCGCCATTCGAACGAAGATCTGGGCTTCCTGCGGGCGGGTCGATGTGGGCTGCTTCGCAAGGCTGACGGGGAAAGTCGCAACCCCGTTGGCGTCCGCCTCGGGGAGATTTTCAATCGGGGTGCGCTCGTTGCTGGTGGTCTCCTCATCGGCGACGCCGAACTGGTAGCCGGCGAAACCGGGCCGGGTGGAGGCCGGGGCGACCAGCATGTCACCCTCGAGCTGCAGGCCCGAGGCTGGCGCGCCATAGAGGAAATGGCCGTTAACCTTAAGTTCTACAGGAAAGTCAGCTTTGATCTGCTTATCCTTGCTCGATAAATCGAATTCGATACGTTCCGGGATATAGTCCTCGACCATGAACGTGGTTTCACCCACCGATGAGCCCTTCGGATCGGTGAAAGCCCGCACCCGCCAGGTCCCGGTCGGGACGGCGGAATTGAGCGGCACTATCATGCTGCGCCCGCCCGCCCCTTGGTCTGGCACGACAGCCCTGCGGAATTCGACGCCATCGGGGCGCTCGATCACCAGCGTCAAGGGTCCGCCGGTTACGGCGTTGCCCTGGCCGTCGCGCAGCAGTGCCGTGAGGTAGACAATCTCATTGGAGCGATAGACGCCGCGTTCGGCATAGACGAAGGCGTCGGCGCCTGCCGGCACCGCCCGCCCCGAAACGCCGCGATCCGAGAGATCGAACGCGTTGGATTTCAGGCTGAGGAACGCGTAGTCGGTTTTCTCGCCGCTAACCGTTAGCATCGCCGGCGACAGACCGCCCTCGCCGCGCGCCAGGCCGGCCTCGAACAGCACGTGACCAGACTCGTCGGTTTTGCGGGTTGCCAGAATCTCGTTGTTGCGCGCAACCAGCCGCACTTCGGCTCTGGCGATGGCATCGGTCGAGGCCAGCGAATTGACGAAGACGTGGATGCCGTCATTGCCGGAGAACGCCGTGAGCCCGAGATCGGAAACGATGAACCACTGCGTCGCCAGCGATCCGTCGTCGTCGCTGCCCGGGCCTTTGGCCGCGGCCGTCATGACGTAGACACCCGGCTGCAGATCGCCGAGCGCCTGATCGACCGGAAACGCCGTGGTGACGTCCTGATTGAGCGTGGTGGCGGTGGCGAGTTCACCCGACCAGACCTTTACGCCGCGCTCGTCGCCGAGGCTGGAAAGTTCGTACTTGCTAAGGGCACGCTGAAAGTCGCTGTCGATCACCGTGTTGATCAGGTTGCGGTCGCCGATCCGAAACACGCTCACGGACACCGCTGGAGTGTTGACTCTGACCGGCCGGTGCGCGGCAGCACATAGGCGCGCCCGGTGAAGCGCACGAACGGCTTGCGGTCGCGCACATAGATATTGAATTCAGCCGATTTCGGCAGGGTCTCCTTGACGGCGGATGGCAGCCCGGCGCGCAGATTGATGTTGAAGCGCTCGCCGTGCTTCAGGCCGTCGACGCAAAGCTGCTTTCCTTCCGACGACAAAGCCGGCTTGTCGCTGCCGGCCAGCGCCAGGAACGGCGCGAAGTCAGTGCGCTTGGCGAGATCCTCGGAGAATTGGAAACAGGCCCGCGGCGAGGCCGAGTCGGAATCCACGGTATAATCGAGCAGGCGAAAACCATGCTCGTCGCGCATCTTTTCATATTGGCCGCGCACCTCGGCGACCTCGCGCAGGTCGAGCGAGAGTCGCAGCGCATCCAGCGCCGGGCGCCACAGCTTGCGTTCGGACATCGCACGGCCGAGCACGGCGAGCGCATCTGCCTCTTCGCCGGCGTTGCCGGCGCGCTGATAGGCGATGTAGGCCGCGGTCGAGGCCCGCTCCAAGAGGAAGATCTGCTCGCTGGAGTTCTTCGGCGAAATCTGGAAGATGACGCGGGCCAGCCTGAGCCAGTTGCCGCTATCTTCCGGCGTGGCGGCGGCGATTTGCCCGAGGATTTGCAGGCCGGTCCGGAAGTCGCTGCGCCTGAAGGCCGCGTCGGCGTCGATTTTCAGTGTCGCATTGGTTTTGGCTACCGCTCCGGCTTCGCTCTTGATCCGGGCTTCCAGCTTGACAGCTGAATCGGCCAGATCGTCACGTTTGAAGGCTTTATCCGCCGCCTGCGCTGTGACCAGGCCAAGCGCCAGCGTTGCGCAAAGTGCGGCGGCGCGAACCAAACCGATCATGATGGAACTCCCTGCGCGCGGACGAACGCCGCGTGATGAACAGAAGTGCGCTAAAAGGTGACGGACTCATGGCGATTGAACAGGGTGGCGAAAAGGTCGCATGCGACATGGCCGAGGCGAACCTGCTACGCTTGGCGCTCAGCGGCGGCGCCGCATTGCGTTGAGGGCGGACCGAAGGCCGGTCCGCCGCTTAGGGTTTGTCGCTTGACCGGAGAAAACGGTTCGGAATGGGCTTGGCGCGAAAGCGGATTTTTCATATTGGCAATGCTAAGAAGGGCCCGACGGTCCCATAGCTCAACTGGATAGAGTAACGGATTTCTACTCCGTGGGTTGCAGGTTCGAATCCTGCTGGGATCGCCAATAGTTAGTAAAATCAAAAGGGTCGCCAGCGCTTTTAAGAAGCCGGGTTCGGCTTCCGTCTTGTGGCCCGGGATCGACATGATCACGTCGATCTTGCCGGCCTCCGCGAGCGCCGCGCCGGCGAGGTGACTTAGGCCGGGCGGGGAGTTCGCTGGCTAACCACCGCACAGGCGTTTCGCCGATAGCGCGAATCAGAGTTATCCTTCGCAGAACTGCTTCGTCTACTTCGAAAGCGACCGGGGGATGACAGCGCCAGACGATCTACTCCGTACCATGGAGGGACTGAAGCAATTGCTGAGGGTCGCCTGGAGCAGGCTTGCAGACCCGCTGCTCACATCATTCGATCGTCGCGAAGCTCGCAACCAGATCAGACAGCACAGTGCCGAATTGCGGCGTCATCTCCAGGCGCTCGAAGCGAGCCGCGCGAGAGAACGGTCGCCAGGGCAACATGCCGACCCCGCTCCGAAAAAACCGCAGTTGCGCCTTCTTGGATAGCTCAGAGCCACCTTCGCCTCGCATCGTCCGCACGCCAGAAAAAAATCGCCACCGGGTTGAGACGGTGACGACTTTCGCGGCGCGATGCCTCATGCTTGCCTATGCAGCCGACACTCTTCTGGTATCACCCACTCTTGTTCCTCAAATGGAACAGATTTTTAGGCTTCCCGGCAACCCTAAACCGCGGCTAGGCTTCGAAGCACCGGGGCTGAGCAGTGTTTGAGATCGAATGAATTTTGAGCCCGGCTGGGGCCGCTGGAAGATAATCCCGGGCGGCCCTTTCTCATGACGGCACCAGCCCGTGAGCGTTCCCGTCACGTGCCGCCGGACCAGGAGTTGATTTAAGTTCCTTACCATCACCGGTTTTTGATCGCCCAATTCCGGAGTTCCATCGGGACCGATCGAGGTTTGAGGATTTGATTCAGGTCGAGCAGAGCTGGTCGTGAGTCGCATCACCGCCACGATTTCAATTGCGCGACAGGGACCGTCGGCTTTTTCACTTACCGCCGGCGGTCCCGCGCTACGCCGCAAGAGTTCACGCCTGGCGCAAATCTTCCGCCAAGACAATTCTGCAGCCGGACTCAGTCCGTCGTCAGTGAATATTGCAGTGTGCGCAGCTCACTGCAAAGAACAGTGACTCGCCCGTTTTAGGGACGAAATGGAATGAACGCTGCGAAGGGTGCGTTTCTCGCGTTCACCTGCATCTTGATAGCTGGACTTTCCAACGCGATCGCGGACGAGTTGCACGATCTCGCAACCCGTGACCTCGCTGAAATGAAGACGGTGAGTGGGCAAGATAAGCATGGTCTATACGCTGCCCCAAGCCGAAGCGGCTCAATAACGAACATTGTCGGGCTCTCCGGCGGGCCGCAGGAGGTCGGGGAACCAGCTGACAGTCTGTTGGACCGCTTGAATCTGAGGCCGTACTTCATATCGCTGACATTGCCGGACGGGATTCCAGTGTGGGTGAAGGCTACTTCGATCTCATTCTTTCGCGCCATCGAGCCTTGGGACCACATTCGAGCTGAAGCGAAAAGCGCTGTGAACGCCGGTGGCAGGCCGATCTTCGTGAAAGAAAGCGTGACAACCATCAAAGAGGCTATCAATGCTATCCGACGTCAAAACAGGTCCCAATGAACAAGCCTGCCGTGGGCGGGCGGACTCACATGACGCAGACGCAAGGGACCTAATGACGAGAATCGGCCGGCAGCATGCTAAGCATGTTGTCTGAACAGCCTGGCCATACCAATCGACGCCAGGAATTCGGAGCACTGAAAGATCGACGCTACAGGGGATAGCTATGCTTTTAGTCCTAATATCGGTTTTGACCATCATCGTCGTCGGCGCAATTTGCTTTTGGGCCATCGATCGATTTGCCACCGACCGCCGACTTGCAAATCTGCTGAAATTGCTCGTGATACTGATTTGCCTCGGCGCGATTTTGCAACGAGTGCTGCCGATGACGGGAATTTATTAGAACCGCGCGCTAAGCGCGCCAACCGACCGGTATCAACAAACGCTCCAAGGCCATCATGTGGGGATTTCTCATCGGCCTTTATCTAGCGATGATCGTCTACCCACTCTTTCAAGAGTGGCGACAACGCCGGCACGACAAAAAAAGCCTGGAGAGAATGAGAAAGCATTTTGCCGCGCGCCGGCGATGGGACGTTCTGAAGGGTGAGTGGACCGACGAGTGAACTGCCACCCAAACGGCTCACCTCTCGGAACGTGATGTTCCCCAAATTAACCTGTCTGGCATCGAACCTTGGCACGACCTGTGTCGACATAGCCTTGCTGGGGATTTGAGCGTCCAGCATTGATACGCGGCGCCGCCAAGCGATCATATTCCGCTTGGCGGCGTTGTGTTTTGCACCATCTGTCCAGCAGCGTGTTCCCGGCTTGCCCGCTCTCAATGCCATCCTGGCAACTGCGGTGGTCGCGATCCCGTGAAGCTGTTTCGTTCGTCCACAGACGACGAAACAATTCGGTAGCGCGATGAAACCATTTTTCACGGCCCGCGAAGACACCCTGAAACGCATGCCGGCTATCAACACCCGCAGATCAAACAATGGGGTTCGATCATGTGGGACATCATCCTCAGCCTGATTTACCATCAGCTGCGCAAGAAATACCTGGCCGCCGCGCGGAAACAGAGGGTACTAAATCACCGATGGGCGTAGGTATCGAGCCGAACCGAGGCGAACACCTGCCATCGCATCGAGAAAATTTCTTTCGCCATAGACCCCCTGAAGACTGACGCCGTGGGTTGGCTCGCGAACGAATTAAGACCGCCGCGCTGACAGCCTGTGGTTCAAGGCAAAGGGGAAATAGCGTTGAGTTGAAGGAGTTGATTATGAGTGTCGAACATATGCCTGACGAACGGCTCGCCCATTTCTACGAGAACATTCGACAACAGGTTGAGGCTGATCGAGCGAACAAGCATCAATTCACGGCGCGCCCAACAGTTCGTCAGTACGCCGACAGGCTGCGAAGCGAGATGATCAAACGACGGCTAAAACACTCGCCGATCGAATGGCCGGCTTAGCCGCCTCGGCATTGACAACATTCGGTCCGCCTGAAACTGGCAAGACATCGATGAAGGAATTGCTCCTGGGCGAGATCGAACAGGCTCAGCGGATCATTGCCACCTGCGTTGAACCGGAACCACGCAATGAAAGAGCGACGCTCGAAGCCGTGCTTGCCGTCCTCGAATCGCCGTGACGTCGTTGCCGCGATCAATCGGCTCCGGGCCGGACATGGGCTACGCACGGCGAAATGAAAAT
>WNFJ01004619.1_pt1 | contig 10263 bp, 11 predicted proteins | sample 5400461 | NCBI WGS metagenome assembly WNFJ01 (sample SAMN13153349, study PRJNA577476) | soil metagenome | isolation source: 115 cm saprolite on Douglas fir-dominated hillslope | place: USA:California | collected 2013-09-17
CCGGTTCCGCCGAAAATAAACTTGTTCACCAGCAAGTGGTCGCCGATCAGCAGCGTGCCTTCCATCGATGCCGAAGGAATCTTGAAAGCCTGTACGATGAAACTTGTGCCGAACAGGGCAAGAATCACCGTCACCAGCAGTGACTCCAGGTATTCGGTAATTGTGGTCTGGTCCGCGCGGCGCTCCGGCTTCTTTTCCGGCGCCTGTTCTTCGATTTCTGTCACTGTTTCTTCCGGCATGCCGCCTTAGCCTTTCGCTTCCGCGCGTTCGAGTTGTTCCAAGGCGCTCCGTGCCGCACGTTGCTCCGCCTCTTTTTTCGTGCTGCCTTCGCCTGTGGCCATGCACTCCCCGTCAATCCAAACTTCGATCTGGAAAACCTTTTCGTGGTCGGGGCCGCTCTCGCCTGCCACGCGATATTCCGCCGGTGCCCGCCCTCGTCCCTGCAAAAGCTCCTGCAACGCGGATTTGCGATCGGACTCCGAGATGCGCTCACCGCGCTCCTCGAGGGCCCGTTCGAACAGGACTCTTCGCAACACCTCGCGCGCTGCACCCACCCCGCCATCGAGGTAAACCGCAGCTACTACCGCTTCGAACGCGTCGGCCAGCAGCGTCTGCTTCTCCCGCCCGCCGGTTTTCTCTTCCCCGCGCCCCAACCTCAAGTGCTCCCCCAGGCGCAGACGCCGCGCAGCCGCCTCCAAGGAACCGGCATTTACGATCCGCGCGCGGCTCTTGGAAAGCTGCCCTTCGCTCCACGCCGGAAAAGTCGCCAGGAGATATTCACTGGCAAGCAGCTCGAGGACGGCATCTCCGAGGAACTCCAGCCGCTCATTGTCCTTGGGAAGCAAGGCGGAGTCAGCCTCTGCGAAGCCTGCTGCGCGCAATTCGGGGACTGCTGAACTGTGGGTCAGCGCTCGCTCGAGGAGCTCCCTTGCCGAAAACTTGTAACCGAGACGCTCCTCAAACGTTCCGTCAGCGATCCGGATGGTCTGTTGCATAATTCCGCAGTGTCAGCCGCCTGACTCACTTCGGCGCGCTCAATTGCGTTGCGCCAAGCTTCTTCGCGTCTTCCGCCTGGGACTTGCAGGTCCCCTGCAAGGGCCCTGTCATGGTCGCACACTTATTCAAGGCCGCTAACGCATCATCGAAGTGCGACGTGATCTTGTTTGCCATTCCCAGCAAATAGTAATTCACGGGGTCCGGATCCGGATCGATCTTTGTCGCCTGTTCGAGCTCCGGAATCGCTTCTGCATTCTTCCCGCGCCGCACGTAGACCAGTCCCAGCCCGCTGTGCGCCATTGCCAGGACCCCATTCTTCGCTCTCGCAAACGCTTCATCGGTCAGGTTCTCGGGCTTCGGGAGCGTTGGCGCAATCTCGATGGCTTGTTTGGAATATTGTTCCGCTTTGGCCAGCAACTGTAAGGCTTCGGGCGTACTCGCACTCCCATGCAAGCTCCGAGGCAGCGCCTGGCCCAGCAGAGCGAGCGTAGCGACGTCGTTCGGTGCCATCGCGATTTCCTTTTCGCCATATTCCTGCATCTTTTGCGTGTTCCCGGCCTGCAGGTAGACATAAGTCAAAGCGCCGTACACCGGAGACTTGTAGCGGCTCTCGGGATATTTCAGGAGAAATGCTTCTCCAGTCTCAATTTTCTTGGCGGCATCATTCGGATTCACGGCTAGAAAGGCTTTGTACGCGGCATCTTCTTCTGCATTCACCGGCGCCGGGGCATCCACCGTCAGGGGTGTAACCTCCGGACTCTTCGGTTTGTCGCTCTGCTGCGCCGGAGGCTGGCTCTGGCCTCCCTGGCCATACTGCGAACGGTGCGCCGCTACGACTTCGTTCGTGCATACCAGCAGCCCCGCGACAGCCAAGGCTTCCAACCAAACATTCCACTTCTTTCTCATCTTTTTTCTCCTCGTTCGTTCTTCCTCCGCTCCATCTTCGCGAGTGGCGCCTTCTTGACTTCTTACCCAACTCCGCGCGGCAAAAATCGGCCCTTGTTTACGGCCGCGCCGTGTCTTTATCTCCGCCAAACGCAGCGAGACCCTTTTGTGCCGCCTGCTTGGCCTGCTCCGGCCCGCCTTCGACACTCAGCACGGACTGATATTCCAACTTGGCCACTTCTGGATTCCCCTCCTCATCATAAATCCGCGCCAGGTAAACGTGGGCCCACGCCAGCACCATGGGATCTTGAGCCGCCGCGTGGTCACCGGCGGTCAGCCGGCCGAACACTTGCTTGGCTCTTGCCGCATCGTGATCCAGGAGCGCCACCAATCCAATTCCGTACCAGGCCCGCGCCTGATCCGGATATTTCGTCAGAACTTTTTGAAACGAGGCCTCCGCCGCGCGGGGATTCTTCTCCGCGATCCGCCGCTCCCCCTCCGTCAGCGCCCTAATGACTTCTACATCGTTCGGAACGGTCGTTGGCGCCGCGTTTCTCCGGCGCGCCACTTCCTCACTCGCCGCTTCGTCCTCCGGCTCGGCCGTCTCGGCGGGCGCGAATTTCACCGCCGCCAAGCGCTTGGCCTCGGCCCCCGTGTCGATGGCTCTCACCAAATCCGGAAAAAAGAGCTTCATGGACGGCTCGGAGTTTTCGAATTTGGGCAGCGCCGCGAAGATCGGCTTCACCAGAACGTATCCGGTTTCATCGTCCCGGCTCATCGCCGCTTCCCGTTCGCCGGGGGAGATGCGCTCGAGTTTCAGCTCCACCGCGCGCACCGTGCACTCCGCAAAAAACGACGCATAGTCGTCCTTTAACTCCGGCGCGAGGCGCGGGGCGGCGGCGGCCTTTTCAAATAACGGGCGTTTCACTGCCGTCACGTGGGCATACCTCAGGGGCAGCGGGTCCAGCAGGAAGTGCAGAAAGGCGTGACGGACCACGTCCGTGGGTATCTCTTCTCCTCCGCTCAGCACCAGCGCATAGTGATCCCCAAAATTTCTTACGTTAGTAATGCGCCCCACCAGCGGCTCGACGACGATCGCGAACGTCCGCGGCCCGGACGGCTCGAGGATTTCACGCAGATAACCAGACACGACGAACACAACTTGCGACACCGGATCGTGCAGCCGCTCGACTTCGCGGTCATAAATCGGCTGCACTTGCCGCCACAGTTGCCCGATTTTCTGTTCCTGATAATAGTTCGAAAGGATCTCGCTGAAACCCTCGAGCGCGATTACTTCCGGCGGCAGCTCATCCCGCCTCAGCACCGGTTGAAACCCGGGCGCAGGCCCGGACACCAGGCCAAACCACAAATACCTCGAAAGCGTCGCCCCAGGATCCCGCAACTCATGCTGCCGGTAAAATTCCCGCACCGCCTCCACGGCCGGACCCTGTTGCTGCCGCAAGCGCTCCCGCATCTGTGCCCGGAAGGCCGTCCAGTTGTCGGAGCTGACGTTCGATTGGAAACCCGCAGCCAGGAGTGCGCAGATCGTCGTAAACATCGCCTCGCTGCCGTCCACGCTCACGGTGCTTTGCGGCGCGGTCCTCGTGCGCGGCCGTGGCGCAGGCGCTTGCTCTGCTGGAGGCGTTGGTGTCTGCACCTGCGCTGGCAGAGGCGCCGGGGACTGTCCAGCCACCGGCAGCGCGATCGCCGCGCACCATCCAATCATCACCATCTGCCGTTGAAGTCTTTTCATGCCTGTTGCTGCAGTCCTCACTCGGGCCCGTCGCTGTTTCTATCTCCGCTTCGGCGGTCTAGGTCCTCTGCCAATGCTACGGCATCTTGCCAATCTACAAGCCCCCAACACACTCCGTCAAGGAATCCCGCGTCTCTGCGAAAGCTCCGCAGCCTCAGCGTCTCCACGTTATACTGAGCTCTTCGCCGTGGGATTCCAGGACACGACTGGGACAACGCTTGCGCCTTCCCCGGGCATCTGCTTACAGTGGAGATGCTTCCTGACCGTGCATGGGATGGCCGCTCTCATGATTCGACGTCTTCTGAAAAGACTGCCGTTCATTCTCGGATGTTCGCTCGTCGCCGCAACATTCCCACATGCCGTTCACGCGCAACTCGTCCGCGAGAACGCCGCGCCGCCTCAACAGCAAGTCTCTGCGAAGCAAGACTCGCAGCATCCAGCTTCCGCGCAAACGCCCCAAGGCAAAAAGCGCCTCTCCCAGGAAGTTCAGCTGACCGGCGAAGAATTCTGGATCGACACCAGCATCGACATTCAGGCCGGCGAACACGTGCTGATCACCGCTACGGGCAAGCTTCGTTATGCCGACGCGAAGGACGACAACGGCCCGGACGGCTTCCCGCGCGGTTTCAAGGACCTGCTTCGCGTTCTGCCCTTCAATGAAGCCGGACGCGGCGCGCTCATCGGGCGCATCGGCGATAAAGACACCGCGCAACCTTTTGTCATCGGCGCCCGCCGCGATGTTCTTGCGCCGGTCTCGGGCCGGCTTTCCGTGGGCATCAATCAAACTACCAACGACACCGGCGACGGCACCTATGCCGTGCGCGTCGAAGTTTACTCTCCCGAAGGGGGCGCCCCGCGCGTCGTCGCAAGGCAGGTCAGTTCGCTTCCCGGAATCGATAATTCTCTCTTCTCGAAGATCCCGCGCCGCATCGGCGACAAACAAGGAAACTCCGGCGACATGGTGAACTTCTTGATCCTCGGCTCCGAGAACGTCATGCAGCGGGTCTTCACCACTGCCGGCTGGGTAAAAGTCGACGCTGACGTCGAGGGCACCGTTCTCCACGGGTTGATCGGCAGCCTTTCGAAAGAATCTTACTTGACCATGCCCATGAGTCAGCTCTACCTCTTCGGCCGACCGCAGGATTACGGCTGGGCCCACGCTGAGCCCATCAGCGTCGTCAGATCGCGCAACCATTTGCGCATCTGGAAAGCGCCGTTCCAGGTCAACGGAGAAACGCTTTGGGTTGGCGCCGCCACCCACGACATCGGATTCGAACGCGACCGGCGCAACAACGGCATCACCCACAAGATCGATCCCGATATCGATCTCGAGCGCGACTACGTCGAAAGAACTCTCACCTCGACGGGCCTCGTCGTCGACGTCTCGCATTTCCTCCCGGACAATCCCATGAAAGAAGCCAAGACCGCTACCGGCGGCACCTTCCATTCCAACGGCCAGGTGCTCATCCTTAAACTCGACGAATCCGTCCCTAATCCCTGAATTCAAGCGCCCTCCGCCTGCAATCTGCAGGTTCAACTCTTGATCTTGCCTTTCATCGCGCCATCCCTTTGTTTCCTATTGCCTCCTTTCCAGGAAATGACCATAATGTCTATGATGACTATTTCTTGCATGAGGTTCCCCTATGCCCAAGAGCCAATGGACCGTTGCCGAAGCCAAAGCTAAATTCAGTGAGGTCCTCGCCCGTGCGCGCTCACGCGGCCCGCAAACCATTACCCGTAACGGCCAGCTCACAGCCATCATCGTTTCGGCTGAAGAATGGGAGCGCAAAACCCGCCGCGTTGGCAACCTCGCGGAATTCTTCGCCGCCTCGCCTCTGCGCGATTCCCCGTTGCAACTGGAACGGGCGCAAGACGCTCCGCGCGAGCTCGACCTGTGAGTTTTTTGCTGGACACGACCGTTGTCTCGGAATGGATGAAGCCTATGCCGAACCCCAGCGTCATTCGCTGGTTGGCTGAGGTGGACGAAGACCGTGTCTATCTTTCGGTAATAACACTTGCGGAATTACGGTATGGTATCGAGCGCCTGCGCTCGAGCGTCCGCAAATCACGTCTCGAAACCTGGCTTCGCGAAGAACTACCTCTGCGCTTCGAGGGCCGCCTGCTCATCATTGAAGTCGCCATCGCCGACGCTTGGGGACGCGTCATGAGCCGATGTTCCGCCGTCGGCAGGCCCATAGGTGTGATGGATGCCTTCTTCGCGGCCACTGCTGAGGTCCACGCCCTGACTCTCGTTACGCGAAACGTCTCCGATTTCACCGCCTCCAGCGTCTCTCTCTTCAATCCGTGGAGCTGAATACGAGTTCTCGCTCGATGCTCAGCACAACCGGCATAAGCCCAAATAACTCTACGCGTGCCCATCTCTAGTTCGCCACTTCGAGTTCGTGTATTATCACGCGGTTCGCTTCTTCCAATTGCGGCTCCGGGAGTTTCAGCACCAGCTCTCCCTTGACGGCGCCTTACTCGACCCTGCTTCCATCGCACGGCCGCCGCGGCCAACGAACCGACCACGGCATCGCGGGCAGGGCCGGCACTGGCGCTTTCCAATCCAGATCTTGAACGTAAACCGTCGAGCTCCGTTGCATCGTCGCGCCCCACGGCCCCGCTGCAGGCGGCCTTTACCCCCCGCTCTGGCGCGGGCTCACTTGGCCCCAACCCCTCCTTGACACCAAACCCGCGCTGCCCTATGGTCTTGCGCAAGGAAAGTGGAAGTCGCGAGCTCCCGCCTGCTCTCAAAGATTTCCGCTTTGGAGGTATCCCATGCCATTAAGCCTTATGTCCTTATCCGTGGTGGATTCGCCGGTGACCCTGCAAGAAGGCCTGAAGATTCTGGAACGCGATGATCATCGCTGTCAGTACTGTGGCCTGGACGGCCGCGCCAGTTTCGAGAACGCTCTCGTCATGCGCGTAGATTTCGTGATTCCGCGGGCCCGCAAGGGAAAGAAGGATCCGAGCAATCTCGTCGCCTGCTGCATTCCCTGCAACACCATCAAGGGAACTCGCGTTTATGCCAATATCGACGAGGCCAAAAGGTTCGTGCTCAAGACCCGCGAAGAGTTGCGCAAAGCCTGGGAATCCAAGACCGCGCGGGCTCTTGCCAAGTCAGCAGGAGCGTAGAACAACGGCAATTCGACCCGCGGCTGGATGTCCCTGAAGCGCAGCCAGGAACTTGCCCCCCGCTCGCACGCCTGCCACGTCGCCCGATCATCTTCGACAATGGCCCCGCACTTCTTTGGCCTGAGGTTTTGCTAGGAGGACCGCGCTTTCTTTCCCCGCCATTCCTTCGCCGAAATAAAGCGCATGCACGGGCAGTAGCCTTTGCGGTCACCTGGGGCCTGGCACGAATACTTCAGCGCCGCGTGGCTGCCGGCTCGGTGCCCGCACGAGCACATCTCCCGTGCAAGCTCGGACGAAAATACCACTGGGCGGCCTCGTACACCGATCAATGGTTTTGCATCTTGTAAATTCTTACTGGTCACTGTTCCTCTCTCTTCGTATACCCCTTGGCCGTCGTTGCGCCCCGGGGGCTCTTTCCTCTCAGTCTCGCCTCCGCACTAGCGGATAACCAAGCGCCCAAGCTCTGAAGCAGGCTCAGATTTCCGGCGCTGCTCTTTGAGAGGGACGAGTCCTCCCTTTAGTTTGCACCTCTGTTCCGGTAACTACAACTCAATCTAACCGGGCGGCCGAATCCGCTCAACAATGTTGGAGCACACGATTTGGGCGTACAATGCTTATCGTTTTCGAAGTCAATTGGACATCTCGGCTAAGAAACCTCCACTGCCAGTTACATCGCTTTCGGAAATGGGTGCGACGATGAGCAGAGGCGCTGGAACTTTGTTTTCCTTCTTATCTATCCTGCTGCTTCTGTGCTCTGCATCCGCCACGGCCCAGCAGGACTTCGGTGAGGTTGCCTTCCTGAATTCTGGTCCGGCCGCCGCGCAGGCGCAAAAGACCGCCTGGAGCGATCAGGAGAAGCCGATCCTGGAACAGATGCGGACTCTTCGCAAGCTACCCGAGGACCAGAGAGCCCGCACAACCAAACAACTGGCGCTGCGGATTCGCCAGTTGCCTGCGGCGCTAAATAAGGTGCACCTCGCATACAGTCTTGCGAGTCTGTCGACCGAAGGAGACCTCGGCCAGGATACCCTGCAGGAGGTGGCAGCTACACTCGCTGATTCCATCCGGGAACGGCCGGTTCCGACCAGCCAGAATGGACCGGCCGGGCCTTATGTCGAACTGGCGGAACTCGTGCGCTACGAGCACGTACAAGTGACTTTGGATGATCCGCAATTTGCGGACGCCATGGCCAAGATCGAAGCGGATGAGCTGCGCCACCAGCATGCGGATTTCGAGCTGGTGGACTTGCATGGAACGAAATGGGCCTTGAAGGATTTGCGGGGGGAGATAGTGCTGGTGAACTTCTGGGCCACCTGGTGCCCACCCTGCCGCAGTGAAATGCCTGACCTCGAAACGCTTTACAAACAGTTCAAGAAGGAAGGATTCGTTGTGCTGGCGATTTCGGATGAAGATGCAAGCAAGGTGAAGCCGTTCATCGAAGAATACAAGTTCAGCTACCCGATCCTTCTTGATCCGGCCAGGAAAGTGAATGAGCAATACAACATTGAAGGAATACCGAAGAGTTTTGTCTACGATCGCGACGGGAAGCTGGTGGCGCAAGCCATCGACATGAGGACGAAGAGACAGTTTCTGGAAATGCTCGCGCAAGCGGGGCTACATTAGCGGAGAAAACTCCGCTGCCAGCCAGATCGCTTTCGGAAAGGGGTGCCACGATGAGGAGAGGCGCTGGAACTTTGCTTTTGCTCACATCCATCCTGTTGCTTCTGTGCCCTGCATCCGCCACGGCCCAGCAGGACTTCGGTGAGGTTGCCTTCCTGAATTCTGGTCCGGCGGCCGCGCAGGCGGACTTTCTCCGCGGCTTGGCGCAGCTCCACAACTTCGAATACGACGATGCTGCCGAGCACTTCCGCAAGGCCCAGCAGATTGCTCCTGATTTCGCCCTGGCCTTTTGGGGTGAAGCCATGACGAAGAATCATGCGGTGTGGCACGAGGAAGATGTCCCGGCCGCCCGCGAGATCCTCAACCGCCTGGCGCCCACGCCAGAGGCTTGGCTCGCCAAAGCCCCCACGGAGCGGGAAAAACTCTATCTCCGCAGTGTGGAGGCCCTCTTCAGCGAGGGAACGAAGGCGGAACGCCACGGGCGGTACGAATCCGCGCTCGCCGAATTGCACCGCAAGTTTTCCGACGATGTTGATGGCGCCAGCTTCCATGCGCTCGCCGTCCTCGGCACTGCCGAGCACGGGCGCGATTTCGCCACCTACATGCGCGCCGCTGCCGTGCTCGAAGAAGTTTTCCCGCATCATCCACGCCATCCCGGCGTCGTTCACTACCTGATTCACTGATACGATGACTCGGTCCATGCCCCGCTTGGCCTGCGTGCGGCGCGCATCTATTCAAAGATTGGCCCCGAAGCCGCTCATGCGCAGCACATGACGTCGCATATCTTTCTGTCGCTCGGCATGTGGGATGACGTGGTCAAGGCCAACGAAACCGCCATGGCGGTGGTGAACAAGGAGCGCCAGAAAGCGGGAAAACCACCCGCCATGTGCGGCCACATCAACGAGTGGCTCGATTATGGCTACCTGCAGCAGGGCCGTGTCGCCGAAGCGCGCCGCTTGCTCGAAGGTTGCCGCCAGGCCGCCGAAAAGGCGGCAGCGGCTGCCTCCGATCCGAAGAATCCAGCCCACGCTACGATGTCAGGCATGACCATGACGGGCATGACGCCGGCCATGATGTTGGTCGGATCATACGTCGAGATGCGATCCCACTTTCTCATCGACACCCAGCTCTGGAACGACGACGCTGTTCGCTGGACCTTGCCCGCCGGTGACTATCCCTTCGCCGAGCTGACTTTTGATTACACCAACGCGATTGCCGCGATTAGGCGCGGTGATCTCGCCGCCTCGCGCGAAGCCGCCTTGCGCTCCGAAAGCGACCGGCAGCACACCGAAGCCTGGATGAAGGAGCAAAAGATGAATACGCCCCAGATGAGCGAAACCCTGCTCGTCGCCATCGAGCAACTGCACGCCCTGCTGACCGCCGCGGAGGGCAAGCGCGATGACGCCGTCAAAGACCTGCAGCGCATCGCCGCGAAGGAACATCAGTTGCCCCTCGAATTCGGCCCGCCAACCATTGAGAAGCCAAGCGATGAACTCCTGGGAGAGATGCTCCTGCAACTGAATCGTCCCTCTGAAGCGCGTGATGCGTTCCAGGCCGCTTTAGCCCGCGCTCCCGGTCGAAGACTGGTGGTGGAAGACCTGGCACGCACCGACAAAGAAATGGCCGCAGCAGCCGCCAAGCGGGACGTCAACTAACCTCTTCCCCATCAATCACTTCCAATTATTCGAATTAACGTAGCAGATTCTTATTGACAGTGCCATACCCAGTCTGGTAAACTATCCCTGTTGAGTAGTACGCCTCGCCTTCCGCGAGACCCCTCTTACAACTCAAATCTTTCTTTTCTGGAGACTTCTATGTCCACCAATCGCTCCGTTGGCCGCTCTGCGGCCACACAGGAAAAAGACCGCTTTGCG
>WNFJ01316033.1_pt1 | contig 10263 bp, 7 predicted proteins | sample 5400461 | NCBI WGS metagenome assembly WNFJ01 (sample SAMN13153349, study PRJNA577476) | soil metagenome | isolation source: 115 cm saprolite on Douglas fir-dominated hillslope | place: USA:California | collected 2013-09-17
AGCGAGCGCCGTGATAGCGCGAGCGGAGCGTGAGGGCGGAGAGCGAAGCTTGGAGCCCTTGAAGTAACGAAAGCAGGAATCGATCATGGCAAAGGCAGCAACAGTAACCAGTGATGAGCGGGGCTTAGTCGGCACGCTGAAGCAGCTTCCCTCACGCACCAAGGGTTTTCTTTCCGACGTCCGCAATGAGATGCGAAAAGTCACGTTCCCCAGCCGGAAGGAAGTCCAGGCGACGACGGTGGTTGTCATCATTACGGTCATTATTTTTGGAATTTACTTTTTCGTGATCGATCAGGCCATTGGGGGCGGAGTTCAATGGGTGTTACATCACACCAAGTGACGGCACCGGAAGGTTGATGGCAAGTATGACAGAGCAGAACACAGCGGGAACTGGCAGCCAGCCTGACGGCGGCGCGCAACCCGTCCCTGCGGAAAACGTCAACCCGAACATGAAGTGGTACATCATCCACACCTATTCGGGTTTTGAAAAGAAAGTCAAAGAGTCGCTGGAATCGCGCGTCGTGGCGTTTGGCCTGCAGGAAAAGATCGGTAAGGTAGTAATCCCGACTGAGCCGGTGACCGAGATTCGCGGTGGCAAGAAGTACACCGTGGAGCGCATGTTCTACCCCGGCTACGTGCTGGTACAGATGGATCTGGCTGGTTTTCGCACCGGCGGGGAAGGCGATCATGTGTGGCACGTGGTGAAATCCACGCCGCGGGTGACCGGGTTTGTGGGGACGGCAAACGATCCCACGCCGCTCTCCGAGGACGAGGTCAACCAGATCATCTATCGCGTGAATGTCGGCAAAGATAAGCCGCGGATCAAGGTCAAGTTCGAGAAGAACGAGACCGTGCGCATTACCGATGGGCCGTTTGCCAATTTCAACGGGACCGTGGACGAGGTTAACGAAGATCGCGAGACCTTGAAAGTGATGGTCACGATTTTCGGTCGGGCAACTCCCGTGGAACTGGAGTTCGGACAAGTAGAGAAGGTTGCGTAGTTTACAGCGAAGCTCTAGGGATCTGAAGGATAGCGATTTATGATTGGTGATTTGCGATTTCGAGCATGCCTAATCGCAAATCACAATTCGCAATTCGCAAATCACAAATTTAGGAAGAATCGATGGCACCGAAAAAAGTACAAGCACAAGTGAAGTTGCAGATTGAAGCGGGCAAGGCCACTCCGGCGCCCCCGGTCGGCCCGGCATTGGGCCAGGCGCAGATCAACATCATGGAGTTCTGCAAGCAGTTCAACGCTCGCACCCAGAACAAAGAGATGGCGGGGTTGATCATCCCGGTGGTAATCACGGTTTACAGCGACCGCTCTTTTACCTTCATCACCAAGACACCTCCAGCTTCGGTTCTGCTGAAGCGGGCGGCGGGCATCGCCAAGGGATCGGGCGCGCCGAACAAAGATAAGGTCGGCAAGGTGACGGAGAAACAAGTCGCCGATATCGCTAAGCAAAAGATGCCGGATCTGAATGCCGCCTCCCTGGAAGCGGCAATCAAGAGCGTCAAAGGCACCGCCCGTAGCATGGGCATTGACGTGAGCAGTTAGCAATAGCAATTAGCAAATAGCAATTAGCCAAGGCGGCGCAGGGGTTTGGCGGCAACGCAGACGCAACGAAACAAAAGCTAATTGCTAACGGCTAATTGCTAATGGCTGGTTTTAATCGCATGAACTACGGCCCGGAGACTCTCCGGAGCGGTGGGAGATAAGGAAGAAGCAATGAATCGCAAAGCAGGAAAAAACATCAGCAAGGCGCGCGCCGCGGTGGAGAAGCGTTCCTACGCGCTCGCTGAAGCTGTTCCCTTGCTGCAGAAGGTGAAATACGCCAAGTTCGACGAAACCGTGGAAGTCACCCTTCGGCTTGGTGTCGACCCAAAACATGCGGACCAGATGGTTCGCGGCACGGTAGTTCTGCCGCACGGCCTGGGCAAGTCGAAGAAGGTCCTGGTGATCGCCAGCGGTGAAAAAGTCCGCGAAGCCGAGAGCGCAGGCGCGGACATCGTCGGTGGCGAAGAGATGGTGGAGAAGATTCAGAAAGAGAGCTGGACGGATTTTGACGCCGTGATCTCCACTCCGGACATGATGAAGTCGGTCGGCAAACTCGGTAAGGTGCTCGGCCCCAAAGGCCTCATGCCAAATCCCAAGACCGGCACCGTGACCTTTGACATCGCCAACGCGGTGAAAGAAATCAAGGCCGGTAAGGTGGAGTTTCGTACCGATAAGACCGCCCTGGTGCACGTTCCTGTGGGCAAGATTTCGTTTACGCCGGACAAGCTGGTGGAGAATGCCACCGCGGTGATCAGCAGCGTAGTACGCGCTAAGCCGTCCGCAGCCAAAGGCAAGTACATCAAGGGAGCGTATATCTCCTCCACCATGGGTCCCGGTATATCGGTCGACACCAGCGCAGTGGAAGCTGCGTCCAAGGCGTAAGGCAAAGGATTGAACAATGGCTGTTACTAAAGCAAAAAAAGCCGAGCAGATTGAAAAGCTGAATTCCGACCTGAAGAAGGCCAGCAGCATGATTGTGGGCACGTTTTCCAAGCTCACCGTGGCCAAAGACTTTGAATTGCGCAAGACGGTTCGCGTCGCCGGTGGTCGGTATCAGGTCGTCAAGAACACGCTGGCCGGGCGCGCCGCGGACGGTACCAAAGTGGCCGAAGCGCTGAAGGGACTCAAGGGCGTCACCTCCATCGCCTACACTGAAGGTGATCCGGTCGCGCTGGCGAAGGCGCTGAGTAAGTACGTCGAAGAGAATCCGGAATTCTCGTTTAAGGCCGGCATCCTGGAAGGGCGCGTGATCTCGACGAAAGAGATCAAAGCTCTGGCCACGATGCCGTCCAAAGAAGAGATCTACTCCAAGCTGCTGTTCCTGATCAATGCTCCGGCACAGCGTTTGGTGACGGTCATGAACGCCGTGGGCCGCGATCTGGCAGTTGTGGTCGGCCAAGGCGTGGAGAAGAAGAAGTTCAAAGAGGCCGCAGGCGAAGCCGCAAGCTGAGCCGGCTGGCTTCTGAACTTGGATCGGCGTGGGTGCGGCCGCTCCAGGACTGGGTTTCTCGCTGTCAGCGACTCACGCGGCGCTAGTCTGGGCGCATTGGAACGCGATGAGGTGGTGCGGCGGATCAGCACAAATCGATTTTCGAAAAAACGTGGAGAACACAATGGCAGATTTACAGCAATTGGAAGATCAGATCGTAAGCCTTAGCCTTCTGGATGCAGCCCAACTGGTCAAGAAGCTCGAAGAGCGTTTGGGCGTTTCCGCAGCTGCAGCCGCTCCAGTAATGGTTGCTGGTGGCGCCGCCGCGGCGGGTGCCGCTCCGGCTGAGGAAAAGACTGAATTTACCGTGGTGCTCACCGGCGCCGGCTCCAACAAGATCAACGTGATCAAAGCCGTGCGCGAAGTCACCAGCCTCGGCCTGAAGGAAGCCAAGGACTTGGTGGACGGCGCTCCCAAGACCGTGAAAGAGAACGTGTCGAAGGAGGAGGCCGAGACCATTAAGAAGAAGTTCACCGACGCAGGCGCGACAGTCGAGGTGAAGTAAAAGAGAATTTGGCTGGAGTTAGGCAGAAGCCAGGGCTTTTGCCCTCCAGCCGATTTGAATCCGGGGGACCCCTTCTGTTATCAAATAGATAGGGCATTTCTCCCAAAACAGCAGTTTTTGCGTGGTATAGGATCGCGTGCGGCGTTCCGATAATGAAAACCGTATTGCAGCGGGCTTCGGCCTGAGCAGCGGTTTTGTGTCTTTTATTTAACAGGTCCGTGAGAACGGGCCAAGAACGGTCTGATTCAGACGGGCGCGGGCAAACACAATTTTCATCAACCGAAAGTCGCTATCACGGCGCCAACGGGGACGCTTGTCCTCCGCAGGCGCGCTTTGTCTTTGCCAGTCCGCCGCGGGCTTTGTGGCCGTTTTGAAGCTGCATACTTAACAGGTTTTGCTCTGGAAAAGCAAGACATTTTCTTGGGCCGACCGACCGCTTCGCTGCAGGAACGCGAACGGAACTGAACAAGCTTTAGGAGTTATTCATGCCGAACAAGAATGGCGCCTCTCGTTATCGTCTCGATTTTTCTAAAATTCCGGCGGCACTACAGATCCCGAATCTGATCGAAGTGCAAAAGCGTTCCTACGACCGCTTCCTGCAAATGGACAAGCTGCCGAGCGAGCGTGACGACAGCGGCTTGCAGTCGGTCTTCCAGTCCGTCTTCCCTATTACCGACTTTCGCAACGTCTCCGAATTGGCGTTTGTCGATTTTTCTATAGGAAACTGGGAATGCAAGTGCGGCCACTTGAAGGGCCTGCATCACCTGCGGACCACCTGCCGCAATTGCGGCAACACCGTAATCACCGATCCATTCCACCCCGGCGATGTGCTTTGCGGCAAGTGCGGCACGTACAACGCCAACACGCCCGACTTCTGCAACAAGTGCGGCGATCCCGTCGGCCTGCAACTCAAGTACGACGTAGCCGAGTGTGAAGAGCGCGGCATGACATATTCTGCTCCGCTCAAAGTCACGATTCGCCTGACCATCTACGACAAGGATCCGGAGACCGGCAACAAGAGCATTCGCGACATCAAAGAGCAGGAAGTGTTCTTTGGCGACATTCCGCTGATGACGCAGAACGGCACCTTCATCATCAACGGCACTGAGCGTGTGATCGTGAGCCAGCTGCATCGCTCGCCCGGCGTGTTCTTTGAGACCGCCAACAACCGCACCTACTTCCTGGGCAAAATCATTCCTTATCGCGGCTCGTGGGTGGAGTTCGAGTACGACCAGAAGAACATCCTCTACGTCCGCATTGATCGCAAGCGGAAATTCCTAGGCACGATCTTCCTGCGTGCGCTCGGCCTGCGTTCCGACGAAGACATTTTGCGCACGTTCTATACCGTCGATCGCATCAGCCTTAAAGACAACAAGCTCCGCTGGATCCTGGAAAGCGGAATCGATCGCCCGACGAACCTTCTCGGCCTGAAGCTCGCGCACAGCATCAAGGACAAGAGCGGGCACGAGATTGCGCACTCCGGACGCAAGATCTCGCCGGCAATCTTGAAGGAAATCCAAAAAGCCAAGATCACCGAGATCGATGTCGACACAACCGATCTCGAGGGTGCTTTCACCGCCACGGACATCGTCGATACTTCGACAGGTGAAGTGCTCCTCGAGTCGAACAGCGAACTTACCGCCGACAAGCTTTCGAAGGTCATGGACGCGGGCGTCGAGGAAGTTCATGTGTTCTTCCCCGAGCGCGACGACGTGGGCAACGTCATCAGCGCCACGCTGCGCCGCGACTCGGTCAAGACGCCGCAGGAAGCGCTCATCGAAATCTACCGCAAGCTGCGTCCGGGCGATCCGCCGACGCTGGATACCGCTACCGCGCTGTTCCACGGTATGTTCTTTGACGCGCGCAAGTACGACTTCAGCCGCGTGGGCCGCTTGAAGTTCAACATCAAGCTGTATGAGAAAAACGACGCCACGAGTCTGGAAAAGCGGACGCTCGATCCCGACGACTTTTACGCGACCATCCGCTACCTGCTGAAGCTGCGCAAGAACCTCGGGTCGGTGGACGATATCGATCATCTGGGCAACCGCCGCGTACGCGCGGTCGGCGAGCTGATGGAAAACCAGTTCCGCATCGGCTTGGTGCGCATGGAACGCGCCATCAAGGAAAAGATGAGCGTGTACCAGGAGATGTCTACGGCCATGCCGCACGACCTGGTCAACGCTAAGCCTGTGATGGCCGCGATCCGCGAGTTTTTTGGATCGTCCCAGCTGTCGCAGTTCATGGACCAGACCAACCCGCTCTCGGAGATCACGCACAAACGCCGTCTCTCCGCGCTCGGGCCGGGCGGTCTTTCGCGCGAGCGCGCCGGGTTCGAAGTGCGCGACGTGCACCCCACGCACTACGGCCGCATCTGCCCGATTGAGACACCTGAAGGTCCGAACATCGGTCTGATCAGCTCGCTGAGCTGCTACGCCCGCATCAACGACTACGGCTTCATCGAGTCGCCCTACCGGCGCGTGCGCGAGGCGCGCGTGATCGACTTCGTCACGGTGGTCAACGCCGGCGATAGCGATTATCGCGTGGGCGACCACATCGAGCTCAAAGAAGCCGACAAAGCCAACGCCGATCTCAAAGAGCGCCGCAAGAAGGCCATTGATTGCGAGCCGTTCTCCTTCTATCTGTCGGCTTGGGAAGAAGACCGCCACGTGATCGCGCAAGCCAACGTCGAACTCGACGACAAGGGACGCATTACCTCCGAGCTGGTGAACGCCCGCAAAGCTGGTAACTTCGTGCTGGTTCCGCGCGAGGATGTCGACTACATCGACGTCAGCCCCAAGCAGCTGGTTTCAGTCGCGGCTTCGCTCGTGCCGTTCCTGGAGCACGATGACGCAAACCGAGCTCTGATGGGCGCCAACATGCAACGCCAGTCGGTTCCGCTACTCCGCGCCGCTGCGCCGATCGTGGGCACCGGTATGGAAGGCGTGACTGCGCGCGACTCCGGCGCTGTGGTTTTGGCGCGTCGCAACGGGCTCGTTGACTCGGTCGATTCTGAGCGCATCATCGTGCGCGTGGAAGGTGAGCATCATCCAACGCAGCTCTCGCGCGAGGTCGGTAGCGACATCTACCAGCTCACAAAGTTCAAGCGTTCCAACCAGAACACGTGCATCAACCAGAAGCCCGTGGTCCAGAAGGGTGACCGCGTGCTCAAAGGGCAGGTGATCGCCGACGGTCCCTGCACGGATAAAGGCGAGTTGGCCCTCGGGCGTAACGTCCTGGTGGCCTTCATGCCCTGGCGCGGTTACAACTTTGAGGACGCAATCCTCGTCTCCGAAAAGCTGGTGAAGGAGGATTACTACACCTCGGTCCACATCGAAGAGTTCGAGATCGAGGCGCGCGACACCAAGCTGGGGCCGGAGGAAATCACTCGCGACATCCCCAACGTGAGCGAATCCGCTCTCCGCGATCTGGATGAAAGCGGCGTGATCCGCATCGGCGCCACTGTGAAGCAGGGCGACATCATGGTGGGCAAGGTCACGCCGAAGGGCGAGACCCAGCTTACGCCTGAAGAGAAACTGCTGCGCGCCATCTTCGGCGAAAAAGCCGGCGATGTCCGCGACGCTTCCCTTACCTGTCCGCCGGGAATCGAAGGCACAGTGGTCGACGTGAAGATCTTTTCTCGCAAAGGCCAGGAGAAAGACGAGCGGGCCAAAGCGATTGAAGGTCATCAGATTGAGCGTCTGGAAAAGAACCTGGCCGATGAAATCCGAATCCTCACGGACGAGCGCCTCAAACGTCTGGAAGCAATCTTGGGCGGCAAGGAGGTTCAAGCTGACTTGCACGATGAGCGCACCAACAAGCGTCTCTTGACCAAGGGTGCGATGCTGGACCGCGAGACCATCGAGCGCATCTCCACGCGCAACCTGAAACGCATCAAGTACGCGGACAAAGACCCGCGCGTGAACGAGCAGATCGATGAGATCGAAGAGATGACCTCGCGCCAGATCGATGTGCTACGCAAAATCACGAACGAGCGCATCGGCAAGCTGCAAAAGGGCGACGAACTCCCTCCCGGCGTAATCAAGCTGGTGAAGGTCTACATCGCCATGAAGCGCAAGCTCAGCGTGGGCGACAAGATGGCGGGACGTCACGGTAACAAGGGCGTCATCGCCCGCATTCTGCCGGAAGAAGACATGCCCTATTTGGCCGATGGCACGCCGGTGGAGATCGTCCTGAATCCCCTGGGCGTACCCAGCCGTATGAACGTGGGGCAGATCCTGGAAACCCACCTGGGCTGGGCCGGATATCACCTCGGCCAGCGTATCGGTGAGTTCTTGAAAGAAAACTCGCGCGAGGAAGTCATTCGCCGCGAGCTGAAGAGCATTTTCAAGGACACTCCGTTCACCGAGAAAATCGCCGAGATGGACGAGGACGAGCTGGTGAGTGTAGCTAAGACCCTCACCAACGGCGTTTACTTCTCGTCGCCGGTGTTTGACGGCTCGCGCGAGGTTGAGATCAAGTCCATGCTGAGGGAGGCGGGCCTACCGGAATCGGGCAAGACCGACCTCTACGACGGTATGACTGGAGACAAGTTCGAACAGCCTGTCACCGTCGGCTACATCTACATGCTGAAGCTCTCGCACCTAGTCGACGACAAGATTCATGCTCGCTCGATCGGGCCCTACTCGCTCATCACTCAGCAGCCGCTGGGGGGTAAAGCACAGTTTGGTGGCCAGCGCTTTGGAGAAATGGAAGTCTGGGCGCTGGAGGCCTATGGTGCGGCTTACATCCTGCAGGAGTTGCTCACGGCGAAGTCAGACGACGTGTTTGGCCGTACCAAGATTTATGAGGCCATCGTGAAAGGCGAGGCTGCCATTGAACCGGGCGTGCCTGAGTCGTTCAACGTGCTGATTCGCGAATTGCAGTCGCTCTGTCTGGACGTCGAGCTGATCAAGACACTGGAAGGCGCCCGCAAGCAGGTTGCCGCCGCGGCCGACTAATCGGCTGCACGTCTCAACTCCGAAGCGCTTCCCGGATGGAGTTGAGACTGACGAAAGGAATTTAGAAAAACCGGGAGCCGCCGCGGTGGCGTGACAACCGCAGGAGGACACCTTGTACCGTTCAAGTCCATTTGATCTTGGCACTTCGATTGCTGACTTTGATTCCATCCGGATCAGCCTGGCTTCGCCGGAAAAGATCCGGAGCTGGTCGCATGGCGAAGTGACCAAACCCGAGACCATCAACTACCGCACCTTCAAGCCGGAGCGTGACGGCCTGTTCTGCGCCCGAATTTTCGGACCGGTCACGGATTGGGAGTGTCTGTGCGGTAAGTACAAGCGGATGAAACATCGCGGCGTGATCTGCGACAAGTGCGGCGTCGAGGTTACCCTGTCAAAGGTCCGGCGCGAACGACTGGGCCACATTGAGCTGGCTTCGCCCTGCTCGCACGTATGGTTCTTTAAGGGCCTGCCTTCACGCATCGGCCACCTGTTGGATATCTCGTTGCGCGACCTGGAGTCGGTGCTGTACTTCGAATCCTACGTCGTTATTGAGCCCGGCGAAGCCCCGGTCAAAGACCGCGAGGTCATCAAGGAAGAAAACCGCTTCCGTGAGCTCGACCAGCAGTTCCGCGCCACCGGCTTCAAAGCCATGATGGGCGCCGAGGCCATCAAAGAACTCCTCAAGCGCGTGGACGTGGAAGAACTCTCCGTCGACTTGCGCGAGAAGATGAAGCACGAAACCTCGCTGCAGAAGCGCCTCAAGTATTCCAAGCGGCTCAAAGTTGTTGAGGCCTTCCGCAAGAGCGGCAACAAACCGCAGTGGATGATCCTGGACGTGCTGCCGGTGATTCCACCGGAGCTGCGCCCCCTGGTTCCGTTGGATGGCGGCCGCTTCGCGACCTCCGATCTCAACGACCTGTACCGGCGCGTGATCAACCGCAACAACCGCCTGAAGAAGCTGATGGACCTGCACGCCCCTGAAGTCATCGTGCGCAACGAAAAGCGCATGCTGCAGGAGTCGGTGGACGCATTGTTTGACAATGGGCGCCGCGGACGCGTACTGCGTGGCGCCAACAACCGTCCGCTCAAGTCGCTGTCCGATACACTCAAGGGCAAGCAGGGACGCTTCCGCCAAAACCTCCTGGGCAAGCGCGTGGACTACTCGGGCCGCTCGGTCATCGTGGTAGGCCCCGAACTCAAGCTGCACCAGTGCGGACTGCCGAAGAAGATGGCGCTCGAGCTGTTCAAGCCCTTTATCTATCACCGCCTGGAGCAGACCGGCCACTGCACCACCATCAAGCAAGCAAAGGAAATGGTAGAGCAGCAAGAATCGATCGTGTGGGACATTCTGGAAGAGGTCATCAAAGACCATCCGGTGTTGCTGAACCGCGCTCCCACGCTGCACCGTCTGGGTATCCAGGCATTCGAGCCGGTGTTGGTGGAAGGCAAGGCCATCAAGATCCACCCGCTGGTTTGCACGGCCTTCAACGCCGATTTTGACGGCGACCAAATGGCGGTTCACATTCCGCTCTCGCCGGAAGCTCAGGTTGAAGCCAGTGTGCTGATGCTGGCTTCGCACAACATCCTGTCCCCGGCGTCGGGCCAGCCGATCACCGTGCCCACGCAGGATATGGTGTTGGGCCTCTACTACTTGACCAAAGGCAAGCCCGGAGCCAAGGGCGAGGGCCGCGCCTTTGCCAACATCGAAGAAGTTCTGCTGGCTCTGGAAGCTGGCGAAGTCGAAACGCTGACT
>WNFJ01497714.1_pt2 | contig 10263 bp, 10 predicted proteins | sample 5400461 | NCBI WGS metagenome assembly WNFJ01 (sample SAMN13153349, study PRJNA577476) | soil metagenome | isolation source: 115 cm saprolite on Douglas fir-dominated hillslope | place: USA:California | collected 2013-09-17
AGCGCCGCATCGCCGGAAGGAAGAAAGATAAGATGATCCAAATCCGCGCAAGACAGGCACAGCGCGCCTTTGTCCCTGACGAGAGTAATCCAGGCTTTCCTGCCGAGATCTTCTTTGCACGCATCACAGGTTGACTCACGAGTGGAAATGAAGACTTTCAGCTCTTCGGTTTCCTGTTTTGGGGTTGCGGCCATTTTCCTTAACTCCGTGTACGAACTGACATCGCAATCCTAATAAGAAGATTCAAAGTGACGAGACCGGTGATGACAAAGAAAAGCGATCCACGAACTCACACGAAATAAGTCGATTAGTGGATCGCATTGCTTTCGCATCACCAGACAGCGGTCGTCAACCAAAATTGCCAAGGCGCTCTTTAAGCAGACTACTAGAGCTTTCCGCCGAGCATCGATTCCTTCATGAACGCCGCGGCTTCGTCTATGCTCGGCAATTCATCCACGTGCCGCAATTCGATATTAAGACTCTGCGTAAGATTTCTAAGCAAGCCGCGCAGAAACTTCGAGCGCACCAGCAGCCGCACCGGCACGACCTGGTTCTGCAATAACGCCTTTACCAGAGCGTTGGGGATTTCGGCGTGCATGGTCATCAACGATTGCTCTGCCGTCATCGCGTCGGCGCCCAGAATGAATCCGCTGTTGCTGTCGGCGATCATAAAGACGTATACGCTCAAAGGTCTCTGTGCCGGCTTGACGATACGCCCAGGTGTAAGCAACAGATCAACTTCAAGATCAAGATCGCTTCGTTGAACGTGTTTGAGTAGTTCCAGCAAGCCACTATCAACGACGATCGCCGGGAATTCACGCTTCGGCCGCTGAATGCGCCACACTTGATCTTCCCAAACGAGTTGCGCTTCCTCCTCATGCGCGACACGCACCCAACGGCCGCCCTTCTCTACGCGCCCGACAGGCTGAATCGGGTTAGGATCGTCGCGCACGCGTTTGGCAACGTCGAGTACCTGGGACAGAGCGTGAATGAGAAAACGAGCCTCGGCGCGCGTCAAAAACCAGGGCAGATACCCGGGACGATAACTGCGGAACATGGGCCACCCGTTGGGACCTTTAAACCTCAGACCCAAGTGTTTGATTAGATCGCGGTCTTCTTTTTCCAGAAACTCACGATCTGAGAACGCGGCTTGAAGATGCGGCATCTCGATAAGGCGCTGTGGAGTGGCGGATTCGTCGGCTTGAAAATCAATAAAGTCGTACAACCCTGAGGCGCCGAGATAAACCCCTCGTACTCGCCGATGTTGCCCATGACGCTCACAAATCCAAGCTCGCTGGTGTCAGGACTGGCCACGCCAAAGACGTCCGTTTCCTCCATCCATAGCCACGGCGCCAACTTTTTAACCTGAATCGCCAGATCATAGAGTTGCCAGGCTTCCGGATCAGAATGACTGAGCATCAATTCCTGATCCGCACCAGGCTGCTGATTATTGTCGGTGAGCTTTCTTTTCGATTTCGCCGCCATCCAACGGATAATAAAGGCATCTGATCGAAACGCAAAGGTTGAAGTGCAGTTGATTACACACTCCGCGACGACATGACGCTACAAAGCGTCTCAACCAACTCGTCAATCTTAATCGGCTTGGTAAGGTGAGTGGCGAATCCTTCCGCTTTAGCCCTCACAACGTCCTCAGCGCGACCAAAACCGGTCAGGGCCAAGGCGGGTAATGTAGCAGTCGAAGGCTCGGCCCGCACCCTCCGCAAACACTTCGAAACCATCCATTCCCGGCATTGAGATATCTGTAATCAGCAGATCAAAATTCTTATGACGAAGAATTTCTAATGCTTCGTCGCCACTGTTGGCAGACTCAGCCAGGGCCCCTTCGATTTCCAGCAGCTTTCTTAACATCTCAACAGTGTCCGCGGAATCGTCGAGCACCAGCACGCGAACGTCGGCCAACCTTCTGGCCTTGATTGTTTCCGCTGGCCCCTCAATTCCCTGGGCGGTTATGGCAATAGTGTAAGGCGAGAGAATATATGCGACGCTGGTACCTGGCAGCCAGTTGACAGAAAGCCTCAGTGTCCGCCGCCTGGGCACGCTTAAATTAGTTCGTCTTCGATGTTTGTCACCGGCCGATCGCCTCAGAGGGAAGGTCCGAGCCGTGCTTGCCCTCATACTCTACGCTCTAACACTCCAATAGACACGCGCTCTGAGATTTGGTTGGCTTTGAGGACGGAAATTTATCGCTTGACTCTCCGGAAACGCGGGCCTAGCATACAAAACTGTCCCTCGTAGAAACGCGCAGTTCAGATAATTTAAGAGGAGTCACCACTTTGATTACTCTGAAGGTCAACGGCCAGGCAATGAATGTTGACGTCGATCCGAGCACGCCTCTGCTCTGGGTTTTGCGGGACACATTGAGCCTGACCGGGACCAAATACGGATGCGGAATGGCGCAGTGCGGCGCGTGCACGGTGCACCTGAATGGGGAAGCGATTCGTTCGTGCGTCAAGCGCGTCGCGGACGCCGTCGGCAAAGAGATCACGACGATCGAGGGATTATCGCCTGATCTAAGTCATCCGTTACAAAAAGCCTGGATGGAAATCGATGTGCCGCAGTGTGGCTATTGTCAGTCGGGGCAGATCATGAGCGCGGCCGTTTTGCTCGCTGAGAATTCCCAGCCGACGGACGCGGATATCGACGAGGCGATGACCGGGAACATCTGCCGTTGCGGCACCTATCTAAGAATTCGCGAAGCGATCCATCGAGCGGCGGAAATGAAGAGAGGCGGGAGTAAAGTCACCGATTAGATGAAGATCGTCGCGCAGGTGCAACGATCTTAGTGCCGTAGGCACGCGATGTTTATAGCACCGACGTAAATTGGTTTTTCTTCTCAGCCCATTTATGGGCGGCTCATGTTGCGCTCCTAAAGGAGCTGATTTGATTCATGCGACACGAGGCTATAAACATTTGGCCGCTACGCGGCTTCAGAAATTTCAAGAAGAGTTCGAACAATCGGGATTATGACCGTTAAGTTAGAGCGACGAGATTTTTTGCGCGTTAGCGCCGCGGCCGGTGGCGGTTTGCTGATCAGTCTCTATCTCCCCGAGTTCGCCAAAGCCGGCACGGATGCCGGCGTATTACAACCAGGAATGGCCGTGCTCCCAGAGGGCGAGCTCTCAACATTTGCTCCGAACGCCTTCCTGCGTATCGGCGCTGACGATCGAGTCACCCTCATCATCGGCCAGTCAGAAATGGGCCAGGGAATCCTGACTTCCTTACCGATGCTACTTGCCGAAGAGCTCGAGGTTGATTTCTCGACCGTCCATTTCGAACAGGGGCCCGCGGACAAAGCGTTTTTCAATCCTAATTTTGGCGGCCAAATTACCGGTGGCAGCGCCAGCGTGAAAACTTTCTACCAGCCGCTGCGAAAAGCCGGCGCGACGGCGCGCGAAATGCTGATCGAGGCGGCGGCGCAGACCTGGAATGTTCCGGCAAAGGATTGTAAAGCCGAGCGCGGTTCAGTGATTCACGTTGCGAGCGGCAAGCGCCTCCGATATGGCGAGCTGGTCGAAAAGGCCGCGAAGCTGACGCCGCCGGAAAACGCTCCGCTGAAGGATCCGAAAGATTTCAAATTGATCGGCAAGGCAACCCACCGGCTCGACACTTCCGGCAAAGTGAATGGCTCGGCCGTCTTTGGCATCGACGTTAAAGTTCCGGGAATGCTGACTGCGACCGTGCTCCGTTGCCCGGTGTTCGGTGGCAAGGTAGCGAGCTTTGACGACTCGAAAGCTAAAGCAGTGAGTGGCGTCCGTCGGATAGTCCAGATTGATTCTGGCGTGGCGGTAGTGGCGGACACTTTCTGGGCAGCGAAGAAAGGCCGCGACGTTCTGGAAGTTAAGTGGGACGAAGGCCCGAGAGCGAATCAGACCAGCGAAGACATCACCCGCATGTTCGCCGCCGCAGTGGAGAAGCCCGGCGCCGTGGCGCGCAAGGAAGGTGACGTTGCCGCAGCGTTCGCGAAAGCTGCTAAGAAAATAGAAGCCATCTATGAAGTCCCTTATCTGGCGCATGCGACGATGGAGCCGATGAATTGCACCGCCGACGTGCGCGCCAACAGTTGCGACGTTTGGGGTGGGATTCAGGCGCAGACATGGTCGCAGGGCGCGGCCGCAAAATTCGCCGGACTGCCGCCGGAAAAAGTGAACATCCATACGACGATGTTGGGCGGAGGCTTTGGCCGCCGCGCGGAATCTGACTTTGTGATTGAGGCGGTCCAGATTTCCAAAGCCATGGGCGCGCCGGTCAAAGTAATCTGGACCCGCGAAGACGATATGCAGCACGACTTTTATCGTCCCGGCGCTTATCACAAATTCACCGCGGCGCTGGATGACAAAGGAAATATCATCGCGTGGCTGCATCGGACCGCGAGTTCATCGATCTATGCCGCGCACGGGTTTGGCAATCCGCCGGTGGACGGCGCCGCAGTCGAAGGCGCGAAAGAACTGCCATATGCGATTCCCAACTTACAGGTTGAATGGGCGCGGCAAGAGCCGGGCATTCCCGTCGGTTTCTGGCGCTCAGTCGGCCACTCGCACACAGCTTTTGTGACCGAGTGTTTTCTGGATGAGCTGGCCGCGGCCGGCGGAAAAGATCCTTATGAACTTCGCCGCGCGCTGCTGGACAAAGAGCCGCGGCACAAGAGGGTGTTGGAACTCGCGGCGAACAAAGGAGACTGGGGCAAGCCGTTACCCAAAGGACAAGCCCGAGGAATCGCTGTCGCTGAATCTTTCGGCAGCTTTGTAGCGCAGGTGGCAGAGGTGACGGTCGGCAACGACGGCAACGTGCGTGTGAATCGCGTGGTCTGTGCGATTGATTGCGGACCGTTTGTGAATCCCGACACGATCGAAGCACAAATGCAAAGCTGCGTCGTCTATGGTTTGACGGCCGCGCTGAAAGGCGACATCACGATCGAACGTGGGCGCGTCAAGCAGCGAAACTTTCATGACTATCCGATGCTGCGCATGAACGAGATGCCGCGGGTCGAGGTCTACATAGTGCCCAGCACGGACAAGATGGGCGGTGTAGGCGAGCCGGGAACGCCGCCGGTGGCGCCGGCAGTAGCGAACGCGATTTTCGCGGCGACCGGCAAGCGAGTGAGGAAGCTGCCGATTGGGTTGGTTGCATGACAGATGCTTTAGGAAAAGCGGGGGCAAGCCCGCCTTCCCAACCTGAGAGACTTTCCAGGTTGACCAGTTCCATGGCTGTTTGAAAGGCTCTCGAGTTTCGTTTCTTAGCGCCAAGTGAAGGCATCTCAGGGTCAGGAAGGCGGGCTTGCCCCCGCTCTTGGGTATCGGAATAGAAAATGGCGAGGAAAAAATTACAAATTAATCTTCTAATCGCTGTCCTCTTCATGATCGCGCTTGGACTGATTGCTCGTCCAATCTCTTCTTGGGCGGACGAGGGTGTGCTTTTCGAGAAGGACGACTCGAAAGCCCGCGAACTCTTCACCTCGATCGTTCCGGTGCTCAAACATCCGCGCTGTCTGAATTGTCATGCGAACGGTGACTTTCCCCGACAGGGCGATGACAGCCACATCCATATGCAGAACGTGAAGCGGGGCATCGATGGGCACGGCAAGTACGGCCAGAAGTGCAGCGCTTGTCATCAGGAACAGAACGTAGCCGGTCTTAACATGCCTCCAGGCGCACCGGGCTGGCATCTGCCACCGGCGAAGACGCCCATGATCTGGGAAGGAAGAACTCCGGGAGAGATTTGTCGTCAGATTAAGGATCCGAAGCAGAATAACGGTAAAACGATCGCTCAGATCATCGAGCATGTAACTTCCGACAAACTGGTGATGTGGGGTTGGAATCCCGGCGAAGGGCGCACGATGCCAATGATGGCTCACGACGAATTCGCGAAAAGATTTCAGGACTGGGCGCGCCTTGGCGCGGCGTGTCCGCAGTGAATCTCTCGGGCTCGGAGAAAAGTTCACCACAGAGGGAGACAGAGTCGAACGATCAACCTAACTGCGCCTTGGCCTTCTTCGGCAACTTCGCCAGCACCAAATCGTAAGCCCCGCGAAGTAGCTCCTTCAGTTCCTTGTCGCTCAGCACATTGAAGCGTTCCAGCGCCACCCAGTGATAACGAGCCACGTAGGGTGCGGGAACGATGCCGTCCTGTTCTATCAGCTCAGCAAACTTTTCCGGCGTGCATTTGAACGACATACAGTGATCTGATGCGGGGTCCAGTCCGATGACCGCGAACATCTTGCCGCCGATCTTGAAGACGAGGTCATTTCCCCACAGCACGACTTCAGTGACGTGCGGGAACGAGAGGCTGTGAGCGCGAACCTGTTCGATGTCCATAGTCTCTTATCCGCAGATTTCGCAGATTACTCAGCTTAGTAAATCAAGATGGCCCTGATTGATGACTCAGAATAGAGATAAATCTCCGTCTCTTTGTGTCTGCGTAATCTGCGTAATCTGCGGACATGTTCCTGTCGTTGTCAAAGCAGCGGCCCGTCGCGTCCCATTAACTCGCGCCGCACGATCTTCACCGGCGGACTGCCGGCCTTAATAAAGCGATCGTGAAAGTCCTGCAGCGAAAACTTGTCGCCCATCCTACGACGATAGTCTTCGCGCAGCTTAAGAATCTCCAGCTTGCCCAACGTGTACATCAGGTAGGTCGGGTCGCCAGTACCACGTTTGGTTTCCATCTCACCGACTACGGGTTGCTGCCGTCCTTCTTTGATAAAAAATTCCTTCGCCTGCGCCATCGTCATACCCTGCGTGTGCATCTTGATGCCGACGATGTAACGGCAATCACGCAGCAGCGCATCGACCAGTTGTGCGAGACGATATTTTGGATCGTTATTGTACAAGCCTTCGTCGAGGACCATCTCTTCGCTGTAATGTGCCCAGCCTTCGGCATTGGAACCGGCGGCGGTCAGCTTGCGTACTTTCGACAAGTCCGGACTGTTCTTGAGCCAGAGGAATTGCGTGTAATGACCGGGCCAGACCTCATGAACTGAAACGTTGCTCAACAGGGGATAGTTGTAGCCTTGCAGATACTCTTCCTGCTTCGCTTTCGGCCAGGAAGGATCCGGCAGCGTGATGTTATAGAAAGCTTCAGTCGCTTTCGTTTCGTACGGACCGGGTGTGTCCATCGACGCGAACGTCGTGGCGCGGGCAAACGGCGGGGTTTCGACTACTTTCGCCTGTGCGCCTCCGGGCACCGTGATGATCTTCCTATCGATCAGGAACTGCCGCAGACCGTCTAGCTGCTGCTGTGCTGATGAAAGCAATTTGTCCGCGCTCGGGTGATCGCTTTCGACTTGCTTGAGAACTTCCTCCGGAGACTTGTTTGGATCGATCCGGCGGGCCGTCTCGACAAACGCGCGCTGGTCCTTGCGCAACTGGGCATAGCCAATCTTCAAGAGACGCGGCAAAGACACATCGACCATCTCGTCATACAAAAGCTTGAGCCGGTAGTTCTCAGCGCCGATCGCAAAGGCGCCACGCGAACGCGGCAGCAGATCCTTTTGCAGAAACGATTGATATTCTTTCAGGGCCGCGATCGCGCCGTCATTGACGCGTTTGAACTCAGCCCGGAGTACGGTGCTCTTTACTTCCTTGAACGCGTCGGTGACAGTGTTTTGGAAGAAACCGATATTGCCGGGTAGTTGTTCGATCGCGATGTCAGTGTAAATCTTCGGCGGATTGCTCAGTATCTGGCGCGCCTGCTGCAAAGCGCGCGGAATTTGTTTCTCGCGCGCGATGACTGAGCGCAGACGTTCATCGAGCGGAGCGAAGTCGCGTTTTATTAAGGCGAATATGCTTCCCGTGACCGCGCCCGAGTAGGCGTCGGGATTTTTGCGCCACATCTGCACGCGCTCTTCTTCCAGCAGCAGGCTATGAATCAAAGCAATCATGATCTCGCGATCGTCGCGGTCACCTTGAGAAAGGGTGCGGGGACTTATCGCTTCGAACTCTGCCAGATAAGTAAGCAGACTGCGGCGATTGCGCTGGTGGGCGGCGAGTGAGAAATCTTCCAGTTGACCATCGTATTGGTGAAAACCAACACTGGTAGCCTGCGAAGGATACGTTTTGAAATAGTCCTCGAAATAGGTATCAACCAGTTCATGAAACGTGCGCGGCTTGGCGGTGATTGTCATCGCTGCTGAGGCGGTTATGACCACGCCGATCAGAAAGTGAAGGAAAAGTTTTGAATCCACCTGGTCGTCTCCTTTACCGCATCATATCAGAAATGGATAGGCGGGCCGGAATGCACACTTAGACGCCAGTGTCCTAAGTTCAATTCTCTGTTACGCAGAGATAAAACCAACTTGGGACACCACCCGATAGACCCCGGAAAGGTCCCAAAAACATTGGACTAACTGCAATTCAAATAGTTCTGAGTTCGAGATGCTAAGCCTGGCCTTGCCAGGGCGGAAGTTGCGAAAGATATGCGGAGTTGATTCCGTTAAGCCAGACGAGCCGGTCGTCAATCTTCTTCGGCGTTACCACTCGGGAAATCACGATCAGCCAAATGAGAGCGAAAAGGAAAACCGCAAATCCGAGAAGCCCTATTATTGGGTATTCATAAGCGAAGCCGACGATGATTGATATGAGCCCGCCTGCCAGAAGTATCCAGCCAACCGCGATCTTTTTGCGCCGGCGCTGAAAATGTTCGGCGCACAGTCCAATGTAGATTGTGGCGCGTTTGCTTAGGACCGCGGCCAGGATTGCGTAGATCAGAAGGGCCACAAAGATCAGTAAGTACAGCACCGGGGAATGCCACGCGAGCCTGCGCCTGAGTCGCACGCCGTTGGCGGGCGCATTGCACTTCACGCAACGATCGGGTAACGGGGCTTCTTTCACCATCACCAGAGTCGAGTTGTCACGCCAGACTCCGCCCGACGGTGGCGGTGGCAGCACGTAACCGTCTTCCAAAACGATTCCGGCTGGTGTTGGCTGAGCCGGCACTCCCGCGGTTGATTGGGCGGCGCCGCAGCGCTTGCAGTTTGCTGAGCTGGCAAAATTTACCAGACCACACTCTGCGCATCTCCAGGATGTAGTCATGGTCGTAAGTTTCTCTTCGGAGAAAACCGAACAGCGGGTATGGAAAACTAGCCGAGCGCTTAGTTCGGCTTGCGATTGCCGATCTCACGCAACCGTGTGACTACCTGATCAATTAACCAGTTCGGGGTGGAGGCTCCGGCAGTGACACCGACGCGATCCACACCTGCCAGATCTTCGGGGTTGATCTCGCCGTCAGTTTCGATCAAAAAGCTGCGCTCGCACTGTTCCTTGCAGACGGCCAGCAGTTTGATGCTGTTCGAGGAATGCTTGCCGCCGATAATGTAGAAGACGTCAACCAGACCGGCGAGTGCCCGCGCGGCATCCTGACGATCGCGCGTGGCTGAACAGATGGTGTTGACGACTTGCGGCTCAGCGTCGGCCTTGGCGCGCACGGCTTCGGCAACTTCGAGGAAGGTCTGCAGCTTGAGTGTGGTTTGCGAAACGACCAGTGGCGCGTGTAGCGGCGGCAGTTTCGCAACTTCGCCGGCGTCGCTGACGACGAACGTATTGGAAGGCGCGTAACCGACGACGCCAATCATTTCAGGATGATCCGGACTGCCGGCGACTACGACGTGCCGGCCTTCCTTGGCCGCGCGCTCAGCGAGGCGCTGGACGCGAGTAACGAACGGACAGGTGGCATCAACGACCAGCGCCGCGCGTTGTTCAAGTTGGATCTGCACCAGCGGCGTCACGCCGTGCGCGCGAATCACGGCGATTTCGTCTTCACCGACTTCGGCGGGTGCTTCGATGGTGGACACGCCTTCACCCTCCAGACGCTTCATTTCCTGCGTGTTGTGAATCAGCGGACCCAGCGTGCGCACCGGCGCGCCAACTTCCAGCGCGTCCTCAACCATCTCGACGGCGCGCTCGACACCAAAACAAAATCCGAATTCGTCAGCTAATAAAACTTCCATAATCGAACCATAATCGAAGTCTCTTAGAACCTCGCTTAATGTTAACACAGGAATTGCGAGACAGCATCCGCTGGGAGCGCGGACGTCCCGTCCGCATTGAGCGCAAAGCGCGAATGTCAGATAGCGGAGACAATCGAGCGCCATGCGGCGCTGTGCGGACGAGACGTCCGCGCTCCCAGCAAGACGAAGAGGTCTCACCTCACCGGCTCGCGCAAGATGATCTCCGCCGCTTTTGCTGCTGTCCGTGCGGCCTCAGCATGTGTCTGCTTCAGTCCGGCAATTTGCAAAAGAGCCTCGCCGGT
>WNFJ01022399.1_pt1 | contig 10260 bp, 9 predicted proteins | sample 5400461 | NCBI WGS metagenome assembly WNFJ01 (sample SAMN13153349, study PRJNA577476) | soil metagenome | isolation source: 115 cm saprolite on Douglas fir-dominated hillslope | place: USA:California | collected 2013-09-17
CCGCCGAAAAGAATGGTAACCCGCATCAGGTTCGCTCGATCCCAATCCGCTTGATTTCCCAGTGTAGCTCAATTCCCGAATTCTCTTTCACCCTTGCACGAACGGTCTCGCCCAGGGTCTCGATATCATGGCCGGTTGCGGCGCCGGTATTGATCAGGAAGTTGCAGTGCATTTCCGAGACCTGCGCGTCGCCGACCCGCAGGCCTCGGCAGCCGGCGGCATCGATCAGCTTCCAGGCGCTTTGGCCCGGCGGATTCTTGAAGGTCGAGCCGCCGGTCTTTTCGCGAATCGGCTGAGCGGTTTCGCGGTGGTTCTGCACCTCGTTCATGCGGGCGCGGATCGCCTCCGGTGCGGCCATCAGCCCCTGAAAGCGCGCGGCCGTGAAGATGATCGAGGGATCGACGCCGCTGTTGCGATAGATGAACTTCATGCCGGCATTGTCGAATATTTGTTTTCTGCCGTCGCGGCCAATACCGCGAGCCTCGACCAAAACATCCTTGGTTTCAGCGCCATTGGCGCCGGCGTTCATGCGCAGCGCGCCGCCGATGGTGCCGGGAATGCCGAAGAAGAATTCCAGCCCGCCGATATTGGCCGCTACCGCTGCCTCGGCGACGCGCTTGTCGAGCGCAGCCGCACCGGCGCTGACGATATCGCGATTGGCGCTGGTCTCGCCGAAACCACGCGGGCCAAGCCGGATCACGACGCCCGGCATGCCACCGTCGCGCACGATCAGGTTGGAGCCAACGCCGACGACGTAGACCGGAATCTCACTCGGCAGATGCTTGAGGAAATAGGCGAGGTCATCTTCATCCGATGGCGTGAACAGCAGCTGCGCCGGACCGCCGGCCCGAAACCACGTCAGCTCGGCCAGCGACTGGTTCGCCAGCAGCCGTCCGCGCAGTTGCGGCATCGCGGCCTTGAGATCGGGCGTGATGTCGGGGAAGGTCATGCGTACTTGTCACAGCAATTAGGCTGGTTCAATTCGAGCGGTTCGACGACATCCGTGACGCCATCCAGCGCGAGCACAATATCAAGCATTGGCCCCGCGCATGGAAGGTCCGGAAGATCGCCGCCATGAATCCAGATTGGGACGACCTGTTCGACACGATCGCGAAGTAAAGACGTGGATGGCCGGGACAAGCCCAGCCATGACGAATTTGGACGCTGTGCCAACTGCTGCGAACACATCACCCCAGCGCCTTCAATTCGCCCGGCAGCGCGTAGGCCCATTGCGTGATGTTGCCGGCGCCGAGACAGACCACAAAATCGCCGCTGCCGGCGAGGCCGTGCACCACACGCGCAAGGTCGGCGGATTTCTGCAGCGCAATCACCTCGCGATGGCCGTGCGCGCGCAAGCCCAGCACAAAATTGTCGCGGTCGATCCCGGCAATCGGCGCTTCGCCGGCCGGATAAACCTCCGCGACGACAACCGTATCGGCGTCATTGAAACAGGTACAAAATTCCTCGAACAGCGACTGCAGCCGAGTGAAGCGATGCGGCTGCACCACGGCGATGATCTTGCCGTTGGTCGATTCCCGTGCCGCCTTCAGCACCGCTGATATCTCGACGGGATGATGGCCGTAATCGTCGATCACGGTGACGCCGTTCCACTCGCCGGTCCTGGTGAAGCGCCGCTTGACGCCGCCGAAGCCCGCGATCGCCTTGCGGATCGCATCGTCGGAAAGTCCGAGCTCGTGCGCCACCGCGATCGCCGCGGTGGCGTTGAGCGCGTTGTGCCGTCCCGCCATCGGCAGCATGAGACCAGCGATCTCATGCGCCACACCGGTCTTGCGATCGCGGAACACGACATTGAAGCTGGAACCGGCGCCCATCGGTACCAGATCGACCAGGCGCGCGTCGGCCTGCGGGTTTTCGCCATAGGTGACGATGCGGCGATCCTCGATGTTGCCGACGATGCTCTGCACCACCGGGTGATCAATGCACATCACCGCAAAACCGTAGAACGGCACGTTCTCGACGAAATTGCGGAACGCCTCCTGCACCGCCTCAAAAGTCTTGAAATGATCGAGATGTTCGGGGTCGACATTGGTGACGATGGCGACATCGGCCGGCAGTTTCAGGAACGTGCCGTCGCTCTCGTCGGCTTCCACCACCATCCAGTCGCCGGCGCCGAGCCGGGCGTTGGTGCCGTAGGCATTGATGATGCCGCCATTGATCACGGTCGGATCGAGGTTGCCGGCGTCGAGTAGCGCTGCGACCATCGAGGTCGTGGTGGTCTTGCCATGGGTGCCCGAGATGGCGACGCAGCTTTTCAGCCGCATCAGTTCGGCCAGCATTTCGGCACGGCGCACCACGGGAATACGCTGGGCGCGCGCCGCGATCAATTCGGGATTGTCGCGCTTGATCGCGGTCGACACCACAAGCACATCGGCGCCGTCGACATTCTCGGCCGTGTGGCCGACGGTGATGGCAATGCCCTTGTCGCGCAGCCGGTTGACGTTGGCGCTCTCGGAAGCGTCCGACCCCTGCACGGTGTAGCCGAGATTGCCTAAGACCTCGGCGATGCCGCTCATGCCGATACCGCCGATCCCGACGAAGTGGATGGGTCCGATCTCGCGCGGTAGTCTCATGAAGTCATTCCCGTCATTGCGCGTACTGGATGCCCCGCTTTCGCAGGGCATGACAAGGGGCAATTTGCAGCCGAGCGCCTAGATTCCGGCGACTTTCGCGAGCAGATCGGCGAGCCGTCCCGCGGCGTCCAGCCGGCCGACGGTGCGGGCGCCTTCGGCCATCGCCGTCAGCCGCGCAGGCTCGGCGGAAAGCGCGGAGATTTCCGCGGCCAGCCGGTCGGGCGTGAAATCTCCCTGCGGAATCCGAAGCGCGCCGCCAGCCTGCGCCAGCACGCCGGCATTGGCGAACTGATCCTGATCGATCGCGCCGGGCAGCGGCACCAGGATCGAGGGGCGGCCGATGGCGCCGAGTTCGGCCACCGTGCCGGCGCCGGAGCGCGAAACCACCAGATGGCTCGAAGCCAGCCGCGCCGGCAGATCGCTGAAGAACGGCGCCAGTTCCGCATTGATCCTGAGCCGGTCATAGACCGCACGGACCCGCGCCATGTCTTCTTCGCGCACTTGTTGCGTGAGAACCAATCTGTTCCACAGCGCCGGTTCCAGACGCTCGATCGCGCCCGGAACGATGTCGGCCATCACGCGCGCGCCCTGGCTGCCGCCGACCACCAGCAAACGCAGCGGGCCGGCCGGTTCGGGAGACACGAATTTCACCGCGGCCGCCGCGAGAATCGCCGGACGCAACGGCGTGCCGACGGTGGTGGTTTTTCCCGAAAGCTGCGGATCGCGGTCGAGCACGCCTGGCAGCGAGGTTGCGATCGCGGCTATCCGGCGCGACAGAAAGCGGTTGGCGCGGCCGAGCACCGCATTGGCCTCGTGAATGATGCCGGGCACGCCGAACAGCCGCGCCGCCAAGAGCGGCGGCAATGTCGGATATCCGCCAAAGCCGACCACGGCCGCGGGTCTCAGCCGGCGCATCAGGTTGAGCGACACAGCCATGCCGGCGGCGAGCGTGGCGCCGGTGAGGGCCAGCGACCACGGCGTTCGGCCGCGCACGGTGGCGCTCGGCACCAAGTCGATGGTGTCCCTGGAGAACAAGCCGCCGTAGCGCAGCGCGCGGGAATCGGTAGCGAGGCGTACGCGATAGCCGCGTCCGATCAGTTCGACGCCCAGCGCCTCTGCCGGAAACAAATGGCCGCCGGTGCCGCCCGCGGCCAGCAAAATCAGAGGCGAAGTGGTCATGGGTGATTCTTTTTCAGGGTACCGTCATCGCGAGCCACGGAACCGCCGGATGACGGGCTCCGCGAAGCAACGAGGCTGCAGCACAAAGCGGAGCTGGACCTCGCAATGACGAAAAGCGCGTCTTTACCGTGAGGTCAAGCGTAACTGCGCGCCGCGTCGGCGTTGCCGATCGATTCCATCTCGGTGCGCGGCCGATGTCGCGTCAGCGCCAGCATCATGCCGACGCCATAGGCCAATGAGATGATCGACGAGCCACCATAGGAGATGAACGGCAGCGTCATGCCCTTGGCCGGAATCAACTGCAGATTGACCGACATGTTGATCGCGGCCTGCACGCCGAACAGGATCGCCAGTCCTGACGCGGCGAACCGCGAGAACATATCCTCGCTGGCGTAAGCGCGCAACAAGGCGCGGATGACGATGAAGGCAAACAGCGCGAGCAGCGCGAGGCAAAGGATGATGCCGAATTCCTCCGCCGCCACCGCGAACACGAAGTCGGTGTGGCTGTCCGGCAGGCTGCGCTTGGCGATGCCCTCGCCCGGTCCAAGCCCGAACCAGCCGCCGTTGGAGAACGCTTCCATCGCGGTATCGACCTGAAAAGTATCTCCCGTCCCGGGATTCATGAAGCGCTTGATGCGGCCTGCAACGTGCGGGAACAAAAGATAGGCACTGAACAGTCCGGCGCTCGCGACGCCCGCGAGCCCCAGCACCCAGATCATCCGCATGCCCGCGATGAAGAACAAGGCGCCCCACGCCATCAGGATCAGCATGGTCTGGCCGAAGTCGGGTTCCATCACCAGGAGCGACACCAGCGTCATCAGCAGTCCGAGCGCCATCGAGGTCGCGGGCATTTCCGGCCGCCGCGCCGATTCCGCGAACAGCCACGCCGCCAATACCACGAAGGCGGGTTTTGCGGATTCGGAAGCCTGGATGTTGAGGCCGATCAGGGTGATCCAGCGCCGCGAGCCTTTTACCTCCGGGCCGACGAGAAGCGTCGCCACGATCAGCGCGATTGAGATCGCGAATACGATCAGCGCGGAGCGCCTGATCTGCCGCGGCGACAGGAACGACACGCAGATCAGCACGATAAAGGACGGCAGCAGAAACATGACGTGGCGGTTGAAAAAGTGAAACGGATCGAGCCCGATTCGTGTCGCCACCGGCGGACTGGCCGCCAGCGACAGAATAAGGCCGCCCAGCATCAGCGCGATAATTGCCGCTAGCTGCAGGCGGTCCACCGTCCACCACCATTCGCTCAAGGGGTTGCGTTGTTCACGAGAGAGCATGGGCGGTCCCAACGGCAGAGGTTGGCCCATTGGTCACCCATGATGGTTTCTAAGGGGTTAATGAGGGAGTATCTTTTGTAGGCACTCTCCCTGCTCGTCATGGCCGGACTTGTTCCGGCCATCGACGTCTTAACAGCGCGGCAGCAAGAAAGACGTGGATGGCCGGGCATAGGCGAGCGGAAGCGACGCCGTCCTTCGGACGGCTACGGGCGAGCGGAAGCGACGCCGTCCTTCGGACGGCTACGGGCGAGCGGAAGCGACGCCGTCCTTCGGACGGCTACGGGCGAGCGGAAGCGACGTCGTCCTTCGGACGACTATGCCCGGCCATGACGGCGTGGTCACACCACCGGCTTGACGCCGGGCAGCGCGGTGACGAGTTCGCGGAACCTGGCGCCGCGGATTTCAAAATTGCGGTACTGGTCGAACGACGCGCAGGCCGGCGACAGCAACACGACCGGATCGGCAAGTCCCGAGGCTTCCGCATCGCGCGCGGAATTGGCCACCGCGACATCGAGCGTTTCTGCGATCTCATAGGCCACCTTGCCCTCGAGCGTCGCGGCGAACTCCTTGGCGGCCTCCCCGATCAGATAGGCTTTCCGGATGCGCGGAAAATATTCGGTCAATCCGGTGATGCCGCCGAGCTTGGGCTTGCCGCCGGCGATCCAGAAGATATCGGCGAACGACGACAGCGCATGCGCCGCGGCATCGGCATTGGTGCCCTTGGAATCGTTGACGAACAGCACGTTGCCGGAGCGGCCGACCTGCTCCATGCGGTGCGTGAGGCCGGGAAAGCTGCGCAGGCCGTTTTGCAAAACTTCAGTACTGACGCCAAGCGCCAGCGCGCACGCCGCCGCGCACGCGGCGTTCTGGGCATTGTGCAGGCCGCGCAAGGAACCGATGCTGCCGATCCGCGCTATCTCGCTGCGCGCGCCGCCGGATGCGCGCACGATGGTTTCACGCTCGACATAGATGCCGTCGGCAAGTGGATTTTTCACCGAGATTCGAACGACGCGCTGGCCTGCCCGCTCGATCCGGTCGGCGGTGTTCCGGCTCCATCCGTCGTCGACGCCGACGATCGCGGTGCCCTGTTGCTGCACGCCGGCGACCAGACGCTCCTTCACCGCAGCGTAGTGTTGGAGCGTGCCGTGGCGATCGATATGGTCTTCGCTGACGTTGAGCAGGATGCCGACGCTGGGATCGAGCGACGGAGATAAATCGATTTGGTACGACGACATCTCGATGACGTGCACCCGCCCCATGCGCGGCGGCTCCAGCGACAGGATCGCGGTGCCGATGTTGCCGCCCATCTGGGTGTCGTAGCCGGCGACGCGCATCAGATGCGCGATCAGCGCCGTGGTGGTCGATTTGCCATTGGTGCCGGTGACGGCGACGAATGGCGCATCTGGGGCATGACGCCGCCGCTCCCGGCAAAACAGTTCGATGTCGCCGATCACCTCAATGCCGGCCTGTTGCGCCGCCAGCACGGTCCAGTGCGGCGCCGGATGGGTCAGCGGCGCGCCCGGCGTCAGCACCAGGGCGGCGAAATTCGCCCACGACACTTTACGCAGATCCACGGTGACGAAGCCCGCTTGCGCGGCTTCAGCCAGTCTGTCGACGCCGTCGTCGCTGGCGACCACGTCCGCCCCGCCCGCCTTCAAGGCGTGGCAGCTGGCAAGCCCGGATCCGCCGAGGCCGAACACCGCGACCGTCTTGCCCGCGAAGGAGGTGATCGGGATCATGATTTAACACACGTCATTCCGGAAACCGCGCAGCCACCGTCCGGAATCTCGAGATTGCACATCAAGGTTCGTGCGGAGCCTGTCATCGGGCCGCGCTTTGCGCGGACCCGTTGGCACGCCCCGGAATGACTACGCCTGTTCAACACCATCATCGCAGCTTCAGCGTGGAGAGGCCGGCCAGCGCCAGCATCACCGAGATGATCCAGAACCGGATCACGATCTGCGGTTCGGTCCAGCCCAGTTGCTCGAAATGGTGGTGGATCGGCGCCATCCGGAAGATGCGCTTGCCGGTGAGCTTGAACGACACCACCTGCACGATCACCGACACCGCTTCCAGCTGCCGAGCATGCCGCCGAGCGCGAGCGAACCGGTATCGCCCATGAAGATCGACGCCGGTGGCGCGTTGAACCACAGGAATCCCAGGCCCGCGCCGAGCACCGCGCCGCACAGCACCGCGAGTTCGCCGGTGCCGGCGACGTAGTTGATCTGCAGATAATCCGAGAACACCGCGTTGCCGACCAGATAGGCGATCATGCCGAAGCTTGCCGCCGCGATCATGACCGGCACGATGGCCAGACCGTCGAGACCGTCGGTCAGGTTGACCGCATTGCCGGCGCCGACAATGATGAACGCGCCGAAGATCACGAAAAGCCAGCCGAAATTCAAGACCACATCCTTAAAGAACGGAATCACCAGGGAGGTCGAGAACGGGTCGCGTCCGAGCCGGGTCAGCGCGTAGCAGGCCGCGAGCGCGATCACCGCTTCGATCGCCAGGCGGATGCGCCCGGCAAAGCCGCTATGGGTCTGTTTTGTCACTTTCAGATAATCGTCGTAGAAGCCGACGAAGCCGAAGCCCAGGGTTACCGCCAGCACGATCAGCACATAAGGATTGAGCGGATTGGCCCATAGCACCGTCGAGACCACCAGCCCGGAAAGGATCATCAGCCCGCCCATCGTCGGCGTGCCGATCTTGGTGAGGAGATGCGATTGCGGCCCGTCGGTGCGAATCGGCTGACCCTTGCCCTGGCGAATCCGCAAGTGATCGATGATCCAGGGGCCGAACAGGAACACGAACAGCGCCCCGGTCACCATCGCCCCGCCGGTGCGGAAGGTGATGTAGCGAAACACATTCAGAAATGTGCGGAACGCGCCCATGAAGGGTACCGTGTTGGAAAGCTCGATCAGCCAGTAAAACATTCAGACTGCCCTATACCGCGGCTTCGCCGTGCGCGGTCTTGCCGGGAAAGCGCCTTTCGAGCGCATTCACAATCGTTTTCATCTTCGAACCAAGCGACCCCTTGACCATGATCGCGTCGCCGGCGCGTATCGCTGCGACCGCCTGCGCTTCGAGGTCAGCCGCGCTCCCGGCATAGCCGCCCCGCTTACCCGTGGAAAGAGCGTCCCACAGGTTGCGCATCAGCGGACCACAACAATACACGAGATCGATGTGATTGGCGTTGACCGCGTCGATCAGGCCACAATGCAGCGCGGCGCCGGTAGGGCCGAGTTCGAGCATATCGCCGAGCACCGCGATGCGCCGGCCATGCGGACCGATCGCGGCCGCGCCGAGCACATTCAGCGCCGCCGCCATCGACGCCGGATTAGCGTTATAGCTTTCGTCGATCAGCGTGGCCTCGCCGCCCACAACCTCCAGCACGCGCCGCGTGCCGCGGCCCGCCGCCGGCTCGATCTGCGACAGCGACAGCGCCGCCAGCGCAAGATCGGCGCCGGCAAGCGACGCCGCGGCCAACACCGCCAGCGAATTCATCGCCATGTGACGGCCGGGCATGCCGAGTTTGTACATCACGTCATGTCCGAGAATATGGGCATGCACGGCCGAACAGGCGGCGTGCAGCGACACCTCGATCAGCCGCGCGTCGGATCCTGTGTCGGAGCCGAACGTGACGATGCGCGAGATGCCGAGCTTTTTGGCCTTTCGCTGCAAGCGGGCGAACTGCGAATTGTCGCGGTTGAGCACCACCGCGCCGCCGGGTTCGACGCTACCAAAAATTTCCGCCTTGGCGTCGGCAATCGCCTCGATGCCGGAAAAGAACTCCAGATGCACCGGCTCGACGGTGGTGATGACCGCCACTTGCGGCCGCACCATCTTCACCAATTGCTCGATTTCGCCGGCGTGGTTCATGCCGATCTCGAAGATCGCGAAACGCACCGTGGCCGGGCAGCGCGCCAGCGACAGCGGCACGCCCCAGTGGTTGTTGAACGACTTGGTCGAAGCGTGGGTCGGCCCTTGCGCGCTCAACACCCCCAGCAGCGCCTCCTTGGTGGAGGTCTTGCCGACTGAACCGGTAATCGCGATCACCTGCGCGTCGAGCCGCGCGCGCGCGGCATAGGCCAGGGCGACCAGACCGGCCAGCACGTCGTCCACCACCAAAAGCGGCGCGTCGCTCGCGAACTTGTCGCGCTGCGCGGCCTCGACCACCGCCAGCGCCGCCCCCGCCTTCAAGGCGGCGGCGACGAAATCATGCCCGTCATGGACGTCGCCCATGATCGCAAAATAGGCGTCACCCGGCGCGATGGTGCGGCTGTCGATGGAAAGGCCGGTGACCGCTTCCGGCAACGCGCCGCTGGTCGCGGCGCGCATCGCCTCCGCCATCGCGGCAGCAGTCCACAGCGGCGCCGCGCTCATGCGACCCTCGGCGCAAATGCGGCCGCAACCGCGTCGTGATCGCTGAACGGCAACGTATGATCGCCGACGATCTGTCCGGTCTCATGGCCCTTGCCGGCGATCAGCAGCGCATCGCCCGGCTCAAGACCGGCAATCGCGGTCCGGATCGCCTCGGCACGGTCGCCGATCTCCCTGGCACCCTTCGCGGTGCTCAGGATCGCCGATCGAATCAGCTCCGGATTTTCGCTGCGCGGATTGTCGTCGGTGACGATGACGCTGTCGGCGTTCTCGGCTGCAATGGCCCCCATCAACGGACGTTTGCCGGCATCGCGGTCGCCGCCTGCCCCGAACACGACGACGAGCTTGCGTTTGGCGTAAGGCCGCAGCGCCTGCAACGCCTTTGCCAGCGCGTCGGGCTTGTGGGCATAATCGACAAAGATCGGCGCGCCGTTGCGCTCGGCGACTTGCTCCAGCCGGCCCTTGGCGCCTTCGAGAAGTTCGAGCTCGGCGAAAACCGCTTGCGGCTCGCTGCCGGTACCGATCGCCAGACCCGCTGCGACCAGCGCGTTCTCGATCTGGAATTCGCCGACCAGCGGCAGCCGGACCGCGTGCCTGCGCCCGCGATGTTCGAGGTCCAGTTTCTGCGCAAAGCCGTCGATGTCGGCCCCGATCAGGCGGATGCCTTCACCCGCACCGTCGCCCTTGCTGCCGACCGCGACGATCCGCAGGTTTTTCGCCCGCGCCGCGTCGATCACGGCCTGCGAACAATCATGATCGGCCGAGATCACCGCCGCGCCGTCCGCCGCCACCAGATCGCGGAACAGCCGCAGCTTGGCGGC
>WNFJ01027975.1_pt1 | contig 10259 bp, 10 predicted proteins | sample 5400461 | NCBI WGS metagenome assembly WNFJ01 (sample SAMN13153349, study PRJNA577476) | soil metagenome | isolation source: 115 cm saprolite on Douglas fir-dominated hillslope | place: USA:California | collected 2013-09-17
CGCACCCTCGCGGCCCGGATGGACCCCGGCGAAGGCCACCGCTCGGCCCGCACGGCCATCGCCGCGGTCGCCGACGCGCTCACCGCCCACGGGTTCGCCGCCCACGCCGAGGCCCGCGGCGACGACTTCGCCATCGTGTCCGAGTGCTGCCCGTTCGGCGACACCGCGCAGCGGTACCCGCACGTCGTCTGCGCCCTCGATCGGGGCATGATCCGCGGGATGCTGGCCGGCCTCTACGGGGAGACGTCACCCCACTTCGAGTCGAGCCGCCCCGACGGCAGCGACCACTGCGTCGCCCGGGTCTGAGGTCCAGCCCGTGACCCGGGCCTACCTCGACCACGCGTCGTCCTCACCGCTGCGGCCCGCGGCGCTCGAGGCGATGCTCCCCTACCTCGAGGGGCACCCCGCCGACCCCGGCCGGGTCCACAGCGAGGGACGCGTGACCCGCGTCGCGATCGAAGACGCCCGCGCCGCGGTCGCGGCCCTCGTCGGCGCCCGGCCCCGCGAGGTGGTGTTCACCGCCACCGGCACCGAAGCGGTCAACACCGCGGTGTGGGGCGCCGTCGCCCGCGGGATCAACCGGACGCGACGGCCGGGCCACATCGTCACCACCGCGGTCGAGCACTCCGCGGTGCTCGAGTCGTGTGACCGAGCCGACGCCGCGGTCACCGTCGTCGGCGTCAACCGCCACGGCCAGATCGACGCCGCCGAGGTCGCGGCCGCGCTCCGACCCGACACCGTCCTCGTGACCGTGCAGCTCGCCAACCACGAGGTCGGCACCCTCCAGGGGGCGGTGCCCGACATCGTCGCCGCCGCCCGCGAGCGCGACGTGCTCGTGCACGTCGACGCGTGCGCCGCCGTCGGCCACCTCGCGCTGGACTTCGGAGGCCTCGGCGCCGACCTGTGCTCGATCACCGGGCACAAGCTCGGCGGCCCGAAGGGCGCCGCCGCGCTGCTGGTCCGCCGCGGCCTGCGGGTGCCGCCGTTCGTGGTCGGGGGGGCCCAGGAGCGGGCCCGCCGGGCGGGGATCGAGGATGTCCCGGCCATCGTCGGGTTCGGGGCCGCCGCCGCGCTCCTGAGCGGCGACCAGCTCGCGGTGGAGGCCGCTCGGGCTCGGGCCCAGACCGACGACCTCGTCGCCGCGGCGTGCGCCGTCGAGGGGGTGACGCAGCTCGGCGATCCGACCGAGCGGCTCCCCCACCTGGTGTGCCTGACCGTCGGCGGCGTCGAAGCCGAGCCGGTCCTCCTGGCCCTCGACCAACGAGGCGTGGCGGTGCACTCCGGGTCGTCCTGCTCGAGCGAGGCGCTCGAGCCGTCGCCGGTCCTCGCCGCGATGGGCGTCGACGCCGAGCGGTCGCTCCGGCCCAGTGTCGGTTGGAGCACCACCGACGCCGACGTCGCCGCGTTCACCGACGCCTTTCCCGAGGTGGTCGGGAAGTTGCGAGCCCTCCGAGGAGGTTGAACCAGCCATGATCCCGGTTCGGCGTCTCAACCACGCGGTGCTGTACGTGCGCGACGCGGCGCGGTCCGCAGAGTTCTACCAGGACGTGTTCGGCTTCGAGCCCATCGCCGAGTTCCCCGGCGCGGCGTTCCTCCGCGCCGCCGGCTCGAGTAACCACCACGACTTGGGGCTGTTCTCGGTCGGGCCCGACGCACCCGGTCCCCAACCGGGCCGGGTCGGGCTGTACCACCTGGCGTGGCAGGTGGACTCGATCACGGACCTCGCCACCGCCCGCGACACGCTGCGCACCGTCGGCGCCTACGTCGGCGAATCGGACCACGGGGCCACCAAGTCGATCTACGGCCACGATCCCGACGGCAACGAGTTCGAGGTCATGTGGATGCTGCCCCGCGACGAGTGGGGCGACCACGAGCACGACGCCCCGGTCGCCCCGCTGGACCTCGACGCGGAGATCGCCCGGCACGGCTGAGGACCTCCGGTCGATAAGGTGCGCGCATGACGACGGACTGGTCCAAGCTCGCGGCGGACCTCCGCGACAACCTGAACCTCACCGTCCCCCCGATCGCGATCACCTTCTCCCGGGATGCCCCCGCCGGCGTGGATCCCTTCGACGCGCCCATGCCGGACGCCACGCCCGACGGGCGGACCGGTCGGGTCCCCGCCGGGTGCGTGTTCTGGTTCCGGGCCACGGACCGGACCTTCTCGACCGTCGCCGCCGACCACGCCAACTGCTCGGTCGGGAGCATGACGCACGGGTTCATGACCCTCGACGAGGTCGCCGACAACGCCGACGTCGCCGCCCTGCTCGACGCCGGCTGGGTGACGATGGACCTCGTGCCGCAGACCCCGGTGGTGCGCGACCGCCCGGGCGTCGTGACGTACGGACCGTTGACCGAGACCCCCGTCGAACCCGACGTCGTCTTGTTGCGGATCAACGCCAAGCAGCTGATGGTCCTGGCCGACGCCCTGCCCGGCCTGCGCATCGAGGGCAAGCCGCAATGTCACATCGTCGCCGTGGCGAAGCAGCACGGCGAGATCGCCGCCAGCGTCGGCTGCGCGTTGAGTCGGGTGCGGACCGGGATGCCGGCCACCGAGATGACGTGCGCGATCCCGGGGTCCCGGGTGCGCGAGGTGGTCGAGGCGCTGACCGCGACCGCCGCCGCGGCTGACCGTCGCCCCGCCCCGGGCGGCCGGGGTGGGCGAGCTACTTCTTGGCCGACTCGAAGTACGGGTTGTCGCCCGACGCGTGGTCGGTGACGTCCACCACGGATTCGACCTCGGGGACGCCGTCGAGGATCGCGACCTCGATGCCCTGCGAGAGCGTGACCGACGCCAGCCCGCACCCTTGGCAGCCGCCTGACATCCGCACGTAGGCGACGCCGTCGTCGACGGCGACCAGGTCGGCGCGGCCGCCGTGGGCGGCGATCGCGGGGTTGATCTCGGTGTCGAGGATCGTGAGCACCGCCTGCGCGACGGGGCCCGACAGGTCCGCGGCGGGGGGTGCGGCGACGTCGGCATGGGCGGCGGGCTTGTTCGGGTTCTGCATCACCATGCCTGCGCCGGTGAAGTCCAGGGTGGCGCCGGCGAGCCGCTCGATGCTGTCGGCGGCGACGATGACCGACAGGTCGTCGTGGCGTTGCACCGCGTCGCTGGGACCGGCCTCGGCGAGCGGGCGTAGCTCCATCGTGTATTGGAACGCCCCGCCGGACTGGCCGCTGATCTCGACCCACAGCGCCAGGGTGTCCGAGTCGGGTTCGTTGGCCCGGACCTCCCCGATCTTCTCGCGGGCCGCGTCGGTCACCGCGAGGACCGGTTCGACGACGTCGCTCATACGGCCATCATAAGACGATGGCTCGGGTCCTTCTGCTGGTGCCCACCGCCACCTACCGGGCGGCGGACTTCCTCGCCGCGGCCCGGACGCTCGGGGTCGACGTCGTCGTGGCCTCCGAGGAGCCCCTGGTGTTCCCGGCGGCGGCCGTGGGGAACGGCGCCGTCGTCGTCCCGCTCGACGACGCCGACGAAGCCGCCCGGGTGATCGAGGAGCTCGACGGGCAACGGCCGATCGACGCCGTCGTCGCCGTCGACGACCAGGGCATCCTCGCCGCCGCCCAGGCCGGCGAACGGCTCGGCTTCCCGCACAACGCGCCCGCGGCGGTGTCCCGGACCCGCGACAAGGCCGCGATGCGGGACGCGTTGGCCGCCGCCGAGGTCCCCCAGCCCCGATATGCCGTCTTCGAGGATCCTGACGCGGTCCCCGACGTCGGCTGGCCCTGTGTCGTGAAGCCGACCGGCCTGTCGGCGAGCCGCGGCGTGATCCGGGCCGACGACCCCGCGACGGCTCGCGCCGCGGCGCACCGCGCGGCGCGGATCGCCGGGGGTGGGACGTTGCTCGTCGAGGAGTACGTGCCCGGTGTCGAGGTGGCCGTCGAGGGCCTGCTCCGGGGCGGTGACCTCACCGTCCTCGCGGTCTTCGACAAGCCCGACCCCCTCGAGGGCCCGTACTTCGAGGAGACGATCTACGTGACGCCGTCGCGGCTTCCCGAGGGCACGCTCGCGCACGTCGAGCGGGTCACCGCCGACGCGGCCCGGGCCCTGTCGCTCACCGAGGGGCCGGTGCACGCCGAGGTCCGGGTCGATGGTGGCCGGGTCCGGGTGGTGGAGGTCGCGGCGCGCTCCATCGGGGGGCTCTGCGCCCGCACCCTCCGCCTCGGGGCCGGGATCAGCCTCGAGGAGGTCATCGTGCGCCACGCCCTCGGTCTCCCCCTCGACGACCTCGGGCGGGCCGCGGACGCGTCGGGGGTGATGATGCTGCCCATCCCGCGCGGGGGGACCCTCGTCGCGGTGCGAGGCCAAGACGAGGCGCGACGGGTCGCCGGCATCGTCGGCCTCGAGATCACGATCGTCTCCGGACGGGCCGTGCTCCCGGTCCCGGACGGTGACCGGTATCTCGGCTTCCTGTTCGCGCGGGCGGCGACGCCCGCCGCGGTCGAAGCGGCGCTGCGCGCCGCGTACGCCTGCCTCGACATCGAGATCCGCTGACCGGACGCGACCGTGGTCGCGGCGCGCCGGTACCCTCGACCCGTGCGCGTCCTGCTCCTCTCCTCCTACGAGCTCGGCCACCAGCCCCTCGGTATCGCCGGCCCCGCAGCGCGGCTGCGCGACGCGGGTCACGACGTGCGCGCCGTCGACCTGTCGGTCCAGGAGTGGGATCCCGCGCAGCTCGACTGGGCGGAGCGTGTCGCCTGCTCGGTTCCGATGCACACCGCGACCCGGCTGGCCCGCCCGGTCATCGACGACGTCCGCCGCCGCCGGCCGGGCCTTCCGGTCGCTTGTTACGGGCTCTACGGCGCGGCGATGGCCGACACCGCCGACCGGGTCCTGGCCGGCGAGACCGACGACGCCCTCCTCGCGTGGGTCGACGGCGACGACGACGACGACGTCGTCGTGCACCTCGGTCGGGGCGCGGCTCACCCCGGCGCGCCGGCCCCGGCCCGTGACCTGCTGCCGCCCCTCGACCGGTACACCCACCTCATCCGGGGGGACGCCGAGCGCCTCGTGGGGTCCGTCGAGGCGAGCCGGGGGTGCGCGCACCGGTGCCGTCACTGCCCGGTGCCGGTCGTCTACGACGGGCGCATCCGCATCGTGGCGCTCGACGCGGTCATCGCCGACGTGGACCAGCAGGTCGCCGCCGGCGCGGAGCACCTCACGTTCGCCGATCCCGACTTCCTCAACGGGGTGGCGCACTCCCGGAGGGTCGTGGCGGCGGTCCACGACCGGTTCCCGGACGTCACGTTCGATTGCACGGTCAAGGTCGAACACGTCCTCACCCATCCCGAGGTCTGGGAGGAGTTCGCCGCCGCGGGCTGCGTGTTCGTGGTGTCGGCGTTCGAGAGCGTCGACGACGCCACCCTGCGCCGGCTCGACAAGGGTCACACCGCAGCCGACGAGGCCGCCGCGGTGCAGGCGCTCCGCCACCACGGCGTCGAGGTCCGGCCGTCGTGGCTCCCCTTCACGCCCTGGACCACGCCGGACCAGGTCCGGGCGCTGCTCGACTTCGTCGCCCGCCACGACCTCGTCGGCAACGTCGACCCGGTCCAGTACACGATTCGTCTGCTCCTCCCGCAGGGGTCGCTGCTCCTCGACCATCCCGACGTCGTGCCGCACCTCGGCGGCTACGACCCTGACCGCGCCAGCTACAGGTGGCAGGCCGCGGACCCGTCGATGGACGCCCTCCAGGCGAAGCTGGCCGCAGTCGTCGAAGCGCGCCTCGCGGCCGGGGACTCGACCCTCGACGTCTACCAGCGGGTGCGGTCCACAGTGGGCCTCGACCCCGTCGACGTCGACGCGACACGCGCCGCGGCGGTCCCCCGGCTCAGCGAGCCCTGGTTCTGCTGCGCCGAGCCCACCGCGGCGCAACTCGCTCCGCTCACCCCCGGCTGACCCGACCGGGTCACGACCCGAGCTGCACCTGGTCGACGATCCAACCCGCGGCGTCTGACCCGCGCACGGTCAGCCGGGCCGTGCCGTGCGGGTAGGAGAGCGAGCAGACCGTCCCGGTGCAGCGGACCAGCCAGCCCACGACACCGCCGTTCGGGTCCACACCGGTCGGGCGCGCGAAGAGGGTCGCGACGGCGGCGGGTGACCCGCAGCGCGTCGCGGCGCCCCGGTCACCGGCCCTCCACGCCTCGACGAGCGCGTGGGCGGCGTCGGTCGGGGTCGTGCAGATGATCCCGATGTTGACCGACCCGCCCCCGCTACCGCGCGTCACCGGCGTGATCGTGGTCGTCGTGGTTGTGGTCGGCGCTCCGGTGTGGACCGCTCGACCGTCCCCGCCACCGCACGACGCCACGGTGACCGCGGCGACGAGGAGCCCCGCGACCCGAAGGCGTCGAGTCAAGCCGGGCTGCTCCGGAGGACGTTGAGGGCCGACCCGGCCCGGAACCAGCCGATGTGCTCCTCGGACATGGTGTGACGACACGTGATGTCCACCGACGGCCCGGACGCGTGGTGGACCCGGACCGTGACCGGACGGTCCGGTGCGAGGTCGGCGAGCCCCACGATGTCGACGGTGTCGTCGGCGAGGATCCGCTCGTAGTCGTCGGGATCCGCGAACGTGAGCGCGAGGGCGCCTTGCTTCTTGAGGTTGGTCTCGTGGATCCGGGCGAAGGACCGGGCGATGATCGCCCGCCCGTTCAGGAAGCGTGGCTCCATCGCGGCGTGTTCTCGCGACGACCCTTCGCCGTAGTTCTCGTCACCGACCGCGACCCAGGCGATCCCGGCGTCCTTGTACGACCGGGCGAGATCGGGGAGCGGCGTGACGCTGCCGTCGCGCACGTCGATCCCGGTTCCGACCTCGTCGAGCGCGAACGCGTTGTTGACCCCGCTGAAGAGGTTCTTCGAGATGTTGGACAGGTGACCCCGGTACTTCAGCCACGGCCCGGCGGGCGAGATGTGGTCGGTCGTGCACTTCCCGACCGCTTTGACGAGCACCCGCAGGCCGAGGAGGTCCTGGCCGTCCCAGGCGGGGAACGGCTCGAGGAGCTGCAGCCGGTCCGAGTCGGGCTTCACGACGACGTCGACCGGCTCCCCCGCGGGGGCCGGCGGCATGAACCCGGACATGCCCGGGTCGAAACCCTTGGCCGGGAGCTCGTCGGCGGCGGGTGCCTCGAGCATCACCTCCCGACCGTCGGGTCCGGGCAGCGGGTCGCGGACGAAGTCGTGGTCGAGGCGGCCGGTCAACGCCATCGCGACCACCGTCTCCGGCGACCCGATGAACGACAGGGTCTCGGCGTTCCCGTCGTTGCGGCGGGGGAAGTTGCGGTTGAACGAGCTGACGATGGTGTTGCGCTCACCGGGCGTGATGTCGTCACGCTGCCACTGCCCGATGCAGGGACCGCACGCGTTGGCGAGGACCGTCGCCCCGATCGCCTCGAGATCGTCGAGCAGGCCGTCGCGTTCGATCGTGGCGCGCACCTGCTCGGAGCCCGGGGTGATCAGCAGCGGCGACCGGACCTTCAGGCCGGCGGCCGTCGCCTGGCGGGCCACGTTCGCGGCGCGGCCGATGTCCTCGTACGACGAGTTCGTGCAGGAGCCGACCAAGGCGTACGAGATGTCGAGCGGGTAGCCCTCTTCGGGCGCGACGCGCACCAGCTCGTCGAGCGACCGGTCCAGATCGGGGGTGTGGGGACCGACGATGTGGGGCTCCAAGTCGTCGAGGTCGATGTCGATGACCCGGTCGTAGAACTGCTCGGGGTCCGCTTCGACCTCGGGGTCGCCGCGCAGGTATTCGGCGTACTCGTCGGCGAGTCCGCCGATCTCGTCGCGTCCGGTGGCCTTGAGGTACTGCGCCGATCGCACGTCGTACGGGAACACCGAGCACGTCGCGCCGATCTCGGCGCCCATGTTGCAGATCGTCGCCTTCCCGGTCGCCGAGATCGATTCCGTGCCGGGCCCGAAATATTCGACGATCGCTCCGGTCCCGCCCTTCACGGTGAGGATCCCCGCGACGCGCAGGATCACGTCTTTCGCCGACGTCCAGCCCGACAGGCGGCCCCGGAGCCGCACGCCGATGAGTCGCGGGACCCGGGTGTTGAACGGCCAGCCGGCCATGACATCCACTGCGTCGGCTCCGCCGACGCCGATCGCCACGACTCCGAGGCCGCCGGCGTTGGGTGTGTGGCTGTCGGTGCCGATCATCATGGCGCCCGGGAACGCGTACTGCTCGAGCACGACCTGATGGATGATCCCCGAACCGGGCTTCCAGAACCCGATCCCGTACTTCGCGGAGACGCTGCGCAGGAAGTCGTACACCTCGGAGTTGGTGGTGAGCGCGGTCCGCAGGTCGGGAGCGGCGCCGGTGTGCGCCTGGATCAGGTGATCGCAGTGGACGGTGGTCGGCACCGCCACCCGGGGCAGCCCAGCGGTCATGAACTGCAGCAGCGCCATCTGCGCCGTCGCGTCCTGCATCGCCACCCGGTCGGGTCGGTAGTCGGCGTAGTCGACGCCCCGTTGGAGGCCGACCGTCTCGGGATCGGCGGCGTGGGCGACGAGGATCTTCTCGGCGAAGGTCATCGGCCGCCCGAGCCGCCGTCGACCCACCTCGATCCGTTCCGGGTACTGGCGGTACCGCCCGTCGACCACCTCGGTGGGGGTCGTCGGCCCGACTGCAGGCTCGGCCATCAGCGCTCCGGGGTCAAACGGGGACGTTTCCCCGAGGCTACGTCCCCCTGCGCCGAACGCTCGCCCCGGGCCGCCGGCGTCGGGCCGGTCACACCGCGGCGGCCACCCGGGCGCGAGCCCGCCGGATGATCGGCGCCGGCGGCAGAAACGCGTTCATGAGCCGGGTGAGCGCGAACACGTTGAAACGGACCGGGAGCCGAGCCGGAGCCGGCCACGGCAGCCGGTAGAGCCGCCGAGCCACCCGGGGCAGGATGGCAAGGGTCGCGGTCGCCGGGATCGCCCACAGCGGACGCACCGCCAGCGGCATCGGCGGGAAGAAGATCATCCGCATCCCCTCCCGGGCCGCGGGCGTCATCTGACCGCAGGTACTCGCGCAGCTCCCCCATCGACCGGGGCGCCATCCCAACGGGGAGCTCGACGCGCTCCGCGACCTGCACCATCTCCGCGACGTAGCGGTCCGCGTCCCGGTCGTCGAGTCGCCCGGCGTACGCCCGGTACGCGGCGACGAACGAGTGGACCTCGACGGCGTGGATCCAGAGGAGCAGCTCGGGGTCACTGGCGGCGTAGGCGCGGCCGGTCGTCGGGTCGACGCCCTGCACCCGCTCGTGGACCCGGCGCACCTTCGCGCACGCGGCTTCGGCAGTGGCCCGGTCCCCGTAGGTCGTCAGGTAGACGAACTCGGTGGTCCGGGGCAGCCGGCCCCAGGGGTCCACCCGGTACTGGCTGTGCTGATCGACACCGGCCATCGCCCGCGGGTCGAGCGCCTGGACGAGCAACGCCCGCAAACCCCCGGCGAGCATCGCCGGATCGGCGTGCAACCGCCATGCGACACTCTCGGGACCGAACAGGCCGACGTCCACGCCCCGGATCGTACGAGGCGCCCCGGGGTTCGGCCCCATCGGCTCAGCGATCGTGTTCTTCGACCGTGACGGTGCGCATGACATCACCGACCGTGACGGCGGTCGCGACGTCCATGCCCTCCGTGACGTACCCGAAGAGGTTGTACGACTTGGCGAGCTTCGAGGTGCAGTCATCGATGCACACGAAGAACTGCGAGCCGTTGGTGTCGGCACCGGCGTTGGCCATCGCCACCGCACCGAACGTGTACTCGCCGCGAACCGGCTCGTCGGCGAACTTGTACCCGGGGCCGCCCGCGCCGGTGCCGTTGGGGCAGCCGCCCTGGATGACGAACTCGGGCACCACGCGGTGGAACGTCAACCCGTCGTAGTAGCCCTGACGGGCCAACGCCACGAAGTTGTTGACGGACTTCGGCGCCAGCTGCGGATCGAGCTCCATCACGATCGGGCCCCGGGCGGTGTCGATCGTGGCCCGATACATCTTCGTGTCGTCGATCTGCCAGTCGGGGGGAGGGGTCACGGTGTTGCCTTTCGGGTTGGGGTCGTCGTCGCCGGGCTGCCATTGCGCGCGTTCGTGACATCGGCGAGGAGCTGGCGGGCCTGATCAGCGAACCGGCCGCTCGGCGCCAGGACCAGGTAGTGCTGGGCATCATTCTGCGCGTCGGCGAAGGCTTGAAACTCCTGAGCGAAGATGATCGCACGGAAAAAGGACGCGTCGGCGTACCGGGGGTTGAGCTGGATCGCGTGGTCGAGCCGGACCC
>WNFJ01048119.1_pt1 | contig 10259 bp, 9 predicted proteins | sample 5400461 | NCBI WGS metagenome assembly WNFJ01 (sample SAMN13153349, study PRJNA577476) | soil metagenome | isolation source: 115 cm saprolite on Douglas fir-dominated hillslope | place: USA:California | collected 2013-09-17
CTGATGGATATGGCCATGCGCGTGGGCGCGCCGCTGATTGGCCTGAATGATTCCGGAGGCGCGCGCATCCAGGAAGGGGTGATGTCGCTGGCCGGCTACGCCGATATTTTCCTGCGCAACACGCTGGCTTCCGGAGTGATTCCGCAGATTTCCGCCGTGATGGGCCCATGCGCGGGTGGCGCGGTGTATTCGCCGGCCATCACCGATTTCATCTTCATGGTGGATAAGAGCTCCTACATGTTCGTCACCGGCCCCGACGTGATCAAGACCGTGACCCACGAGGAAGTCACGAAAGAGCAGCTCGGCGGCGCGGCCACCCATAACGAGGCTTCGGGCGTGGCCCACTTTGAGGCGCATAACGACGCCGAATGCCTGAGCATGGTCCGCGAGCTGCTGAGCTTTCTGCCCTCAAATAATGTTGACGACCCGCCGCGGCGCACGAGCACTGACGCCGCCGACCGCGCCGAGGAAAAGCTGGATTCGCTTGTCCCCGCCGAATCGAACCAGCCGTACGACATGAAAGACGTGCTCCACGCGGTCATGGATGACGGCTATTTCTTTGAAGTTCACGAGCACTACGCAAAAAATATCCTGGTCGGCTTTGCCCGCTTGAATGGACGCAGCGTGGGCGTGGTAGCCAACCAGCCGGCGGTGCTGGCAGGCACGCTCGATATCAACGCCTCCGTCAAAGGCGCGCGCTTCGTGCGCTTCTGCGACGCGTTCAATATCCCGCTGATAACCTTTGAAGATGTCCCGGGATTTCTGCCGGGCACGCAGCAGGAGTATGGCGGCATCATCAAGCACGGGGCCAAGCTGCTCTACGCCTTCGCCGAAGCCACGGTTCCCAAGATTACAGTCATCACGCGCAAGGCGTATGGCGGCGCCTATTGCGTGATGTCAAGCAAGCACATCCGCACCGACGTGAACTACGCCTGGCCCACCGCCGAGATCGCGGTCATGGGGCCGGAGGGCGCGGTGAATATCGTCTACAAGCGCGAGCTGGAAAAAGCCGCCAACGGCTTGACCGACCCCAAGAAGCGCGAAGCCGCCATGGCCGCCATGCGCAAAGAGAAGACCAAAGAGTTCCGCGACCGCTTCGCCAACCCTTACGTAGCCGCCGAGCGCGGTTATGTAGACGCCGTAATCCGCCCGCGCGAGACCCGCAAGAAGCTCATCCAGGCGCTGGAGATGCTCGACGGCAAGCGCGACAAAAACCCGCCCAAGAAACATGGGAACATACCGCTCTAAGACCGCTCCAAGCTCTAAGCCACAAGCTCCAAGGTTCTGTTCACAATGTTCCTCGAAGAACACTTTTAATATTCGCTGAGAACTGAGAACTGAGAACTGAGAGCCGAGAACCGAGAACCGAGAACTGTTCTCTAAGTAGTACTCACAAGCTATCTCATGAATAGTTTTCGTAAGGGCACGGCTTCAGAGGCTGCGGAAAAAGTTCTCGTGTGTGTAGCCTTGTATCAGGGCACGAGTTTACTCGTGCCGCAAGTCGCTGAAACATAACACTTCCTTGCGCCGCAGGCATGCGCGCAGCGAAGCGGAGCGCCATAAAATAGGCTTTTTCGCAGCCTCTTCAGCCGTGCCGAAAAGCAAGATAAAATCGCGGGCTCCTGAAATAAGAAGCTTCTCCTTATAGTTTTCATTCAGGAGATCCTAAAATGGTTTATCCGCCTGCTTGGGCTGATCAGTGATACGGATCAGCAAGTTCCAGAGGACAAAGAACGGCTTGCCTGGCTTTGTCTCCACTAAATATTCCTTACCAGACCCTGTTATAAGCCAAAGTCGATATAAATCGAGCTTATTGGACTCGACAAACTCCGGCACTCTTACGCCGTTTATCTCGCTAAGATCGAGACTATACTGGGTTTCATGGGAATGCCAGAGGATGCGTTTTGTTGTAATTACAAGCGGATTCGGCCCTTCTACTATTCCGATTACCGGAACTTCGTCTGGAGAAAGTTTGCTTCCTTTCAGCATTAAAGATTGCTGACCCGAGTCAAACTCTTCCCAGGTCTTAACAAAAGCACCATCACCTCTGTGCTTGTCGAAGATGAATTTCATCCTTTCGGCTTTCATAATCATTGTTAGCTTTAGAAACTAGAGCATTTTCACGATTACTGTAGACTCCTGGGGGCGAAGACACGTGTCAGGGCGCGGCTTTCAGCCGTGCCGCTAAGCTATTGAAAATGAACAAATTCCACTCTGCTGAAGGCCAGCGCGCAGCGAAGCGGAGCGCCCAGAAAAAAGTCTACAGTAAGTCTGAAGATGCTTTAATCTGTTGTTTTCTTGATACCAGAGTGTAAGCTGAACAGATGCGGTGGGGAAGTTCTTCCACCCGCCCACTCCTCATATCCTAAATGCAACCGGCTCGGCACAACAATTGACTTAGTTAACAGCCCGCAAACTCGGAGCTGCTTAGCGGTCAAACATCCGCCGCCACCATGATTTTTTCGTTGCAGATGAATCCTTGGCATGGTTCTGAGACTTGCCCTGGCCTCGGTCCTCTTTTTTCAGATTGAAAGTTGCCGAAATATGCTCAATGCCATGCTCATCAACAGTGATGTTGGCCTGATCGGCGTGCTCAAACCATTCCATGAGTCCCTTGGTAACATTTTCTTCGATCTCCTTTTGCTCGTGCAACTCCTCAGGGGTAGGGTTGAGCCGATGAAATACAGGAAAGTTCGGGACTTGGGAGCGCGCAGCGTCCCAAAAATCCTGATCATCCTTGGATAATGCTTGGGCCTCCCAGATTTTCAGCCGAATTCCGAACAGGCGAAGAATTTGAATCTGATCATCTTCTGAAAGTTGGTGAAGCTGGTGAAAATCCGGAATCTCATCCTCCCAATAAATACCGCTCAAAGGCAGCAGGCAGCTCCGCCGCTCAGCATCAGTCCGATAGCTGAGCTTGGATAAATAACCGACAGTAGCGTCGCTAAGCATTTCTGGTGTACTCGATTATGATTGATTTGGAATAATATTGTGAAAACAGAGAAATCGTGGATGCCTGCTTTAGCCATCCAGATCGTGCGTTGGGTAGATGATTACGAACCCGGCATTGTCGCCTGTGAGTTTGAAGACGCCCAGGGTCGCCGCCACACGGTTGTTGAAAAACTGCCAATCGTTACCGATGCCGGTCTTGATGCCGCCAGCACATATCCGCAGCCGGGTGTTATTCGTTGCCAGGTTCTAACCCGGTGGCGAGACAGTCAGGGATACGAATTCGCGCGCATCAGCGCCGATCGTCCTGACACTGTCGAATCAACGGAAGGCTTGTCGGAGTTCATTGTGCTCGCGTCGCAACTTGTTGGTTGCTGATTGCAGGAACGATGCTGATTTGCCATCTGCATCCTGCTATGGCTTCTGTTTGATTTTTCATTTGAGTACCCATCAAAGTCGGAACAACGCAAACAGCGAGACACAACTGATTTCTTCCAAGCTGTCATCCTGAAGCCGGGTTTTGTGCGGCTGAAGGATCTCCGATGGAGACTGGATCCCGGTGTGTGTGCTGGTTTGTGCACGATTCAAGGTAGAAGCGGAGCGCTTCGTAACCGGGTTCAATTTCAGCTAGGCTCCCAGGATTTATCGAAAGGCCTGTCTTCCGGGCCAATATTGCCGAAATCGAAGGTGATCGTTGCCTTATCGCCCCCCTCTTTTGAAGTGTTCACGGCAAGCACCATGCAAAGTACGATGACCACATCGGCGCCCGCATTCATCCGAATGTCATACCGATTTCCCTTGCCGATCACGATGCTGTTCCTGGTGAAGGCTGCGATCTGGCGTTCATTTAGAAAGATGGAGTAGTTCAGCCCTTTGTGTGTATACAGGCGAAAATACCCTTCGTTGCCCTCGCACACAAAAACGCCTTTCCAGATTTTCTCGCATTGAAAGCGGTAAAGCCGGCCATCAAAAAGCTCGAAGTCATACTTGCTCCGGAACCATGAAAACCGACTCCGTATTTTGGCTAAAATCCGGTCGTCTTCCCCCTGCAATTGAAGCTTATTGGCGAATGAGAAAAACGGCGTCCGGGCATAGTAGTGCGAACCACCCGCGGAAATGTTGTATTCGGAGTTGAAGCTGAATCTCCGTTCTTGAATCGTAACGTTCACGCGCGCTTTGCCGTCATGGGTGATTGTAGCCGTTCTTTCCAGCCTGCGGATGCGATGATCTCCTTCCAAGCTTCGGTGGAAGAATATTTTCTTGTCGTGAGAGCGACCGTTATGGCACAATGTAGCGAATAAAAAGCGAATCATGTTTTATGTCCCCTAGAAGATTACACATCGATGAGATTGGGCCCTGGTCTGAAGTCAAACTCGACATACTGCAGCGATACGCCTCAGAGTATTCAAAAATCCTCGCTAACCAGAAGGAACCGGCGTTGTACCATTGCTATATTGACGCATTTGCCGGACCTGGAAAACACTACTCCAAAACACAAGACAAAATGGTTTTGGGCAGTCCCATCAATGCTCTGTTGGTAAAGCCTCCATTTCGCGAGTTCTTTTTGATTGATCTTGATGGCCAGAAAATTGAGGAATTAGGCAGAGTTATTGGGCAAAGGGATGATGTACATCTCTATCGAGGAGATTGCAACAACGTCCTGCTCCATGAAGTCTTCCCAAAAGTTCAATACAAAGATTTTCGACGGGGACTTTGTATTTTGGATCCATATAAATTGAACCTGAATTGGAGCATCATAAAATCAGCTGGCGAAATGAAGACCATTGATTTATTTCTTAATTTTCCGATCATGGACATAAACCGCAATGTTCTACGCAGAGATGCAGAAAGTGCCAAGAAAGCTGACATCGAAAGAATGAATGCCTTTTGGGGCGATGAATCTTGGCGTCACTTGGTTTACAGCACTACCGGAAACTTGTTTGGGAACCCTGACAAAGTTGCCGATAATGATGAAATTGCAGAAGCATTTCGTGAAAGGCTAAAAAGAATCGCTGGATTTAAACGTGTCCCAAAACCACTTGCGATGAAGAACAAGAAAAAGGCCACCGTATATTATCTTTTCTTCGCGTCACAAAAAGATACAGCGGAGAATATAGTGAAGTCCATATTCGAAAAACATGGTAGCTGGGAGGGTTAATGTCTCTCAATTCCTCAATTGAATGGACTGATGCCACATGGAATCCCGTAAGGGGCTGCACGAAAATAAGCCCTGGATGTAAACACTGCTATGCTGCAGTATTTGCTGAACGCTTTCGTGGAGTACCCGGCCACCCGTATGAGCAGGGCTTCAATCTCAAACTCATCCCCGAAAAACTAGCTGAGCCATTGCGATGGCGAACGCCACGAACTATTTTTGTGAACTCGATGAGCGATTTGTTCCATGAGGTTGTTCCCGACGAATACGTTGCGGCTGTAGCGGAAGTCATGGTTGCCGCGAAATGGCACACGTTTCAAGTTTTGACAAAAAGATCCGAAAGAATGCGCGATCTGCTCGCAACAAAATTAAGGTTTGCAGCAAAGCACCGTCACATATGGTGGGGAGTTTCAGTCGAAAACAAGAAGCACGGGATACCGCGCATCGAACACCTGAGATCTGCCCCGGCGGCAACGCGATTTCTGTCAGTCGAACCTCTGCTCGAAGATTTGGGAAAGATAAATTTAGACAAGCTGAATTGGGTCATTGTTGGAGGAGAAAGTGGGCCAGGTGCCCGGCCTATGAAGCAACAATGGGTCATCTCATTGCGCGATCAATGCCAAACTTATGGAATTCCTTTTTTCTTCAAGCAGTGGGGAGGCGTAAGGAAACATAAGACTGGACGCCTCCTTGAAGGTCACACATATGACGAGTACCCCGAACGCTCGGTTCATCCAGTGGCCGATGCCGGTCAGTGTCGCACCTATGCGTTGGAAATCGAAAGTCGGTATAAACAAGAAATATACGTCCAGGAGCTAAACAACGATCTGCTTCCGAGTATTGCCTAACCTTGACTCTGAATAAATCCTCATTCAGTAATACGAAGGCACTGCTCCGGCCATGTGCCCGGAATGCCTTCGAGCTGGTAGACCGCATCGCCGCCGTAGTAGAAACCTACTTTTGTGACTATCGCTTCGCCGCCGGCGCAGGCCAATTGCTCCGGCTGCAGCTTGTGATAGAAGCGCCATTTCACCGCGAACTCTTCCAGAAAGGCGCGGTCGGCGATGCGGACCTTTGCGCCCAGCGGAAAAGCTTGCTTGTGAGGATCAGCCATACGTTCAATTCACAACTGTACCAAAGAAAAAACGCACCGGTTTGCGGCCGGTGCGTTGAAATCCTGACGTTTGTCTATCAGAACAGGAACTTCACCGAAAACTGCAACTGCCGCGCAGAGCCGGAATCGCCGATGGGGAAGCGCGTGCTGCTGATCACTCCGAAGGTTGAACTTGGAATGAGCGGTCCGCTTGGGTTCTTCGGATCCTGGACCAGTTGGGCGCCGCCGCCGGGCTGGCCAAAGTTGGGATGATTGAACAGGTCAAAGGCTTCCAGGCGCAACTCATTGCTCAAGCGTTCGGTGATACGGGTTCTCTTGCGGATGGAGAAATCCACATTGTCGAAGCGCGGTCCAGTGATCACATTACGGGGCAGGCTTCCAAAATGCAAGCTGCTGAGGGTGGAGATGGAAAATGTGGCTCCAGCGCACGTGGGTGAAGGGTTGGGAGTCGCGCTGAGCTTGGTTGGATCGCACAGCGATGGCGCAAACCATTGGATGTTTCCACTGCTGAGCCTCTGATTCACAATTTGCACTGGAGCAATCAAGTCGGGCCGCAAGCTTGCCACCCCGGTGAGCCCAGTCACGCCCGTAACAACCAGGTTCACGGGGTTGCCGCTCTGGTCGGAGACGATGCCGCCCACCTGCCAGCCCTCGAAAAAGCGGTTGCCCTTGAAGGGTAGTTCATACAAGCTGCTTATTACAAAGCGATGGCGGGCATTGTAATCAGACACTCCCTTGTCGCCGGCCGGGTTGAGACTGTTCTGGATCACGATTCCCTGGCCATTCTGGGAGGTGAAATCCAATGACTTCGAATAGGTATACGAGGCATTGAACTGCAAGCCGTGCCAGGGCCGCATCTCCGAGGAAAGCCAGAGTGCGTTATAGCTGGAATTGCCGATACTCATGTTGTCGGAGATATTACCTAAAACTACTGGAGGGGGGCAGCCGGAACAAGTGGGGTTCTGGAAAGGACGTACATTAGGAAGAGCAATGATCTGGTTCAGATTGACGCGGGTGCGCAGGTGGCGGCCCTGCGATCCAAAATATCCCAGCATCATGCTCCACTTTCCTGAGATTTGCTGCTGGATATTTAGGTTATAGGACTGGATGTAGGAGTTCTTGAAGTTCGGATCGACCACCGTTGGCGCGATGCCGCTGGCCTTAGCATCCGGAAGCAGCGTCGCATAGGTGGTTGTGACTGTCTTGGATCCATTGAAAGCCTGCGGACTGGCCAAGGGTGGATTGCTCGCCAATCCGGTCACCAGATTGGTGATGGGCTGATCGGTCAATACAGCATATCCGGAGCGCACTACGGTCTTGCCGCTGCCAAAAATATCCCAGGCAAAGCCAACTCGCGGTTGGAAGTTCTTGTTGTTTTGCTTGTAGGGAGAAGCTACCTGGACCAGTGCATCCTGGCTGGGAATAAAGTTTGAAAAGCGATTGCGCGCCTCGGTGGGCGTCTGGTTCCAATCATAGCGGAATCCAAGTTCAAGCGTCAGCCTGCTCAATATCTTCCAATTATCCTGGACAAAGAAGCCCATCTCGCCCGTGGCGATGCGGCTGGCAATGGTACCGGGGGTGAGGGTGAAGTTGCTGGGCGTCCCTTTAGCGAACCCATTTACATCGGCGAAGGTAAGTGTTCCGGTGTCACTATTGAAGTTGTCGTTGTAGAAGCGCCGGAACTCCCCACCAAACTTGAAGGAGTGTTTGCCGTAGAGATAATTCAACGTATCGCTGACCACGGCCGTGGTGTCACCCCGGCCCTGGGGAAAGCCGGCAGGACCGCCGAAGTTCACCTGGGTACCCTGAATGCTGATCTGTGGAAGGCCTGAGTTGAAGTTGTTCCCATCCAGGATGCCGAGGGAGACTGGATTCAGATGTGAGTTCGGGTTGAAGGTGATGTGAATGCGGTTGAAGCCAATTCGGGCTTCGTTCACAAGATTGGGCGTAAAGGTCTGGTCAAGGCTCAGGGTGCCGATCTGGCGTTGTGATTGGCGGGTATCGCCAAACCCAGGCACACGATTTCCTTGCAGCGTTGGCTCCTGGCGCAGATCGTGCTGAATGGCATAGTAGCCATGAAGCCTCAGGCTGCTGCTAAATTCGTGGCTGACGTCGCCGGTCCCCTGATCGATATCAACAGGAGCCGTGGCAGAGCCTAGGAACAGTGTGCCCGTAGGATCATTCGCTGCGGGAATGAAGTTGAGCAACTGCTGGCTGATGGGGTTAGTCACTGAGGCGCGTTGGGTCGTGGTGAGAACGATAGGGTTCAGAGTAATGCCCTGGCGTTGGCGAAGCCCTTCATAACTCAAGAAGAAGAAGGTCTTGTCCCTGACAATAGGACCGCCGAAGTTGGCGCCAAAGTTGTTGCGCTTAAAAGTCGACTGACGAGCCGGCGGTATATTGAAGAAGTTTCTAGCATCAAACATTTCATTGCGCAGAAAATCGAAGACCTCTCCATGGTAGTTGTTGCTGCCGGAACGGGTAGCGATGTTTACGATGGCCCCGGAGTTGCGGCCATATTCCGCGCTGTAGGTTGAGTTGTCAACTTTGAACTCGGAGACAGTGTTGATGGAGGGCTGAAAGGTAATCTGATTCTGCACCATGTCGTTCAGGTTGATGCCGTTGACCATGAAGTTGACAGTGTCTTCACGATTGCCCGCGGTATTGAAGGCGAAGGAACCCTGCCCACGCAGAGGCGCAGTTAAGAATCCGTTCTGCGGCGGCGTGACTGACCCCGGAATCAGCAAGCCCAGATCCACAAAGTGACGCCCATTCAGAGGAACTTCCTGGACCGTGTGTTGGTCGATCGCTTGACCCACGGTGGACGTAGTCACTTCAATGACCGGTGCTGTGGATTCTACGGTGAGCACCTGCGAGGTATCGGCAACTTTGAGAGTGAAGTTCTGCACCGAGTTTCTGTCCACCAGCAAAACCAGGCTCTTGGCCACGACATGCTGAAATCCCTTCACCTCGACGCCGACGTCGTACGTGCCCGGTGGAAGGGAAGGCACCTCGTAAGTGCCACTGGAGTTAGTCTCCGTGGTGCGTTCTGCTGACGTTGCTTGGTTCCGAATGGTGACTTTAGCGTTAGGAACTACCGCGCCGGAGGAGTCAAGGACCGTCCCCTGGATGGCGCTGGTTGATTGCGTCCAGGCGGCGGGTAGCAGAACCAGGAAAGCAGCAATAGTAAGGAAGAAAGTAGCGCGTATTCTGAACATGATCTTCTCTCCTAAAACAAGTTGGTTGTTGGCCCGTTGACTGTCTGGCTGTTGACTATAGGATCTATGAGTCAGCGACTCAGGGTTCCCTATTGCAGCTCTGGAGTGTAATTTCAGGATGGATACAGAGCATATAACTAGGTGCATGAGACGTGCCAAAAGGGAATTGGCACCTAAGTACTTGATTGGATGGGATGATAACAGAATCCGGCCTGGCAACTCCTACAATTTTCAAGAATTCTGGGCTGAAAGTACGGAATTTAATAGGGTTCGTCTCATAGGGCATTATTTATGCAGGCAGCATTAGCCGCAAGAAATGTGATATCAAACCCTCACTCTTCTGAGAATCGCCGGTCATAATGGTTCTAGCAGTTTAAGCGCATTCAAGAATGCGGGCTTCGGCCCTTAGGTCTTTGACAAAAACGTACCGCCGGGGTTGATGAAAGTCCCACGGACTAGCCTGCTGGCTCCCCCCACCGGATGCAATTTTGCCCAGTGTTTACGCAGCTTCCCGCTGGTTTTTACGGCTCCAATCACCAGCTTGCAAGTACCCCCCTCCGCTGCTTTGAGGGCTCGCACGCCGGCGGCGGCACAGCCGAGGACGACCGTGCCACACGAGTCTCCTAGAATGACTTCTCTCATGACTTTAGTAACCTAAGAAATGTGTAACTGTTGCCTTATGATGGGCTGCGCCTACGTCCCCTCCCCCCAGGAACACAGGATAAACCTGCCGATCGCCCGGTCATGATCATGGAGATCATAGGGAGGAATAAATGAGCATCTTGCGTTGCCTTGTGACTGTGTTGTTCGGTGCCATGGTTGC
>WNFJ01316921.1_pt2 | contig 10256 bp, 6 predicted proteins | sample 5400461 | NCBI WGS metagenome assembly WNFJ01 (sample SAMN13153349, study PRJNA577476) | soil metagenome | isolation source: 115 cm saprolite on Douglas fir-dominated hillslope | place: USA:California | collected 2013-09-17
GTGCGGCGCTACTCCGGGGAGATCCTCGCCTATCTGCTGCGGCGCGGCGTGAAGGCGGTCGTGGTCGCCTGTAACACCAGCACCGCCCACGCCCTCGCCGATCTACAGGCGCACTCGCCCGTGCCGGTGGTCGGGGTGATCGAGCCCGGCGCCCGCGCCGCAGTGCGCGCGTCACACACCGGGAAAATCGGCGTGATCGGCACGGCCGGCACCGTGGCGAGCGGCGCGTACGAGCGCGCCATCAAAGCGCTGCGCCGCGAGGCGCAAGTTGTCTCGCAGGCGTGCCCGCTGTTCGTGCCCCTGGTGGAGGAGGGATGGTTCGAGCATCCCGCGACGGAGCTCATCGCGCGGGACTATCTCGAGCCGCTGCGGCGGGCCGGCGTCGATGTGGTGGTGCTGGGCTGCACGCACTATCCGCTCTTGAAGCCTTTGCTGATGCGCGTGCTCGGCCCCGGCGTGACGCTGATCGACAGCGCCGACGAGACGGCGGAGGCAGTCAAGCGCGAGCTCGCCGAGCGCCAGCTCACGGCGAACGGGCAGGGTGCACCCGAGCATCGCTTCGTGGTCTCCGACGATGAGCCGCACTTCCGCAGAGTGGGCGCGCGGTTTCTGGGAGAAAAAATCCAGCAGGTGGAAGTGGTCGCGCTGGGCTGAAGCCTAGGGCGTGAATGTCTTGAGCTGCACCTCCTCCCGCGTCACCAGGGCGTAGCGCCCACCGTCGAGAAACGCTCCCGGATTGACATACGCCCGGCCGCCCGGCAGCTGCTCGAGGGCGGCGCGATGCGTGTGCGCCAGCACGATGAGCCCGAGCTCCGGTCGCCGCTGCAGCAGTTCCGTCGCCCAGACGCGCTGGCCGATGGCTGCTCGGTCCAGGACGCTGGCGTCTTTCGTGTTGTCGGCGAGGGCGCCCGAGAGCTTGTCGGCGATCCAGAAGCCGATGGTCGGGTGGAGCGCGCCGAACAGCGCGATAATGACTCGATTGCGCAGCACGGCGTGTGTCAGCGCGCCGCTCCAGTGCTGCTCGGTGAGGCCGTCGCCGTGGTGGATCAGCGCGCGGCGCCCGGCGAGGTCCACTTCCGTGGGGCCCGACCAGTATTCGATCCCCAAGTCTTCCTTCAGGAACGCGCCGCCCCAGCGGTCGTGATTGCCACCCATGAACGCGATCGGCACGCCGCGCGCGCGCAGCGCGCGCAGCTTGGCGATGGTGCCGAAATGTTTACGGGGGATGACGCGCTTGTACTCGAACCAGAAGTCGAACAGGTCGCCGTTGATGAGCAGCGCGTCGCCGAGCGTGGGCACGGCGTCGAGGAAGGCGTGAAACGCGGCTTCAGTGGCGGGCGGCACCTGACCGAGGTGCGCATCCGCGACGACGACGACCCGGGATCCCTGCACGGGCCCCAAGGTAGGAGACCGGCCGTGGTGCTGCAAGCGCCTGTGGTGTTTGACTTTTGGCCCTCACGCGTCCATGATGCACGGACGTCCATGACCGTGACCCGCGAGCAGACCAAACGCGACCGCCTGCGCCCGCCCGTCGCGCCCGGCGTCCGTCCCGAGCCGGCCCCGCCGGCGCGGAATCCGGGCGTGCCGCTGGATCTCGACTTGGTGCGGGCCATCCGGGTGAACCGCAGCGCCGTCGAGCGGCGCGCGGCGACCATCCCCACGCGCCGCACCGTAAAGAAGGAATGGCAGGCCGCTTGGCTGCTCCGCGCCGTGACCTGCATCGATCTCACCACGCTCCAGGGCGACGACACCCCCGGCAACGTGCGGCGGTTGTGCGCCAAGGCGCGGCAGCCCGTGCGCCAGGACCTGCTCGCCGCGCTGGGCGCGAGCGAGTTGGGGATCACGGTGGGCGCGGTGTGCGTCTATCACGCGCTCGTGCCGGTGGCGGTCGAGGCGCTGCGCGACTCCGGCATTCCCGTCGCGGCCGTGTCCACCGGTTTCCCCGCGGGGCTCAACCCGTTTCCGCAACGCGTGGCGGAGATTCGCGCGTCGGTCGAGGCCGGGGCGGCGGAGATCGACGTGGTCATCACGCGCGGGCACGTGCTGACGGGGAACTGGGAAGCGCTGTACGACGAAGTCCGCACCTTCCGCGAAGCCTGCGGCCCGGCGCACATCAAGGTGATCCTCGGCACGGGCGAGTTGGCCACGCTCACCAACGTGGCGCGCGCCAGTCTCGTGGCTATGATGGCCGGCGCCGACTTCATCAAGACGTCCACGGGGAAAGAGACCGTCAACGCCACGCTGCCCACGGGCGTGGTGATGACCCGGATGATCCGCGAGTACCTCGACCGCACCGGCCACGTCGTCGGGTTCAAGCCCGCGGGCGGCATCCGCGCCGCGAAGGCGGCGCTCGATTGGCTCATCCTGATGAAGGAAGAGCTGGGCGATCGCTGGCTGCGCAACGATCTCTTCCGTATTGGTGCGAGCGCGCTGCTCACCGACATCGAGCGCCAGCTCGAGCATTTCGTGACCGGCCGCTACTCGGCCGCGTACCGCCATCCGATGGTATGACATGAGCTCGACCGTTGCCGGCATTTTCGAAACGATGGCGTACGGGCCGGCGCCCGAGACCAAGGCGCCGGCGCTGGAATGGATCAAGGCCCACCGCGGGGAGTTTGGGCTGTTCATCGGTGGCGAGTGGGTCGCCCCGCAAGCGGGCGAGCGCTTCGAGACCATCAATCCGGCGACGCGCGAAGTCTTGGCGCGCGTGGCGCAAGCGGATGCCGCCGACGTGGACCGCGCGGTGCGCGCCGCGCGGGCGGCGTTGCCCGCTTGGCGCGCCCTGTCGGGACACGCGCGGGCGCGCCACCTGTACGCGCTGGCCCGCGACGTCCAGAGGAATGCCCGGCTGCTGGCGGTGCTGGAGAGTCTCGACAACGGCAAGTCGATTCGCGAGACGCGTGACATCGACGTGCCGCTCGTGGCGCGGCACTTCTACCATCACGCCGGCTGGGCGCAGCTGCTCGAGACCGAGTTCCCGGGCTACGGGCCGGTGGGGGTCGTCGGGCAGATCATTCCGTGGAATTTTCCGCTGCTGATGGTCGCGTGGAAGGTGGCGCCGGCGCTCGCCGCGGGGAACACGGTCGTGCTGAAGCCCGCGGAGTTCACGCCGCTCACGGCGCTGTGCTTCGCGGAGATCGCCGAGCGGGCGGGGCTGCCCGCCGGCGTCCTCAACGTGATCACCGGCGACGGCCGCACCGGCGCCGCGCTGGTGCAACATGGCGACGTGGACAAAATCGCCTTCACGGGTTCGACCGAGGTGGGCCGCATCATCCGCAAGCAGACGGCGGGCAGCGGCAAATCCCTGACGCTCGAGCTCGGCGGCAAGAGCCCCTTCATCGTGTTCGAGGACGCCGATCTCGACAGCGTGGTCGAGGGCGTGGTCGATGCGATCTGGTTCAACCAGGGGCAGGTGTGTTGCGCGGGGTCGCGCCTGCTGGTGCAGGAGGGCATCGCCGAGCGGCTGCTCGGCAAGCTGCGCGCGCGGATGGAGAAGCTCCGCCTCGGCTCACCGCTGGATAAAGCGGTGGACATGGGCGCCATCGTGGCGCCCGTACAGCTGGAGCGCATTCGCACGCTGGTGAACCAGGGCGTGGAAGAGGGCGCCAAGATGTGGCAGCCGTCGTGGGCCTGTCCCACCGAGGGCTACTTCTATCCGCCGACGTTGTTCACCGACGTCTCGCCCGCCGCCACCATCGCGCAGGTCGAGATCTTTGGGCCGGTGCTCGTGTCGATGACCTTCCGCACGCCGCGCGAAGCCGTGGAGCTCGCCAACAACACACCCTACGGCCTCGCCGCGAGCGTCTGGACTGAGAATATCAATCTCGCCCTCGATGTGGCGCCCAAACTCAAGGCCGGTGTCGTGTGGGTGAACTGCACCAACCAGTTCGACGCCGCCTCGGGCTTCGGCGGCTACCGCGAATCGGGCTTCGGCAGGGAAGGTGGGCGCGAGGGGATGTGGGCGTATCTGAAGGCGGACTGGGAGAAGGGCGTCGAGAGTGGGGAGTCCTCCAAGCCGGTGCCTTCCCGCGGCGCCGCTGCGTCCGCTGAAGCGGAGGATACCACGCCTCACTCCCCACTCCCCGCGATTGATCGCACGCCCAAGCTCTTCATCGGCGGCAAACAGGTCCGTCCCGATCAAGGCTACAGCCGGCAGATCCGCTCGCCGGCGGGGGCGCTGGTGGGGGAGGTCGGCGACGGCAACCGCAAAGACATCCGCAACGCCGTGGAAGCGGCGCAAGCAGCCGCGGAGTGGGGGCGCGGTGCGGGGCATACCCGCGCGCAGATCCTTTATTATGTCGCCGAGAACCTCTCCGCGCGGGCCCAGGAGTTCGCGGCGCGGATTCAGGCGATGACGGGCGCGGCGGCGGACCGCGCGCAACGGGAAGTCGAGGCGAGCATCGCGCGGCTCTTCACCGCCGCTGCCTGGGCCGACAAGTACGATGGCGCCGTGCACCACGTGCCGATCCGCGGCGTGACCCTCGCCATGAACGAGCCGGTCGGCGTGATCGGGATCGTGGCGCCCGAGCAATGTCCACTGCTCGGCTTCATCTCACTCGTGGCGCCGGCGATCGCGATGGGCAATGCCGTAGTGGTGGTGCCGTCGGAGGCGCATCCGCTGTCGGCCACCGACTTCTACGGCGTGCTCGAGACGTCCGACGTTCCAGACGGCGTGGTGAACATCGTCACCGGCGAGAAGGATGGGTTGGCGCGCGTGCTGGCCGAGCATCTCGACGTCGAGGGGCTGTGGTACTTCGGGACCGCCACGGGCGTGCGCCTGGTCGAGGAGGCGTCGGCTGGAAACATGAAGCGCACCTGGGCGACGCACCGCCCGCGCGACTGGTTTGACGGGCGCCAGGGAGAAGGCCGCGCGTTCCTGCGCCGCGCCACTGAGGTCAAGAACATCTGGATTCCGTACGGCGAATGAGCACCGGCCCCTCCCGACCGGCCGGTGCCACGCAGATCAGCTCGATCGAACATCGCGTCAACTACTCGGAGACGGATCAGATGGGCGTGGTCTATCACGCCCGCTACGTGGTCTGGCTCGACATGGCGCGCACCGAGCACCTGCGCGCCGCGGGGTTCACGTACCGGCAGATGGAGGAAGAGGGCGTCTTCCTCGCCGTGACCGAGCTGCGGGTACGCTACCGCCAGGCGGCCCGCTATGACGAGCTGCTCCGCATCCGCTGCTGGGTGCGCGACCTCGCGTCGCGCCGGGTGACGTTCGGCTACGCCGTCGAGCGCGCCGCAAACGGCGAGCTCCTGGCCACGGCGGAGACCGCGCTCATCGCGCTCACCACGCAGCACACCTTGTCCCGCATTCCGGAGCACGTCCTTGCGCTCTTGCAGACCGCACCCGATCCCGTTCGTCTGTAGCGCGGCGCTGGCGCTGCTGCTCGCCGTCGCCCCGCGCCCGCTGCCCGCGCAGCGGGCAGACGAGGCGCTGGTGGGGCAGCTGGCGCGTCTGCTCGCGGCGAGCGACGCGCGCGTCTTCGACGCCGCGGCCCTGCGCGACGGCGTGGCCGCGGCGAACTTCGACGTGCGGCGCCAGGCGGCGCTCGCCGTCGGCCGCATCGGCGACCCGCAGGGTGTGGACCTACTCGTGCCGCTGCTGACGGACACGGTGGAGTCGGTCCGTGCGGCGGCGGCGTTTGCGCTGGGCCTCCTCAAGGACCCGCGAGGCATCGAGCCCTTGATCACCCTGGTGCGCGCGGGCGCAGGCTCGGTGGCGCCCGCGGAAGCCGTGACCGCGATCGCGAAAATCGGCGGCGAGGCGGGCGCCCGCGCGCTCACGGAAATTCTGCAGCTCGGCAGTCCCGGCGCGGCCGCGCCGCCGCCGGTCGCGGCTGCGCTGCTCGAAGCGTGGCGGCTGGGCCCCCGCGCGCCGGTGAGCGCGCTGATCGGGTATGCCGACGATCCTGATCCCAGCACCCGCGCGCGCCTGCTGTACTCACTCGGCCGGCTGCGGTCGCCCTCGGGGATCGCGTCGTTGCTCAACGCCATGCAGGACCGCGATCCGACCGTCCGCGCGATCGCCGCACGCGCACTGACGCGCACCGTCGTGGATAGCGCGCATCTCGAGGCGCCCGCCATTGCCCAGCGTTTCCGCCCGTTGCTCACCGACCCGGAGGTCGCGGTCCGGATCAACGCGCTGCGCAGCCTCGCGGGATATCGCGACAGCGCGCTCGCCAGCGCCGTGGCGCCGCTCGCTGGCGACGCCGACCTGGGCGTGGCGGTGCAGGCGGAGACCACGCTCGGCACGATGGGCGGTAGTGTGGCGCGCGCTGCGTTGCGCGCGCGACTCGCGGCGGCGGGCTTCGCGATCCGCCGCCAGGCGCTGCTCGGGCTGGCGGAGGCGGACAGCGCCGCAGGGGTCGCGGCCGCCACCGCGCTCGTCGCCGACGCCGATTGGCGCTGGCGGAGCGTCGCGGCCGAGGCGTTCGCCGCCGCGCATGCGCGCGACCGGCTCGAAGCGCAGCTGGGTGACGCGGAGGGCCGCGTGGTGGCACAGGCGCTGCAGGGACTGACGCGCATCGTGCCCGCGACCGACACGACCATTCTCCCCACCGCCCGTCGGTTGCTCGCTGCGGATGATGCGGCGGTGCGCAGCGTCGCGGCGGACCTCTTGGCCCGCGTCCCCAACCTCGATGACGTCGACCGGCTTACGCAGGCGTACCGTCGCGCCGCCGGTGACCAGTTCGACGATGCCCGGTTGTCGGCCGTGGCGGCGCTGGCGGCCATCGCCCAGGCGAGCGGCGCCGGGCGAATCCGGGTAGCGAACCGCTTCGTTGCCGTCACGCCGCGAGCCGAGGACTACCTGGTGCGGCGGCTCGCCGCCGCGAAGCTGCCGGACGCCGCGGCGGTGTGGGGGCCCGTGGCGCCCATCGCCACCGGGCGCACCGACGCCGATTATCGCGACGCGGCCCGGCGCTACTTGGTCCCCGCACTCCAGGGGGCCCCGCTGCCGACCATCACCATCGAGACCGACCGCGGCACCCTGGTCGTGCAGCTGCTCGCGGGCGACGCGCCGCTCACGGTCGCCGCGTTTCTGGGGCTCGTCGACCGCCGCTTCTTCGACGGCAACCGCTGGCACCGCGTGGTCCCGAATTTCGTGGTGCAGGACGGCGATCCGCGGGGCGACGGCTGGGGCGGGCCGCCCTTCGTCTTGCGGGACGAAGTGAACCCCGTGCGCTATGACGCGGGTATCATGGGCATGGCGCTCTCCGGTCCCGACACGGGCGGCAGTCAGTTCTTCATTTGTCACTCCCCGCAGCCGCACCTGGACGGCATTTACACCGTGTTCGGACGCGTGGTCGCGGGGCTGCCGGTGCTGAACCAGATCGCCCAGGGCGACCGCATCCGCAGCATCCATCGGTGAGCGGGCGGCGCTGGCTGCTGCTGCTGGCCCTCTGCGGTGCCCCCGCCGGCGCTGCGGCGCAGTTCGGCTACTTCGGGCAGAACAAGATCCAGTACCGCGATTTCGCCTGGCACGTGCTGCGCGGCGAGCACGTGGACCTCTACTACTATCCCGAAGAAGAAGAGCTGGCGCGCGTCGCGCTCGCCTACGCCGAGGAGAGTTACGGCGTCCTCGAGCGGCGTCTCGCGCACGCGATCGACCGCCGCATTCCGCTGATCATCTACGCATCGCACTCCGACTTCGAACAGACCAACGTCCTGCCGTTCGTGCCGCCCGAGGGACTGCTGGGCGTCACCGATTTCTTGAAGCGGCGGGTGACGCTGCCGTTCACGGGCAACTACGTCGAGTTCCGCCACACGATCCGTCACGAGCTGGTGCACGAGTTCCAACTGAGCCTGCTGACGGAGGCCTACGTCCGCTACCCGCGACAGCGCCACGCCGGCACCCCATTGTGGTGGAGCGAGGGCATGGCCGAGTTCTTCTCGGCCGGGGAGGACTCGCGGGGCATCATGATCCTGCGCGACATGACCGTCAGCGGACGCCTGCCGTCGCTCAAGGAGCTGACCTACTACTACGGCGGCCTGGTCTATCCGCTGGGCGCCACCATCCACCGCTTCCTCGCCCAGACGTACGGCGAGTGGCGCGTCGGCGAGTTCTACCGCGAGCTGTGGAAGTACACGACGTTCGAGGATGCCGTGCGCGGCGTGTACGGCCAGACGCTCGATCAGATTTCCGAGGAGTGGCAATACTGGATGCGCCAGCAGTACTACCCGGTGGTGGCAACGGCCAAGCCGCTGGCGCTCACGGCGCGCCCGGTCGCGAAGCTCGCCATCAAGCCCGTCGCGTACTGGGTGCCCGAAGACAGCGCCAGCGGGTTCCTGTATTTCTCGCCGTCGACGGGTTACACCAACATCTATTCGCGCCGCTTCGCGGGCGGCCGGGCCAAGGTGGTGGTGCAGGGAGAGCGCACGCCCGAGTTCGAATCGTTCCACTTCTTCGAATCGCGCATGGACGTCAATGCATCGGGCGTCGTGGTGTTCTCGAGCCGCTATGCCGAGCGCGATATGTTGTTCTTCTGGGACATCCGGCGCGCCAAGGTCGTGGGCCGGTATGCGTTCCCCGAGCTGGTGTCGATCCTGTCGCCCGCGTGGGCGCCCGATGGCAAGAGCGTGGCGTTCTCGGGGCTCGCCATCTCGGGCTATTCCGACCTGTACCGTTTGTGGCTGGCCGACGGGCGCCTCGAGCGTCTCACGTCCGACCGCTACCAGGATCTCGATCCGTCGTTCAGCCCTGACGGCCGCGCCATCGTCTTTTCCTCCGATCGGACCGCGTTCGGGCTGCAAGGTGCCCGCAATCTCTTCAAGCTCGACCTAGCGACGGGCGCGGTGGACTACCTCACCTACGGCGCTTGGCAGGACGACACGCCGCGCTGGGCGAGCAACGGCCGCATCTACTTCTCGAGCGACCGCGACAGCATCGTCCAGATCTATTCGATCGACTCGCTCGGCACGGGCCGGCGCGAGACCAACACGCTGAACGGGGCGTTCGATCCCCAATGGGTCGAGCGGGAGGGCGGCCTCGTGTTCTCGGGCTTCGCCGATCTCACGTTCAGTATCTACTTCGCGCGGTCCCAGGTCGACTCGACCGCGCCGACGTTCGCGCTCGCCGCCGACCGGCAGCCCGCGGCTTGGCCCTGGGTGGAGCTCGCCAACCCGAAGTACGCGCGCGAGGATGCCGCGCCCTACGAGAAGAAGTACACGCTGGACTTCGCCGCCGGCGACGCGGTGGTAGCCCCGGGCATCGGCAGCGCGCAGGGCGCCGTGTTCCTGTTCAGCGATCTCCTGAGCGACCACCAGCTCTACATCGCGCTGTCGTCGTTCCAGGGCAACGGGTTCGGCAACCTGGTGGACAATTTCAACGGCACCGTCTTCTACTTGAATCAGCGCCGCCGCATCAACTGGGGCGCCGGCGTCTTCCGCCTGCGCGGCCTGTTTTACGACAACGACTTCACCACGCTGTTTCGCGAGACGTCGATGGGCGCGTTCGTCGACCTGCGCTACCCGCTCACGCGCTTCCGCCGCGTCGAAGCTGAGTACCGAGTCGAGCGCTCCGATCGCTTCGACATCGTGAGCGACAACGCGACCGAGCTGCACCGCGTGGGCTGGCTCGCGTCCAACTACCTGAGCTACGTCAAGGACAACTCGCTGTGGCTCGACACCGGGCCGATCGACGGGGAGCGCTTCGACGTCACCGCGGGCATCGTCAACGACATCAGCCACGGTCGCTTCGACGCCTGGGTCGGCACCGTCGACTACCGCCGCTACCTGCGCACGTCGCTGCGCAGCGCCTTCGCCTTCCGCGGCTTGGGCTACTTCGCGGGCGGCCTGCACCCGCGCCGCATCAACATCGGCGGGTCGTGGGGGCTGCGCGGCTATCCCTTGTTCGGCTACGTCGCGGGCACCCACGCCTGGATGTTCAACGGCGAATGGCGGTTCCCGGTCACCGACTTCCTGACGTTCGGCTTCCCGTTCGGCGACATTCGCTTCCCCGGCGTGCAGGGCGCGTTTTTCGCGGATGTGGCGCGGGCCTGGACGCCGCAGCTCACTGAGCGCGGGACCTTGGGGAGCGCTGGGTTCGGGCTGCGCATGCCGGTGGCCGAGCCGCTGGTGCTGCGACTGGACTTCGGCTATCGCTTCCATTCCGGCGACTTGCTGAGCTACGGCCTGCCGCCGTCGTCGCAGGGACGCAAGTTCGTCGACTTCTTCTTCGGGTTTAACTATTGAGCCGGCAACGGTTTTCGCTTGACCGGCTCTGCTCGCTTTCCTACATTGGCGCTGGG
>WNFJ01542809.1_pt1 | contig 10256 bp, 13 predicted proteins | sample 5400461 | NCBI WGS metagenome assembly WNFJ01 (sample SAMN13153349, study PRJNA577476) | soil metagenome | isolation source: 115 cm saprolite on Douglas fir-dominated hillslope | place: USA:California | collected 2013-09-17
GCGCGACACGGCGACCGAGCTCGCCTCGAGCTTGCTGCGCATCTGGGTCAGCGCTCCGTCGAGCACCCAGGCCAGGTTCACATTTTCAAACTTGTAGTCCTCTTCCTTCGCGTATTTCAGCAGATGCGACACGCTGCGTTCGACGCGCGCGAGCTCATCGAGCGCGACCTTGGCGTATTCGACGTTCTCGTGCGAGGTCGGGTCCTCGCCCATCTGCTGCACCAGGCTCTTGGCCGCAGCGATCGGATTTCGGATTTCGTGCGCGAAGGTCGCGGTCAACTCATCGAGCGAAGCCTGCTTTTCAGTGCGCAGTTGTTCCTTCTCCTGCAGTACTTCGCGCGCGATTGCCGGTTCGAACACCCGCTGATGCACCCATCGCCATCCGTACACCGCCGCGAAGTGGCTCGCTATTCCGAATCCCCATCCGAGCGCCGGCCAGATGAACCATGGGTATCCACCGAAGCCCGTGGTCATGAGATTGATCCACATCAAGTGAACGTAGAAGCCGGCCTCTGCCGACGCGCGCCGGCGCGCACGCTCATAGGCCTGGCGCTCAGCGTCATTCGTGAACTGCGGCGGTGGCGGCAAATCCTGCGCCGGATCAACGCTGACGCCGCCATATTTCTGCGTCTGACGATTGAACCGTGCGCGCATTCTGCGCTCGTAGCGTTGGCTCTTCGCTTCGAATTTCCGCGACATCCGCGTTTCGAAATCGCGCTTGATTTTTGAGTGAAGATCGTTGGCGAAGCGCTCGGCGTGCGAGCTCGCGGTCTTCTGCGCCGCATCGGTCCACTTCGACCAATCGGCGTTCTTCCACTTCGACCACTCCTCGTTCTTCCAATTCGACCAATCGCGGTCGCCCCATTTCATCCATCGCAGTCGACTGCGCTTTCGATGTTGAACGATCGCGTAAATGATTAGAGCGATGATAAAGATGCCGAACATCCTGCCTCACCTGGGGCCGGAAATGCCGGTCCGTCCGATTGATTTATCGCAATGACGAGAACACTAACAATCGAGATCATCTTCGTTTCCCACCTCTATCAGCAAGCCTGATGCCGACCCCACCGAGGTTGGAAAACGTAGCATTTGCACGGACTACGTCGCGCCATGGAGCGTGCGCGGGGGCCAGCCGCAGTCTACCAGATGCAGTACCCAGACTGCATCGCGGCGCGCCGGATAAGCTCCTTTCGATTCGCCGTGCAGGCGTTTGTTTTGACCCTTCAACCAATCTAGATTTGCGCAATGCCGGTGCCGACCATTTGATCTTCGATTCTCAACCGTCGTCCGGAGTCTCGGCGTGCTCGAAATCCTGAGCTACCTGATTGCGCTCGCGGTCGCCGCTGGATTCATCGGCTCGATCTCGGGACTAGGCGGCGGCGTTTTCATCGTGCCGTCCCTGGTAATCTTCGCGCACATGCCGATGAAAGTCGCGGTGCGACCAGCGCCGGCGCGAGCGTTGCCTTCGTACGCGACGGATGGACCAACCTGAAAGTCGCGATGGTCCTCGAATGCGCGACCGTGACCGGCGCAGTCGTCGGCGCCTATCTCGCCGGCGTGGTGCCGACCGTCGTGCTCGAGCTGCTCTTCGCCGCGATGATGCTCCAGTCGGCATACTTCACGATAACCAAGCGCGGCGACGACATTCTGACCAAGGGCGACGCGCTCGCGGAGCGCCTCGAACTCTCCGGCGAAATACCTGACGAGCACGGCCACCCGATCCACTACGAAGTCGTAAACGTGCCGCAAGGCGGCGCGCTCATGATAGTTGCGGGATTGATGTCGGGCCTGCTCGGAATCGGCTCGGGCGCACTCAAGGTGATGGCGATGGATTACATCATGCACATCCCGCTCAAGGTTTCGAGCGCGACCAGCAACTTCATGATTGGCGTCACCGCCGGCGCGGGCGCATTGGTCTTCCTCGCGCGTGGCGATGTAGCGACGACTATCGCGTCGCCAGTCGCGGTCGGAGTGACTGTCGGCGCGCTTGCGGGAAGCCGCGTTTTGCCTCATCTCAAGGTCGAGTCGCTCCGAATTGTTTTCGTGATAATTCTGCTGCTGATCGCGGCCGAGATGGGATGGCGCGCGATGTCGGGAATCTGAGCGATGCCGAAACAGGAAGAAGATAGAATTCTCCGCGTCTGGACGCCTTTCCTGCTGCGAACGATTCTGATCGCGGCGATGATCCTGCTGGTGGCTGGACTCGTTCTCACTTACACCTTCGCGCCGGACTACTACGTCGATCGTTACAACGCGGTCATGCACGGGAATCTGATCGGAAAGGAGAAACCCGGGCTGTTCATCGAGCGGATTCGCGAGGGCAATCCTCATGCGGTCCTGACGCTGGGGCTGTTCGTGCTGACGCTGGTGCCGCTCGCGAGGGTCGCCTTCTGCTTCATCCTGTTCATCAAGGAACGCGACTACATTTACGTGGGGCTTACCGCATACGTGCTGGCGGGGTTGATCGTCGGCGTGATGCTAGGCAGCGCCGGATAGTTACTGACGGAGGTAATGAAGATGGATATCAAAGGAAGAGTCGGCGTCATCACCGGCGGCTCGTCGGGAATCGGGCGAGCAACCTCGGAGCGGCTCGCGAAAGAAGGCGCTGCAATCGTAGTTGCCGATCTCGACGAAGCCGGCGGCGCCGAAACGGTCAAGCGAATCGAAAGCGCGGGCGGACGCGCGGTCTTTGTGAAGGCGGACGTCACCCGGCTCGAAGACACGCGCCGAATGCTCGATACAGCGGTCTCAAAATTCGGCCGCCTCGACATCCTCCACAACAACGCGGGAATTGGCGTCGGCGCTCCGGGCTTTCCCGATGCTCCGCCCGAGCGATGGCATCTGGTGATCGAAATCGATCTGCAGGCCGTGATTCTCGGCACCGGACTCGCGGCGCCCCTGATGCAAAAAAATGGCGGCGGCGTGATCATCAACACCGCCTCGATGGCGGGACTATATCCGCATCGCCAGGATGCGGTTTACGGTGCGGCCAAGGCCGGCGTCGTAAACTTCACGCACTCGCTCGCGAGCTGGGAATCGGAGCGCAAGATTCGCGTCAACTGCATCTGCCCGGGAATCGTCGATACTCCGCTGGTACGCAAAGGCCTCGAAGCGGCAACCAAGCTCGGTATGAAAAGCTGGATGCCGGCGAAAATTATTCAGCCCGAGGAAATCGCCGACGCGATAGTAAGCCTGATCCGCGACGACTCTCTATTCGGATGCTCGCTGGAAGTTCGGCCGAGTGGGCGGCAAATAGTGGATCCCAGGCCGGCGCCAGGATTGCGGAAGTAAAGTCCTAACCGATGCCCGAGACCATTCAGCTCTTCCGAGTACTGTTGGCCGCTCCGTCAGACGTGACGGAAGAACACGCGTTGGTCGCAGATGCGATAAGGGACTGGAATGTACAGCACGGCGATGGCGCCGAAGCCAGAGTGGAACTCATGAACTGGCGAACACATGCACACCCGGATTCGGGCAGACGGCCCCAAGCGCTGATTAATCGCCAGTTTGCCGATCGCGCAGATGTCGTGCTTGCAATCTTTTGGCGTCGGTTAGGAAGCCCTACGGGGAAGGCGACTTCGGGTACCGTGGAGGAAATCGAGCGTGCCTTGAGACGGGGTAAGAAAGTGATGGTATACTTCTCGCAGCGCCCGGCCACCGAAAGCGATTCACGCGATCTGCGCGAACAAGCCAGGATGGATCGGTTCAGACGAAAATTGGGGCGAAGCGCACTGTATGGGACCTATGGCGACGTGCGGGAATTCGAGACCGCCGTGCGGAAAGATCTAGCGCTAGTCATGCGCGAAGTGGTGGCGAGCGCGAGGAAGAAGCGATGAGACGCAGCAGTTCAAGGCGTGTGGAGAAAAGCACGAACACGAACGGCGCGAACGTTACCTCGATCGCGGACAGTACAATTCATGGCGACGTTCACACCGGCCCGACGACAATCAACCAAGTTCATCGCGGCCGACGATCCACTCGACCAACTGAATACCCCGCCGGTTCGATTGGAAGCGATCTGGAGCTGCGGAATTACATCAGATATCTGGTCCAGCGCTATCACCGTTTCCGCGAGGCGGATTCTAGTTTTGGCAGCGGCCCGGCTCGATTCAGCTACGCGGTTATCTTCAAAAACATCGAGCGAGAGTTCAGAGCCCCCACGTACTTTGTCCGACAGTCGCAGTTCAACGATCTTGTAAAATATTTACAGCAGCGCATAGATCGAACGATTCTGGGTAAAAATAACCGTGCTCGAGGGATCCGCAACTACGCGGGCCCGAGCGAATTTTCTGCCGAACAGACGGAGCGGTAGTTACCCGGCACGCCCCCTTGATATAAGACCCGATACAGAAAATACAAAAACAGAGGGCGGTCGCCTCGACCGCCCCTGATTCACCACGACTCTTGGAGTCAGGTCAGCGTGCTCCTGCGGCGGCTGCTGTCGCCGCGGCTTCCATCTGAAAGGTCTTCGCAGTGGGGCTCAACTTGGGCATCACATGCTTGCCGATCAGATCGACAGTCTGCATCACCTTTTCATGCGGCACGGCACCGACCTGGACCAGCATCAGGAGGAGGTCCACCCCTGCCGACTCGTAAAACTTCGCGACTTTCAGACAATCGTCCGGATCGCCGACCATCACCGCGCCCTTTTCGATACGTTTGTCGAGGTCCGCGAGCGACATCCGATAGTCGCCGAGCGCGACCGCCTGCTCCGCCATTTTCTTGTAGTACTCGTAGCCCTTCACTTCCTGCTTCGCGAACGGGGTGAATAATTCCGCCGCTTTGCGAGTCGTGAAATCGATCGCGTCCTTCGCGATCACTTTCGCTTCCTCGCGAGTCGGCGCGCATACGCATATCGTCGCCGCGGCGGTTTTATCGTTCACGAACGCGCCGACCGGCTCGCAGGTGCGAATCGCTTTTTTGTAAACTGCGATCAGGTTGTCGAGAAGGCCCGGCTCCGAAATTCCGAAGCCGAGTGCGCCGATTCCCTTCTGGCCCGCGATTTCCCACGTCGACGGCTGCGTCGCCGCAACCCACATCGGGGGATGCGGTTTCTGGATTGGCTTCGGCAGTACCTCGCGCTCCGGCATCTTGAAGAACTTGCCGTCGTGGCTGAAGGTCTCCTGCATCCACATTTTCGGAATCGCGGCGACTGCCTCTTCCCACATCGCGCGCGAGTCTTCCGGATTCACCTGGAAGCCGCCGAGTTCCTGCTCAGTGATCGAACGGCCCGATCCGAATTCGACCCGGCCATTGGACATGATATCGAGCACCGCGATTCGCTCCGCCACCCGCACCGGATGGTTGAACGGTATCGGCAGCAGGCAGATTCCATGGCCCAGCCGGATCCTGCTCGTCACCTGGCTGAGCGCGCCGTACCAGACTTCAGGCGCCGACGAGTACGACCATTCGCTGAGAAAGTGATGCTCGACCGTCCAGACCGAATGGTAGCCGAGCCGATCCGCGAGCTTCACCTGCTCGGTTGCCTGCTGGTAGATGTCGTACATGAAGCCCGGGTAATGCGGCCGGCTCCGCTGAAGTTCGTACTGCAGCGCAAATTCCATCGACTAGTTCCCTCCCTCAGCCGTGAGCCGCGTCGGTCCGAGCGGCGGGCTCTGCGGCGATGATGCCCCCCATCGTCTTCCACGAGCGAATCTCGGGAAGCACCTTCTCTCCGATAATGTTGATCGACCGCATGATTCGGTCGTGCGGAATTCCACCGTATTGAAGAAAAAAGAGCACCTGGTCCGCGCCGAGTTCGTGATAGCGGCGCGCGACGCGAAGCGCCTGGTCCGCGCCCCCGACCGCGATCAGATCGCCGTCTTTCAAAAAGTGATAGTAGTCGCGCGTGATTTGCGCGGGATCGAATTTCGCCGCCGTGGTCAGATACTTGTACGACTCGTCGGTATGCGCGGCCTGTGCCACGCTCGAGACCAGCTCGAACCCCCTGCGCACGTACCAGAGCACGGCTTCGCGCGCGATATCTTCGGTCTCGCGCGGGTCGTCGCCAATCAGTCCCATGATATTCATCGAGACCTGGTTGTTGATTGTCTGCCCGACCGGGCGCGCGTGCCTGATTCCGTCGCGATAGATCTGAATTCGCTCGGCAACGTCCTTCAACTCCACACCGAGCGTAAAGCAGAGCACTCCGAGTCCGCGCTCCGCCGCAAGGCCGAACGTCTGCGGATTGGTCGCGGCGACCCAAATCGGCGGATGAGGTTTCTGGATCGGTTTGGGAATCACCGAGACCGGCGGATCGACGGTCCAATACTTGCCGTGCATCGAGAACGGATCTTCGCGCCACATCCGCGGGATCGCTTCGATCGCCTCGGCCCATCGCGGCCGCGTGTCTTCAGGACGCACGCCGAAGCCGAGCAGCTCGTCCATCGTGGTTGCGCGGCCGGTGCCGAACTCAACGCGTCCATTCGACATGATGTCGAGCACCGCGATCCGTTCCGCAACGCGCACCGGGTGGCTGAACGGCAAAACGACAACGCCATGTCCAACCCGGATCTGTTTGGTGCGCTGGGTCACGCAGGCGAGAAAGACTTCCGGCGCCGAGCAATACGAAAATTCGTTCAGGAAATGATGCTCGACGGTCCACACCGAGTCGAAGCCGAGCCGGTCCGCCAACTCGATCTGCGCCATGGTTTCCCAAAAGACGCGATATTCGTGATCGGCGGCGTGCGGCTTTACCGATTCGATTTCATAGATCAGTCCCGCCTTCATTTCGCGACGCTCCACAAGCGCAGAAACTCGCGCGCTTGCCGGCGCAGCGAGTTGCGCAGCTCGAACCGCGGCCCATGCAGGTACCATAGCATCGCGAACCCGAGATAGCTCGAAAAGATTTGCGTCGCCACCCAACCCGCGTCTTGTTCCGCGTCGAACACGCCGAGCCTCTGCCCGCGTTCAACCAATTGGCGAAAACTCGAGATGCCGTCGAGGTTGGCCTTGCGCATCGAGCGCAGCACCCGCGGCCCAATCTTGTGCGACTCGAGCGCGATGATCAGCAGCAGTCTGCTCACCCACGGATTCTTCTCGTTGTAGGCCGCCATCGTGTCGAACATCTTGAGGAACTCGGCGCGAAACTCCGCCGTGCTCGTCGCATGCGCGGTTCCTTCAAAGGCCTCGTTCCATTCGCCGAGCACTTTGGCCACCACCGCAAGAAAGAACTCCTCCTTGTCGGTGAAATGCCAATACAGCGCTCCCTTGGTAACCCCCGCCGCCCGCGCGATTCGCGCCAGCGAAGTGCCGCGATATCCATAGGAGGCAAACAGATCCATCGCGGCGTTGATCAGCACTTGATCGAGCGATCCACGCCGGCGAGGTGGCTGCGCCGAACCCGCCACAGTTTTGCGAACAGGTGATATCATTGAACGAGCGGTATGGTGAGGCACAAACGGTACAAAGGTCAAGCGCGCGAAAATGTCATGCGCGCGAAACCGATGAAACGGTCCGCGCGACGACAATCCGGCCCTCGCGGTACCGCGCCGCCGTCAGGCGATCGCCCGACGGAAATCGAGCATTTGACGCTATCGTCAGTTCCGGCTGGAGGAGCCGCCGTCCGGAGCTTTCATATTTCGCTCCAGGCACCAGCGGTCGATCACTTCGGCGTTGAAACGCCAGTCGGTGCCGATTCTGAAACCCGGCAATTCGCCCCGACGCAGCAATTTGTAAATCGTCGAAGGATGCACGCGAAGATATTCCGACAATTCCTTAACCGTCATCACGCGCGGTAAACTGTACTTGCTCTCATTAGCCATGCTTTCTCCCGGTAACGTAAGCCCTGTCTGCCGCCTACTGCCAAGATTTGATGCTTTTTTTCGCATCGCCCCTATCTACCATCCACTCCCTTACGCCCACCATGAGTCTCTTAGAAATTCTCAAAACCAGCGTTGGGGGTCAAGAGGAGTCTAGGAGGATTTTTGATAATTTTCACCCTATTATCCACATTGATGTAACAAAGACTCAACTTGCCACGGTGCTTTGACGCAAAATCGCGACCTATAATTCAACCTGAGCGTACAACGCGTCGGGACGGAGCCCAAAGATGAGTATTGCTCAACGAGCGTTCCTTTGGAAGTTAGTCGCTTTAATCATGCTTTCGCTCGGACTGCGAGGAATCGCGTTCGCACAGTCACAACTGGTTGTGAGCAGCCCCGCGATCGCTCCGGGAGCGGAGATACCGAGCGATTTCGCTTGCACCGGGGCGGATCGATCGCCTGAACTCACATGGAGCGGCGCGCCGAAATCGACGGTTTCGTTCGCGCTGCTCGTCGACGATCCCGATGCGCCGGGCGGAAACTTCACGCATTGGGTCGTGTACAATATCCCCGCCAGCCGAGCGTCGCTCCCTGCGGGAGTGCCGCAGAACGTGGAAGTCCCTGGCGGCGGGAGAAATGGAATGAACAGTTTTGGTCACCTAGGGTACAATGGCCCATGTCCTCCGCCGGGGAAGATTCATCATTATCGCTTTCATCTCTACGCGCTCGACTCGACGTTGAACGTCGATGACAAAGCGGATGCGTCAACGATTCAGTCGGCAATCAAGGGACACGTCGTTGCGGAAGCAGAACTGGTAGGAACCTTCAAACGTTAGGAGTCGGAAACTCAAAAAATGGCAAAAGCGCTCAAGATATTGGCCGGACTGGTGGTGGTGTTGGTCGTCGTCTACGCCGGAATTCGTTTCTATCAATCACGGCGCGCACTGAAGGCCGGCCTGCTCACTGAGAACATCACGCACGATGGCGACGTGTGGAAGGCAAATTTCACCGCGCGGATACCGGCGCCCGAGCAGACAGTTTTCGACGCGATTCGTAATATCGAAAATACCCACAGCGACCAGGTCAAAGCGGTGCGAGTCGTATCGCAGACCGGCAACAAGAAAACTGTTGACATGGATATCGCGACATTCGGCGGACAAACGATTACCACCGAACTCGAATTCGAATATCTGCCCGCCGACAAAAAGATCGTTTATCACACGCTCAACAATCCGCTCCTCGACACCCATGCCGCGTACCAGCTCGGCGATGAAGGCTCGAGCACGCTGATCGATTATCACGAGACGACGCATCTGCTGCAGTCGTTCCCGGTGCCGGACGGCGTTATCAAACAGGTGATTCGCACCGTCTTTATCTCGCAGCTTGAAACCCTAAACCGCAGTCTCAATCTCAAGACTGCCGACAACAGCGGCTCGAGCGACGACGAACCCTGAGCGGTCTGCGGCAGAGTTTTCAGAATCCTATGGATGAAATCGACGCGCACTTTTCGAGCGGCGTCGAACTGTTTAATCGTGGCGAATTCTTCGAGGCGCACGAAGAGATGGAAGAAGCGATGAATCTGCTCGAGGTAGACACCAGCGACTGGGAATTCTACTTGGGGATGCTGCGCGCCGCGGTGGCAAATCACAAACTTGGACAGGGCGAGCTATCAAGCGCGCGATTGCATTTGCGCGCCGCGCTGAAATTCCTGGAGGCCTATCCCGACCGCCATCGCGGCATCAAGCTGCGCGAGTTCCGCAGCGCACTCAGCGCCGAACTCGCACGCATCGAGGCCGGCGCAAGCGTCGTAACTCCGCCGCAAATCGAGCTGACTCCGTAGATTCGCGAAGTGACCCAATGACACGCCTGGCCGCAGAATTTGCGCTGTCCGCATTCGGACTCAGCGGATGCCCGCGATGGAAGCGCGCCGAAGTCGCTATTGCCGGTCGCTCGAACGTCGGCAAAAGCTCTCTGCTGAACGCCCTCGCCGGAGTTAAGGGCCTCGCGCGGACCAGTAAAACTCCGGGGCGGACGCGCGGCTTGAATTTCTTCACTTCTTCACGGTCGGAGACGCGCTCGCGCTCTGCGACCTGCCCGGTTTCGGCTACGCGAAAATGCCCCACGAGGAAGCCCGAAAAATCGCGGCGATGATGCACGACTATATCCATGGCCGGAGCAATCTCGCGGCGATTGCAATTCTGATCGATTGCCGTCGCAGTCCCGAACAGGACGAACTCGATCTTGCCGCGATGGCCGCCGGACGCGGTATCGAGCTAATTCCCGTAGCCACCAAGATCGACAAACTCCGCCGCTCCGAACGGGCCGCAGCGCTCAAGCGTTTCGAAGTCATGCCGGGCGCGCCGATTTTTTCCTCAGCGACCTCCGGCGAAGGCATCGACGAACTCCGCCGCCGAATCCTCGCAATCACCCGCGCCGGCTCCGCCAAAAACGCCGAATCACTATGAATCCCGAAGTATCGGTGATTATTCCGAC
>WNFJ01121117.1_pt2 | contig 10255 bp, 9 predicted proteins | sample 5400461 | NCBI WGS metagenome assembly WNFJ01 (sample SAMN13153349, study PRJNA577476) | soil metagenome | isolation source: 115 cm saprolite on Douglas fir-dominated hillslope | place: USA:California | collected 2013-09-17
ATCGACCGCTTCTCGCTCGAGGCGATCGACATCACCGCTGCCTTGGCGCGCTGCGCCATGTCGCGAACGGTGGCACCCGCGGATTTTGGAGTTTTGACCTCCGCGGGAGGCGGCGGAACGGGAAGTGACGCAACCTTGACAGGCGCCGGCGCCGCTTCTTTTGGCTTGGGCGCTTCCGCGAGCTTCGGTGCTTCGGCCCGCGGCTTCGCCGCTTCGGCGAGCTTGGGCGCTTCTGGCTGCGGCGCCGGCTCTATTCCTTGCGGCGATGCGGCTGCGAACCGGTCATCGAACGAAAGCGACGGAGCTGACGGAACGGTGGCGGGCGCGGAAATCAGTGGTGGCGGTTCGGATGCCGCGACAGATCTATTCGGCGCCGGCGGCGTGCTCCTGACGGCAACAACCGGCGACCGCCTGACCACCGGTGCATCGAAGTTGGCACCGTCCAGTGTCGGATAGACATTGGCTGCGAAAATGTTGGCGTAGACGGTCCAGGCGCAGCCGAGCACGAGGCAGGCGACGGCCGCGCCGCCGAGAAGATTGCGCGAGATGGTTTTCGGGGATGACCGTCTTCGCTTGGACGCCGCGAAATCAAAACACGCACTCGTACTCATTCAACTTGCGCCCAGACAATTTCCACTTTTTCCCTCTCGATGCCGCCGCACGGTTGGTTCCGTCGGAGCATCTCGCAGAGGCGCGGAGCGTCATTAAGGCGACTTTTAGTTAAATGCAGATTAAGTGCGGGCAGATGTGGGGCAGTCCAAAATTGAGACACTTGCGCGCGGGCAAGCCCGCAAGTTTACCGAGCTGACCCGCGCGCGCATTCTCAATACTCGCTCAATAATTGAGTTTCGGATACCAGTCCGTCCCACGCCCTTCCGGCGTGACGTTCAAAATCGTCCAGATCGGCATCAGGTCCGGCGCGCCGCGCGGGTCCTGTCCGGGGTCGGCGGAGGCACCGTTCATCTCGCCGCCCCAAAAATGCCTGATTGTGAAACCGTTCGCTTCCTGGCGCCGCGTGAACACGTTGAACGCCGCGTCGTCACCGCCGTCTTTTGTCAGCGCATGATAGTCGCGGCTGAATTCGCCCGTGAGGTCGGAGTACAGCGGGAGATAGTGCCAGCCGCGCTCGCGCTTGAAAGCCTTGAGCCGTTCGATCGGCGACCGCGCCACGATCGCAAGCGCGACGCGCTGCTGGATATCGGGCACCTCGCCGTCCCACGCGCTCAGGAGCGACGTGCACATCGGGCACGGCCGCTCGCGCTGCGGGCCATACATGTAATTGTAGACGACGAGCGTATCCTTGTCGCCGAACAGCTTGGCGAACGACGCCGGGCCCTTTTCGCCCTCAAAGGCATAATTCTTCTTGACCTCGCCGCCGGGTGGCAAGGCGCGGCGCTGCTCGGCGACGCGCTCGATCTGGCGGCGCAGCTCGATCTCCTCCGCCAACAGCGCCTCGCGGGCGCGGCGATATTCGGCGCTTTCGTTGGGAAAGCGAAAGTTACTCGCGCGCGCCAGCTCGGCGGCGGGTTTCAGGGAGGAACTAGCGGCGGATTTTTGGGTGGAACTGCTCATGGCGGGACCTCCGGCTTGGTGGATTTTGACGTTCCCAGGTTACAAGACGTTTCGGCGAGCGGCGATCCGACAGGGTGGCGGATTATTTTTTCCCGGCCGTCATCGTCGTATTCGGTGTCCTCGCCCGGCTCGACCGGGCGACCCAGTATCCCAGAGCATCAGCGATTAATCGAGAAGCCGCGGCGTACTGGATACCCCGCTTTCGCGGGGTATGACAAAAACTCGCGGGGCATGACAAAAGGTCAGCCCTCACTGCAATTCCGGCGGCGGGGAATGGTCGAGCACCTCGCCCTTCGGCCCTTCCAGCAAATCCAGCGCATAGGTCTCGATCGTCAGCGGCCCGCGCTTGCGTGGCAATTCCGCGACCCGCTCGACCCGCGTAAAATCTTGCTTCAGATAGGGCCGCCCGCCGGGCCGCGCCTCGTCGACATAAAGCAATTTTCCTGCGAGCAGCGCCGGATCCGGCTCGGGCATGTTGACCCAGCGGATGCGCTGCGTCGGCTGCACGACGCAGGTGCCTTTTGGCAGATAGAAGGCGAGCCAGCTGGTGGTGCCGTAATCCGGCGCCAGCACGCAAGTCGCGCCGGTGCGCAGGCGAACCGCCTCGATCCCTGCGGCGAGCTCGCGCCAGCCGACGCCGACGCTGCGGACCGTGGCGTCGCGGCGATAGCCGGTGAGAAAACCGGTGTTGGCCTGCACGATCAACAGCGCAAACATCAGGATGCCGACCGGGGAGGCCCAGCGCAGGCAGAAATTGACGATGCGCTGGGCACGCACTTCCCATCGCGCGAGGTTGGCGGCGACGGCGGCTGCGATCGCGAATGCCGGATAGACCGGGGCGAACCAGTTCGCCTCGACGCGGGCGTGCAGCGAATGCCAGATGAAATAGGCCACGATGGTCCAGAACGTCGCAGTGATCAGGATGCGCGCGGCGGACGCGCCGGTATTGCGCCTTGCGAGCGCGTAGAGCCCCATCGTGCCGAGGATGAACACCAGCGGGGTAGCGAAGGCGATTTGGGTCGGGATCAATTCGCCGATGAACGCAGGTTTGAAATCCTCAATTCGCGCGCGCCCGATCTGCTTAATGAACGAGACCCATTGGTGATCGGCGTTCCAGAGAATGACCGGCGAAAATATCAGGAGCGCAACCGCGCCGCCGAGATAGAGCCAAGGCGAGATCAGCCAGCGCCGCAGTTTTGGAACGGCGACCAGCCAGATCAGGATCCCGGGGCCGAAAAACAACGCGGTATATTTTGAGAGTAGCGCCGCGCCGACCGCGGCGCCGACCGCAAGCCACCAGGCCCCGCGTCCGGTTTCCAGCACCTTGGCGAGAAAGAACAGCACAAAACTCGAGGCCACCAATAGCGGCGCATCCGGCGTGACGATCATTGTGCCGACCGCGGCCATCAGCGTGACATTGAGCAGGATGGTCGCGGTCGCCGCCACCCGCATGCCCCCGAACAGGATGGAAGCCGTGCGAAACACCGCCCAGCTCATCGGCAGCGCCAGCAGGATCGACACCAGCCGCACGCCCAGCTCGGTGTCGCCGGCGATCATAGTGCCGAGCCGGATCACGGCCGCGACGCCGGGCGGATGATCGTAATAGCCGCCGGCCAGATGTTTCGACCACATCCAGTAATAGGCTTCGTCGAAGGTCAGCGGCGTCCAGGCGGCGGCGACCAGCCGCAGCGCCACCAACGCCAAAATCGTCACCGTGGTGTTGCGTACCAGCCGCAAATCGTTTGGACTCACTTAAAAGGCTTATCGCTTGCGCCAGACGAACAGCCCGGACATCGCATAATTCCATACCACGCCCATCAGCGCGCCGGCCGCACCGGCCAGCCACCAGATCGGCTCCTGATCGTAAACCGAGAATGCGACGCCCACATTGGCAAACAGCCCGACGCTGCACACGAGATAAAACAACAACAGACCGCGCAGGATCGCAAATCCCTTCAAACGCTGGTCGCGATAGGTGAGAAAATTATTCAGGATGAAATTGCTGGTCATGGCGACAACCGCGCCGCAGGCCTGCGCGTGCGGAAATGGCAGGCCAAAAATCTGCAACGCAACGAACAGCGTTGCCAGGTGCACGAACAGGCCGGTCGATCCGACCATCGCGAACAACAGAAAGCGCAGCGACACCGTGTCGTTGGTCAGTTTGGCGAGCACGAGGCCAACGAAATCCAACGCCACCATGGAATCGAGCTTGCTCTCGCCGTGCAGCCGCGAGCCGAAGCTGTAGGGAATTTCCTTGACGCGAAGATCGCCGCGCGCGGTGGCGACGATATCGAGCAGGATCTTGAAGCCTTGGGTGGAAAGCTGCGGCGCCAGCTCCTCAAAACGGTCGCGGCGGATCATGAAGAAGCCGCTCATGGGATCGGCGACCCTGACCTGCAGCACGCGTTTTGCAACTTCGGTCGCGAGCGCGCTGGCGCCGGCGCGCTGCCGGTTAAAACTGTCGGCGCTGCCGCCCTCGATATAGCGGCTGCCGACCACAAGATCGGCCTGGCCGCCCTGCAGCAGCCCCAGCATTTTTGCCAGTTGCGTCTCGTCATGTTGCAGGTCGGCGTCGATAACAGCGGCGTAGGCCGCGCTCGACGCCAGGATGCCCTCGATGCAGGCACCGGATAGTCCCCGCCGCCCGATCCGCCTGATGCAGCGCACGCGCGGATCCTGCCGCGCCAGCCCGCGCACCACATCCCAGGTGCCATCGGGCGAATTGTCGTCGACGAAGATGACTTCAAAGGCGATGCCGGCGAGCGCGGTCTCCAGCCGCCGAAACAGCGTCAAGACGTTGTCACGCTCGTTGAAGGAGGGAACGACGACCGAAAGCGCGGGCAAAGCGATGGCCTGCGGGGGGTTTTGGGGGCCCGGTCTGATGGCTTCATTCATGAGGGCCAAGCGTATATCTGCGCCGTCGGGGGAAGCCAAGGCGGAGCTCCAAAGCCTGGGGGTCGGACGGGAGAAAAAACGGGCCAAAAAAAGGCCCCAAAATGCCAACGACCACGAACAGAGGGCGCGCGTACATCCGGCGCAGCCGAGCTATTCAGCGGTCGTCCCAGCGCCGGAGCTATCAAGCATCGACGTCGCCGTTGGGTGCTACATAGGCGCGATCCGGACCTTCCGCAAGAGGCAATTTCCGCCGCCACCGGCTACTGCGGCACTTCTCTGACCACCGGCCCCCTGACCGCCGGTGGCGCCGGTTGCGCCGGCTGCTCGGTCTTTTGCATCTGCTTTTGCGGCTTTGCGATCTGTCCGATCGGCACGTAAACGAACGCGATCGCCAGCACGGCTGCCGCTACAATTGCACCCAAAATGCCCGCTACTTTTTCCGAGTCCATTGCCGATATCCCGGTCACCTCTTTGAAGGAAATACACTCCGTGGAAATAGACCTACAACGCTTTACTAAAAATTTGGGTAATTATTTCGGCGCTTTATGCTTGATGAAGGCCGTCACAATATCCTGTTGCGCCGACGCGATGGCGTTGTTGGCGGTCGTCATATGGGCTCCCGCATCGACATCGGGGAATTGCATCGACAAATAATCCACCAGAGTCACCCGAAAATTCTGTCGCTCGGAGGGACACGCGCTCGCGATAAGCGAGGTGAAATCCTGCCCCGATAGGCCCTTGTTGCCGTCTTTCGAATATTCCTGTGCGAGGCAATTCCAGTAGGAGTCGCGCCCCACCACCGCGTCCCGGTGCGCATCTTGAATGTCGTCCGCCATCGCCAGCGAAGCCGTCATCGCTAGTATTGCCAGAATGATCGCCCGCATTTTGTTCTCCTTTTTTTGCCATCCTAGCTTGAACGCCGGGCGGCCGTAAACGTGCCCCGCACGGTCGTCAGCCAACTGGCCAATCACGATTGATTTGATTAGGCTCGGCCTGCCAAAGTTCCTTTCGCGACGAGTCCCGCCGGTGAGCAAAACCCCCAAGACCCCTGCAAAGACCTCTGAAAAGCCGCCCGCAAAATCCGCGTCAAAAAATTCGGGCCACATCTATATCGGCGTCGGCGGCTGGACCTTTGCGCCGTGGCGCGGGGTGTTTTATCCGGAAAAACTGACGCAGGCGAAGGAGCTGGAATACGCCGCGTCAAAGCTGACCTCGATCGAGATCAACGGCACTTACTATGGCTCGCAGAAGCCGGAGAGTTTTAGGAAATGGGCGCGCGAGGTGCCGGATGGTTTTGTCTTCTCCGTCAAAGGGCCGCGCTTTGCCACCAACCGCCGGGTGCTGGCGGAGGCCGGTGATTCCATCAAGCATTTCTACAATACCGGCGTGCTGGAGCTTGGCGACCGGCTCGGCCCCGTGCTCTGGCAGTTCGCGCCGACCAAAAAGTTCGACGAAGCGGATTTTGGCAAGTTTTTGGAATTACTGCCGCGCAAGCTCGAGGGGCGCGAACTCCGCCATGTGGTCGAGGTCCGCAATCCCAGTTTTTGCGTACCGGAGTTCATCGCGCTGTTGCGCAAGTTTGAAACGCCTGTGGTGTTCGCCGAACACGGCAGCTATCCCGCGATATCAGACGTCGTCGGCGATTTTGTCTATGCGCGGCTCCAGAAGGGCAATGACGAGATCAAGACCTGCTATCCGCCGAAGGAGCTCGACGCCTGGGCGAAGCGGCTGCAATTATGGGCCGCCGGCGGCGAGCCCGACGACTTGCCGCGCGTCGATCCGACAAGTGCGAAAAAAGCCCCGCGCGATGTGTTCGCCTATGTGATCCATGAAGGCAAGGTACGCGCGCCTGCAGGCGCGATGGAATTGATCGAACGCGTGGCGTAGCTCAATCGAGCTTGATGCCGGCTTCGCGAATCAATTTGGTCCAGCTTTCGTATTCGGAAACGACAAAAGCATCGAGCCGGTCGTCCGGCAGATCCCAGGCCTCGCCGCCGCTCTGCTCGAACCGCTCCTTCAGATCGGGCAACGCGGCGCGGATATCGGCGCGTAACTTTGCGATGAGTTCCGGCGGGGTTTTTGCGGGGGCGAAGATTCCAAGCCAGGAATCGACATCGAGACCGGCCACGCCGGCCTCCGACATCGTCGGCACGTCAGGCGCAAGCGGACTGCGCTTTGAGGACAGCACCGCGATGCCCCTCGCCTGCCCCGACTTTACGTATGGCAAGCCCGCCGCAATCGAATCAAAGAACAGATCGATGCGGCCCGCGAGCAGATCGGTGAAGGCAGGCGGCGAGCCCTTGTAGGTTACTTCCGTGAGTTTTATCCCTGCCGCCTTCATGAACGCAGCGGCCACAAGTTGCTGGCCAGTCCCGACGCCGGCGGTCGCCACCGTGATCGAGCCGGGGTTTGCCTTGGCAGCCGCGACGATGTCTTGCAGTTTTGCCTGTGGCAAATCCTTGCGGCCGACCATCACATAGCCGAACCTGTAGATCACCGCGATCGGCACGAAATCCCTGAGCGGATCGTAAGCGAGCTTCGAATACAGCGCCGAATTGAACGCCATGTTGGAGAGCCCGCCTACCATCAAGGTGTAGCCATCCGGATTGCTCTGGGCGGCAACTTGCGTACCCACCACAGTGCCGGCGCCAGGCTTGTTCTCAACGAAGAAGGTTTTTGCGGTGCGCTTCGAGAGCGCTTCGGCGAGCAGCCGCCCGACCAGATCGTAGCTGCCGCCGGGACCGATCGGGACGATGATTTTTACGGGGCGGTCGGGATAATTGACCTGCGCCTGTGCGGCTGCACTGAGGTAAACAGCCGCGAGCGCGGCGGTGATGCATGCCAGCGCGCGGCAAAATCCAGTCATTCTATTCCCCCCGAGACCGGCCCTGACAGGGCGTTTTTCCGTAACCAGACTATGCGACATGCCGCTGCGGGCGGCAACGCGCGGATATGGAAATCGACGCAGGAGTGACGTAGCGTCAAGCAGATGACACAACCAACGCCTGGACGCCGACATGGCACCCAAAGCCAAAAAGCTCTTCACCATCGGCTATGAACAGACGCCGTCCAAAGCCGTGCTGGATGAGCTGGAAAATGCCGGGGTGAAGCTATTGGTCGACGTGCGCGCGGTCGCCGCCTCGCGCCGGCCCGGGTTTTCGAAGAACCAGCTTGCCGCCGGATTAGACGAACGCGGCATTTCCTACTTGCATCTGCGCGGCCTCGGCACGCCGAAGGACGGCCGCGAAGCCGCGCGCACCGGCAAGTTCGACGCGTTACACAAGATCTATGCGAAGCATCTGAAGACGCCACAGGCAAAAGAAGAACTCGACGAGTTGTCGGCGCTGGTCAGGAAATCCGGACCCGTGTGCATTCTCTGTTACGAGCGCGATCATCTGCACTGCCACCGGCAATGGATCGCCGAGATCATCGAGGCGCGCGACGGAGTGAAGGTGGAGAATTTGGTGGCGCCGCAGGTGTGAGGCTGTCTCGTACTCTCCGTCATGGCCGGGCTTGTCCCGGCCATCCACGTCTTGACGCGCTCGCAGCACCAAAGACGTGGATGCCCGGGACAAGCCCGGGCATGACGAGCTGAGAGGGCGGTGCGCTAGCCCGCCTCACCCCTCTCCCGCCAGCCGGAACGTTCCCTCCAGCATCTGCACGCAGCGCCCGCCGACATGTGCCGACACGAGGACGCCATTCTCCTTCCGCACCCGCGTCAGCAACAGGCTTGGCCGCCCCATGTCAAAACCCTGCCCGATGCGCAGCTTCAACTCGCCATCCCGTTCGCTCGCGAGGTCAGCGAGTAGCGCCGCGGCGGCCACGGTGGCGCTGCCGGTGGCGGGATCCTCCGAAAGGCCGCTCGATCCCGGGTGAAACATCCGCGCCTGCAGGTCGCATGGCAACTCGGCCGGGGGTACATCGCGCGTATAGAGATAGACCGCATCGCTGCCGTCGCACGGCAATGCGCGGGCAAAAGCCGCAGCGTCGGATTTTGCACGCCTTAGCGCGTCGCGTGAGTTTAATTCCACGATCAGGAACGGCAGGCCCACGGAGGCAATCAGCGGCGGATGCCGGTCGGTTCTGATATCGGCTGCCGACAGCGAGATGCAGGCCGCGGCCTGCTCGGCGCTGAATGGCGTCAGCTTCTTGAGCGGTTGCGGCGCTGTTAGTTCGGCGCCGACCGCCTTGCCCTGCTCCTTCAGAATCGCCACCGGCACAAGGCCGGCGCCTTCCTCGAACAGGAATCGCTCAGGCGGCTTTGGCGCTTGCGTCGCCAGCACGTAGGCGGTCCCGACATTGGGATGGCCTGCGAACGGGATTTCGGAGCGAACCGTAAAAATGCGGACCTCTGCATCATGCGCGGAATCGCGCGGCGGCAGCACGAAGGTCGTCTCGGAATAATTGAACTCGGTTGCGATCGCCTGCATCTGCGCGGTCGAGAGCCCGCCAGCATCCAGCACCACCGCGAGCGGATTGCCGCCGAAGGCGCGGTCGGTGAAAACGTCCACGGTGATATAGCGCCGCTGCATTTGATGCCTCCCTATCCCAACTGCCACACCGTCATCGGGTGGTCATAACCCCTGACTGCGACCTCGCCAAGCGAGACCGCGTCGCGGCCATCTTCGCCGAGCGCATCGCGAACGGCGGCCGAGATCAACAGCTGCGAATCGAATTCTTTATTTAGCGCTTCCAGCCGCGAGGCAAAATTCACGGTGTCGCCGATCACGGTATATTCCTTGCGCCGGGGCGAGCCGATATTGCCTGCGACCACTTCGCCGAAATGAATGCCGATGCCGATCCGCAGTGGCCAGTGCGACGCTTCGTTGATGTGCTCCATCGCCGCGAGCATTTCGCGGGCCGCGGCGACGGCGCGATGCGCGGCGTCGGCGACCTCGAACGGCGCGCCGAACAGCGCCAAAAATCCATCGCCCAGAAACTTGTTCACGATGCCGCCGTGGCGGTCGAGGATTTCGACCAATACCGCGAACGCGCCGTCGAGCCGGTCGACGACGTCTTTCGGCGAGCGCGACCGCGCCGCCGCGGTAAAACTGCGGAAATCGACGAACATCACGGCAACCCGGCGGATGTCGCTGTCGGTGCTGGCGCCCTCGACCAGAAGCCGTTCTGCCACTTGCGGCGAGACGTGCTGGCCGAACAGGCTGATGATGCGATCGCGCGCGGTCGCGGCCACGATGCTGGCGGCGAATTGCCGGCGCAACTGAACGGCGACCGCACCGGCCAGAACCCCGGAAATCAGGAGCATCATGCTGCGCGCGCCGTGATACCAGATGTCGGGCGCCGGATCCGTGGTCGCGACGGGATGATAGAACATCGCCATATAAAACAACTCGGCAGCCGCGACGAAACCGGTAAAGGTCGAGAGCCAGAAATCGAGCCGCAGCGTCGAGAGAATGATGAAGATGAAGTAGGCGAACGGCATCACGAAGCCGAGGGCCTCGAGCGGTCCCATCTTTTGAATATGCACCGCCAGCCCAATGGTCGGCAACGAGGTCTCAATCACCACGCTCAGATATCGCCGGATCACCGGCACGTCGCGGTCGAGCCTCAGATGCCGGCGGATATTGCCGTGCACCCAGAGCTCGAACAGGATAAACGGAAGCAGGATGACGCTGAGATATATCGGCTGGAACTGGCCCCGCCAGATGTGGTCGAGCCCCGCGGGTGCGATCAGATCGACCGCCCAGAGAACGACGAGGAGAAGCACCGTGGTAGCGATCAGCGCCTTGATCCGCACCAGTTCGGTCCGCATCACTTCCCGCATCAG
>WNFJ01266302.1_pt1 | contig 10255 bp, 11 predicted proteins | sample 5400461 | NCBI WGS metagenome assembly WNFJ01 (sample SAMN13153349, study PRJNA577476) | soil metagenome | isolation source: 115 cm saprolite on Douglas fir-dominated hillslope | place: USA:California | collected 2013-09-17
GCCAGCAGGTCATCGGCTATCCGATCGCCGGGCTCGACAACGATCTCACGCCCGGCCACCGCCGCTACAATTTCATCTGGTACCGCGTCGGCGATGCGCGCACGCTGCGCGAGATGTGCGTCGACGCGAACGGCCACCAGCACGAGTATTCGGTGCCGCCGCCGCTCATCCGCAAGGATCTCATCGAGAGCCTGCATGCCGATGCCGCGCAGGAGCTGCCGCCCGCCTTTCTCGACGTGTTCAAGAAGATCGAGCGGCCGTTCTTCACGCCGATCTACGATTTCTCCTCGCCGCAGCTGGTGTTCGGCCGCACCATCCTGCTCGGCGACGCGGCGTCGAGCGCGCGTCCGCACATGGGTTTTGGCGTCGCCAAGGCGGGCGACGACGCACGCGTGCTGGCCGATGCGCTCGCGGCCTACGACGATATCGACGACGCGCTCGCGCAATACCAGGCGGTGCGCGCGCCGATCGCCGAGCGCATCATGTTGCACGGACGCAGGCTCGGCACCCATCTGGGCGTCGATCTCAAGACCGACGAAGACCGCACCATGTGGAAGACGTTGCAGGACTACCGCGCCATGATGGATTGGATCGCGGTGCCGAATTTTCTGGCGGCGTGATGTCTGCACGGACTCTCGCTCCCTCCCCCGCCTGCGGGGGAGGGCGGGGAGGGGGAAGCAACATGCGCCTGCGCAAGCGGCGCCCCCTCTCTGTCTCTCCCCCGCAAGCGGGGGAGAGGACGATAGAGCCGCACGCGCATGTCTTGTGAGGATGAATGACTCACGATCTCCCGAAACCCGACTTCGCCCACAACATGCGGCTCATCGGATACACCGACCAGGGCGGCCGGCCGGACGGCGTGCAGATCATGGTGGAGCGCGGCTTCGCCTATGTGGGCCACATGTTCTCGAAAGGCTTCAGCGTCATCGACGTGCGCGATCCGCGCAACCCGAAGGCCGCCAACTACATCGCGGCGCCGCCCGGCACCTGGAACATCCATCTGCAGGTGCACGGCGATCTGCTGCTCGTCATCAACGCCAAGGACATGTTCGCGGAGGCCGCGTTCGCGGACGAGCGCGCCTATTACCGCAGCCAGGTCGGCAAGGTGGTCGGCACCGCCGAGGCGGCGAGCCTTGCGCGCGATTGGACGGCGGGACTCGCGGTCTACGATATTTCGCAGCCCGCCACGCCGCGGCGCATCGGCTTCATGGCCGTAGAGGGCGGCGGCATTCATCGCATCTGGTACACGGGCGGGCGCTGGGCCTATGTGTCGGCGCTGATCGACGGATTCACCGATTATATTTTCGTCACCGTCGACATGAGCGACCCGGCGAAGCCGCGCGAGGCGGGCCGGTACTGGCTGTCCGGCATGAACCAGGCCGCGGGCGAGACGCCGAGCTGGCCGCCGACCCGGCGCTACGGTCTGCATCACGCCATCGTCCACGGCGACACCGCCTACGGCGCATGGCGCGACGCCGGACTTGTGATGATCGACGTCGCCGACCGCAGCGCGCCAAGACTGATCGTCCATCGCAACTGGTCCCCGCCCTTCGGCGGCGGCACGCACAACTGTCTGCCGTTGCCCGACCGCGATCTGCTGGTCGTGCTCGACGAAGCCGTGCTCGATCACCAGGAGGATGGCCTCAAGCTGATCTGGCTGTTCGACATCCGCGCGCCGGAGAATCCGGTGAGCATCTCGACCTTCCCGACGCCCGCCGAAGCGGACTACGTGGCGAAGGGCGCGCATTTCGGTCCGCACAATATCCACGAGAACCGGCCCGGCAGCTTCGTGAGCTCGGAGCTGATCTTCGCGACGTATCAGAACGCGGGCGTGCGCGTGTTCGATATCCGCGATCAGTACCGGCCGGTCGAGGTCGGCGCGCTCGTTCCGCCCGCGCCTCGCCGCCTCGTCGATCACCGGCCGAACCGCGCCTGCGTCATTCAGTCCACCGACGTATTCGTCGACCGCAATGGGATTGTGTATTGCACCGATTACAATGCCGGGCTTTACATCATGGAATACCTTGGCGGATGATGGCGTTACGCCACGGCGCCAGGATGTCGAGAGAAAAAAATCCCGCAAACGGGTGAACCAAGGAGGACTTTTCTATGTCGATTACGCTCAATCGCCGGAAATTTTTGGCGGGGACCGCGGCCGGCACGGCCGCCGCAGCCGTCGGCATGCCGGCGATCGCGCAAGGCGCGCCCTTCAAGATCGGCCTGCTCACGGTCAAGACCGGACCGCTCGCCCAGGGCGGCATCCAGATGGAGCAGGGCATCGCGACCTTCCTCAAGCAGAAGAACAACACGTTGGGTGGACGCAAGATCGAGTTCGTCTCGGCCGACACCGGCGGCAATCCGGCGGGGACCAAGACCAAGGCGCAGGAGCTGATCGAACGCGACAAGGTCAACGTCATTCTCGGACCGCTCGCCGCGTTCGAGCTGCTCGCCATCACCGATTACGTGCGCGACAATCAGACACCGCTGATCAGCCTCGCCGCGGCCGAGGACGTCACGCAACGGAGAGCCAATCCGTTCGTCATCCGACCCTCATCGACGTCCGCCCAGTGCTGCCACCCGATGGGCGACTATGCGGCGAAGGAGCTCAAGTACAAGCGCGCAGTCACCATCTCGGAGGATTTCGCATTCGGCTACGAGCAGATGGCCGGCTTCCTGCGCGTGTTCGAGGACAATGGCGGCAAGGTGGTCAAGAAGCTGTGGCCGCCTTTGGTGACGCCGGATTACACCCCCTATATCGCTCAGATCGCCAATGTGGATTGCGTGGTCTCGGGCTTTGCCGGGTCAAACCCTGTCAAGTTCATGCGCGCCTAGGCGGACCTCGGCCTCAAGGCGAAGATCCCGATGCTCGCGGGATGGACCTCAAGAGCCTCGGCGACGAGGCGGTCGGCGTCATCTCGGCGCACTGGTACTCGGCCGACGGACAGTCGGCGAGCAACAAGCAGTTTGTCGCCGACATGCAGAAGAACTACGGCGTGCTGCCGGGCGGATACTCGGCCGGGATGTACATCGCCGGTCAATGCGTGGAGGCGGCGCTGCAAAAGATCGGCGGCAAGGCCGACGACCGCAAGGCCCTCGCCGAAGCGCTGCACCAGGTGACGCTGACCGATACGCCGCGCGGCCCGGTCAAGTTCGATCACCTGGGCAACGTGGTCGGCGACGTGTTCATCCCCAAATGCGAGCGCAAGGCCAACCAGCTCGTCAACACGATCATCAAGACCTACCCCAACGTCAGCCAGTTCTGGACCTACGAGGAGAAGGCGTTCCTCGCCAATCCGGTCTACGCCCGTGACTATCCGCCGGCGAAGAATCTGGAGTAATCGACGCCGCTGACGTATGAGGCTTGCATGCGAGGGCTGGCGAAGCGGTAAAGGCTTCGCCAGCCCATGCGCGCGAGACGGCCGGAGCGAGCGGGCGGAAGGCGATCCAGATGGTCTTGTGGCTGACTCTGGCGGTGAACAGCATCGCCCTCGGCGGCTTGCTGTTCCTGCTCTCGGCCGGCTTCTCGCTCATCTTCGGGCTGATGCGCATCCCCAACCTGATGCACGGCTCGTTCTTCATGCTGGGGGCCTATTTCGGCGTCACCTTCCTGGACAAGGGTCAGAATTTCTGGGTCGCCGCCCTGCTGAGCGGGGCGGCAATGGCCGTGATCGGCGCATTCATCGAACGCTTTCTCCTGCGCCGGCTCGCCGGGCAGGAGCTCGCCCAGGTGCTGCTGACCCTCGGCTTCTCATTCATCGTTGCCGACATCTGCCTGATGGTGTGGACCGGCGATCCCTGGCAACCGCCGACGCCCCGCCATCTGCAGGGTGCGGTCCAGGTCGCGGGCCTGTTCTTTCCGCTCTATCGGCTGACGATCGTCGGTGTCGCGGTGGTGATCGCCATCGCGCTGTGGGTGATGGTCGACTGGACGCGGCTCGGCGCCATGATCCGCGCCGGCGTCGATGATGCGCCGATCGCGCGCGTGGTCGGCATCAAGGTGTCGCAGCTCTTCACGCTCATCTTCGCGCTCGGCGCCGGGCTCGCCGCCTTCGCCGGCGTCATCGGCGCACCCTATCTCTCGGTCTATCCCGGCCTCGACGCGGAGATGCTGCCGCTGGCCCTGATCGTGGTCATCCTCGGCGGCAGCGGCAGTTTGCTCGGCGCGCTGGTCGGCAGCTTCCTCATCGGATTCCTCTACAACTTCGGCCAGGCGATGTTCCCCGACCTCGCCTACGTGATCCTCTTTCTGCCGATGCTGCTCGTGCTCGTGCTGCGGCCGCAGGGACTCTTCGGGAAGGTCGTGCCATGAGTTGGCTCGACGCGCGACGCGTGGCGATCGGCGTCGCCTTCCTGCTGCTCGTCACGCTCCCGATATGGGTTGGCAATCCCTACTACATCAACGTGGCGAGCCAGATCCTGCTGTTCGCGGTGTTCGCCCTCGCGCTCAACGTGCTGGTCGGGTACGGCGGGCTCGTCTCGCTCGGCCATGCCGGGCTGTTCGCCATGGCGGGGTATGCGGGCGCGCTGGTGCTTCAGGCCGGCCACGGACATTTCGTCGCCGACCTCGCCGCGGTCGCGGTCACGGTCGCCGCCTCCGCCGTCTTCGGCATCCTGGCGTTGCGCTCGACGGGCATCGGCTTCCTGATGATCACGCTGGCGCTCGGCCAGATTGTCTGGGGCATCGCTTATCGCTGGGCGAGCCTCACCAACGGCGACAACGGCATCAATGTGACGACGCGCCCGGCGCCGTTCGGCATCAGCCTGGCCGGCGCCGAACCGTTCTACTTCGCGACGCTCGTCGTCTTCCTGGCGACCCTCGTCTCGATGGCGTTCTTCGTGCGCTCGCCGTTCGGCGCGAGCCTGCGCGGCACGCGCGACCAGGCGCGGCGCATGAACGCGCTCGGCTACAATGTGTGGCTGATCCGCTTTCTCGCCTTCCTCTTTTCGGGGTTCTGGACCGGCGTCGCCGGCCTGCTGTTCATCTACTACAACCAGTTCGTCAGTCCGCAGGTCGCGGCGCTGCAGTCGTCCGCCGAGGCGCTGCTGATGGTGATCTCGGGCGGGACCGCCACGCTGCTCGGGCCGATCGTGGGCGCCGCCATCGTGGTGATCATGAAAAACGTGGTGAGCGCCTACATCGAACGATGGAACATGGTGCTCGGGGGCATCTTCGTCGTGATCATCGTCCTCATGCCCGAAGGTCTGGTGCCGGGCTCGGTGCGGCTCTGGAAGATGGGATGGCAGAACTGGCGCGGGAAAGGCGCCGCGCCGCCCGCCAAGCTCGAGGAGCGCAAACCATGACCGCGCTCGGCGTGAAAGGCCTCAACAAGTCGTTCGGCGGCCTGCACGTGACATCGAACGTCACGCTCGACGTCGCGCCGGGCGAGCGGCGGCTGATCATCGGCCCGAACGGCGCGGGCAAGACCACGCTGTTCAACCTGATCACCGGCGAGATCACGCCCGATTCCGGCGCGATCATCCTCAACGGCAAGGACATCACGCGGGTGCCGAGCCGCCGGCGGCCGCATCTCGGGCTTGCGCGCACCTATCAGATCATCACGCTGTTCGGGCGCGACACCATCGTGCGCAACGTCACGCTCGCGCTGCTCGGCCTCTCCCAGCTGCGCTGGGATCCATTCATCGACATCGACCGGCAGCATCATCTCATCGAAGCGGCGCGCGCGGCGCTCGCGCGCGTCGGGCTCGACCATATCGCGGAGCGGCCCCTGTCGCAGACCTCCTACGGCGAGCGCCGGCGTGTCGAGATCGCGATGGCGCTGGCGCAGAACCCGAAGGTGCTGCTGCTCGACGAGCCCTTCGCCGGGCTTTCGATCGACGAGCGGCGCGACGTGCAGCAATTGCTGCTCGCCATCCCGCGCGACGTCACCATCGTGATGATCGAGCACAACATGGACGTGGCGCTGGAATTCGCCGAGCGCATCACACTCCTCCATTTCGGCGAGGTGATCGTCGAAGGCTCGCGCGCCGAGGTGGTCGCCGATCCGCGCACCCGGGAGGTCTATCTTGGCCACTAGTGCCGCGAACCCGAAGTTCGCATAATGCCTGCCGCAAGCACGGTTGCGAACTTCGGGTTCAAAAAGCGGCACTAGCATCATAAAGTTGCTGGTGGCCCTTTTGATTCCGAAGTTCGCATGAGAGGATGCCGCAAACGTTGAGCGAACTTCGGAATCGGGTCACCAGTGCGCTGCGCCTGAGCGACGTCGACGCCTTCTACGGGGACAGCCACGTCCTCGAGAAGGTGTCGTTCGCGGCCGGCGAAGGGCGGCTGCTCGGCCTGCTCGGCCGCAACGGCGCGGGCAAGTCGACCTGCATGAACGTCACGGTCGGCCTCCTCACCGCGCGGCGCGGCGCGGTCGAGGTTTTTGGCGAGCCCGTGACGCGGCTGCCGCCCGAGCAGATCGCCGTGCGCGGGGTCGCGCTCGTGCCGCAGGGCCGCCGCATCTTCAAGAGCCTGACCGTGCGCGAGAACCTCATCGTGGCGGCGCGCAAGCCGATTCCCGGCAGCCACGCGGCCTGGACGCTCGACACGGTGTTCGGCATGTTCCCGCGGCTCGCGGAGCGGCGCAGCCAGATGGCGGCGCATCTTTCCGGCGGCGAGCAGCAGATGCTCGCGATCGGCCGCGCGCTGATGGCCAATCCGCGCGTGCTCCTGATGGACGAGCCGTCGGAAGGCCTCGCGCCGCAGATCGTCGCCGAGGTGATGGCGACCATTCGCAAGCTCAAGGAAAGCGGCCTCTCGATCGTGCTGGTGGAGCAGAACCCGAAGCTCGTCTTCGAGATCGCCGACGACATCGTCATCCTCAACACGGGACGTGTCGCGGTGACCGGCCTGGCGGAAACGTTCCGTCAGGGCAACGTCGATCTCCGCCAGCACCTCGGAGTTTTTTAGCTTTTTAGTTGGCGCATGTCCTTGTCGGCGAACCGGTGACCACTTCGCCGGGACATGCGCTAGAACCGGAAATTCACGCCGGCGCGCACGACGTTGAGCGTGACATGCGCCGAGTCGTTGAGCGTCGGCAGCCCGGTGAAAGCGAAGCTGTGGTTGGCGCGACCGAGGTCGACGTAGAGATACTCGCCCTTCACGCTCCAGCGCGGCGCATGGTTGCCGGTGTTGCAGTGCAATATCGACGCTTGCGCCAGGGGGTGACGCGGGCGTATTTTGATCGTCAGCGCGGCCGGTGGAGGTTTCTGGCGTCTCCGGCGAGCCAACAGCGAACTGCGTGAAGGAAGGGCGACCCATGACGTGGACCACTCCGACCCTCGTCGAAATCTGCATTGGCCTGGAAATCAACGGCTATCTTCCGGCCGAAATCTGATTCCCCTGATCGTCTGATCTTTCGACCCCGTTCATGGGGCTGACCGCCATCGTCCTCGGTGCCGCGGGCGGTGGTGGCTTTCCGCAATGGAATTGTCGTTGTGCCGTTTGCCGGCTGGCCTGGGACGGCGATCCGCGCGTGACGCCGCGCACGCAGGCGAGCCTTGCGGTCAGCGCCGACGCGCGGCACTGGATCCTTCTCAACGCCTCGCCTGATCTGCGGGCGCAGGTCGCCGCAACGCCCGCGCTGCGTCCGCGCGGTGAGGTGCGCGGGAGCCCGATCGCCGCGGTGGTGCTCACCGGCGCCGAGATTGATCAGACCGCCGGGTTGCTCACGCTGCGCGAGCGCACCGAGACGCTCGCCGCGCTCGCGGCCAATCCGATGTTCAATGTGCTGGCGCCCGACATTGTGACGCGCACGCGGTGCAAGCTCGGTGCGCCGATCGGGCTTCCGGGCAATCTGGAAGCCGTCCTGTTCACTGTGCCCGGCAAGGTGCCGCTCTATCTCGAAGGCGAGAATCCGGAGCTTGCGGGCGAGACCGAGGCGAATGTCGGCGTCGAGCTGACCGACGGCACGCGCCGGCTCGTCTACGTGGCCGGCTGCGCCGCGGTCACGCCGGCGCTGCGCGAACGGCTCGGACGTGCCGACGTTGTCCTGTTCGACGGGACGCTGTTCACCGACGACGAGATGATCGCGAGCGGCACGGGAGCCAAGACCGGGCGGCGCATGGGCCACATGCCGATCGACGGGGAGGGCGGATCGCTCGCGGCGCTGACCGGTCTTTCGGCGCGCCGCATCTATGTCCACATCAACAACACCAATCCGATCCTGGTCGACGGTTCCCCTCAGCGCCGCCAGGTCCTCGCCGCGGGCTGGGAGATCGCCGAGGACGGAACTAAGATCGAATTATGAACCTGCTCTCGCCCGAGGACCTGGAAGCCAAGCTGCGCGACATCGGCGCGCGGCGCTATCACCGCCTGCATCCCTTCCATCAGCTGCTGCACGGCGGCAAGTGCAGCAAGGGACAGGTACAGGCCTGGGCGCTCAACCGCTACTACTATCAGGCGATGATCCCGGTGAAGGACGCGAGCCTGATCGCGCGCTGCGACGACGCGGCCGTGCGGCGCGAATGGCGCAGCCGCCTGGTCGATCACGACGGCAGCGCGGAGGGCGACGGCGGCATCGCGCGCTGGCTCAAGCTCACCGACGGCCTCGGGCTTGATCGCGACTACGTGACGTCGCTGCGCGGGCTCCTGCCGGGGACGAAATTCGCGGTCGAGGCCTACGTGCACTTCGTGCGCGAGAAGACGCTTCTGGAAGCGATCGCCTCCTCGCTCACCGAGCTTTTCTCGCCCGTCATCATCTCCGAGCGCCTCGACGGCATGCTCAAGAGCTACGACTTCGTCACCGCCGACACGCTGGTCTATTTCTCGGCCCGGCCGCCGCAGGCGCGGCGCGATTCGGACTTCGCCCTCGATTACGTCAAGCGCAACGCGCGTACGCCCGCGGAGCAGCAGGCCGTGCTCAAGGCGCTCGAATTCAAATGCGACGTGCTGTGGGCGATGCTCGATGCGCTCTACCACGCCTATGTCGACCCCAAGCTGCCGCCGCCCGGCGCCTTCGTGCCGAAGGACTAGGAGAGGCGCATGACCGACGCAGCCGCGATCAGTGCCGATGCCCGCCCGCGCCTGCCGCGCGGCGTGCGGCTCACCCACAACGAGGCGCAGGGCGGCTGGGTGCTGCTCGCGCCCGAGCGCGTATTCAAGGCCGATCCGATCGCGGCCGAGATCGTCAAGCGCTGCACCGGCGCGGCGACCTTCGCCGAGATCGTCGACGACCTGGCAAAAACCTATGCGGCGCCGCGCGAGCGCATCCTGGCCGACGTGACGGCGATGCTGCGCGGGCTCGCCGACAAGAAACTGCTGGAGCTCTGAGTTGGCGTCGAACGGCGCGTCACTGCCGAAGCCGCTCGGCCTTCTCGCCGAGCTCACCCATCGCTGTCCACTCGGCTGCCCTTACTGCTCCAATCCGCTCGCGCTCGATCCGCGCGCCGACGAGCTCGACGCCGCGGCCTGGGCGCGCGTGTTCAAGGAAGCCGCGGCGCTCGGCGTGCTGCAGGTGCATCTTTCCGGCGGCGAGCCGGCGGCGCGGCGCGATCTCGTCGAGATCACGGCATCGGCCCGCGCGGCCGGGCTCTACACCAATCTGATCACGTCAGGCGTCGGCGTCACCACAAAGCTCCTTGGCGCGCTCTCGGACGCCGGGCTCGATCACGTCCAGCTCTCCATCCAGGACGCGGAGGAAAAATCCGCCGACCATATCGCGGGCTACGAGGGCGCCTATGCGCGAAAGAAGGCGCTTGCCACCGAGGTCGTGGCGCTCAAGCTGCCCCTTACCGTGAACGCCGTCATCCATCGCGCCAATGTGGCTCGCATCGGCGAGCTGGTGGAGCTCGCGCTCGCCATGGGCGCGGCGCGGGTCGAGATCGCCCATGTGCAGTATTACGGCTGGGCGCTGAAGAACCGCGCGGCGTTGATGCCGACGCGCGCGCAGGTCGAGCAGGCCGTGAAGACGGTCGATGATCTGCGCGCGCGCCACCACGGCAGGATCGTCATCGACGCGGTCGTGCCGGACTATCACGCCCGGTTTCCCAAGCCGTGCGTCGGCGGCTGGGGCCGGCGCTCGCTCAATGTCACGCCTGCCCTGCCACGCGGCGGAAAGCATTGCTGGGCTCGAGTTCTGGTCGGTGCGGGAGCATTCGCTCGTCGACATCTGGACGTCGTCGCCGGCCTTCAATGCCTTCCGCGGGACCGACTTCCTGCCGGAGCCGTGCCGGAGCTGCGAGCGGCGCGAGATCGATTTCGGCGGTTGCCGCTGCCAAGCCTTCGCTCTCACCGGCGATGCGCGCGCGACCGACC
>WNFJ01049728.1_pt1 | contig 10254 bp, 10 predicted proteins | sample 5400461 | NCBI WGS metagenome assembly WNFJ01 (sample SAMN13153349, study PRJNA577476) | soil metagenome | isolation source: 115 cm saprolite on Douglas fir-dominated hillslope | place: USA:California | collected 2013-09-17
GGCAAGCTGGACTTGTTTTCGCCGGAGTTTCAGTCGCTAGTCACCGATAAGGGCGCAATGATCTTGCACATGTTGCGGTGGGTGGTCGGCGACCAGAAGTTTGATCAGACCATGCGCGATTTCTATACCAAGTTTCAAGGAAAGTCCGCCACCGTAGATGATTTCCGCAGCCTGGCCGAGAAGGATTACGGCGACAAGCTGACTTGGTTTTTCTCGCAGTGGTTGGATTCGACCGGCGCCCCCGAGTTCAAAACCAAGTACACCATCTACCGGCTGGGCAATAACAAAGGATTCCGATCGGTGGGGCAAATTGCGCAGGACCTCGATCTGTTCCGCATGCCGGTAGAGTTGAAAATTGACACCGACGGCAAGACCGAAACCAAGCGTATTGACGTGGTTGGGACAGATTCGGCGTTCAGTGTGGACACCTTCGGGCGCCCGCGGCGGATCGTGATTGACGCTGACGCCCATCTGCTGAAGAATTCTTCGGATATCAAGCTGCGTGCCGGCCTTCAGCGAGGGGCCGCGCTGGTGCAACAGGGAGACATGGCGGGCGCGCTTTCGGAATTCAACAAGGCCCTCGATATCAACAAGAACAGCTCCCTGGCGCACTATCGCGTAGCGGAAGTATTTTTCCTGCAGCACAACTATCAGGCTTCGGCCAACGCCTACCGCGATTCTCTCAATGGCGACGGGGAGCCGCGCTGGACCGAAGTCTGGAGTCACATTCAGCTGGGCAAGATTTTCGATATCACCGGTCAGCGGGAGCGGGCCACCAACGAATACCGGCAGGCTATCCAGACCAACGACAACACCCAGGGAGCGCTGGATGAGGCGCGCAGGTATCTGCAAAAAGCGTACGAGCAGCCGAAGGGTTCGGGCGCGAACGGGCTGCAGTAAGAGTGCGAGAGTCAAAAGCTTAGTCTGCTGATTACACGGATCACCGCGCGGTAAACCGCAATTCCTAGCAACCGCTTGCGGCCCTATATAGCGTGATCGCGGTTTGAATTGCATCCTCCTGCCTCCGGGGCTTTCCATCTACAATTAACCTGTGCCTGGCAAATCCCCGATCAAGCTGAAATGCCCGATCTGCAAGAAGGCCGTGGCGAAGACCGGCGAGGACTTCCCTTTCTGCAGCGAACGATGCCGACTGATTGATCTGGGCAAATGGGCCAGCGGACAATACGTCGTCTCCTCGCCAATGCAGGACACCGACGACGGCGAAATACAGAGTCTCCGTGACAGCGCTGATGAAGACTGAAATAGCTAAGAGTGAAATCATAGAAACATCCCCTCGGCGTTCCGAGGCGGCCGCGCCACTTTGGGCGACAATGGTTGCTACTTTCTTTGGGGCAGGACGATTAAGTCCGGGGCCGGGAACCTGGGGATCGGCAGCGGCGGTGCTCATCTGGTTGACATTGGCCAGATGGATTCCGACGCATTGGCAGCCGGGAGTTCTAGCGGGATTGGCTGTGGTTGCCGTCGCTATCGGCATTCCCGCAGCGACGCGGGTGGCGAGAGCCTCTGGCGTAGAGGATCCCCACTTCGTAGTCATCGACGAAGTCGCCGGACAATGGATCACATTACTATTCGCCGGAGTGGCATGGAAAACCGTGCTGGCGGGCTTTATACTTTTTCGGGGGTTCGATATTGTGAAGCCGCCGCCGGTCCGGCAACTGGAGCGGCTGCCCGAGGGGACTGGAATCGTGGTGGATGACGTTGCCGCCGGAATTTATGCACTGGTAGTGCTGCAACTTCTTATACGTTTCGGGATTCTTAGATCATAGCTTCCACCACAGATTCGGTAATCATTCATGACCATCTCCGACCGCTTGCTGGGCAAGAAGAATGTGAATGGCCACCCGCATATTGCGGCGGTGGCTCCCGCCGCGGCTTTGCCCGGAGGCGAAGTGCGAATCCTCGGAAGCGGTTTGCGGCCTGCCGAGCTGCGGCCTCCGCGGGTTCGCTTCGGTGATGTCGAAGGCTCGGTCGTCATCAGTTCCGATGATTTTGTAGTCGCCCGCGTTCCCCAAGGCGCGGCTTCGGGGCCGGTCGTGGTTTCGACCAATGGCCACTCCAGCAATGCGCACCAGATCAAGGTAGCGGCCATGATTGCTGACAGCGTGCATCCGGTCACCAACCCCGCTTTGGATGCAGAGGGAAACATTTACGTAACCTTCTCGGGCTCGCGCGGCCAGAAAGTTCCCATTTCTATTTTCAAGATTGATACCCACTACAACGTGAAGCCATTCGTCGCGGAGATGATGAACGCAACTTCAATTGCGTTCGACCGTGAGGGGCAAATGTACGTTTCCTCGCGCTTTGATGGAACCGTGTATAAAGTAGCACCGAACGGCACTATGTCGTCGTATGCCGAGGGGATGGGTGTGGCTACAGGCATCGCGTTTGACCGCGCGGAAAATCTTTATGTGGGCGATCGTAGCGGCACAATTTTTAAGATCGCGCGTGACCGGCAAATTTTTGTTTTCGCCACTATTGAGCCGAGCGTTTCTGCCTACCATCTGGCCTTCGGGCCCAAGGGAGACCTGTTCGTCAGCGGGCCCACGCAATCCAGCTTTGACGCGGTGTACAAGGTTGATCCTCACGGGGCAGTTTCGGTTTTCTATCGCGGGCTGGGTCGGCCTCAGGGTCTGGCATTCGACCGCGATGGCCAACTCTATGTCGCGGCGTCGCTCGGGGGAAAGCGCGGAATCGTGAAGATCACGCCGGACGGAGCGGCGTCGCTCGCTGTCGCTGGGCCGGGGCTAGTGGGGCTGGCGTTTGCTCCCGGACGATCGGCGGTCCTTGCTTCCACCAATGCCGTCCACCATCTGGGCTGGGATGTTGCCGGACAGCCCCTGCTTGATCCTGCCTAGCGCTTTCTACCTAGAAGGTGCGGAATTGGTGCGAACGAATTCGTGGCATTACGCCGAATAAGCCCCTCTGTGCTACTTTCGACTGAGGATGTGAGAAAAAGAATGAAGCGAGTTTTCGACTGGTTAGGCGACCCTAATCATCCCATGCGAACAGCATGGGCCAGTTTGGTTGTCGGACTGGTGAATCTATACGAGGCTGTTTACGTTCGTCCCGATAGCCTTATGAGCTTTGTCGATTGGGCCTTCGCAGTCGGTTCCTCGGATTCGTGCTCTTCCTGTTGAGTGCACTTTCTGACATCATCTACAAGACCGACGAATAGGACGCCTAGAGTTTTCGTCGAGACTGCACACGTGAGTACCAACACCCAGACCACTAAACTGATGACCGCGGAAATAATTGCTATCGGGTCTGAGCTTCTTACGCCCTTCCGGCAGGATACGAACTCGCTCTATCTCACCGCACAGCTCAATAGTCTCGGCGTGGAAATTGGATTCAAAACCATTGTCGGCGACGATTTCAAAAACCTGGTGCGCGTGATCACGACGGCCCTGTCACGGGCGGACATTCTTATCTTGAGCGGTGGTCTGGGGCCGACCGAAGATGATCTGACCCGCGAGGCGGTGGGCGAGACTCTGGGATTGCAACTTTGTCGGGACCAGGAAATTGTCCGCGCTATTGAGCGGCGGTTTGCCGAACATGGCTGGAAGATGTCGCCCAACAATGTGAAGCAGGGGGATGTGATCGCTGGCGCGACCGTGCTTTCCAACGCGAACGGAACTGCGCCGGGGCAGTGGATCACCGGAAAATCGGATGGAAGAGAAAAGATCATCGTTCTGCTGCCGGGGCCGCCCAACGAATTGAAGGCGCTGTTCGAGAGTTCAGTACTGGAGCGACTGCGCTCCAAAGTCCCAAAGCAATTTCTAGCCACGCGGGTGCTCAAGATTACGGGCATGGGAGAGTCGGCGTGCGATGCCCGTGTCGCACCGATCTACAAACGTTTTGCTGACGTGCGTACCACCATTCTCGCCGGACCGGGAGAAATCCAACTGCACCTGCGAACTCAGGCACCATCCGCCGAGGCTGCGCAGAAGCGTGTGGACGAACTGGTGGAGAAAGTCGAAGACGAACTCGGAGACAACGTCTATTCCGACAACGGCGACTCGCTGGAGCAGATCGTAAGTTATTACTTGCAGATGAGGAATGCCACGCTGTCGGTGGCGGAATCGTGCACGGGCGGACTTGTTGCCGAGCGGTTGACTTCGGTAAGCGGCAGCTCGCGGTATTTCATGGGCGCAGCGGTTGTCTATTCGAACGCGCTGAAGACGGATTTTGCGGATGTGCCGCAGGACTTGCTCGAGGTTTACGGCGCGGTGAGCGAGCAGGTCGCGCGGGCACTCGCTGAAGGCATCCGAACACGCTGCGGGACAACGTTGGGATTGGGCGTGACCGGAGTCGCCGGCCCGACCGGCGGCACGGCGGAGAAGCCAGTCGGGCTAGTGTTTCACGCATTGGCCGGCGAGAGCGGCACCGAAGTACTGAAGCGTAATTTCCCTGGCGACCGAGCGCGGGTGCGTTGGTTCGCCTCGCAGCAGGCGCTTGATATGGTGAGAAGAATGCTGATGTAGCTGTACGGCTTCGCGCTGGGCCGTATAATCTTCTGTTTGTCCGGCAAGCGTTTATGGCCGCCCTCAGAATGACCTTTCAGACTCTTCAATTCGGTTACGAATCCGGTATTGCCACCATTACGTTGAACCGTCCGGAGAAGCGCAACGCGCTCAGCTTCCAGTTGGTGGAGGAGATTCTGGCAGCTTTGGATGAGATTGAGAAGTCCGAGGTGCTGGTCGTCATACTGACAGGGGCAGGAAAGGCCTTTTGTGCCGGCCTCGATCTGGATGAACTCAAGTCGCTGATCGGAAAATCGCATAGCGAGAACGTAGAAGACTCGCGGCGTATGGTGCGGATCTTCCGGCGGCTCTATGATTTTCCGAAGCCAACGATTGCAGCCGTGAACGGCGCAGCCATTGCGGGTGGCACGGGACTCGCGACCATGTGCGACTTCACGCTGGCTGTGCCGGAATCGAACTTTGGATACACCGAGGTGCGAATCGGCTTCGTCCCCGCCATCGTGTCCTCGATTCTGGTCTGGCAAGTAGGACACAAGATTGCACGCGATCTGCTGCTGAGTGGAAGGATTTTCGATGCAGCGGAAGCGCACCGCTTCGGATTGGTAAATGAGATCGTCCCCGCCGAGCGCCTGATGACCCGAGCACGCGAACTCGCCGCGCAGCTTATGGAAAATAGTCCAACGGCGGTGCGCCAGACCAAGAAACTGATCAATGGATTCATCACAAAGACCCTTGACCAGCAGATCGAAGACGCGGTGGAGCAGAATGCCGGAATTCGCCAGACTGCCGACTTCCGCGAAGGCGTAAGTTCGTTTCTCGAAAAGCGCAAACCGCGCTGGAGCGGCAAGTGACTGGTCAGCAAGCAAGCAGTCAGGCGAACGCCTGTGTGGGTGAGGTACGTTTGCGAGTGCGCTATGCTGAGACCGATCAGATGGGCGTGGTCTATCACGCTAATTATTTCATCTGGCTTGAAGTGGGCAGAGTCGAACTGCTGCGGCAGCTTGGATTTTCCTATCGCGATATGGAGCAGAATGATCAATGCTTCATCGCCGTGGTGGATGCGCGCTGCCGCTACAAAGCTCCGGCTCGCTACGACGATGAAGTCATTGTGCGCACTCGTCTGAAGAACGTTCGCGAGTCACTAATGCATTTTGGATATGAACTGGTGCGGGCAACTGATGCCCTGGTGTTGGCCGAGGGCGAGACTACGCACATTGTGACCGATGGGGAGATGAAGGTGAGGGCAATCCCCGAGAAGTACATGAAAGTGTTTCGCGAGGCTATGGGAAAAGCTTAAACCACAGAGGACACAGACACCGAAGAAGAGCCAAGCTGGCATTCATGCAAGCACTCCATATCAACGGAAACGATCTCACCCTGGAACAGGTGCGCGAGGTCGCGGTCGGCGGCCGTCCGGTTCTGCTGGCGCCGGATGCGCGCGAGGGCGTCGATCGCGCACGCGCGGTGGTGGATTCACTGGTCGCGAGCAATCAGCTTTCGTACGCGATCACGACTGGAGTGGGCAAGCTCAGCGACGTTCGCATTGCAGGAGATCAGATTCGCGAACTGCAGGTCAACCTGGTGCGCTCGCATGCGGTCGGCGTTGGTGAGCCGCTGTCCACGGGGGAAACGCGCGCCATGATGTTGCTCCGCGCCAATTCTCTTTCCAAAGGCAACTCCGGCACTCGCGCGGTTGTGATTGACACGCTGTGCGAGATGCTGAACCGCAAGGTCACGCCGTTCGTACCGTCGCAGGGCAGCGTGGGTGCCAGTGGAGATCTGGCTCCTCTGGCGCATCTGGCGCTGGTGCTGATTGGCGAGGGTGAATGTCTCAACGAAAAGAGCTCGCGCATTCCCGGCGCGGAAGTTTTGCGAGCGACCGGCATCAAGCCGGTTGTGCTCGAAGCCAAAGAGGCGGTGTCGCTGATCAATGGCACGCAGGCGATGCTGGCGGTAGGAACGCTGGCACTGCTGGCAGCCGAAACGCTGGTAGATTCGGCCGACGTGATCGGATCGCTGACCCTCGATGCCCTGCGTGGCACGGATGTCGCGTTCGATGAGCGCATCCACCGGGCGCGTCCTCATGCAGGACAACTCAAGTCGGCGGCCAATCTCCGCCGAATGCTCGAGGGCAGCCAACTTCGCGAATCGCATCGCGAGTGCGGGCGAGTGCAGGACGCGTATTCCTTGCGTTGCATCCCACAGGTACACGGCGCAGTGCGTGACACCCTGGCGAATTGCCGCGCGGTTTTTGAAACCGAGGCCAATTCGTCAGTCGATAACCCGCTCGTGTTTATGAAACCAGGTTCTGGAGGGACGGGCGTCCCCGCCCTTCCAGCAGACCGAAGCTCCGCGGACGTCGAAGCGGTCGTCCTCTCCGGCGGGAATTTTCACGGCGAGCCCATCGCCTTCGCGCTCGATTTCATGGCCATCGCTCTGAGCGCGTTGGCAGGAATTTCAGAGCGGCGCCTGGAGCGACTGGTTAATCCCGCGCTCAACGAAGGTCTGCCACCGTTCCTTGCGCCCGGCGCAGGCTTGAATTCTGGTTTCATGATGCCGCAGGTCACCGCCGCCGCGCTGGTCAGTGAGAACAAAGTGCTGGCGCATCCTGCGTCAGTGGATTCGATTACGACTTCGGGTAATAAAGAAGATTACGTCTCCATGGGTATGACGGCGGCTCTCAAACTGCGGCGCGTGGTCGAGAACGCGCGCAATGTTCTGGCCATCGAGGCCATGGCGGCGGCGCAGGCACTGGATCTGGTCGCGCCACTCAAAACCGGCAGGCGTGGGCAGCGAGCGTGCGAGGCAATTCGCGCCGTCTCTTCGAAGATGGAGAAAGACCGCGTGATGTATGAAGATTTTGCGAGGATTGCGAAAGTGATTGACGGTGGCAAGATCCGGGCTGCATTGGACTAGCCCCTCCAGCCCGTCAATTCACTGTGCCATCAATGATTGCAATGCTATCATTGATGGCATGGCTAGTATCACCATCCGTCAACTTCCAGAAACCACCAAACGCAAGCTCAAAATCCGCGCTGCCGAACACGGCCGCTCCATGGAGCAGGAGGCCCGCGAGATCCTGAAAGCTGAGCTGAGCAAGCCGGAAAGGCAACCGAAGAACCTGGTCGAGTCGATCCGGCGGCGATTCGCCCCTTTTGGAGGAGTTGAATTGCAGATACCGCCACGTGGGCCCATCCGCGATCCCGGGATTCGTTAAATACTGATGACAATCCTGGATACGAACGTTCTGTCGGAGGTTATGGCGCCGTCACCCGCGGATGCGCCATTAGTCTGGATAGAGCGCAGACGGGCTGTTGACCCAGTCTTTATCACGTCAATTACGGTTGCGGAGATTCTCTATGGGGTTGAAATTCTTCCCGCAGGCAAGAGGCGGGAGAGGTTGAATGCCGAAACCGAGGCAATGTTTGCGCAGGACTTTGGAGGCCAAATTCTTTTCTTCGACGAGCAGGCTGCGCGCGCCTTTGCGAAAATCGCATCTTCAAGGCGCAAACTCGGCCGGCCAATTGCTGAGTTCGATGCTCAGATTGCTGCCATTGCCGCTGTGCATGGGGCGGCCCTGGCCACTCGTAACACCGCCGACTTCGAAGACTGCGGTGTGCAGTTGGTGAATCCGTGGATGGATTAGACTAGCGGGCTTCGCTCCGGAGGTCGTGATGCGTGGTCGTTGCCTTGTTCTCGCCATACTTTCTGCACTTCCACTTTTCCCTCAGACCAAACACCCCTTCACCTTCGAAGACATGATGGCTCTCAAACGCGTTGAGGAGCCAGTCCCTTCTCCGGATGGCAAATGGGTGCTGTTCGCCGCCGTGGATGTTGATCTGAAGGCCAACACAAAAACGCCGCACGTGTGGGTAGTGCCGCTGGCTGGCGGCAAAGAGCAGGAGATTATTTCCGATCAGGATGCGGACCGGCCGCGCTGGGCGCCGGATGGGAAGCGGTTTGCGTTTGTTTCGTCCAAGGAAGGCGGATCGCAGATCTGGATTGCGGATTTTGATGGCGCGACGGGGATCGTGACCTCGGTCCACAAGCTTACGAACATCGCGACCGAAGCTGATGGCGAATTGTGGTCACCGGACGGTAGTGACATTCTGTTTGTGTCTAATGTTTATCCTGAGTGCGCCGGCTCGTCTGCGGAGGAACAAACGTGCAATGCGAAGAAGCTGGACGAGGTAAAGAACTCCAAGGTCAAGGCCCAGATCCTTACGCGGTTGCTGTATCGGCACTGGAATGCGTACAAGGAAGGACGACGCAGTCACATATTCGTCATCTCCACCCGGACTTCCCCTCTTGGAATTTATGACGGCCCGTCGTTGAATACTCTTCCGCGCGATCTAACTCCCGGAGATCATGATGCGCCAGCTTTTCATCTTGGCGGGCAAGACATGTATGCGTTTTCGCCCGACGGCAAGGAAATTTGCTACACGTCAAATCACGACGCAGTCGAAGCCACCAGCACCAACAATGATCTGTTCACCGTGTCGGTGAATGTCTTGGAGGATGGGTCTCGCGCGTGGGTTCTGGCTCATACCAGGAACATCACTGCCGACAACACGGCGGCAGATGAGACTCCCCTCTACTCGCCGGATGGGAAGTACATCGCCTATCGCGCGCAGGTGCGGCCAGGAGACGAGAGCGACCGCTGGCGTCTGATGCTGCATGATCGGCAGACTGGGGAGAAGAGGGACCTGACTCAGAGCTTTGATCATTGGGTCGGAAGCTTCGCATGGGCGCCCGATTTAAGAGCGATTTACTTCAGCGCAGAGCACGAGCGACACAGCCTCATCTACGCTGTAGGGACAGCTCCCATCTCCCGAGACGATAGGACCAAGGTCGAGTATCTCAGGCGTTCCCTTGTGGGAGGATACGACGATGATCTAGCAATCACGCCCGATGGGAAGACGTTGGTCTTCACCCGCATGTCGGTTACCGCACCGAATGAAATTTACGCGAGTGCTGCTGCCGGTGATGGTTGTCCAGCTAAAACGGGTTTTGTGGATGCGGGGAAATGGGACTGTTCCTTGAATAAAGATTGGCCTGTCACCCGTGTCAACCAGCAAGTGCTGTCGCAAATTAGCATGTCGAATGCTGAGCCTTTCTGGTTCGACGGTGCGAACGGTGACCAAGTGGAAGGGTCCTTGGTCAAGCCGCCGAACTTTGATTCAGGCAAGAAATATCCGGTGAAGTTCCTCATCCACGGCGGGCCGGAGGGAGCGTGGGGAGACGATTGGAGCTATCGCTGGAACCCCGAGCTGTTCGCGGCCAACGGATACGTGGTCATCATGATCAACTTCCACGGCTCGACCGGCTACGGGCAGAAATTCATTGACGCAATCAACGGCGACTGGGGCGGGGCTCCGTTTGAAGACTTGATGAAGGGCCTCGACTACGCCGAGGAGCATTACCCTTTCATAGATAAGACCCGGGAGTGCGCGCTGGGCGCCAGCTACGGCGGATACATGGCCAACTGGATCCTCGGCCATACCAACCGCTTCAAGTGCATCGTGTCGCATGACGGCATGTTCAACAGCGAGTCGGCGTGGGGCTCGACGGAAGAGCTCTGGTTCAACGAGTGGGAGTTCAAGGGCACGCCGTACACGAACCGCGAGCTTTACCGCAAATGGTCTCCGCATCTGTCGGCCACGAATTTCAAGACTCCGACGCTGGTGATTCATAGCCAGCTTGATTACCGGCTCGATGTGTCGGAGGGATTTCAGCTTTTCACGACGCTGCA
>WNFJ01350916.1_pt1 | contig 10254 bp, 10 predicted proteins | sample 5400461 | NCBI WGS metagenome assembly WNFJ01 (sample SAMN13153349, study PRJNA577476) | soil metagenome | isolation source: 115 cm saprolite on Douglas fir-dominated hillslope | place: USA:California | collected 2013-09-17
GCCGCAAAACCTCGGCAATCGACGACCACTCCCGCCTCCGGTCCGAGCGCCTCGCCGTCCTCGCCGAAGCGGAGGTCGACGCCGCGTCGGTGAAGGGATTCGGCCAGCGCGCGCATCGCCGCGCGCGGATCGACGTGGCCCTCGCCGGCGAAGAACAGCCCTTTATGGAATCGTCCGGCGAGGTCCGGCTCCAGCGCCGCGATGCGTGCTTCATCCAGCCGTTCGTGACCGAATGTGCGCGCGGCGAAGCGTTCCATTTCGCCGACGTCGCGCGGCGGCGCGACGACGAGCGTGCCGGCGCGGACGACGCCGGGCGAATGGGCGTCCCACCAGTCGAGCGCCCGCCGCCCGAGTTCGACGACTCTGGGCGGCGCGCTCTCGCCCTCGCAGCAGGGCGCGAGCATCCCGCCAGCGAGCCATGAGGCGTTGGCGCCGAGTTCGCTCGAGCGTTCGACGAGGGAGACCTTGGCGCCGCGCTCGGCGAGTGTCAGCGCAGTCGCCAGACCCACGACGCCGGCGCCCACAACCGTCGCGCGCATCGTCCTTACTCCGCGGCCTTCACATAAAGCTCGCCGCCGCCGGCGACGAATTCGCGCGACTTCTGAGCCATGCCCGCCATCGCTTCGGCTTCGGCCCGCAGGTCCTGCGTGATCTGCATCGAGCAGAATTTCGGCCCGCACATCGAGCAGAAATGCGCGACCTTGTGGTTGTCCTTCGGCAGCGTCTCGTCGTGAAACTTGCGGGCCGTCTCGGGGTCCAGCCCCAGATTGAACTGGTCCTGCCAGCGGAAGTCGAAGCGCGCGCGCGAAAGCGCGTCGTCGCGGATGCGGGCGGCAGGATGGCCCTTGGCGAGATCGGCGGCATGGGCGGCGATTCGATAAGTGATGACGCCGGTCTTCACGTCCTCGCGGTCGGGCAGGCCGAGATGCTCCTTCGGCGTGACGTAGCAGAGCATCGCCGTGCCGAACCAGCCGATCATCGCCGCGCCGATCCCCGAAGTGATGTGGTCGTAGCCCGGCGCGATGTCGGTCGTCAGCGGCCCGAGGGTGTAGAATGGAGCCTCGCCGCATTCCTTGAGCTGCTTTTCCATGTTGATCTTGATCTTGTGCATCGGCACGTGGCCGGGCCCTTCGATCATCACCTGGCAACCCTTGTCCCAGGCGATCCTGGTCAGTTCGCCAAGCGTCTCGAGCTCGGCGAATTGCGCCGCGTCGTTGGCGTCGGCGATCGAGCCAGGACGGAGCCCGTCGCCGAGCGAGAACGAGACGTCGTACTTGCGCATGATGTCGCAGATGTCGCCGAAGCGGTCATAGAGAAAACTCTCGCGATGCCCAGCGAGGCACCAGCGCGCCATGATCGAACCGCCGCGCGAGACGATGCCGGTGACGCGTTTGGCGGTCAGCGGCACATGGGCGAGGCGCACTCCGGCGTGGATGGTGAAATAGTCGACCCCCTGTTCGGCTTGCTCGATCAGCGTGTCCTTGAACAACTCCCAGTCGAGCTTGAGCGGATCGCCGTCGACTTTCTCCAGCGCCTGGTAGATCGGCACCGTGCCGATCGGAACCGGCGAGTTGCGCACGATCCAGGACCGGATGTTGTGGATGTTGCGGCCGGTCGAGAGGTCCATCACGGTGTCGGCGCCCCAGCGGATCGCCCAGACCATTTTCTCGACTTCTTCGGCGACGCCAGAGCTTACCGCCGAATTGCCGATATTGGCGTTGACCTTGACCAGAAAATTGCGGCCGATCGCCATCGGCTCGAGTTCGAGGTGATTGATGTTGGCCGGAATGATCGCGCGGCCGCGCGCGACTTCGCTGCGCACAAACTCGGGGGTAACGAATTCGGGGATCTCCGCGCCGAAGCTCTCGCCGTCGACGATGCGCGACCGAGCATCCTCGACCGCGGCCTCGCGCGCCAGATTCTCGCGATGGGCCACATAGATCATCTCTTCGGTGACGATCCCGGCGCGGGCGAATTCGAACTGGGTGACCAGCTCCCCCGCCCTGCCCGCGCGCAACCTGCGCGTCGCCGGGCACAAGGGCGCAAGATGATCGGCCGACACGTTGCCGTTGTCCTCGGGCCTGATCGCGCGCCCCGGCGCCTCAGCGTAGCCGCGCGCGGCGATCCAGGCCTCGCGCACGGTCGAGAGTCCCTCGGCGAGATCGATCCGAGCCGCGCTTTCCGTGTAGGGGCCGGAGGGATCGTAGACCCTGACCGGGGGCTCCTTCGGATCGCTCAACGCAATCTCGCGGAAAGGCACGCGCATGTCGTCGCGGCCCCTCGGCGCGGCGTAGACCTTGCGCGAGCCGACGATCGGTCCGGTCGTGACGCTTCGCGGCGCGGCGAATTTGGTTGGGCTGGCGATCTCGTTCATGGCCGTCTCCTCGCAGGTCGAGTCTCGACGGCGGAAACGCGCGACCAGGAATTAGGATGGCGGCCGCTACGTCCCTTCGCCGGCATGACCCGGATCAGGTTCAAAGGGTTCGGCTCGTCGCCGTCTCAGCCCGCCTTTGGGGGCGCCCCTCGAGCAAGCACAGAATCTGGCCCTGTCAACCCTGTCTGTCAACTCTGGGGGCGCGAATCCAATGATATTGCGCCGCCAGCCCGCGCATGCCCGGCGCCCGCGCGAGGGCCGCTGCCGCGCGCCGGCGCCATTGGCGCATGATCTGCGCCGCAGCGTGCCGATACGGCGCGACGATCTTGTGCGCATAATGATGGAAAGCGACGACCTTCCCGTACGCCCAGGCAAACCATCGGACTGTCAACAACTTGTGCTTCGTCAGGTCGAAGATGACGGCGATGAGGCCGAAGCCGAGCACTTTCAGCGTCACCCAGGCGATCGCGCCGATGACGACATAGCCCATGGCCATCGCGACGACGGCCAGCGCCAGCAGCGGCTCGACGATCGCCAGCGGGACAAGAAAAATGAGCAGAACGACCGCCGTCGGCAGGCGATCGACGAGGGCGACGAAACCCTGTTTGAAGCGCGTCCAGGGGATCAGCCCGACGATCAGTCGCCCGATCGCAATGAAGCCGTCCCACACCCATGCGATGGCGAGAAAGATCATCGCGAGCGCCAGCAAAGCCATGCGCTTAACATTGTTATGTTTCATCCTTGGGAGTCTCCCTTGGCGACGCTCGCTGGCGGTGGGGAGAATGCCGACCAATCGCGGCGCGCGCAAGGCTTTTGGGCGCCGCAATATGGCCATTAATGCGCTGTTAACGCTGCCGGGGGTTTTCGCCGCATCGATAATCGCGCGGCAAGGGACCGGTAAGGTTGCCGGAACCTTGCGTTAACCCTGATGCGCCTAGCTCTGGGTCGGGCGAGGCATCGGCAGGAGCAAGTTCATGTTCGCGCACAAGGCCACCGGTCCGCTGGCGATGGCGATGGCGCTCGCGCTCGGCCTGACGCTCGGCGCCTGCGCACGCAACAACGTGGACCAAGCGGCCGCGGGCTATGGCGCGGCGGGCCCGGGCAGCCTGCAGGAATTCAACCAGACGGTTGGCGACCGGGTGTTTTTCGATACCGATTCGACTGATCTGACCCCGACCGCCACGGGCACGCTCGACAAGCAGGCGGCATGGCTTAATCAATACAACCGTTACAGTTTTACCCTCGAAGGCCATGCCGACGAGCGCGGCACGCGCGAATACAATTTCGCCCTGGGCGCCCGCCGCGCCCAGACCGTTCACGATTACCTCGTCGCCAAGGGCGTCTCCGCCTCGCGCATGCGGACGATCAGCTATGGCAAGGAGCGGCCGGTTGCGGTTTGCGACGACATTTCCTGCTGGTCGCAGAATCGCCGGGCCGTCACCGTGCTCAACGGCGCCCCGGGCAGCAGTTGAACGCCTGGCGTGGCCTCGGGCGTCGTGACTTCGGCTGACGGCCTGACTTGAATCCGACAGTGGCCGGGCGTATTCGCGCGGCGAGACGAACCTTGATGAGGCCGCCAGTGATGTCCGCCCGATCCTTGCGTCTGACTGCGGCGAGCCTCGCATGCCTCTCGCTCGCGTCCCCGGCGCGCACGCAGGGGTTCGATCTGTTCCATCGCCAGTCGTCACAGACGGCCCAGATGGCGCCGCCGGCCGATATTCCGGGCGCAACCGGGGGGGAAACGGATGAAGCGACGGCGCAGGTGTTGCGCGTCAACCGGCTCGAGGACCAGCTCAGGCAGGCCAACGGCCGCATCGAGGAACTGGAAAACGCACAGCGTCGGCTGGAGGTCGAGCTGCAGAAGTTCCGTCAGGACGTTGAATTTCGGTTTGGCGAACGCTCCGGCGCGCCTCCCGCTCCGGCGCAGGCCCCAGCCCCGGCCGCCGCCGCCGAGCCCCCTGCGACCGTGATCGAAGCGCCCGCGCCGGCCAAGCCGAAAAGGTCGGACGCGTTCGATCCCAAGGCTGAGCCCGGCGCGCCTGGCGCGCCGCAGCCGCTCGGAACCACGGCGCCGACCGCGCCGCTCACCCGCCCGCCGCCGCCCGCCGGCGCGCCGCTCGAGCTCGGCAAGGGTCCCCCGCCGCCGCCCGCTGCTGGCCCGATGATCGTCGGCACCGGGGTGGCGATGCTGGATGCGCCCCGCGAACAGTTCAACGCCGCGCTGCAGGCGTTTCAGTCCGGGCAATACGCGCAGGCGGAGGACGGGTTCAAGGCGTTCATGGCCGCTAACCCGGCCCACCAGCTGACGCCCGACGCGATCTTCTACGTCGGCGAAACATTTCTTCAGCGTTCGCGTCCGCGCGAGGCGGCCGAGCAATATCTCAAGGTCACGACGGACTACGGCAAGTCGTCGCGCGCGCCGGAGAGCATGGTTCGGCTCGGACAGACGCTCTCCGTGCTCGGCAATTCGGCGGAGGCCTGCGCGACCTTTACCGAATTCGGCAAGCGCTATCCGGCCGCCTCGGCCTCGGTCAAGAAACTCGCCGAGCGCGAAATGGCCAAGGATCATTGTTGAGCGCCGCGCGCGGACACGCTCTTTCGACGGCTAGAGTCGACGCGCTGTTCGCCCCACTCGAGCGGGCGAAATCTCTGCTGGTCGCGGTCTCCGGCGGTCCCGATTCCACCGCGCTGCTGCTGATGGCCGCCGAATGGGCGGCGCGGCGCGGAAAAACGCGCATCGAGGCCGCGACCGTCGATCATGGCTTGAGGCCCGAAAGCGCGGCGGAGGCGAAAAGCGTCGCCGCGCTCTGCCGGCGGCTCGGGCTCGCCCATCGCACCCTCCTCTGGAAAGGCGCGAAGCCGTCGACCCGCGTGCAGGAGCGCGCGCGCGACGCGCGCTACCGCCTGCTCGTCGACCACGCGCGCGCCATTAAGGCCGACGCGCTCTTGACCGCGCATCACGCCGACGACCAGGCGGAAACGGTGCTGTTTCGCCTGCTCCGCGGGTCGGGCGTCGCGGGCCTGCGCGGCATGGACGCCATGACGTCGCGCGACGGCGTCACGATCGCCAGGCCTCTCATCGGCGTGAAGAAGAGCGAGCTTATCGCCTTCGCCCAGGCGCGCGGCGCCGCCTTCCTCGAGGACCCGTCCAACGCCGATCCGCGTTTCGCGCGCACGCGCTTGCGCGCGCTCATTCAGCGCCTCGCCGACGAGGGCCTCGACGCCGGGGCGCTGGATCGGCTCGCGCGCCGCGCCGGCGAGACGGAAGAGGCGCTGGCGCGGCTGACGGCGCTCGTCGAGGCGAGGCTCGGCGCGGGCGGTCCGATCGACGCGCGCGCCCTGTTCCAGGAGCCGATCGCGATCGTCCAGCGCATTCTCAGCGCACGCGTCGCCGAGACCGGCGGGCGCGACCCGAGCCGGGTCGGCCTCGAAAAGATCGAAACGCTGGCAAGCGCGTTGCGCGGCGCGCTGGCGCTGCGCCGCGGCTTCAGCGCGAATGTCGGCGGGGCGATCGTGCGGCTCAGCTCCAGGGGCCGCTTGAGCTTCGCGCCAGAGCCGCCGAGAAGGGGCAGTAGGCAGTAGGCAGTCGGGAATGGGTCGACAACGGCGCCTGCGAACGCACTGGACCGCATTTCGAAGCCACAGAGCCCCTATACTGCCTACTGCCTACTGCCCACTGCCCAACCCACACGGAAGTCGCTATCCTGCCCTTCGGCAAGGCCGCGCTGCGCGCTGGCCAAGGGAGGCAAACATGCTCTGGGGGATCGATCCGCTGTTGGACGCGGACCTGCTCTGTGCGTTGCGGCGGATGGGCCACGGCGATGAAATCGCTGTCGTCGACACCAATTTTCCCGCGGTGTCGACCGCCCGCTCGACGGTGACCGGCAAGCCCGTCGCCATGGCCGGCGTTTCGTCGGCCCGCGCGATCGAGGCCGTGCTGTCGGTGATGCCGCTCGACACGTTCGTGCCCGACCCGGCGGGCCGCATGGAAGTGGTCGGCGACCCTAACGCCGTGCCGCCGGTGCAGCGCGAAGTGCAGCAGGTCCTCGACCGCGCCGCCGGCAAGCACGTGCCGCTTCAAGGCATCGAGCGCTTCGCCTTCTACGAACGCGCCAAGAGCGCCTTCGTCATTCTGGTCGCCGGAGAGCGGCGCCACTACGGCTGTTTCATTTTCAAGAAGGGCGTTCTGCCGCCGGAGTGAGGCGGCGGCTTCACTCGCTTCCCTCGATCCGCCCGAATTTCCGCAGATCGAGCGCTCGCGTCGGCGCGTCGACGGGCAGACGCGTGAAGCCGTGTCTGACATAGAAAGCTTCGGCGGCGGGCGAAATCGCATGAATGAGGACGAGCCGCGCCGAGACCTCCCGCCCCGCGCGAATCGCTCGATGGACGGCGTCTGACAACAGCGCGCGCCCGAGCCCCTTGCCCTGCCAAGCCTTGTCGATCGCGAGCCGCCCGAGAACCACCGCCGGAATGTGCTTCGGCATATTGCGCCGCATCGCGCCCGTGGTCTCAGCGGCGAGAATTTGGCCCATGCTGAGCGCGTAATAGCCGACGATGCGACCGGAGCCGACGGGGCACGCGACGTAGGTGCGGCTGGCGGCGAGCTGCAAGTTGCGCCATGCCCGGTGACGCAGCCAGTCGTCCAGTACGGGTTCGCCGGAATCGAAGGAGCGGCTGTCGTGCGCCTGCGTCAATAATACCGGCGGCGAAAGCGGGAGCGTCGCGTCACTCACTTCGCCAGGGCGCCTTCGCCCCCGCGAGGCGCTTCATTCCCTGCCTTTCGACGGGCGTCGCGGCGGCGTCCATCCAGTCCATGATCTTGTGAAAAGCCGCGGCGTCGGCATGGATCGTCGACTGGTCGAGCAGAACGTTCTTCGCTTTCTCGAGCGCCGAGGCCAGCATGAATTGCGAGCGGTTGGCGCCGACGATTTCCGCCGCCTGATCGATCAACGCCCGATCTCGCGAGCGGGCGCGCAAGTGAATGTTGACTTCGGCGGTGGTCGATGGATTGGCCATTCCGCAAAGATGAATTGTTGTGATGGCATTGTCAACACATCCGCGCCGGTTCGTCGCGTCGTCGCTGCGCCTTTCTGGTCGCCGGCGACCGCCGCTCATCTTCAAGAAGCGCGTCCCGCCGCGGGACTGAGGCTCCCTTCTTCCCATAGCCCGTCGAAAGACGGGCGTTCTTGCGAACGCCCTATGGCGGGAGAAGGTGTCGGGCGAAGCCCGACGGATGAGGGTTTGCGCCGTCATCGCGAGGCGCCGTCGGCTGGCCCCGTCATCGCGAGTTTGGACCGCCCTTTGGGCGATCCCCGTGAATGAAACGTATGTCATCGTGGCTCGGGTGATACGCAAGTGAAATCAATATGTTACCCGTTTGTTTCTTTTTAGCGAAGCGCGGCGATCCAGAGCAACTGCCGCGATCCATCGCCCCCTGGATCGCTTCGCTGGCGCTCGCGATGACGGGGCGCCGCCGCCCGTAATCATCGGCCCTTGAGCCGGTCGCGGATCGCTCGAGCCTTGGTCAGTTGCGCCTGATAATAAGCCGACCATGGACCCTGGCCGCCCGAGCGCGTCGTCTCATAGGCCGCCTCGATCTGCCGCAGCGCGGCCTCCGCGACGGCGGCGTCGTTGTTGCGGTCCGCGATCAGCATCAAGGCGACCCCCTGGTTCCCAAAGCTCGCCGCCCATTGGAGCGGAACCCGCTCGCGCGTCCACTCCATGAGCGCCGCGCGAAAGGCCGCAACCGCCTCCTCGAGCCGCGCCGTCCCGCTCTCCCGCTCGCCGAGCCTCTCGAGCGCGGTGCCGAGATTGTTCTCAGTCGTCGCCCAGTCGAACGGAACCCGCTCGCGCGTCCTCTCCTCCAGCGCCGCGCGAAAGGCCGCGACCGCCTCCTCGAGCCGCGCCGTGCCGCTCTCCCGCTCGCCGAGCAAGTAGAGCGCGCTCCCGAGATTCATCTGCGTCATCGCCCAGTCGAGAGGAACCCGCTCGCGCGTCCTCTCCACCAGCGCCGCGCGATAGGCCGCGACCGCCTCATCCAGCCGCGCCGTCCCGCTCTCCCGCTCGCCGAGCCTCCCGAGCGCATTGCCGAGATTGTTCTGCGCCGTCGCCCAGTCGAGCGGAACCCGCTCGCGCGTCCCTTCCTCCAGCGCCGCGCGATAGGCCGCGACCGCCTCCTCCAGCCGCGCCGTTCCGCTCTCGCGCTCGCCGAGCCTCCAGAGCGCAAGGCCGAGATTGTTCTGCGTCATCGCCCAGTCGAGCGGAACCCGTTCGCGCGTTCTCTCCTCCAGCGCCGCGCGATAGGCCGCGACCGCCTCATTGAGGCGCGCCGTCCCGCTCTCGCGCTCGCCGAGCGTCTGGAGCGCAGCGCCGAGATTGTTCTGCGTCATCGCCCAGTCGAGGGGAACGCGCTCGCGCGTCCGTTCCTCCAGCGCCGCGCGATACGCCGCGACCGCCTCGTCGAGCCGCGCCGTCCCGCTCTCCCGCTCGCCGAGCGATTCGAGCGCGTTACCGAGATTGTTCTGCGTCATCGCCCATTGGAGCGGAACCCGCTCGCGCGTCCACTCCTCCAGCGCCGCGCGATAGGCCGCGACCGCCTCGTCGAGCCGCGCCGTCCCGCTCTCCCGCTCGCCGAGCATCGAGAGCGCATTGCCGAGATTGCTCTGCGTCGTCGCCCAGTCGAGCGGCGCCTGCGAGCGCGGATATTCCGCCAAGGTGTGTCCGTAGACTTCAATCGAACTGCGCAGCGCGGCGTTGTCGCCGCGCTCGTCGCCCTGCCGGTAGAGGGCGTCAGCCTGGCGCAGCAGATACCAGCCGCGCTCGCTGGCATTCCCGCTCGGAACATAGTCGGCCGCCTGGGCGAACAGGTCGGCCGCCTCTCGATAGCGGCGCTCGGTCAGCGCGACGTCGCCCTCCGCCGCGGTCGACCTCGCCGCGCCGAGCATTTGCGCGTCCTCGGCCGCCTGCGCCTGTTCTTTCAGCTTGCGGGCCTCCTGCGCGGCCGCGATCTGAGCCTGGGTCGCCTGGTGCAACAACTCGCGAGCGCGATCGAAACGCCCGGCGTCGATCTCGGGCTTGGCTTGCTCAACGAGCGCCCGCGCCGTCGGGTTTTCCGGATTGAGCGCCGCGGCCTGAGCCTGCAGCCGCTTGTAGTCGCCGGCGACCTTGCTCAGCGCCTCCGCCAGCTTGTCGTCGGGAATGTTGGGATCCTCGCCGACGATCTTCAAGAGCGTCTTGGCGGCGTCCTCGGTCACGCCGAGCGTCTTGCTGATGTCCACGATGCGGTCGATTAAGGGGCCGGTCGCGCCCTTCACCGCCGCCTCGGTCGCCTGCTTGAGCTGCTCCGGCGTCAGTCCGAAATTGCAGGTGACCGTGTTGTTGCTGGCGCTTCCACTGGTCGCGATGCTGCACGCAACGTTGCCGCCGACAGCGATCCCGCCGGACTCGGCTCTGACCGGCCCTTGTTCCGCGAGCGCGTCTGAGCCGCCCAGAAGCAGAAGGGCTGTCGCTAAGCCCGCTACGACAAGACGCCAAAGGTCTTGTCGCCGCCCGTCGTCGATTTCGTTTCTATCGTTGAATTCGATACATTCCCGCCGACGGAGACGCCGCCGTGGCTCGCGCTGACGCCGCCCTTGCCCTCTCCCACGTCGCCCTTCAGCGGATGGAGATAAACAAACACCGTCCAAAGCGCGACGATGACAGCGACGATCCCGCCGCCCAACCAGCCGAGAATCTCGCGATTCTTTTTCGAGCCGAGGAAAGACCAAAATCCGGACATGCGCGGCCGCTCCGAAAACGAGATCCGCACCGGCGATCGGTCAATACCGTAGTGCCGCGCACAGGTTGCGGCAAGCCTGCGCGGGTTCAAAACCTTTGAGACG
>WNFJ01473233.1_pt1 | contig 10254 bp, 11 predicted proteins | sample 5400461 | NCBI WGS metagenome assembly WNFJ01 (sample SAMN13153349, study PRJNA577476) | soil metagenome | isolation source: 115 cm saprolite on Douglas fir-dominated hillslope | place: USA:California | collected 2013-09-17
ATGGTGGTTCCCATGCTGATCAGCACAGTAAGCAGGTAGAGGCTGGTGTTATGCCAGAAATCAGGAGTGAGTGCCTGCAATGAATTGAGGTTGCCCGTTTTGATACTCACGAGCGAGACCATCAGAAGGACGTTGAGCGAGAGGCCAATGATGAGGACGCTCAAAGCAATCAGCACAACAGTCAACAGCTTCGCCAAGAGTAACTGCAAGCGCCCTACACCACGAGCCAGCAGGATACGAATAGTGCCAAGCTGGTACTCACGCCCAAAAACGCTAGCTGTTAGGATGATCAGAAAGAAGCCAATGAAGACACGCAGAACAGACAAATTCACCTGCATTTCGTCATAGTAGAATGATAATGCATCGGCATGAATGCGATCCGGAATGTTGGTGGTAAGGGAGACAAGGTAGGGCAAACAGATGACTCCCAGTAGCAGGACAAGCGTAATCCAGGTGCTCCACATGCGGCCTACTTTGAAGAATTCACCACCTACCAGCCCGAAAAAGCGAGGCTTGGTATGCTGCAATGCGACACGTTCTGTCATGGTCGAAGTTGTAACACTGCTCACTGTATTTCTCCTGCATTTGTTAATTCTAAGAAGACTTGCTCGAGGTCTTGTACAGATGGTGCTAGGCTATCAGGCGCAAAGCCAGCATTGACTAGGAAGAGATTGAGATCACGGCCTCGACCATTGGGTGCAGGGGTGATAAGCGTACCTTCGCTATCCAGGCGGGCGCTCTGCCCCCACGGCCATCTTTGTATCATTTTTAGCGCTTCTTGTCCATTTTCCACCTTCACTGCATATTCACCCTTCGAGCTAATCAAATCGTCAACCGTTGTTTCAGTAATCAGCTGGCCATGGTTGATAATGGCAACCCGGCTACAGATCTGCTGTACTTCGCTGAGAATATGGCTCGAGATGAAAACGGTCTTGCCCTCGTCAGCCAGACGATGCATCAGGTCACGCATCTCGACGATGCCAGCGGGGTCGAGGCCATTGGCAGGCTCGTCTAGGATCAAGATGTCGGGATCTTGCAGCAAGGCAATAGCGACACCCAGTCGTTGCTTCATACCCAGCGAATAGGTCCGTACACGGTCCTTTTGCCGTTGCTTGAGTCCGACAATCTCCAGTACTGTGTCAATACGCTCTGCTGACACACCTCCCAGGACTGAAGCTACCGCTTTTAAATTGTCACGCCCTGACATATAGAGGTAGAGGGCAGGCGTCTCAATCAATGCTCCGACGTGTGGGAGCACACGAGCACGGTAGGTTGCCATGTCCTGGCCCAGAATCTCGACGTGGCCTCCGGTGGGAGCGATCAGGCCGAAGAGCATGCGAATGGTTGTGGTCTTGCCTGCACCATTGGGCCCCAGGAAGCCAAAGATATCACCGCGATGGATCTCCAGGCTCAGACTATTAACGGCCATACGTTTTCCATAGCGGAGATTTTGCAGTCGGATAACGACCTCGCTGGAACGTTCCCTGGTCGTTCTTTTCCCAGACAGCATAAGGGATGCTTCTACCACGAAAATGTTTTCCTTTCAACTCATCCAAAAATGGGGTCACTCTTCATTATTCAACTTAGGGGGTGAAAATGTTACAATGGTAGGCCCACCGTGCCCCTTTGGGGGTTCGTCCCCTGGCTAAAGCCGAGAATGCTTCACCGAGTACGGCTCGTCACGATTTACATGCCAAGTTAGGTGCCTATGTTTCTTCTTCTCTATTCGTTCAATTTTACCCAAAGGTGCATCTTCTAACCACAAGCAGTCATGAATTGCGAAGCATCGATGGATTCTGCCTTATATCCTCCGTTTTGTTGTTCAGCCAGCGCTTTGGCAGTCTCTTTATCTTTGGCATAGATGGCGATGGTGAAGCAAGGAGTTATCTGACTTTGTGGGTTTGTCATCTTGAAGTAGAATAACAAAGGGGGGGATGAAATAGGAGCATAGACGGTTACCCATTTTGCCTGCGAAACCTGGCCTCTGCTGTCTGTCACCGTGAGGGTATATTGGGTGTCTTCCCCCGGAGTAACACTTTGCGATCCCTGCAAACTCACATTGGCTTTGTTGAAGACTACAGCACCACTCCCATCTAAACCTACTCTTCCCTGGAGCTTAGCTTTGGTATCAGCTTGATAATTTGTAACTCGCCAGCTCAAGGTCGCCGATGTGCCAAGATTAATGTATCCATTGTTAGGCTCAGCATTAAGATATTCGATCTTTGCCGGTATTGGTGGTGGGGGTGGTACCCGCAAAACCAATAATAAAAGTTGTAAGGACACACTCCCATTAGCTGTTCTAGCAACTCCTTCGCCAAAGTCATGTCTAGCCCTGCTCAAGACATTCTTAACAGAGAAACTCCCAGTGATGCCATAACGGTCACGGACAATGCTCCTAAGACTTAGTGTCATTGCCTGCTACCTCCTGTTCTTTCCTTCGTAGCCGAAGTTCAACTCATGTAAGACACTTGACCACAACGACAACTTGTAGTAGCACAGGTTTACTTGTGGGTTACTGAAGAGCGACCAGGATTGGCACGAGTCCTTGTCCGTTTTGTAGTGCTTGCAGAGCTTTTCCAAGCACCGAGCCAAAGGCTTTGAGAGGATTATCTACCTTCATCGCATGGCCAGGGGTTGGAGAGGTGGTCAACAAATCACCTACTTCAATGGGTGCGTACTGAGCATCGACTTTGCAGTAGACTTTCCCTACCAAAGCGACTGGCACTCTGTAATCTTGTGATTGCCGTCTGTCCAAAATCAGACCTGGTTTGTAGTCACCAGCACCAGAAATCACCCCTGCAACTCGCTTATCATAAGCTTTTTGACTTTGGTATAACACACCATCTTGGTCAAGGACTACCACCGTTCCTGGATCGACCTCTGCTGCTTCCGCAACATCAAACTCTTCCGCACAATCAGCACCCGTCAAGAGGACATCACCATTGACTGTGACATTGCCTTCTCTAGAAATAGTAAGGCAATATTTTTCTACATTGGCTATAGAAAACCCTCCCGCTGGAGTATCTGTCCCTGTTGCGCCGACCCTCAGATACCAATTTGTTCCACCACTAGCGCTATTAGTAAGTTGTATGGCAGCCCCGCCTCCACTTGGTGTAGTCTCAGCGCCTGAAACTGTTAACTTACAGATGGGATCAGCAGTGCCAATACCAACATTGCCACTACTATCAAGCCGCATCCGCTCAGCAAGCGCATTGCCAGAAGCGCCAGTCGTCTTGGTATAAAAAGCCAGCACACCTCCAAAGCTTCCATCATCTAAACCACGAATGCGGGACTCCACTGGCTGCGAAGCTCCACTATAGCCCACAATATCAATCGCTCCACCAGCTCCAGTATTACCTGAAGCATTGGACAAACGTAGTGTTGGACCAATATTCGCAGAAACATTTGCTCGAATATCTAAAGTTGCACCTGGATTTGCTGTGCCAATCCCGACGTTGCCTGAATAGTCGATCGACAATCGTGTTGCTGCTGCATCGTCGTCGTAGATTGCGAAATTGTCCGCTCGACCAACTCCGGGGCCAAGACGAAACGAGCGAGGATTAGCAGGATTCGTGTTCCGCAGTCTGAGTATATCAGTCGAAATTGCATCTGATGCAATCTCCAATCTGGTAGTTAATGGCCCCACTGTTCCAATCCCGACATTACCATCTGGAGCAATACGCAAGTGCTCCGCCCCATTAGTTCTGATGATAAGCGGTTCATTATCTGTCGTACCTAGGAAGTTGCTCACAGGATCGATCCCTGTGTTGCCAGTGAGTTCCCAAGCCATGGTCTTACTCCTTTTCTCCCAGCATATTCACCGCTGGGCTGTTTTGTCTTGATTCATGGTCATGACCTCCAGGCTCGGTGTCTGGAGTGTAGGGTCCGTGACGTTGCCAGGATTCACCTGACCAGAAAGAGGCCGTTTTTCACCCGAGTGTGCACCATTCTCTTCGAAGGAGGGTTCGTCGGCGAGCAGTTCTTCTAGTACCTGGATCGCCCCGCTAATCCGCAGCATCGTTTCGCGTAGGTGTATCTGCTGCTTATCCAGTTCCTGAAGATGGATTTGGCCTGTTGCAAACTCCTTTTTCAATTCTCCAAGCCGTATTTGCAATCGATCACGCATGCTATGCTCCTTCCGATGGTCTAACAAGGATTCGAACGAAAATGGGCCAGTGAGCGGCAGGCAGGCTACCTGCCTCTTGTTTATCGCATCTAATAGCATCATGAGGTGCGATAACTCGCCAAAGTACGACAACTATGCTACGCTGAGTACCAATGAAAGTATACCATTTTTGCACGTTAGGTGCAATAGTGAGGACATAAACAAGCGTTGCATAATGAGAGCAATTTTTGACCTCAAACATGGAATGCCTCTACAGGTACTATAGCATGAAACAGCCTGTGGAGGCCAGTGAGCATCCCTGCTCAGCGAGTCACAAGCGTCTTGCTGGGATGAGGGACCTAAATTAAGGGTGCCACAGCGTACCAGGATATGCTAAAATATAGAGCATGAATGAACTAACAAACCGCATCGAACGACTTCAAGGACGCGTCCAGAAAACTATGGTGCGTCTTTGACTTGGCTAACAAAGCCAGTCAGCTTCAGAAACTCGAAGAAGAAAGCATAGCCCCCGACTTCTGGTTGGATAACCGCAAGGCCCAGGCTCATATGCAGCAGCTCACAGCTTTGCGCGAAGAGGTTACAACCTGGGAAGGAATCGCCTCACAGCTCCATGACCTGCACGGATTAGCTCAGTTACTGGAAGAGGAGCCAGATGACGAAATGCAGGTTGAGGTTGTACAGGCACTTTCTCCGATCGAGGAGCAAATAGAGCAATTACAGTTTGCCTTGATGCTGTGTGGAGAGCACGATGAGCGCTCCGCTATCCTCAGTATTCATGCAGGTAGCGGTGGGGTCGATGCTCAGGATTGGGCAGAGATGCTCCTGCGCATGTACTTGCGCTGGGCTGAACAACACCACTTTCACACTGAGATCTACGATTCTAGCGAGGGTGAAGAGACAGGTATCAAAAGTGTCACAGTCGAAATTACAGGACGATATGTCTACGGCTATCTCCGCTCGGAGGCGGGTACCCATCGCCTGATCCGCCTGTCGCCGTTCGACGCTGCCCATCGCCGACACACCTCTTTTGCCAAGGTCGAGGTTATCCCTGATATCGAAGGCTCGATTGAAATCAGCATTCGATCTGAAGAGTTGGAGATAGATACCTTCCGCTCAACAGGTGCAGGCGGACAGCACGTCAACAAGACTGACTCAGCTGTGCGCATGCGCCACATTCCAACAGGCATTGTTGTGACCTGTCAGAATGAGCGCTCGCAGATTCAGAACCGCGAGGTAGCCTTGAAACTGCTCAAAGCACGCCTCTATGAACTCGAGTTGAAAAAGCGCGAGGCTGAAACGGCTAGACTCAAAGGTGAGCATGTCCAAGCCGATTTTGGTACCCAGATCCGTACGGTGACTATCCATCCCTACAACATTGTAAAGGACCACCGTACCAATTACGAAATGGGCGACACAACGGGATATCTGGGAGGAAATGTTGATCCTTTTATCCATGCTTACTTGCAGGAGAAAGCAGGTGGCTTGGCAATAGCGGAATAAGCTAGCTTCATTGCGAAACTATTTCGCCTAAGCCCAGCAGAACCTAAGACGCCATTCATCTCTGCCGCTGATGGCGAGAATGAATGGCTCTTTTTCTGCTAACTATGCGCGGGTAAGTTCGCGTACTCCCTCATAACGTTCTGGATAACGGAGTTTGCGCAGTGCTTTCACCTCAATCTGGCGAATGCGCTCACGAGTAAGATGAAACAGGATACTGACCTCATCAAGAGAAAATGTATGACCGTCTTTGAGGCCATAGCGCATCTCAATAATGGTACGCTCGCGAGGACTCAACACGTTGAGCGCCTGATCGATATGATCACTCAGGGCCTTGTGAGCGGTCTGATCGACGGGAGGGGCCATCGTAACATCCTCAAGAGTATCAGCGAGATGATACTCTTCATCATCAGCCATGGGAGCATCAAGCGAGATAGGTTGTTCAGAGGCCGTCAGTAATTCTACGACTCGTTCACGCGTCAGGCCAATTTCAGCGGCAACCTGCTCGGGAAGGGGTTCGATGCCCTGCTCCTGGTAGAGACGACGTGCGACCCGCTTAATCTTATAAATCAACTCGACGACGTGGACTGGAATATGGATACTGCGCGAATGTTCTGCAATCGCCCGACTGATCGCTTGGCGAATCCACCAGGTGGCATAGGTGCTGAAACGAAAACCACGTTTGTAATCAAACTTCTGCGTGGCACGCATCAGCCCGATATTGCCCTCTTGGATCAAATCCAGCAAAGGCAAACCTTGGTTAGAATAGCGTTTGGCAATACTGACTACCAGACGGAGGTTGGCTTCAATCAAGCGCTGGCGAGCACGTCCATCCCCATGAGCAATCCGCTCAGCCAGCAACAACTCTTGCTCAGCAGTGAGAAGAGGGTACATCCCAATTTCCTTTAAGTACTGCTTGACCGAGTCATCAACAGCACCGCGCTGGTCTTCACCCCCTTCCTCAAGTTCATCCTCGTATTCATAGCTCAAATCTGTGTCATTGACCACTTCCTCTACAAATATATCCTCACTGGCCGCCCTGGAGCAGCGTTTCTTTTCAACCAGGACAGTAACAGATGTTTCCACACTAGACGATGCTTTATTTATTCTTGCTGCCATTACAAGCAACTCCTTCTTCTCACACATTTCCATCTAACAGAAAAGACGAACGGGCATTCATCCCAAGAAATAAGCACATAGTTTGTGACTTCTGAAAAATGCACACTCATCGTACAGTTCTGCAATAATCGTGCCAAATGACAAGACAGCGATTGTGTCTTCTCATCGTCCAGAGAGAGCAAACATGCTTCTGCGACTAGCAGGGCAAAAAGAGATGAAGATATTTCCATCTCTGTGGAAAATTCCTCAACCGGTTCTAAACCTGTTAAATTCATAGATAGAGATGCTTGACTATAGTTGGAACTCCTGTTATGCTGAAGTAAGAAGCAACAACCATTGCTTCTAGCCGCTTCTACAGTCGTCGTCATGAACCACCCGCTTTTAAGCGGGGGCTTGCACCGACCCCGAAAGGGGGAGAGCACGTCCAACATGACCAGACTCAGCCAGGGCCGCAAGGCTATCGGGCTCCGTTATCGACGAGTGTTCAAGTTCCTACCTGCGCGTGCGTGGGCCAGCGTGCTGCTCTAGAACCGATGGGTTAAACAGGTCTACAGTGGTTAAGCCAGTGCTCATTGGAAAGTACCGGGTCGATAACTTTGTCGAGGCCCCCATTACCCGGGAAACCGGTGGGGTTTCACCGTTCCCAACCAAAAACGGCTCCCCGCAAGGGGATAGTTTAGGCAGAGGGTGCCCAAGCCCCACATAAGGTAGGCCCATTCCTCCCTCGCATAAATGACGAGGGCATCCTGGGCCGCGTTGGTAAGAAAGTGGTGTCTTGATGAGAGATGAGATGAATAATTCTTCACATATCTGAGTAGTTATGGTATGATAGGTAGGGCATGGATTACACCTGCTGTGGGGACGCGGATGCAGCGGCGGAGGCTCCCCCTCGGCTTACAATCTCGCTAAGCCTCGCTTGCTGGCCTGATCTAGCAAGTGCATGTTACCTCCAGAGAGAAGGAAGGAGGCGATTTCGTGGAAAATGCATTTCCCCGGTGTCGCAAATGTAGTGAAGGTGATCTGGTTCCGCTTTCGGATTTCGGTAGCCAGGGAGCTTCTATCGAGTACAAGGCCTGGGTTTGCACAAACCCGTCATGTCTGTACAACATCAAAATCCGCAACGGTGATATCATCATTAATGAACCAATTAGTGATGGCTCACTTCATACGTATCGCAGCGGACGGCAATAACGAGTGAGGGCGAACACCTGCCAACGCGTACATGTTCACCCACCGTCCAGCCATAGAGGCAAGAGGCAGAGACATAATGCTTGCCTTTTGCCTTTCATGTGTTTTGCTGCGCGTTAATGTTTTGTGCACAGCAAGATACCAACCAGCGGTATATATGAATGCTATCTAACCTACTAAAGGAGTCAACGCTTACGTGCTCAATCGCTTCTTTGGACAGAAGTCTCAAGAAGAAGTAAAACGTGACAAAGATACAGAACAAGAGCAATCTGTATCTGAGCAGCGTTTTACATTCTTGAGCCGAACCCGTCAATTATTCGGTCGACTGGGCAATACTGTTCAGGAAACTGATACTATCACCGACAGCCTGTGGGATGAGTTGGAAGAGTCACTGTTGGGGGCTGACGTAGGACCAAGCACAACGCAGTGGCTCATTGAACGCCTGCACCAACGTGTCTCAGAAGAACGGATGCACACAGGTGCCCAGGTGCAACATGCATTACGAGAGGAACTGGCGGCACTTCTCGGCAAACCCTCCCCGCTACACTTTGCCAAACAATCCCCTTTAACGGTACTCCTTATTATTGGTGTGAACGGTTCAGGCAAGACAACGAGTATTGCCAAATTGGCCTATCGTCTCACCCAGGAAGGCCGCAAAGTGATCCTGGCAGCAGCTGACACGTTCCGAGCAGGAGCAATCGAGCAGCTTCAGGAATGGGGAAGACGTCTTGACGTACCAGTCATCAGCCAGAATCCTGGCTCGGATCCGGGAGCGGTGGTCTACGATGCTCTACAGGCAGCGCAGAACCGTAGTTGTGATACGGTAATGGTCGATACGGCAGGCCGCCTCCATACCAAGTATAACTTGATGGAAGAATTAAAGAAAATTAACAGAGTCATTCAGAAGTTCGTCCCAGATGGTCCCCATGAGCTATTAATCGTCATCGATGCAACAACGGGGCAAAATGCCCTGCTACAAGCACGCCAATTCGCTGCCGATATCGGCTTGACGGGGGTCATTATTACAAAGATGGATAGTACTGCTAAAGGGGGGTTTGCTTTTGCGGTAACCGACGATCTCGGTGTGCCAATTAAATTTCTTGGCACAGGAGAGAAAGTTGAGCACTTTCTCCCATTTGAGCCACAGAGCTTCGTAGCAGCACTTTTCGCATAGGACTATGTATGGGGGGTACTTCATGGTCAAAGAAGCTGTTCCTCTGACAGAGCAGGTCTTCTCTGGGAAGGAGACCAAGCCAGTTCTGCCCATAGTGGGAAACATCGCAGTCAAATGTACCAAATGTAAGGAAATTCTGTATACTCGCGATTGGGAGAAAAACCTGAAGGTATGTTCGCGCTGCGATCATCACTTTCGGCTGACGGCACGCGAACGTATTGCACTGCTGGTCGATCCGGACAGTTTCATTGAAACAGATGCCGATCTGGCTTCGACTGATCCACTCCACTTTATCATACAGCCACCATCCCACTCTGATCAACGCACCTATGCCGAGAAACTGGAAGCTGAACAGAACAAAACTGGGCTTACTGATGCTGTGGTAAGTGGCCACGCGACCATCGAAGCCATGCCACTGGCCCTGGCAGTGATGGATTTCCATTTTATGGGGGGAAGTATGGGATCAGTGGTAGGGGAGAAAATTACACGAACAATTGAACTGGGCATCGAGCAGCGCATTCCTGTGCTAGTAGTCTCCACCTCAGGTGGAGCCCGCATGCAAGAGGGGTTGTATGCACTGATGCAAATGGCAAAAACGTCTGCCGCCCTTGCCAAGCTGAGAGAAGCCCAGATCCCTTATTTTAGCCTTTTAACCGACCCAACCACTGGCGGTGTCTCAGCGAGCTTTGCTATGCTTGGGGACGTAATCCTTGCCGAGCCAGGAGCCCTTATTTGTTTTACAGGACCACGTGTCATTGAGCAGTTTATGCATATCAAAATCCCTGAAAACGCTGTGAATTCCGAATTTGTCCTTCAGCATGGTATGCTTGATGTAGTTGTGCATCGGCGCGATCTGCGACCGACGCTGGCACAGCTCTTGCGCCTGTACTCACGAGCGTAGCCGCATCCAGTGCATGTTGACATATTTTCTCTTATCATGGTACTATCCCAATAGCAGGAACAGCACCACAACGTTGGAAGGAAATGCAATGCCCTACGATCTGGAATTTGAGAAACCATTGGCAGAACTAGAAAAAAAGATAGCGAACCTCCAACGCAAGGGAGAGCGCCTCAAACCAGAGGAACGGTTTCAATTACAGGAGGCAGAACGAGAACTTCCTCGACGTACTGAAGAGATCTATAAACATCT
>WNFJ01052494.1_pt5 | contig 10253 bp, 11 predicted proteins | sample 5400461 | NCBI WGS metagenome assembly WNFJ01 (sample SAMN13153349, study PRJNA577476) | soil metagenome | isolation source: 115 cm saprolite on Douglas fir-dominated hillslope | place: USA:California | collected 2013-09-17
GTTGCATTCAACGTGTTGCTGCAGAGCATTGACATGAGGGCCGCCCGCGCCCTGGCTCGATCGCTGCGCGAATCAAACGGCGGCATGCGCGGAGTGCAGGCCCTCGCGTTCGAGCTGCCGGGCGGGCGGGTCCAGCTCTCGATGAACCTGTTCCGCCTGGAAGAAGCGACGCCGGCCACCGTAGTCGCCGAGCTGGATCGGCGCGGCATCGAGGTGGGATCCAAACAGGTCATCGGACTGTGCCCCGCCGGCGTCGCCAACGATGCAGCCGCCGGCCGGCTGCTCGAGGCACGCCTTGCAGCCGCCGCGGCCCGGCGCGGGGCGAAGCTCTGCGCGGCGCTCGGCGACGATGAGCACTCGAAGCTGGCCGGCCGCCTGGAACAGACCGCGGTGGATCTCGCCGGGATCGGCGCGGACCAGGGCGAAATGCTCAAGGGAGCCGAGCAGGCCTTGGCGTTGGTTGGGGTCCTCAGGGCCGGCGGAGTGCTTGGTCCCGAGCTCCAAACGATGCTGACCGCCGCGGCTGAAGGCCTTCGCGGCGCGCTCGATCAAGAAACACTGACGCGGCATTCACGACGGATCAGCGCCCTTGACCTCGGGCTCGCCCGAGGTGTGCCCGGCTAGCCGCCAGGCGCGTTGGGGTCGACGGTCACGTTGCAGGCGCCGCCGTTGACCTCGACCTGATAGCGGTTGGTGGCGCTGTCGTAGTCGCCCGACCGGTCGCTGGCGCTGCCCACGTCGTGGTGCTGCCGTCCGTCGAAGTTCAAAGTGACGGCTCCGCCTGAAACGGCAACGGATGCCGCGACGCCTTGCGGACGGTGAATGGTGACATTGAGGGCGCCGCCATTGATCGTGATGGGGACCGTGCCGGAGGGCGTCCCGACCGTGATGCTTTCGCGGCTCGCCCCGGTGTTGAGCTCAAGGCTCGCCGCGTGGACCGCCGTCAGGTTGAAGTCGTCGGTGGACGATCCGCTGTTGACGGCGATGCTCCAGCGAACGCCGGTGTTCAGCTGCAGGTCGAGCACGAACCTGTGGTTCTGGAAGAAGAAACCAGAGGTGTTGCTCTGCGAGATGTGGACGTCACCACTGGACGTGTCGAGGCCCACGTTGGGTTTGTTCCCCGAGTACTCGATGTGGGCCCGAAAAAGATCGTCACCGATGTTGCTTCCGCCCACCATGGTTATCTTTGCGGCTCCGACGTCGATGCGCGCCGTGGCGTGGTCCAGGCTGCCCACCTTGGCCGACGCATCCAGTGTTCGCGTCCCGGTGGGAATCGACGGCCCCAGGGCGACATAGGCGGCCGCGACCACTATCGCGATCAATACGACGACGGCCGCCGCGATCTCGGCCGCGGGCCCCTGCACCGCGCGCCGGACGACGAGCTCGAGCCCGATCACGATCAGGATCAGCGGCCAGAGGTCGACGAGTCGATCGAGACGTTCCGCCGGTACCAGGCCGGAGTTGATGAGGAGCGCGAAGACCCCGACCAGGATGAGAATCGCGGGCCAAAAGTAGCTGCGGTATCGGTATGTCATCTATTCGTGCTCATGTCGACGGCCACTCCATCGGTCAGGTGCGAGCCCGGCGGAAGATGAGCCAGAGGCCGAGGGCGACCACCAGAAGGGGCCACACGAGATCCCCACGCAGCCAGCTCAACCAGCCGAGATTGCTGAGAAGAAAGTACAGGCCGATCACGATGAGCACGGCCGGCCAGAAGTATTCGCGGCGCCACACATTCATGGGGCCGATTCTGACACGGACGCGTTTCAGACCGGGGCGACCACCTCGAAAAGCCCTGGTCGCTCCCTGATCGCGGCTTCGACCAGCTCGGGCCCAGCCACCGTGGCCTGGGCGTAGCCGTCATGCGACAGGTAGGTCGTAGCGATGCGGCGCAGGTCCGCCGCGGTCACCTCCAGGAGGCGCTGCTTGAAGCGTTCACGCTCGGCGCGGGTGAAACCTGTGAGCCGATTGGTGGCCTCCCGGCGGCCCTTGGTGTCGGGTGACTCCAGGGGATCGACGTCGCCGCAGGCACCGAGGATCGCCTCCTTGAGCGCCTCGTCGGCGACCTCGCCATCGATGAGCCAGGCGGATGCCCGATCGAAGGTGTCGTACGTGCGGATGACCTCCGGGTCTCGGTACGAAGCCATGTAGAACGTCCCCCCACCGATGCTCGCCTGCGCGACCGCGCCGTAAGCGCCACCTTTCTCGCGGAGCTCTCTGTGCAGGAAGGTGTCTCTGAGGTAATTCGCCAGCACCAGGAGGCCGGGCGCGTCGGGATGCGTGTAGCGAACGGTTTTGAAGCTGCGCACGTTGAATGCGACCGGAAGCGGAGCGGTACGCGCTTCAGGGGCCCTGGACAGCGGCTCAGGCTTGTCGGCGTGCCCGTCCGGGGCGCTTTCCGGCATCGCCTCGACAAGGTCTCGCAGTCGCTCGGCGATCGGGTCGACCATCGACTCTTCGCAGGTGACGACGATGTGGATCGCATCACGGCGGAACAAGGTCTGCCGAATCGCATGGAGCTTGGCGATGACGCCACCTAGCTCGGCTTGGCCAAGCCGGGCCAGCCTCCGGATTTCGTGGAGCATCCCGATTCCCTGCAGCTCATCGTTGATGGCGCCCTCGGAGCTGAGCTTGGAGGTGGCTCTCAAGATCGCGAATTGAAAGCCAAGGCCCGCGATCGAGCTCTCCAGCCGGGTCGAGCTTTCGTCGATGACCTCCTTGAGCCGGTCCGGCATGATCTCGAGGCGGGCTGTCAGGTCGGCGAGCAAATCTATGAACGGTCCGACATTGCGATCGAGAGCGCGGCCGGAGACCATGAAGGACTGGAGATAGTCATCGCGGGCGGCCAGCGGCTGGACCGCAGGCCCGGCACCGATACCTCCGGTGTAGGCCGCGATGCGGTTGGCGATCTGGACGTAGTCCTGGCCCGCGGCACCCGTCTGCGTGAACAGGCGGCTGAACAGCGGCAGCATCTCCTTCAAATCGCGGCCGAGGGCTGAGAAGTCCGATCGGATGTCGAGGTATGTGATGCCGTTGGTGGGCTGCGGAAAGAATTCCACCGATGTGCTTCCGATGTCGACCCTGCGGCTCTCGATGTCCTCAAACCGCATCGGGATGTCGCTCAACGCGAGCGAAGGCAAGACGGCGAGATCCTGTTTGGCTTCCTGCTCGGCCTTCAGCCGGAGCGCGTCGCCGACGATTCGCGCGCGGTCCTCATCGGACAGCGTGGCTTCGATCGCCGCCAATCGAACGAGCTCGTTTTGCCGTTTCCGCTCCTCGAGGTCGGGGTCGGGCTCGAGGACGAGGAGGCCGCGGTGTCGGTTGTCGAGCATCTCGGCCGCGATGAGGTCCTCGAAAAAGCGACCTTCGCTTCGCGCTCGCTCCAGCTGCTCGAGATCGGCGTCGAAGTTGAGCGCGCTGTAAGGGTCACCGCCGTACTGATACGGACTCTGAAGGTTGAACATCACCTTCAGCGCGTACGGGAAGCCGGCGTTGGACCGCTCGCGCTTCTCGAATTCAAGCCGGTGGATGGCCGCGTCGACCTGAGCCGCGTCAAGCCCGTCCCTTGCGATCTTCTCGAGCGTATCGAGGACGACCTTCTCCACCTTAGTGGCGTCTTCGACAGCGATGCCCTTGAGGCCCGCCCCGAAAACGGTCTCCTTGAAATCGTCCTGGAAGCCGCTGCCGTCGGCGAGAGCGCTGCCGAGCTTGGAGTCGATCAGAGCCTTGCGCAGGGGCGATCCCGGATTGCTGAGGAGCACCTCGGAGAGAACCCTCATCGCAAGCAGCTGGAAGGAGTCGACAGCGGGCACCGTCACCCACGCGACCAGGGCCTGGCCCTTGCGTTGGTTTTCTTCACCGCGTGCCGCCGCGTAGGGCTCGACTGAGCTCACGGGTTTTGAGAATCGCTTCACGTCCGGGATCGAGGTGTCGACCGCCGCGCGCTCGAAGCTCGAGAGTGCGTTCTCCTCGATGGCTGCGAGCGTGCGTTCGAGCTGCTGATCGCCGTAGGTATAGAAGTAAGCGTTGCTCGGGTGGTAGTGGGCGGAGTGAAACCGGCGGAGCTGCTCCCAGGTGAGGTCGGGGATGTGCTCAGGATCTCCGCCCGAGATGTTCGCGTAGGTGAGGCCGGGGAACAAGGTGCGGCCGAGGTTTCGCTGCATCGCCGCCTGGGGCGTGGCCAGCGCCCCCTTCATCTCGTTGAACACCACGCCCTTGTAGCGGAGTCCGCTCGACGGATCGGCGGCGTTCTCGAACTCGAAGCGGATCCCCTCCTGCTTGAAGGCGTCCTCCGACAGGAGGGGGAAGAACGTCGCGTCGAGGTAAACCAGCAGCAGGTTCATGTAATCCTTAGGATTGCGGGTGCTGAACGGGTAGGTCGTCGCGTCCGCGCCGGTGAGCGCGTTCATGAACGTCGCCAGCGAGCGGCGGGTCATGGAGAAGAACGGATCTCTCACCGGAAAGCGCTTCGACCCGGCCAGCACGACGTGCTCGAGGATGTGGGCAACGCCTGTCGAATCCTTCGGCACGGTGGGGAAGCTGACGGCGAAAGCATTGTTGTCGTCGGCGCACTCGATGTGAATGTGCCTGGCGCCCGTGCGTTCGTGGACGAGCTCGATGAACGCTCCCTCCAGCCAATCGAGGCGAACGCGCCGCGTGATCGTGTAGCCGCCGATCGTGTCCTTCGTGTCCGCGCCGCGCGCGCTCATACGTGCCATCCACACACTCCATGACGGCGCCATGTACGTCCTGCAGGCGCCAGGAAATAGCTCTTCGCTGGTTTAGTCCCTGAAGTCTACGAGCGGGGCCGCTTCGGCTGTGGCGATACGATGGGATTGCATGGAGTTCACGCCGTCCGAGCTCGAGTTCCTGCGCTCGCAGCGGATCGGCCGCCTGGCCACGGTGGGGCCGTCCGGCTGGCCGCACGTCGTGCCGGTGATGTATTCGCTGGATGCATCCTCTTTGGCGTTCGAGTTCGACGCCGACGGAACCAAGCTTCGCAACCTGTCGGCTGAGCCGCGAGCGGCTCTTGTCGTGGACGCCATGGGGCCGAAGCGCGGCGTGGCCGTGCAGGGGCGGGCGGAGGTGATCGGGCCGGAGAGGGCGCGCCTGACGGGGGTGCGGAAGTTCAGCTGGGGGCTTTGAGGGCCCGGGCGGCGAGCCTGGTCGTCTTGTTGCTCTCGCTCGGGGCTGCATGCGGCGGTTCCTCGAGCCACACGCCCGCGGCTTCCCCATCCTCCTCAGCGACGGCCTCATCCCGGTCGCCGGGCCTCGGATTCGACTGGCCCGAATACCACCAGAACCCGGCGCGCACGGGTGTGGGTCCGGGCACGCCATTGCTGTCGAGCCCTCGTGAAGCGTGGCGGGCGGCGGTCGACGGCGATGTGTATGCGTCGCCGTTGATCGTGTCCGGACACGTACTGGTCGCCACCGAGAACAACACCGTCTACTCCGTGGACCTTTTCAGCGGCGCCGTGGTGTGGTCGCGGCATCTCGGCGACCCGGTCGACTCATCGACGCTTCCGTGTGGCGACATCGGGCCGGTGACCGGGATCACCGGCACGCCGGCGGCGGACGTGATCGCGGGACGGCTCTATGTGGTGGCCTTCGCCTGGTCGACGGATCGTTCATCGCCTCGCGGCCTATCGATCCGGCTGGATCGGTGCCGGTGGTGCAGCAGGAGCGGGGAGCGCTGGCGTTGGGCATCGGGGGGGTGTACATCGCCTTCGGCGGCCTGTATGGAGACTGCGGCAGCTACCACGGCTATGTGGTCGGGGTTCCGTTGTTCGGAGGCCCGATGCTCGTCTACAGGACCCCGGTGGCGTTTGCAGCGGGGATCTGGAATCCCGCGGGCCCCGCGCTTGGTATGACCGGCAATGTCTACGTGGTGACGGGCAATGGGTCGGCTACGCGCTCGTTCGGTTACAGCAACTCGGTCATCGAGCTGACCCCGAACCTGCAGGTCTCGTCGTTCTTCGCGCCGGCCAACTGGCAGGCGCTGGACGCGGGTGATGTAGACCTCGGCTCGGTCGGAGCGACGCTGCTGCAGGGACTTGGGGTGGTGGTCGCGATCGGGAAGCAGGGGGTGGCTTACTTGCTGCGAGCCGACCAGCTGGGGGGCGTGGGCGGCCAGATCGCGAGCCGTGCTGTGTGCGCCGGCGCGTGGGGCGGGACAGCGTGGCTGGGGCCGATGGTATGGGTGCCGTGCTCCGACGGGCTGGTCGCCCTGTCGGTCACGCAGGGCTCGATCAGCGTTGCGTGGCGGGCGGCGCCGCGAACGGCTTCACCGATCATCGCGGCCGGCGCCGTGTGGGCCATCGATGCCGCGGCGGGGTTGCTGTACGCGCTCGACATCACATCTGGGGCCGTGCTGTACGCCCGCCCGGCACTTCAGCACGCCGGCCGCCAGCGAGGGGTTCATCGTCGCCCCAGCCGGTACTCACGTCGTGGCCTACTCGGTCGCCGGCTAACCCAAAAAAGCCCCGCCCTTCGGGCCCTCCCACCTCCCTCGCGGGTCCCTCCCCCAACCCGCGCTCCGAACCGCGGGCCAATCTACGCGCGAACGTCCGGCGTGGGAACCCTGGCTGTTAAGACGACCTTCCTAGCCCTGGATGCCGCGCAGAAGGTTCGCCATCTCGATCGCGACCTCGGCGGCTTCCGCGCCCTTGTTGTTCTTCGGCCCTGAGCGGGCCAAGGCCTGGTCCTTGTCCTCCGTCGTCAGCACGCCGAACGCGACGGGCACCCCGGTATCGAGCTGGACCTGCATGAGGCCGGCGGCCGCCTGGCCCGCCACCACCTCGAAATGGAACGTCTCGCCGCGGATCACGCAGCCCAGGCAAACGATGGCGTCATGCTGTCCCTTCTCCGCCAGGGTCAGCGCTGTCACCGGCAGCTCGAGCGCGCCCGGAACCCAGTAGACATCCGGCTCGGTGACTCCATGCTCCTCAAGTGCGTGAAGCGCACTGCGAAGCAATCGCTTGGTGACGTCCTCGTTGTAGCGCGCCACGACCACGGCCATGTGAAGACCATCCCCGCGGAGGTCTGGCTGCCCGCCCTTTTCCCCCACGCGCCCTTACAGAAGGTGACCGAGCTTGTCTTTCTTGGTCTTCAGGTAACGCTCGTTATGCGGGTTGGAAGTGATCTTGATGGGCACGCGCTCGACGACCTCGAGCCCAAATCCCTCGAGGCCGTAGATCTTCTTCGGATTGTTGGTCAGCAGCCTGATCTTGCGTACGCCGAGGTCGTAGAGGATCTGGCTGCCGATTCCGTAGTCGCGCTTGTCGGCGGGATGCCCGAGAGCCTCGTTGGCCTCCACCGTGTCAAGGCCCCGATCTTGCAAGTTGTACGCGTGCAGCTTGTCCAGCAAGCCGATACCCCTACCTTCCTGGTGCCTGATGTAGAGAATCACGCCCGTGCCGTCGGAGGCGATCATGTCCATCGCCGCGTGCAGCTGCGCGCCGCAATCGCAGCGCAGGCTGCCGAAGATGTCTCCGGTCAGGCACTCGGAATGCGCGCGCAGCAGCACTGGCTGTTGGGAATCGATTTCGCCCAGCACCAAAGCGAGATGGTTTTCGTGGCGCAAAACGTCTTCGTAGGCGTACAGCTTCCACTGCTTGGGACTCAAGCCTCCGATCGGCAGTAGAGCCTCGACCCTGCGCGCGACGAGCTTTTCGTTGCGGCGCCGGTAGGCGATCATCTGCTCGACGGTGATGACCTTGATGCCGTGTTCGGCCGCGAATGCCTCGAGGTCCGGCATCCGCGCCATCGTGCCGTCGGTCTTCATAATCTCGGTGATCACGCCCGCCGGGTAGAGCCCGGCAAGTAGCGCGAGGTCGACTGCCGCCTCGGTCTGGCCGGCGCGGGTGAGCACTCCGCCCTCCGCGGCTCGCAGCGGAAACGTGTGCCCAGGCATGGAGAAATCGGCCGCTTTGGCCGCCGGATCAAGGACCTTCCGAATGGTCGCCGCGCGGTCGTAAGCAGACGCTCCAGTGGTGACGTTGTCCTTGGCGTCGATGCTGACGCTGAACGCCGTCCCAAGGCGGCTCGTGTTGCGCTCGACCATGGGCGCGATCCCAAGCTCGTCGAGTCGCTTGGCGACGATGGGCATGCAGACCAGGCCTGATCCGTGGCGTGTCATGAAGCTGATGTGCTCGGGCGTGACCAGCTCGGCCGCCACCACCAGGTCGCCCTCGTTCTCGCGATCCTCATCGTCGACGACGACCACGAATTTGCCGGCTTTGAAGTCGGCGATCGCTTCCGGAACGGTGGCCACGCTCATTTCTGACGAAGTCTACCGGCGGAGGTTTCTTGCCACGTACCGGGCAACGACATCGGCTTCCAGGTTTACCAGGGCGCCCGGCTTGTAGCCGCCCGCGATCGTCACCGCGAGGGGGTGTGGGATGAGCGCGACTTTGAACGTGCCGGGCGGCTTATCGACCGCCATAACCGTCAGGCTTACACCGTCCGCCGCGATGGACCCTTTGGTGGCGACGAACCTGGAGATTGAGGCTGGAAGCTCGATGGTGACCTCGCGTCCGGCAGTTGCCGGCTGGACGCGCCGCACGGCGGCGGTCGCATCGATGTGGCCTTGAACGAGGTGACCATCCAGCAGGTCGGTTGCGTTCATGGGTAGCTCGAGGTTGACCTCGACTCCCGGGCGAAGACTTCCAAGATTTGTGCGCTTCATCGTTTCGGGCACGACATCAGCGAAGAAGACTGGCCCTTTCTTCTTGACCACGGTCAGACAGCAGCCGTTCACAGCCACGCTCCCGCCCACCTTCAGATGACTCGCCACCGAGGCATGGTCGATCCCGATGCGGCCCCCTCCCGCCTCGACCACCTTGGCGACGGCGCTAACGATCCCGGTGAACACCGACGTATCCCGTGATCATGAGATCATCGCCTACTCGCGCAAAGTCGATGTCTCGCATGCGAGTCGCATCCTCCAGGCGGCTGATCCCCACACCGCCAATCGGGCCGATGGCGCCGCGGCCGCCGATCAGCGTGGGAGCGACGTATGCGTACACCTTGTCCACCAGGCCCTCGGCAAGAAAAGCCGCATGCACCTCGCCGCCGCCCTCCACCAGGACACTCAGAATATTGCGTTTGCCAAGCTCGTCGAGAAGGGCCGGCAGCGAGACGCGACCATCTTCCGCCGCGGGAAGGCGAAGAACCTCCGCAGCCCCGACGCGTCCGGTCCGGGTGGTTGCGATTAGAGCGTTGGGGCCGACGACGCGCGCGGACTGCCGAATCCTGAGCTGGGAGTCGAGGACTATGCGCAGCGGCTGTCTCGGCTCCTCGCCAGCAATGCGTGCTGTCAGCTCAGGATCGTCGGCGATGACCGTGTTGATGCCGACCACGATGGCATCGTGCTGGTGGCGCAATCGATGTGCGTGCGCACGCGCCTCAAGACCTGTGATCCACCGCGATTCACCGGTTCTCGTCGCGATCTTCCCGTCGAGGCTCATTGCGAACTTGGCGGTGACGAATGGGCGGCCGGTCAACCGATGCTTGATGTAGAAGTCGTTGAGCCTGCGCGCACGTTCTTCATGGGGCCCGACCGTAGTTTCGATGCCGGCCGCCTCGAGCATCCGGATGCCGGCGCCGCGGACGCGCTCGTCCGGATCGGCCATGGCTATGACCACGCGACTCACCCCGGCATCGATCACCGCTTGCGCACACGCAGGGGTACGGTGTTCGTGGCTACAGGGTTCCAGGTTGACGTAGAGCGTGCCGCCGCGGGCACGGTCGGCGCCGGCTGCCAGCGCCTCTTCTTCGGCGTGCGGCGAGCCGGACGCCCGGTGGAAGCCCTCGCCCGCGAGATGGCCTTCCGCATCCAGCAGAACCGCGCCCACCATGGGGTTGGGGCTGGTACGGTAGTCGGCCCTCGACGCCAGCTCGATGGCGCGCGCAGACCAATGCAGGTCGACACTCGGATCTGGATCGTCTGCGGCCAAGCCCTTGGCAATATACGTTGCCCTCAAGGGCGCGCGGCGGCCCAGGGGATGATCGACAACCGAATCAGGTCTATGAGATTCTCCAGCTGCTTTCAGCGCTGGATCACGTGACGCGTGCGACTCCTCAGTAACTGAAGAGTGAGTTATAGGTGAACAAGCCCTCGGGCTATTAGTACCGCTCAGCTCAAAGGATTGCTCCTCTTACACCTGCGGCCTATCAACCTGCTTGTCTAGCAGGGCCCTTACCCGGTTAACCCGGTGGGAGACCTTATCTTGGAGTTGGCTTCGCACTTAGAT
>WNFJ01266380.1_pt1 | contig 10252 bp, 6 predicted proteins | sample 5400461 | NCBI WGS metagenome assembly WNFJ01 (sample SAMN13153349, study PRJNA577476) | soil metagenome | isolation source: 115 cm saprolite on Douglas fir-dominated hillslope | place: USA:California | collected 2013-09-17
CTATTTTCAGGAGACCCAGGCGTGGATCGAGCATCTGACTAAGGATCTCGGGATTACGAAAATCGCGATCTTATACCAGGACGATACCTTCGGCTTGGCCGGACTCGACGGAGTCAAGATGGCAATGGCCAAGCGCAACATGTCGTTCGTGGCCGCGGGTACGTTCCGGCGCAACACTACCGCGGTGAAATCCGCGTTGCTCGAAATTATGAAGGCCAACCCCGAAGCAGTGGTGACGGTCGGTCCTTACAAGCCGGTCGCTGAGTTTATCAAATTGGCCCGTCAGGCGAAGATGGACGCGGTTTTCGTGGCTATTTCCTTCGTCGGCTCCGATGCTCTTTCCCTGGAGATGGGCGACAAGGGAGCCGGCGTGATCGTGAGCCAGGTGGTTCCATTCCCGGCCGACAAGTCGGTCCCGCTTGTAGCGTCTTATCAGGCAGCGCTCGCCGCACACGATCATGGGGCCAAACCCGGCTTTGTCTCCTTGGAGGGCTATCTCGTCGGCCGCCTGGTCATTGAGGCGCTTAAGCGCGTGCCCGGCGAGCCAACGCGCGAGGCGCTGCTCGACGCCATTACCTATAGCGGCGCCTTCGACCTCGACGGCATCGAGCTCACGTATGGTCCAGCGAATAATCAGGGCATGAACCAAGTGTTCTTTACGATCCTGCAGGCCGATGGCTCGTTCAAGCCCGTCACGCGACTTATCAAGTGACATCACGGCCTACATTCCTCACTCAAGCCGACCGCAACGGCAAAGGACGGGCGGGCGGCTTATCCGGGCTGAGCACGATCCGCGCACGTCTCTACATCGCCTTAGGCTTCATGGCGATCACGACCGTGATTTGCTCGTTGATCGGGCTCTACGCATTCACAAATATTGGCGAGACCACCACCAAAATCGTCTCCCAGAGCATGCCGGCGACGGTGCATTCGCTTCGGCTAGCCGAGGAGACCAGCGGGCTTGTCGCAGCGGCGCCGCGCCTGATGGCAGCAGAGGACGAGTCCCATCGTTCCGAGGTCGCCGAGCAAATCGCCCAGCAAACCCGTGATTTCCTGACGCGGATTGACCGGCTGCCGATGCTGGCCGCAAACATGAGCAAGGAAATCCAAGCAGCACAAACCGCGATGGTCGACCGGATTGCTGCCCTCAATCAGGCCGTGACCGAAAGGATCGCCATTGCTGGCCGGCGACAGGCCATGGCGACCTCCATTCGGAAAACTCACGAGGAGTTGCTGGAAGACACCACACCGGCGATTGACGACGCCAATTTCGACCTGATGACGAAAAGTCAGAATGCGGAAAGCAAAGCGGCCTCGAACGGGGCGGTCGAGTCGCTGCGCCGTTTGCTAGAAGTGCAAGCCGAAGTCAATTTACTTGCTGGGTTGCTAATCGAAAGTTCGCTGGTTACCGAGAGCGTGCGCCTGCAGCCGCTGCGCGAAGTGATTGACGCGGCCCGCGGCAAGATCGAAACCAACCTCAAAGCGCTTGCCAATCCCGAACTGCGGAAAAACTTAATCGGGCTCTACGACAGGCTCGCCGCCATGGCGGGCCAGGATGGGATCATTGCCGTACGCGCGCACGAATTACAGCGGCAGCAGGAAGCACAGCTTGCATTTGCGGCAACGCAAGCCGAGGACAGCCTTGTTGCTCAGCAAGGCAAAGACGCGGAGGCCGTTTCCGCGCTCGCCGCCGCCCAAATCCATTCCGGTCGAATCCTTCTTATTGCACTCTCGATCACGGCCCTGATCGCCGCAGGCCTCATTGCCTGGCTGTACGTCGGGCGCAACATCGTGTCGCGTCTCGCGCGTTTGAGCGGTGCAATGCTGGCCATTGCGGCCGGTCGACGGGAAAGTGCCGTTCCTGTGACGGGGGCTGACGAGATCGGCGCGATGGGAAGAGCCGTCGAAGTATTTCGCAGAAACGCCGTGGAGCTGGATCAACTGCTCGCTGAGCGCGCTGACGCAGCCATTAAGTTGGAAAAGATCGTCGAGCAACGCACCGCCGAGCTGCAGCGACGCGGCGAGGTGATGCGCGTCACGTTCGAAAACATGGAACACGGCGTGCTCATATTTGATCGCCGGATGAAATTGGTTGTTTGGAATCCGCAAGTTGCCGAACTGCTCGAACTACCCAAGACCTTCTTGGCTGGCGAGCCGCATTTCAGCGACTTTATTCGCTTCCAAGCAGAAAGAGGCGAATACGGCGACATCGATGTTGACGCCGAGGTCCAGCGGCTCGCGGCAGAGGCTGCCGGGCACTACTTGACGGAGCGGACACGGCCTAACGGTACGATCGTCGAAATCCGGCACAATCCGTTGCCAGACGGAGGTGTAGTCAACATTTATACGGATATTACCAACCGCAAGAATTATGAGAATACTCTTACGGCCGCGCGGGATCAGGCCGAAGCGATGAGCCGCACCAAGTCGACCTTCCTCGCCAACATGTCACACGAATTGCGTACCCCGCTAAATGCCATCATCGGCTATAGTGAAATTCTGCGAGAGGACGCCGCCGCCAAGGATGACAAAGCGCCGATAGAGGACTTGCAGAGGATCGAAAGCGCAGGTCGACATCTATTGGGGCTGATCAACAACATTCTCGACCTCTCGAAGATCGAGGCCGGGAAGATGGATGCCTTCATCGAGGAGGTAAACATTCAAGCACTGGTCAAGGAAGCACTGTCGATCGTGAAGCCCCTGGCCGACAAGAGTCAGAACAGAATCGAGGTGAACTGCCCGACGGATATTGGCAGCTTCCGCTCCGACCAGACCAAGGTAAAGCAATGCTTGCTCAACTTGCTGAGCAACGCCAACAAGTTCACGACCGCGGGCACGTTGACCCTGACGGTCGCGCGGGAGAACAGTTCCTGGGTCTATTTCCGTGTTTCGGACACTGGGATCGGTATGGCAAAGGACCAGGTCAGTCGGTTGTTCGAGGCGTTTACCCAGACGGATGCCTCGACCACCAGGCGCTTTGGCGGCACGGGTCTTGGGCTCGTAATCACCAAGCGCTTCTGCACTATGCTGGGCGGCAACGTGACGGTCGAGAGCACGCCCGGGGAAGGCTCGACTTTCACCATCACGCTTCCGGATCAAAGCGCTGTCCCTGCCACCGCGGAGTCGCTTGCGCCGGCGGCGCAGACGGCAGACGGACGTCCGACTGTCCTTGTGGTGGATGATGATCCTACTGTATGCAGCCTGCTAAACAAAACCCTGACGAAGGAGGGCTATCGCGTTATATCGGCACGCAACGGCATCGAGGCTCTGGCCTTCGCGCGCGAGCACAGACCACAGGCGATCACGCTCGACGTGCTGATGCCGCAAATGGATGGATGGGGAGTCCTCAAGGAACTAAAGGCTGACGCTCACCTCCGTGACATACCCGTGATCATGGTGACTGTTCTCAACGAGCGTGGGATGGCGATCCCATTGGGCGCCGCCGATTTTCTGACCAAGCCCGTGGATCGACAGCGCCTGACGTCGATATTGAGAGAGCATTGCGCTATTCCGAGCAGCGCCTCGATACTGGTCGTCGAAGATGACTTGGCGACCCGGGAAATGCTCTGTCGGTCGCTGATGAGCATGGGATATACAGCCCATGCGGCGGTCAATGGCCGGAGCGCATTGAACTGGCTTGGCAGCCATCCGGTCCCTAGCCTGATTTTGCTCGACCTCCTGATGCCCGAACTCGACGGCTTCGAGTTTCTACAAGAAGTGCGTAAACAGCCTGCTTTCGCGGATATCCCCGTTATCGTGGTCACAGCGAAGGATCTTACTGCGGAGGACTATCGCATCCTGAGCGGACAGACCGAGCGGATTATCGCCAAGGATCAAGCGTATCTGAACGAACTGACCGTTGCTGTGCGGGCACGGCTGGCGCAACATCCCACGCGTGAAGCCGAACGCCTCCTCCACTGAAGAACGAACCGCTGAGAGAACGCATGCCAAGGATTCTATTGGTTGAAGATAATGAGATGAACCGTGACATGCTATCGCGCCGACTGATCCGCAATGGCTACGAGGTCTCAGTCGCGATGGACGGGCAACAGGGTGCCGATAAGGCCTTGTCGGAGCAGCCTGACCTCATATTGATGGACTTAAGCCTACCGGTAATCGACGGGTGGGAGGCAACGCGTCGGATCAAGGCCAACGATGCCACTCGGCGAATACCCATCATCGCGCTAACCGCGCACGCGATGGCCGGCGATCGCGAAAAGGCGATGGAAGTTGGCTGCGAAGATTACGAGACCAAGCCAATCGAAATGTCGCGTCTGCTAGGCAAGATTGCGGATTTGCTCAACCGACCGCGGGTTGACATGGCGGTTCTCGGAGAAGGCTAGCAGCTGTCTCGCGGCCCAGGGAGAAAGCCCCTTGTCGGCCAATGCATCAGACGAGCGCTTCAATCGCGCCGTGACGGCATACTTAAGGCAAGAGGTGCAGGCTCCAGCCGCTGCCGTTTCCGATTTTCTCGACATCATCATCGAGGATGCGCGCAGGCTAAAGCTTGATCATGTGCTTGCGGACCTCGAGCGCATGCGCAGCGCAAGCATCCAGTTGACCACGTTCGTGAAGAGCGTGACCACGGATGGCTCTTCGGCCCGAGGGCAAGCCGAAAATTTTGAAGCATTTCAGCGCCGACTTCGCCACGACTTGCGATCGCCGCTCAATGCCATCAAGGGCTATAGCGAGCTGCTGATTGAGGACATGGATGCGGACAACAATCATCCGCTTCGGGAGGACCTTACTAAGCTGAGAGACTCGGCCGATCAGCTCCTTGCTCAGATCGATGCGATCGTCACCTTGACGCGATCAGACCAGACACCCCAAGAGAGCTGTGCGCAACAAGTCGGTTGTGTCGAGGATGTGTTGCGTACCGTACAGCCACTGCAAATGGGTAGCGCGTCGCCGGAAACGGTGTTGTCAAGTCGTATTTTGGTCGTGGACGACAATGCCGCCAATCGCGACGTCCTTGCGCGCCGGCTCACGCGCGAGGGCCATGAAGTTGTGACCACCGCGAATGGTGCTTCAGCGCTGGAGCTTGTCGCGACCCGAGAATTTGACTTGGTTCTGCTCGATCTCATCATGCCGGGAATGAACGGTTTTGACGTGTTGCGACGGCTCAAGGCAACCGAGCACACCAGCCACGTTCCGGTAATCGTGATTTCCGCGCTAGATGAGTTGGACAGCGTTGTGCGTTGCATTGAATCGGGCGCAGAGGATTACCTTACAAAGCCATTCAATCCCGTGCTACTGCGGGCGCGCATCAATGCCTCACTGGAGAAAAAGCGGCTCCGTGACCGCGAGAGGAAATTCATCCAGGACTTGGAACAGGAACGCCAACGGTCCCAGTCGTTGCTGCTCAACATCCTGCCGCAGATCGTGGTCGATCGCATGCGGGATGGCGAAAAGGTCATTGCCGATCGAATCATCGACGCAACAATCCTGTTTTGCGACCTCGTCGGGTTTACCGCGCTCAGTCAGGAACTGTCGGCCGACCGCACCGTCGCGTTCCTGAGCAGCATATTCTCCGCTTTCGATCGCCTTGCCCTCGAACACGGGGTGGAAAAGATAAAGACCATCGGCGACGCCTACATGGTGGCGGCCGGCGTTCCCGCGCCGCAAGCCGACCATGTCCTTCGCATCGTGACGCTTGCCCCGCGCATGCTGGAGATGGTCGATGTCGTTGCCAAGGAGACAGGCCTTAAGCTGCAGGCGCGCATAGGAATTCACACCGGCCCGATCGTTGCGGGCGTGATCGGGACGCACAAATTCGTCTACGACGTGTGGGGCGATACGGTGAATACCGCGAGCCGCATGGAGTCGCACTCGCTTGCCAGCCGGATTCAGATTTCAGCCGCAACGCGCGCGGCGCTTGGGAATCGATTTGAGCTCGAACCGCGCGGCATGGTGGACATCAGGGGCAAGGGAATGATGGAAACCTATTTCTTAAAGCCTTGATGAGTCGTTTGACGCTCCGAACCAGCCACACTACGATTTACGGCGGCCGTGTGGTCGTCGTTCGTTCATTCCCGCGTCGCCCCTACCGCCCTCGGTGCAAGCATCCCTGAGGCGTGCGAGGGTCCACTATTCGATCACCTTGTCGGCGCGCCATCGCAGGCCCTGTCGCCGTCGAGGAAAGAAAAGCCCCAGCGTGAGCCGGGGCTTCAAATCCTGGGCGCTCGCGAACTCTCGGAGCAATGTGCGGAGATCGAGCGCGTCGGCCAGACTGGCTGTATCGCCGATGCCGGGCCGCGCGTGATCGCCGTTGAGGCGTCGTACCGGACGATCGAAGCCGCGCTCAAGGCGGAGATCGAGAGGCTTCGGCCATAGCAACATTGGCGGTTGGATAGGCCGCCCGATTTCGAGCGCGCCGTAGCGCCTGTCCTCGATAGCACGCATCACGGATGGGCTTTCTGCCACGCGGCTTCCGCGCAGACGCTGGGAGTCGGCTCCAAGAACTTCACGGACAAGTTCGACGGCCACGTCATCCGCTGCGCGCAATCATCGACGCAACGCCCACCGTCGGCGTCAAGACGTTCCTGGTGGCTCACTTCGGCAAGCCCTGCGATGTGACCGTGACGAGCGAACCGGGCAAGGGCTCGGTCTTCACGGTGCGGCTGCCCGGGAGCGTTGACAGCTAATACAAGACCCGCAAACGCCGGCTGAGACTGGTACCAATTTGCTGCATCGCGTTATGACGCGATTGGCACGTCGCGTCCATTCGCGGCAACGCAGCAGTCCGGTCGCTTTGGGAGCGAAGCGGACATTGACTGAGACGGATTTACAGAACCGGATTTGTGAAGGCACGCTCTCGTCATTAGAAGTCAGTCCGCCGCCGGAGCGCCCTGCTGCAAGGACAGGTTGCGTCTTTTTCCTGTTTTCGTGCTGCTCCGTCCTGTTATTTGTCGCGCGCCGGGAGGCACACAGCCGCTATGTCGAGCCCCGTTTCCTGTGTTCATCCGTAGCTTGCGGGGAAAGCATCGGCGGCGGGTTGTACCCGGCCTCCTGTTTTTTTCCTGTTATTTACAGGGAAATACAGGGAAAGCGGCAGAATCGCCGGAGCGCCGTTGCGCAAGCAAGCGGAGATTGTGACCTTCGGCAGCGTGGACGACCGTGGCCGCGAACGAGCCCGCGGCAAACCGCGGTCAGCTCCGCAATTCTGCCCAGAAATCTTGCCGTCTGTTCTCGCCCGCAGCAGGCCACGATCTTCGCTCAGGTTGACCGCCGCTTGAAAGCTTCGCCGCAGAGGAATGGCTGATGCTTGGGGTCGGGCGATGACAACGCGGGTTGATTTCACGAATCAGGCGTTTTTCCGGGATCCGGCCGGCGGCATCGAAAGGCTGCGGGCTCTCGGACCGGTCGTCGCGACCCGGTTCCCGATCGTTGGCAAGGTCTGGATCACGACGACATACGAGACGACGGCCCGCGTGCTGAAGGACAGCGAGACATTCACACTGCGAAAGGAGGGCGGCGGCGTTGCCGGGCTGCGGTGGTGGATGCCGGCGTTCGTCAGCGCGCTCGCCAACAACATGCTGACCATGGACGAGCCGGATCACACGCGCCTGCGGGGGATCGTCGACGAAGCCTTCCGCCGCCGCGCGGTCCTCGATATGGAGCCGCATATTCGTGCCGTCGCCGACGATCTTGCTAGCCAGCTGTTCGCGGATGGAAGCCCGGCCGACCTCGTCGAGCGATATGCGCGAATGCTGCCGCTGTCGGTCATCTGCGAGTTGCTTGGCCTGCCGCCTTCCGACCGGCCGAAATTCATCGCTTGGGCGAACACGGTCGCGCGGCTCACCAGCGTCATCGGCTTCCTGCGCATGATCCGGGGACTTTCGCAGATGAAACGCTACCTGGAGGAGCGCCTGCGGTTCGCCCGCGAGCATGGCGGACAAGGTCTGATAGCCGAGCTCGTGCGTGTTGAAATGGAAGGCGGGCGCATCAGCGCCAACGAAATGGTGTCAATGATCTTTCTGCTGTTGGGCGCAGGGTCGGAAACAACGACCCATCTGATCAGCGGATCGGTTTACGAGCTTCTCAAAAATCCCACACTGCGCGATTGGCTCGAGGAGGATTGGAGCCGGGCCGGTCTCGCGGTTGAGGAGTTCTTGCGCTTCGTCTCGCCGGTGCAGTTTTCAAAGCCGCGCTTCGTGCGACAGGACATGGAGCTTGACGGAGTTCGGTTGAAGAGGGGCGACAGAATCATGGCCATGGTGGCGGCCGCCAATATGGATCCGCAGGCAAACGAACATCCCGAACAGCTCGATCTTCAGCGACGGCCGAACCGGCACATCTCCTTCGGGACTGGCATCCATTTCTGCCTTGGCCATCAGCTTGCGCGCATCGAAGGCATGTGCGCCCTGCAAGCGCTGTTCACGCGTTGGCCGAGACTCCAGCTGGCGGTGCCGCCCGCCCAAATTCGCTGGCGCAAGCGGCCCGGCCTCAGGTCGATCGAAAAACTGCCCGTGGTGGAAGGCCCTTGATGAAGGCTCGCGGCACGTTCCTACCTAATGGGCGGAGCGAGGTAATCGACAGAACACTGCGAAAGGTGAATACTCCTGCAGTCAGAACAAGCGTGCCGCACTAGGGAACCTGTGGACGCCCGAACCGACCCGACGAGAACGCCTCCGGGCGACAGTGAGGCCGGCGTCGTTGCCGCGAGCGTTTATGCCGGCGGGCGCCGCGTCAAAGATATTGCCATCGAGGAAGCGGGCGAATGGTCGAAGCGGCCAGATCACGTCGTGTGGATTGGTCTGTGGGAGCCGGGCGCCGATCTCTTGCAGCGCGTGCAGGCGCAGCTCGGCCTGCATTATCTGGCAATCGAGGATGCCGGCAAGGCGCATCAACACCCCAAGATCGAGCAGTATGGCGAGGCGCTGTTCGTTGTCGCGCGGACAACGCAACTGATCGACGGACGCATCGCTTTTGGTGAAACGCATCTATTCGTCGGGCGCGGCTACCTGGTGTCGGTCCGCCATGGTGCTTCGAGCTCCTACGCCGTCGTGCGCGAGCGTTGCGAGTCCTGCCCCACGGTCCTCTCCCAAGGCGAAGACTACATTCTCTATGCCATCCTCGATTTCATCGTCGACAATTACATGCCGGTACTGGAAACGCTTCACGCGGAAGTGGAAGCAATCGAGGACAGCGTGTTCTCCAAACCCGCCGAGCAGGTCGACGTGGAGCGGCTCTACATGATCCGCCGCGACCTCCTGCGCATTCGCAATGCCGTGGTGCCTCTGGTCGAGGTGTGCCGTCGGCTCGAGCACGCCGAGGTGATGCCGATCGCCCCCGCCATGCAGCCGCTGTTTCGCGACGTCACAGATCATGTTCTGCGCGTGCAGGAGGAAATCGACGCGCTGCGCGAAGTCTTGGCGTTCGCCTTCGAGGCCAGCCTGATGCGGGGCCAGGCGCAGCAGACGGCCATCACCCGGAGGCTGGCGGCCTGGGCCGCAATCCTCGCAGTGCCGACCGCGATCGCCGGCATCTACGGCATGAACTTCGAGTTCATGCCCGAGCTCAAATGGAGCTATGGGTACTTTCTCGTTATCGGCGTGATCGTCGCTATCTGCGGCACGCTGTACTGGCGATTTCGCCGAAACGGGTGGGTTTGAACCGCGATATCGGCCGCGATATCGGCTCTTGGCACCTACATGCGCGATGCCCGCTGTGAAATGGCCGGAGAAAAATGCCTGCCAGCGCGATTCGGCCGCGATAGCGCAGGTTGCTAACTTCGGCAGCTTGTGACGAGCGGGCCTGCGGAAACCGGGGTCAGCTTCGCATGCCTGCCCAGAAATGTTGGCGTTTTTGCTCGGTGGCGGCAGGCCACGATCCTCGCTCAAGGTCGACCGCAGCTTGAAAGGCTCGCCGCAGTCGTGGATCGTCGATCCGTGCGATGTGCTTTTTGAGAATGGTTATTCGCCTCGGATCCTCGAGTGCATTGATCGCCTCGCAGACTTCACCGCTCGCCCTGCGAAAGAAAGTCGGTGCCGATGGCCGCGACTGGTGCCCGAGTGCGTCGATTTCATCGGCCATAGCAAATGCAGCCGCTTGGTCTTTCGCATCGCAGGTGATGGCAAAACGCAGGACGAGCAGGAGCCATTCGCGAATTCGGCCGGCCCGCCAATCCTGCGAACCGAAATGCTGCATCTGATCTCACGCCACCTTGGAGATCGGTTTTAGTTCGCGGCGCCGCGCTGCAACGGCCGAGCCTCGTTCATGCACGGTGCCGGCCTCGATCCGAAAGCCGTGG
>WNFJ01036195.1_pt2 | contig 10249 bp, 8 predicted proteins | sample 5400461 | NCBI WGS metagenome assembly WNFJ01 (sample SAMN13153349, study PRJNA577476) | soil metagenome | isolation source: 115 cm saprolite on Douglas fir-dominated hillslope | place: USA:California | collected 2013-09-17
CACCGCCTCCACCGCCGTGCCGATGGTGCCGTAGCCGGTGAGCACCACCACCTGGGGCGCCTTGGGCAGCGCGCGCAGCGACTTCACCACCTCGAGGCCGGAGCCGCCCGGCATCCGCAGATCGACGACGGCGTAGTCGGGCATCCCTTCGCGCAATGCCGCCTCGACTTCGCGTGGAGAACCAGCAAGCGAGATGTCGTAGCCGCGGCGCAGGAAGGCGTTGCGGAGTGCCAGCCGAAAAGGCTCGTCGTCGTCGACGATGAGGATCCGCATGCGCGGGGTTTAGCAAAACGGCGCGCGCCCTGCCAGATAGTCGCGGCCGCCGGCAGGCGGCTTGGTCGCGGCGCCATCGGATCCTTAGCGACTACGCCTTGGCCGGTACAAGTCATGAAATGCGCTCTACGCCTCCGGCACCGTCAAAGTGACGCGCGTGCCGCGGCCCTCGGTCGATTCGACCTGCAACTCGCCACCTTCCCGCTCGACGACGTGCCGCGCGAGGTAGAGCCCGAGGCCGGTGCCGCGCCCCGGCTCCTTGGTGGTGAAGAACGGCTCGCCGATGCGGCGAAGCAGCGGCTCCGGCACGCCGACGCCGTTGTCCGAGATGGTGAGCTGCGAGAGCTGGACGCGCACCTGCCGCGCTGCGCGGCCCTGCGTCGCCTCGGCCGCGTTGTCGAGGAGGTTGGCGATCGCCTGCTCGAAGGCGCGCACCGGCAGCCGGGCCCGCGCGCGCTCCACCCCGGGATCCACCGCCAGCTCTGGCTTCGAGCCGGGCCGCCCCTCCTGCCACCTGCGCACGGCAGCCTCCAGCACCGGCGCCAGCTCGAATTCCTTTGCCTCCTCGACGTCCGCGCCTCCCCGGGGCGCCAGCATCGAGCTGGTGATCTCCTTGCACCTGCGCACCTGCCGGCGGATCTCCTCCGCCTCTGCGCGCCGCTCGCCGTCCAACTGCGCGGTCAATTCCCCGGCCAGGATGGCGATGGTGCCGAGCGGCGTGTTCAATTCGTGCGCGGTGCCGGCAGCCAGCGTGCCCAGCGCGGCGAGGCGCTCGGCGGCTTCGGCGTCCGAGCGCGCGCGGTCCAGCTCCTCGCCGCGACGGCGCAGCGCTTCGCTCATGCGCAGCGAGAAGGTGGAGATGAACGCCGCCGCCACCACGAAGGCGATGAAGCGCGCGCGGAGCAGAAGGGCCGACGCGTCGCCTGCCACGGCCAGCTCGTGCGCAGGCAACACTTGCAGCGCGCTGAAGGCCACCACGCTGGCCGCCGCCACGAAGATGCTCCACCGCGCCGGCAGGATGACCGCGCCGATGGTGATGTGCACCAGGTATAAAACCGCAAACGGATTCTCGCTGCCGCCCGAGAGTGCGAGCAGCGCCGTCAGCGCGCCGATGTCCGCAAGCAGGTTCAGGGCAGAAGCGCGGTCTGTGGGCCGGCCGCCGCGCGCGAGCCAGATCAGCAGCGCGACGTTGGCCAGCGAAAGCGCCGCGCACACCGACAGCATGGCGGCGACCGGCAGCGGCCTGAGGAGGAAGCGGCCCGCGAGCAGGATGGTGATCACCTGTCCCGCTACCGCGCCCCAACGCAAGAGCGAGATCCAGCGCAGGTTGATCCGCGCCGCCGACTCCACCTTCATGGCGCGCCGGCTCCGCCTTGCTCCTGCGTCGCGCCTCCGCCTTGCTCCCGCCTCGAGGTCCCGAAGAGCCGGTCGCAGATGGGGAAGGTGATGTTGAAGTTGCTGGTCATGTGGCGCGGATCGTGGTGCGCGGCATGGTGGCGCCGCAGCCGCTCGAGGAAGCGCGGCGCGCGGTCGCCGAGGTGGTACCCGAGGTGCAGCCACTCGTAGAGGAGGTAGTAGCTCATCGCAGTGATGACGAAGAGCGCGGCGACGTTGGGCCCGGCGAGCGCATCGAGCAAGAGGCCGGCCGGCAGCGCAAAAAGCCCGAAGAAGAAGATGAGGAGCACCGGCGGAAAGAGCACCATCTTGAAGTCGCGGGTGGTGTCGAGCTCCATCGCCTCGTGGGTGAAGAAGGCGTGGTGCAGCAGCGTGTGGCGCTTGAAGACGAGGCGCAGCAGGCGGCGCGGGTGGTGCATCGGGCCGCGGTGCGCCAGCCACTCGACGAGGTTGGCGTAGAAGAAGGTGACGGGCACGGTGAGGAGCGACCAGCGGGGCGCGTGCAGGTGCAGCGCCGCGAAGGCGATCGCCGAGAGCGCCGCGGCGTTGACGAATCCGAAGTGCAAGAGGCCGCTGTAGTGCGGGCCGACGCCCTCGGCGCGCGCGCGGGCGCGAAACTCTTCCACCTGCATGGCCCATTCATGCCCGCGAGCGCCGCCCGCGGCAAGCTGCTACGGTGTCGCGCCCGTGGACCGCCTGCAGCGAGCGCTGGGAGTGACGCGCGTGGCCCGCGTGACCGGCCTCGACCGCGCCGGCGTCGAGGTGGCCTGCGCGGTGCGGCCCGGCGGGCACGTCTTGCAGATCTCCAACGGCAAGGGCGAGAGCTGGGAGCAGGCGCGCGCGTCGGCGCTCTCGGAAGCGGCGGAGCTTTGGGCGGTGGAGCAGCCTGCGCCGGGGCTGCTCTGGGGATCGGAGCGGGAACTATCGGAAGCCGGCGAATCGACCATCGGGCCGGGATCATCGACGGACCTGGTCGCGCCGCGGCTGTGGTCGCGGGATGCGCGCATCGCCTGGACGCGGGCGCGGCTGCTCGTCTCGGGCGCCCGGGTGCTGGTGCCGGCGCAGATGGTCTACTGCCCGCCGCAGGGAAGCACGCCGTTGGGCCCGGCGGCGTTTCGTTGGAGCACCAACGGAATGGGCGCGCACACGCAGCGTGCCCCGGCCCTGCGGCACGCGCTGCTCGAGGCGCTGGAGCGCGACCAGCTTGCGCGCGCGCTGCCGCACGGCTGGACGGCGCGGGCAGTCGCGGCCCGGAAGCTCGACGCGTCCAAGAGCGCGCTCTGGCAGCGCCTGCGCGACGCGCGGCTGCTCCCGCACGTGTTCGATCTCTCCGGGGCGCTGCCGGTGGCCGGCGCGGTGCTGGTCGATCTGGACGAAGGCCCGGTGCCGGCGACGGCGGGATATGCCTGCGCGCTGACACCCGAGGATGCCGTGCGCGGCGCGCTGCTGGAGGCCGCGCAGTCGCGGCTCACCGACGTGCACGGCGCGCGCGAGGACGTCGGGCCGGCAGGGGAGAGCCCGCGCGAGCTGATCGAGGCGTGCGCGCGGGCGCGGCCAGTGCGGACGCTTCGCGGGATGCCGCGCGTGCGGGCCATGAAACTGATCCAGACGATGCGCCGGTTGTCCCCGCGCGCGGCCGTCGTCGAGCTCGCGGCCGAGCCGCTGCACGTCGTCAAGATCGTCGCGCCCGGCCTGCGCGTCTCGGGACTCTTGTGATCGTCGCCTTCCTCGGGCCTTCCCTGCCCGCGGCGGAAGCGCGCGGCGTCACCGTGCTCCCGCCCGCGCGGCAGGGCGACCTCTGGCGCGCGCTCAGCCTGCGGCCGCGCTCCATCGCGCTCATCGACGGCGTCTTCGAATCGCAACCGAGCGTCTGGCACCACGAGATCCTCGACGCGCTCGACGCGGGCGTCGCCGTCTTCGGCGGCGCGAGCATGGGCGCCTTGCGCGCCGCGGAGCTGCACGGCAGAGGGATGATCGGCGTCGGGCGCATCTTCCGCTGGTATCGCGACGGCGAGGTGATCGACGACTCCGAGGTGGCGCTGCTGCACGCGGGCGCCGATCACGGCTTCCGGCCGCTGACGCTTCCATTGGTGAACGTGCGCTGGGCCGCGCAAGAGGCGGTCCGCGCGCGCGTGCTGCGGCCGGGCGAGGCGAAGGCGCTGGTCGAGCACGCGGCGCGCATCTTCTACCAGGAGCGCAGCTGGCCTTTGCTGCTGCAGGCGCTGCCCGCAGCGGCACGCGAGAAGTGGGCGCGCTTTCGCGTGCCGGATCTGAAGGCCGACGACGCGCGCGAGACGTTGCAGGCAGCGCGCGCCTCCGCCGAGCCACGCGCCGCGGCTCCGCGCCAGCCGGCGCCGTCGTCGCTGGTGCGAAGACGGCGCGCGTCGGCGGGCATCCTCTGGCGGCGCCCCGATGCGCCTGCGCTTGTGGATGCCGGCCTGCGCCGCGCTCTCCTCGCCGCCTGGGCGCGCGAACAGGGGCTGCGCGCGCCTTGCGCGCCGGCGATCTTGGCGCCGCGACCGGCCTCGACGCAGCCGAGGTGCTGCGGCTCTGCGAGGCGCTCGCGCTGGAGCGGCTGGTGCTCGATCACGCGCAGCGCTTCGTCAACGACGGCCCCTCCGCCGACGAGGCCCTGCTGGAAGAAGCGCGCCTGCGCGGGCTCGCTCGGAAAACGCCGCCGCCGAGGGCCGGCAGACGCGGTATCGCGCGGCGTCCGGCACCGCGATAGCGGCCGCGATCGGCGCCCGCGAAGCGGGCCACGAGCGCAGTCGCCCAAGTCGCTCGCGGCTGCGACTGTCAGCTTCCCCATCTCGGCGAGGCGTGCGAGTCTGCGCGCCCGATGGATCTCCTGCCTCGCCGCCGCTCGTACTTCTACGCGCAGGCCCGGTATCTATGGACCCTGCTCAAGCGCTTCCGCTTCACCTTCTTCATGCTGGTGGTGGTGGTGCTCGGCGGCGGCACGTTGCTCTACGTGCTCCTCGCCCGGGCGGGAAAGCCGGTGGGGCTCGGGCGCGCCATCGTCACCGCGTACTTCCTCCTCTTCGCGCAGCCGATCATCGACATCCCGGACAACGGCCCGGTGGAGATCCTGGCGGTCCTCATTCCACCGCTGGGAATCACCACGGTGGCGGAAGGACTGGTCCGCTTCGCATACTTGTTCTTCGCAAGAGAACGAAACGACAAGGAGTGGTTTTCGGTGCTGGCGCAAACTCTCAAGGACCACGTGATCGTCTGCGGCGCGGGGCGCGTCGGGTTCCGCGTCTTCGAGCAGCTCAACAAGCTGGAGGTGCCGATGGTGATCATCGAGCGCGACGAGGCGAAGCCGTTCCTCGCCGAGATCCGCGCCGCCGGCGTGCCGGTGCTGATCGAGGACGTGCGCTCGGCCGGCGTGCTCGCGCGCGCGAACGTGGCAAAGGCGCGCTCCATCGTCTGCGCCACCGACGACGATCTCGCGAACCTCAACATCGCGCTCGACGCGCGCAAGATCCGCGCCCACATCCGCGTGGTGATGCGGCTGTTCGACGACGACCTGGTGGAGAAGACGCGCGTCAGCTTCGACGCGCAGGCCTTCTCCACCTCGGCGCTGGCGGGGCCGGCGCTGGCCATGGCGGCGCTCGATCCGTCGATCAAGAACTCGTTCGAGGTCGGGGGGCGGCTGATGGTGGTGGCCGAGCTGGTGATGCAGGGGGCGATGTGCGGGGGCAGCGTGGCGCAGCTTCGCGACGAGAGCGGCGTGCTGGTCCTCCACCTGGTGCGCACCAGCGGCGAGACCATCTTCGATCCGCCGGGGTCCTGCTGCTTCGAGCAGGGCGACGTGGTCACCCTGCAGGCGACGCTCAAGGCGTACCAGGGCTTGCGCGAGAAGCTGATCGCTGCGTAGCTCCGGCCGCAGGCGGCTGGGGAGCTATCGTTCCGGCAATCCATGGTGACCGCATGACCGCAGCCGCATCGTTCGCAGGCGCGCCCGCAGGCTTCGAGCGCGCCTCGTCGCTGGCGGCGTGGGACGAGGCCACGGGCGCCCTCTCCGATGCCAGCGCGCGCGCGTCGCTTTTGCGATCGGTGCACCCCGACGCGGCCATGCGCGACCTGGGCGAGAAGTGCGAGCAGGAGGCCGAGGCGCTCGGCACTGCGCTGGCGCTCGACCCCGAGGTGTACCGGCCGCTGGCGCAGGTCGATGCGGCGGGCGAGGACGAAGGGACGCGCTGGTATCTCTTCCGCGTGCTGCGCGACTTCCGCCGCGCCGGCGTCGACAAGGATGAAGGGACGCGGGCGCGCGTGCGCGAGCTGAACGAGGAGTTGGTGCGCATCGGGCAGGAGTTCCAGCGCAACATCCGCGACGACGTGAGGCAGATCACCGTTGCGCGCGAAGAGCTCGCCGGATTGCCCGCGGATTACATAGCGGCGCACGCGTCGGGAGTGATCACCACCGATTATCCCGATTACGTGCCCTTCATGACCTATGCGGCGAGCAGCGCCGCGCGCGAGCGGCTGTGGAGGGTGTACCGGCAGCGCGCCCATCCGCGCAATCTGGAAGGGCGTGAGCGCATGCTGGCGCGCAGGTTCGAGCTGGCGCGGCTGCTCGGCTATTCGAGCTGGGCGGCATACGTCACCGAGGACAAGATGATCGGCAGCGAGCGCGCCGCCGCGGAGTTCATCGAAAAGATCGCCGATGCGGCGGCCGAGCGCGCCGGCAAGGACTATCAGGCGCTCCTCGCGCGCAAGCGCAAGGACGAGCCGGGCGCGGAGCGGGTGGAGTCGTGGGATTCCGAAGCCCTCAAGGAGCGCGTGCGGGCCGAGCAGTTCGGGTTCGATTCGCAATCGGTGCGGCCCTACTTCGATCTGGACCGCGTGCAGCAGGGCATCTTCGAGACCACCGCGCGCATGTTCGGCATCGAGTTCCGCCGCTGCGACGCGCCGGTGTGGCACGCCGACGTGACTGCCTGGGAGGTGGTGGAGCAGGGCCGGCTCATCGGGCGCTTCTTCCTCGATCTGTTTCCGCGCGACGGGAAGTACAAGCACGCGGCGCAGTTCACGCTCGCCTCGGGGCAGGCGGGGCGCGCGCTGCCGGAGGGCGCGCTGGTGTGCAACTTCCCCAGAGCGCCCGCGCTGCTCGAGCACAGCGAGGTGGTGACGTACTTCCACGAGTTCGGGCACCTCCTGCACCATCTCTTCGGCGGGCACACGCGCTGGGCGGGAGTGTCGGGCGTGCGGACGGAGTGGGACTTCGTCGAGGCGCCGTCGCAGATGCTGGAGGAGTGGTGCTGGGACGCCTCGGTGCTGCTGCGCTTTGCCCTGCATCACCAGACCGGCGAGCCGATTCCGGCGGAGCTGGTCCAGCGCATGCGCGCCGCCGATGAATTCGGCAAAGGGCTGCGGGTGCGGCAGCAGATGTTCTACGCGGCGACCTCGCTGCGCTTTCACGATCGCGACCCGGCCGGGCTCGATACCACCGCGCTCGCCGCGGAGCTTCAGGAAAGATATACGCCGTTCCGCAATGTGCCGGAGACGTATTTCCAGGAGAGCTTCGGCCACCTGGAAGGGTATTCGGCGATCTATTACACGTATATGTGGTCTTTGGTCATTGCCAAGGACCTCTTCGGCACTTTCCGCCGCGCCGGTCTGCTCAATCCGGAGCCGGCCATCCGGTATCGCCGCGCCATCCTCGAACCGGGCGGGAGCCGGCCTGCCGGAGAGCTCGTCAAAGCCTTCCTCGGCCGCGAGGCGTCGTTCGACGCGTTTGCGGAATGGATGAATGCATGAGCTGGAACGCGACCGAGATGGTAGAAGGCGCGCTGGTGGACTCCGGGACTACGGACTACAGGGTGCAAAGGGTCGCGTGGATTGCTGCGCTCGCAATCAGCGCTGCGCTCATCGCCGCTCCGTGGCGAGGCCATGTCGACGACATGGATGCCCAACTCTACTTGGTGATCGCTCGGACCATGGCGCGCGAGCGCCTCTGGTTCGATCTCCAATGCCTTCCCGGATTCTATCCGCACTTCCGTGAGCATCTGCCGTTCGGGTTCTGGCCTGCCATCGCGGCAATCCGGCTCTTTGGCGAATGGGCCGTTGGGCCCGTCTATGGGCTGTTCACGCTGGGTGCGATTGTGATGTCGGGAAGGATCGCGCGGCGCATCGGCGGCCCGTGGGCTGGGGTGGCCGCGATGATCCTGCTCGGGACTTGCGAGTCGATCTGGCAATATGGCGGCAGGCTTCTTTGCCACGGCTGCCGCCGAGGCCGCGCTTGCCGATCGGTGGGCTGCAGCCGCACTCCTGGGCGGAGTGGCGACCTTGATCAAGGGCCCGTTTGGCCTCTTGCCGCTCGCCTGCGTCGGAGCGGCCCGATTGCCGGAGAAGCGGGTGCCGGCCGCAATCGTCGGAGCGGTGATTCCTTTTTCGTTGTTCCTTCTCGTCGACCCCGGAGGCGGCTGGCGAACAGGATACCTGCACGGCCAATTGCTCGCATCTGCCGCCGGCGGCCGCTCGGACGGGATCGTCCTTTGGTGGTTCCCGTTTTCAGTGATTGCCCGTCGATTCTGGCCTGGCTTTCCTTTTGTCGTGCTCGGAGCATGGCAGGCAATCCGGGAGCCACGCTTCAGGCCACTAGCGCTGGCGTGCGCTTTGATGGCCGTGCTGCTCTGCATTCCCGAGCGCAAATGGGGTAACCATACTTACGTCGCATTTCCCTTGCTGGCCGCGCTGGCTGGCGTAGCCGCCGCTCCATTGCTGATCCGGCTGCGCCGGGCAGCCATTACAGCCGCCGTCATCCTCTTGGCGGTGATTGCCTGGGGGGCATCGTTGTCGGGTCTTGTCGCCCGAGTCCTCCGCCCGCCTTGTGCGTTCTCGACCGCACTGCGCAAAGAGTTGGACGCATTGAAGCCGGAACAACCCATCCTGGTTGTGGCTCCCGAGACCGATGCACTCGCAATTGTCGAATTGGCCGCCGAGCGGAAATTGTCGCCTTGGCCGGCGACGGCGCTCCCGGAGTCAGGTGGCATTCCCGACGCTGTCGTTCGCGAAGGGATTCCGGTCCCGCCCTCCTGGACGACGATCGCGCAAGGGGGAGGCTGGTTGCTCGTTCACTCCCGCTGACCGAGCCACTATTGAGGCTTTCCGACGCCGCGGAGCAACACTCGAGTCGTGAACCAAAGCCCAAGCGCGAGAATGATTCCGTTCGCCAAGAATCCCGCAAACCACGCATTCCATCCATTTTCGGCCAACGCGACCGCAAATCTGGATAAGGCGTAAAAACTGATGAAGGCTGAGAGAGTCACCAGATACGCCGAACTCTTGCCGCCGCGCGTTCCGGTCGCGAGCGGCACGCCAAGGATAGCGAAGACGAAGCAGGCAAACGGCGCCGCCCATCGGCGCACAACCTCGAGCCGAAAGCGCGCCGCCTCCCGCTCGTCCCCGCGCTGCTCCGCCTCCCGGATTCGGTCGTACAGAACGGCGTTGGGCAGTTGGATTTCGCTGTTCGAGAAGCGGTTCTTCCGCGAGAGCGGAGCCTGCACCCCGATCAGGAAGCTCCCCTCTCTGAACCGCGCGACGACCTCGCCCCGCGGCTCCGCCCGGTGGATCTCGCCATGGGAAAGGCGCAGCACCAGCGCCTCGCCTCCGGCGTCCTCGATGCGCCCGGTCTCGGCAAGCGCTAGCAGCGGCGCGCCGTCGCCGACCTCGTCCTCGATGAGAACGCCCTTCCACGACGCGTTCTCCTGTCCGCCGACGTAGATCATGAACCGCGGCAGCCCATCGTTGAAGACGCCCGGTGTCAAACCCGATTGGAGATTGCGTTTGATCACCTCGTTGAGCACTCGGTTCAACTCCAGCAGTCCCCACGGTTCCGCCCAGCGCGCGAGCGCCGCCACGGGCACCGCTAGCACGATGGCGATCAGCACAGGCACCCGGTAGAGCCGCAGCGGATGGACGCCAGCCGTGCTCAGCGCGAGCAGTTCGCGGTCGCCCGCTAGCCGGCCAATTCCAAGCTGAACGCCGAGCATGAACGCGAGCGGGACAGCGACCACGAGGAAGTGCGGCGTGAGCGCGACCGTCAACCGCCCCAGGTCCGCGAGCGACACAGCGCTTCCGAAGACGATCTGGTTCAACTGCAGCAGCTGCAGGGCTACCAGCAACTGCAGGATGGCGAGCATCCCCACCGCGAGCGGCCAGAAGATTTCGCGCAGGACAATGCGATCCAGAAGTGGCATGCGGGCGCGATTGTAGTATGTTCTAGCGTACGTCGGTCGGAGGAAAGTCGCCTGCGTGCTGGTGAGGGTCAGGCTCGTCGGCTACGCGCTCGTCTGGCCGCTCTCGGTTGTGCGCTAGCGCGCAAGACATCACTGACGAGGTATCCGCTTCGCTCAGGCAGCCACGACGGATAGTGGGGGTCGTTCCGCGAGTGTCGCGTAGGAGGGTGGCCGCGTGAAAGCGCGCTCTAGCAAGCGCTGGAAGAGCAACCAGCGATTCGCAGAGCGGCGCCGATTGAAGCGGAACACGAACTCGTCGAGGTACGACTGCAGATGGATCGGGTGGCAGGCTCCCTGGTAGGTGCCGAGCATCCAGCGCCGCAAGAGCGAGAAGACGCGGT
>WNFJ01417609.1_pt6 | contig 10248 bp, 8 predicted proteins | sample 5400461 | NCBI WGS metagenome assembly WNFJ01 (sample SAMN13153349, study PRJNA577476) | soil metagenome | isolation source: 115 cm saprolite on Douglas fir-dominated hillslope | place: USA:California | collected 2013-09-17
ACGGTGGTGCCGACGCTGATCGGCGACGCCTGAGTCGCTTGCGCGGCGAGCGGACCCGTAGCGGCAGCGGCGGCCACAACGGCCACCCCGAGCGCCCGACGTCTGAAGAACGCCATTGGGTGTCTCCCCTCCTTGGGGAATTGGTGTGTGCGTTGGACGAGCGACGACGGAACTTAAGAACGGGGTACAAACGACTGCGCGCGAGTCACAGTCTGGTGCGTCACTTGTAACGGATTGGTAACGCAGTCTCAGATCGGGTTAGGAGCTGGTGGCCTCTCCGCGGCAAGGCGGGTGCGGCGCCCGAGACCCAGGGGCCGTCGCGCTTGGCGCGCGGGCGGGGGCAGCGGCAGCATCGGAGTCGGCGGTGCGGCGAGCGCGTCGGCGAGGGCAGCGAGGTCGTGCAGCAGCGCCGTGAGCGCCATCTCTCCCCACTCCTCCCCCAACCGCTGGAACGAGCGATCCTGCCACTCGGCGACGAGCCGCGCCAGGGCGAGGAGGCCCGCGCTCCCGGCCTGGGGCCCCTTCGACCGCGCGGCCCTGGTGCGCCCCGCTCCCTTGAGCGCCAGCTCGTGCAGGCGACGGGCCCGCTCTGCGGCAGCTTCCGCGACGGCCTCCCCCAACTCGCGCACCAGCACGGTCAGGTCGTGCAACTCCCCCAGCAAGTCTTGCAGCTGCTTCAGCTGCTCGACCTTCGGGGTCGCCGCCGGCGTCTCGGCCGCGAGCGGCTCGAGCAGGTAGCGCAACCGCTTCACCGCGATGCGCGCCGCGTGGACGCTCCCATCGTCGCGCGCGGCTTGGGCTGCCGCGAGCTCCTGCTCGAGCGTGGCTCCGTGTTCGCGGATGAGCCGGGCGGCGGCGCCGCCGAACGCCGGCCCGCGGGGGCGTGGGTCGACGAGCGTCGGGTTGAGGGCGCGGCGCAGGCGCCGCTCCACCTGGCGAAACTCCTGCACGACCTCTCCGCGAATCGCGGCGTAGGCCTGCGCCCGTCGCTCTTCCAGCCGGGCGAGCAGCCACGGCATGCCGGTCCGCAGCCGCTTCCCGAGCTCGCCGCGGTGGCTCGCGATCCAGGCCAGCTGCACTTCGGCGTCGCGCCCGGCGCTCGTGGCGCGCGTCAGCTCCCGCAGCCGACGCTGCAGTTTCTTCGGTGCCATGTCGCCGAGTTCTTGCCGGTAGGCCCGTAACAGCGTGCGTAAGCGCCGCAGTGCCACGCGGAAGTCGTGGAGTGCCTCAGGGTCCTCACGACCGTCCAGCCGGGCGGCCGCGGCTCGGGCCTCGTCGAGCAGGGCCACCGTTACCAGGGCCACGGCGGCGGGCACGGGGCGACTGAGCAGGGCGGCGGCGCGGCGTGTCATTCGGCGCAGGCGAGGCGGCGCAGGTGCTTGGGGCCGACGAACCAATCGAGCGTGGCCGCCCCGCGACCGACCGCGCCGGGAAACTCGAGCAGGCAGGCGGCTCCCTTGCGCAGTTCGAGGAAGGGTCCGTTCGTCGCGGCGAGTAGCGCGCACACGAGTTGGCTCAGGTCCGGCTCGTGACCCACGATGGCGATCGTGCCCCGCGAGCCCTGGCCGGCGAGCCAACTGACGACGCGGTCGACCCCGGCGCCGGGCGCGAGCTCCGGCACGCGTTCGATGCGGCGCTCGCCGTACGCCTTCGCGATGATCTCCGCCGTGTCGTAGGCGCGACGGTAGGGGCTCGCGGCGAGTAACTCGAGCTCGGGTACCAGCTCTTTCAGCCCCGCGGCGGCGCGCTCCATCTTGCGGCGTCCTTCCGCCGTGAGCGGCCGCGCCGCGTCGTCGCGGTGGGCCTTAGCGAACGCTTCCCGGTCTTCGGCGATGGCGTGCCGGACCACGAGCAACCGCACGGCGGCGTGCCTCCTAGACCGGCGTGCCGGCGCGGTCGACGCCGGAGCGCGAGGCGCCCTCGGGCGCGCCGGTCCGGGGTCGCCGCACGATCGGTACGAACGGCGGACGCGCTTCGGCGCTCTCGCGGGCGGCCTCGCGGGCCAGATGCTGCAGGGCGACTTGGGAGCGCACGGGCGCGACCCCGTCCCCGGGGAGGCGGCGACGGTAGGTGCCGTCTGGCAGGAGCTCGCGGGCCTTGACGGTATCGCTCAGGATCAGCCGCAGGATGTCCCCCACAATCCGCGCCTGCAGCGCGGCATCCTCGATGGGAAACACCGTTTCGATGCGCCGCCAGAAATTGCGCGGCATCCAGTCCGCGCTGGCCAGGAAGACCTCCGGGTCGCCGCCGTTCTCGAAGTAGAAGATGCGGCTGTGCTCGAGAAACTTGTCCACGATGCTCGTGACGTGGATGTTGTCCGAGATCCCCGGCAGGCCGGGGCGGAGGCAGCAGATCCCGCGGATCACGAGCTCGATGGTGACGCCGGCTTGCGACGCGCGGTACAGGGCGTCGATCACCGACGGCTCGACCAGCGCGTTCATCTTGACGATGATGCGCGCGGGCCGGCCTCCCCGGGCATTGTGCTGCTCGCGCTCGATCAGCGCGATGATCCGCTCGAGCAGGCCGAGCGGCGCCACGAGCAGTTTCTTCCACGCGTAGCCTTCGGCGTAGCCGGTGAGCAGGTTGAAGAGCGCGCTCGTGTCCTCGCCGAAATCCGGGTGCGCGCTGAACAGGCCGAGGTCGGTGTAGCTCCGCGCGGTCGTGGGGTTGTAATTCCCCGTCGCGAGGTGCACGTAGCGCCGGATGCCGTCGGCCTCGCGGCGCACCACGAGCGACGCCTTGCAGTGGGTCTTCAGGCCCACGATGCCGTATACGACGTGCACCCCGGCCTGCTCCAACGTGCGCGCCCAGGTGATGTTGTTCTGCTCGTCCATCCGGGCCTTGAGCTCCACGAGCGCCGTCACCTGCTTGCCATTCTGGGCGGCGCGGGCGAGCGCGGCGATGATGGGGCTGGCGCCGCTGGTGCGGTACAGCGTCTGCTTGATGGCCAGCACCTGCGGGTCGTCCGCCGCCTGCTCGATGAAATCGACCACGCATCCGAACGACTCATAGGGCAGGTGGACGAGCACGTCCTGGGCCCGGATCGTGTCGAAGACGGACTGGCCTTGGGCAAACGGCGGCGAGACCCGCGGCACCAACGCCTCGTCCTTGAGCGGCGCGAAGTCGTCGAGCCGATGGAGCGCCAGGAGGGCGGTCAGGTCGATGGGTCCCTGGATGCGGTAGACGTCGGGCGGCTCGAGGTCGTGCGCCGCCGTAAGCATGTCGATGAACGCCTCGTCCGCCTCGGCGGAGATCTCCAGGCGCACCGGATCGCTCCGCATGCGCTGCCGCAGGCTCTCCTCGATCATCTCCAGGAGGTCCTCGGCATCCTCCTCCTGAATCGTCAAGTCGGTGTTCCGCGTGACGCGAAACACCGTCTGACTGACGACGCGCAGGCCGCCGAACAGCTCCGCCAGGTGCCGGGCGATGATGTCTTCGAGCAGGATGAAGCGCACGCGGCCTTCGCCGCGCGTCGACACGACCACCACGCGGTCGAGCACGCTCGGGACCTGGACCACGGCGAAATGACGCCGCGCCTGGGCGCCGTTCCCGCGCTCGACCAGGAGCGCGATGTTGAGGCTCTTGTTGTGGACGTGCGGGAACGGATGCCCAGGGTCGATCGCCAGCGGCGTCAGGACGGGGTGCACGCTCGCGCGGAACAGCGATTCCACATGGCGGCGCTCGGCGTCGCTCAGCTCGTCGAAGCGCACCCGCTCCACGCCGCCGGCCGCGAGCCCGGGGAAGACCGCTTCGTTCAAGATGCGGTACTGCGCGGCGACGAGCTCGTGGGCCCGCCGCTCGATCGCGGCGAGTTGCTCGGCCGGGGCCATGCCGTCCGCGCCGAAATCCTGCGGGGCGACGCCGGCGTACACTTGCTGCTGCAGCCCGGCCACCCGAATCTCGAAGAACTCGTCCAGGTTCGAGCTGAAAATCGCCAAAAACTTCAGCCGCTCGAGCCATGGATTGGTGGCGTCGGCCGCTTCCTCGAGGACGCGGGCGTTGAACTCGAGCCAGGACAACTCGCGGTTGATGTAGTGATCCCGGGGGAAAGCCGGGGGAGTGCGTTCCGTCATCTCAGCTCCGCGGTCCTCTCAGCTCTGTGGTGTGCGGCGCGGCCGGACGAGTGACAGCTCGGCGCGGAACGCCGTCTCGAACAACCCCGCCTTCCGCTTGCCGTCCTCCAGCTCGATGGCGGGGTCGCGGGTAGCGGTCACGGCGAGCCGCGCCCAGCCGTCCCCCACCCGGCAGCGCGTGCCGGTGATCACCTGGCCGTGGGTGCGGTCGAGGCCGTCCGCCACGCGCAGGATGCCGGCGAGCCGGCGCACCAGGCGGCGCTCGCCCTTGTCGAGCCGGGCGAAATTGGGATGCGACTTCTTGGGGACCGCGCGCCGGTGGTACCGGGCCACGTTGGCGATCAGCTCCACCTCGCGCGCCGAGAACCCCCGCAACTCACCGTGCATGATCAGATGGTAGGCGTGCTTGTGGTGCTTTTCGTGGTTGATCAAATAGCCGATGTCGTGCAGGATCGCCGCCGCCCGTAGCAGGTCGCGGCCGGCGGGCGGAAGGGCGTAGGCGTCGCGCAGGGCATCGAACACCTCCGCCCCCAGCGCGGCGACGTGCTCGCAGTGCCGCTCGTTGGAGCGGCATTTGCGGGCGAAGCGGCGCACCGACTCGAGCCGGTCGCCGGGCGACGGCCGGGGCGAGAGCGCTACGCCGAGCTGATCGTCGATCATCGACAACAGGACGCCATCCCGCACGCCGCGGTCGTTCACGAAAATCCGCTGGGTCCCCAGGTGCCGGGTGAGCCGGGCGACGACCGCCGCCCCGGCCACGATGATGTCCGCCCGCTCGGGATTGAGCCCAGGGATCTGGCGGCGCGCCGCGAGCGGCGTTTCGCGCAGGCGATCCAGCAGCCGCGTCACTTCGGCGCGACTCAGCGCGTATTCCCGCGCGTGGGTCACCTTGCCGTCGCGCTCCGCCTGCGCCATCTCGACGAGATTGGTGAAGGTGCCGCCGCTCCCCACCATGACCTCCGCGGCGAAGGGCGGCGTGCCGATAGCGTCCTCGATCGTCTGGTCGATCGCGCGGCGCAGATTCTTCCAATGCTTCGGCTTCAAGGGGTCCGACTTGATGTAGCGCTCGGCAAGACGCACGGCGCCGAGCGGCAACGAGACGACCTGCTCGATCAGGCCGCCCGCGGCGAGAATCACCTCCGTGCTGCCCCCGCCGATGTCGACGATCGCCGTGAGCCGATCGTCCAGGTCGTAGTGTCGGGTCACACTGCGGAAGGCGAGCCGCGCCTCCTCCTCGGGCGACACGATTTCGATGCGGACGCGGTAGCGGCGCCACGCCTCGCGCACGAAGTCCCGGCCGTTGGCCGCCTCCCGCACGGCGCTCGTGGCGATGGCCCGCAGCTCGGTGACGCCAAACCCCTCGGCGATGGCCTTCATCCGGCCCACCGCCTGGAGCGACTGCTCCATCGACTCCTCACCCAGACGGCCGGAGCGGTAGAGGCCCCGCCCGAGCCGGGTCATCTGCCGATCCTCGTCGAGCACGCGGTAGCTGCCGTCGGGCTGATATTCGGCGACGACCAAGCGGATCGAGTTCGTGCCAACATCGATGGCCGCGAGGCGCGGCAGGGTCGCCGCTGCGGCCGCGGGCTTCGCCTCGGCCGGACCTGCGGGGGTCGCGGTGGCGCTGGGAAGCGTTGCGGTGGTAACCATGGAATCAGGCGGTGCGTTGGTACGGATGCGTTGGGCGCGGCCCACGCGGCCGCTCGGTTCCTCTGCTGCTCGGGCTCAAGCTATCACGGCGTTGTCACGACCGGGCAACGGCTCCGGCCCCGGGGAAACTATGGTGTCCTCGGCACCTGCGCTATGGCACAGTGTCGCCCTTCAGGTCGCGCGCGCGAGCGCGTAGCTTCGCCCACACCCTTGACCCGAGGACCACCCCGATGATGCTCGGCGAACAGTTGCGTGTCTCACCCGGAAAACCGGTCCGCCTCGCCGCGTGGGATTCCGACGACACGCGGGGGATCGAACATACCGAAGCCGACGCTCGGCTGGCGAAGAGCCTCGCGCGCTTGGACGAGCTCCAGTACCTGATGTACGCGGAGCAGCGACGCGCGCTGCTCGTCGTGTTGCAGGGCATGGACGCGGCGGGCAAGGATGGCACGATCCGGCACGTGATGACGGGGCTCAATCCCCAGGGCTCCCGGGTCACGGCGTTCAAGCCCCCGACCCCCGAAGAGGCAGCCCACGACTTTCTCTGGCGCGTGCACCAGGCCGTCCCGCGTCGGGGCGACGTGGCGATTTTCAACCGCTCGCACTACGAGGACGTCCTCATCGCCCGCGTGCACCAGCTGGTGCCGCGAGCGGTGTGGTCCCGCCGTTACGAAGACATCAACCGGTTCGAGCAGCTGCTGACGGAGAGCGACGTGGTCGTCGTCAAGTTCTTCCTGCATATCGGCAAGGACGAGCAGCGGCGGCGCCTGGAAGAGCGGCTGCGCGATCCGACCAAACAGTGGAAGCTCGCGCTGAGTGATTTGGAAGAGCGGAAGTTCTGGGACGACTACGTGGCCGCTTACGAGGAGGCGCTGACGCGCTGCAGCACGGCGTCCGCGCCCTGGTTCATCATTCCGGCGAACAAGAAGTGGTTTCGAAACCTGGCCGTGTCGCGCGTGCTGGTCGAGACGCTCGAGGCGCTCGACATGACGTTTCCCAAGCCGTCGTTCGATCCGGCGGGGGTCACGGTGGTGTAGCGCGGATTTGCTACCGGCCGGTGACGCGGCCTTCACCGATGCGTGACGCGACGCCGTCACGTTGGGGATCAGAGAGGGGCAGCCGGTCGCGGCCGAAGTGTGACGGCCACTTCGCCCGGCCGCCGACCCCGGGGAGTCGTTGGCCCCGGGGTTCGTTTCCGTGCCTTGCCCCGCGGGCGAGCAACTCGTAGCGTAGCGTGGTGCCCAGTGGCGTGCCGGAGCTGAGCGTCGTCCGGGGGACTTGTTACCCCCTGTTCGCCTACGACGTCGCCCACGCGATCGATCTCGATGCCGCCGAACGGCACCTGCTCGCCGGCACGGAACGGCTCACGATCAAGCAGAAGCGTCGCGCGCCCGCCTTCTTCGAGTATCGGCCCGCCCCGCTGCGGGTCTCCTCGCAAGCCGAGTCCCTCGCCTTGAGCGGCCATCGCACCGATCCCGCGGTGGAGATCGTGCTGTACGATTTCGGCGCCGTGTCCGTGAGTTACGCGATCCCCCTGGCGGGACCGCTGGCGGCGCTCGCGTCGCTGAGCCACGAATTGTGGGGCAACGCCCGCCTGCTCGCCGATTCCCGGCGCCACGTCGAGCGCCTGGTCGAGACGCTCGGTGACGCGGCCCCGCGACCCCGCATCGCCGATTTCGTGGAGGACTACGTCATCTTCCAGATCGAAAGCTTCACGCCCGCGTGCGATGCGGCCACGCTGGCGACGCAGCACGCGCCCTCGATCGCCCAGATCTTGCGGGCGGAACCGCGCACCCTGTCGCAACAGGAAATCAACGACGCGACGTCGTCGCGACTGTCCTTCGGGCCCGAGGACGCCACCTTCATCGACACCGACGCGACCGTGCTGTTCGATCCGGAGGGGGACGACGTGCGGGCCGTGATCGAGTTCGCCAACACGCAGCTCTTGGAGATGCGGTTTCTTGACCAGCAGCTCGACGACGCGCTGGAGCGAGCCTACGGTCTGCTGTCGAAGCGCCGCTGGTCGGGGCTCGGCGTCCCGAGCCTGTACGCCCCCGCGCTACGGGAGGTCGCGCAAATGCAGCTGGACGCAGCGATCCTGTTCGAGCAGGTGACCAACGCCTTGAAGCTGATCGGGGAGCAGTATCTGACGCGGGTGTACGGCCTCGCGTCGCGGCGGTTTCACCTGGCGGAGTGGGACGTGAGTATCAGCCGCAAGCTGCAGACGATCGACAGCATCTACAGCCGGCTGGCGGACCGAGCGGCGACGCGACGCCTCGAGATGCTCGAGTGGATCATCATTGTCCTCTTCGCCATCTCGATCGCCGTGTCCGTGGGACCACCGCTGCTGTCGCGCTGAGCGGGGGCTGGCTACTCGGCCGCGCTGGGCGCGTCGCAATAGGCCAGCCTGCCCCGAGCGGAGGTGTGAAACACCGGCATGTACAACGTCGGCTTGGCGCAGGAGCACGCGGCGTAACGCAGTGGAGCCGCCTGCGGCCGTGCCAGGCGGGAGCGGTACTCGACGTGGCGCGTGTTGGTGATGTAGCCGCCGCAGTCGATGCAATGAATCGATTCCATTCGGTCGCTCCCATCTCGCCAGCGAGATCCCTGACGCCCTGGTAACGCGGGGCGTCACCGCAAAGTTGCACCGTCGCCCTCCCAGCGGCTAGCCGGGGCCCCGGCCCTAGGGTGCCGCGACTGGCGTCGTCTTTCCTCCACGTCGGGCTCCTTGCCGGGGAAGGTTCGGGTGGTCGGGAGCGAGGCGAGGGCACGGGCCCCAAACCCTGCGCAACGCCAGGGTGGCAGGCGGGCCGTGGCCGGTTTGTTACCGATCTACCGGCGGCCCGTGACCTCGAGCGGTGAGCCTTAGCGCGCTGCCACGCGTCCGCCTTCTCACACCGGAGGAATCATGCAAGCCAGCCTACTGCCGCGATCCGCTCTAGGCGCGGTCGCGGCGCTCGTCGCGCTCGCGCTGACGGGGTGTGACTCGAGCCCTGCCACACCAGCCGGTGCCGCCCGGCTGCTCGGCGCCGCCGCCGCCGCAGGCCGGGCCGGCGATCCGGAGCTGCGTCCGCTCGACCACATCGTTGTCATCTATCTCGAGAACCACAGCTTCGACAACCTGTACGGCGAGTTCGCCGGGGCGGACGGGTTGGCCTCTGCCGCAGCGAGCGCGTTCCCGCAGGTCGATGCCTCGGGCACGCCCTACGTGACCCTGCCCACGATCCCGAGTCCGTTGTTCCCGCCGGCGCTCCCCAACGCGCCGTTCCCGATCGAGCCATACGTCCACGCCGACCAGGCCACGATCGACTTGGTGCATCGCTTCTATCAGGAGCAGGCCCAGATCGACCACGGCCGGATGGACAAGTTCGCGCTGGTGAGCGATGCCAAGGGCTTGGTGATGGGATTCTATCATACGGCGCACCTGCGCCTCGTGGCCGAGGCGCAGCGCTACACCTTGTGCGACCAATTCTTCCACGGCGCGTTCGGTGGCTCGTTCCTCAACCACTTCTGGCTGGTGGCCGCTCGGTCCCCGGTCTTCCCCAACGCTCCGGCGAGCGTCGTCGTGCAGCTCGACGCCAGCGGCAATCTGGTGCGTGACGGCTTCGTGACCCCCGACGGCTACGCCGTGAACACCGCGTACACCGTGAACACGCCGCACCCGAGCGGCATCCCGAGCAACAGGCTCGTGCCGAACCAGACGTTCGCGACGATCGGCGATCGCCTGTCGGACAAAGGGATCTCGTGGGCGTGGTACGCCGGCGGCTGGAACAACGCGGTGGCCGGGCATCCCGATGCCACGTTCCAGTTCCACCATCAGCCGTTTGCCTATTTCACGAACTACGCCGACGGCACTGCCGCGAAGGCCGAACACTTGAAGGACGAACAGGATTTCCTCGCCGTGCTCGCGACTGGCCAACTGCCGGCCGTCGCGTTCGTGAAGCCGCTCGGCATCAATAACGAGCACCCCGGCTACACGGACCTGATCACCGGCGAGAACCACGTGAAGGCCCTGCTCGACGCCATTCGCAACAGTCCCCACTGGAACCACACCGCCGTCATCATCACCTACGACGAGAATGGGGGCTTCTGGGACCACGTCGCGCCGTCGGTGGTCGATCGGTGGGGGCCGGGCAGCCGCGTGCCGACGATCGTCGTCTCGCCGTTTGCCCGCAAGGGGTTCGTGGATCACCGTCGCTACGACACCACGTCCATCCTCGCCCTGATCGAGCATCGCTGGGGCCTGGCGCCGCTCACGACCCGCGACGCCGCCGCGGATCCGCTGAGCGGCGCCTTCGACTTCAGTCAGGCGCCGGGGCAGCAGTAACGCCAAGCGCCACCTGCCCGGCGTTACAGACCGCCCGCTCGCCCAGCGCCGCGTCAGGCGTCGGGAGAGTGGGCGGTCGAGCCGGGATGGGCGACGAACGGTGTTGGTGGGGCGGGTGGGCCGGCTAGCGGACCAGGCGCGAAGCAGCGACCGCGCCGCCGAGCCCGAGCGCGACGCCGGCCAGCACATCGCCGACGT
>WNFJ01124891.1_pt1 | contig 10247 bp, 7 predicted proteins | sample 5400461 | NCBI WGS metagenome assembly WNFJ01 (sample SAMN13153349, study PRJNA577476) | soil metagenome | isolation source: 115 cm saprolite on Douglas fir-dominated hillslope | place: USA:California | collected 2013-09-17
ATCGTTCGGGCCGTGATAGGCGGTGGGGACTGGAACCACGGGTTTGCGGTAATTAGGTCCAACCTTGCAGCCTGTGAGCGCGATTCCGGCTAGCAGGGCTGGGATGACGAATCCTCTTGTGCGCGCAGTGAGCATTTCTTCTCCCGAGCGAATCAGGTGTTGAGTCATTTCAGTCACCTGGTCAATCACCTGGGGCGGGAGCGGGGGTTCCCTCGGCTTGAGCGAGCTGGGGTTGTTTGCCGGCCCCGGACCATTTTTCGACCAGGAAGAATATGGGAGGAATCAGAAAGATTCCAATAACGCTGGCTGCGAGCGTGCCGCCGATAATCACCGTGCCGATGATCTGCCGAGACACCGATCCGGCACCTGACGCGATCCACAGCGGGAAGGTGCCGAAGATGAATGCGAAAGAGGTCATTAAGATGGGGCGCAGGCGGAGACGTGCGCCCTCCAACGTGGCATCCAGCAGAGGCTTCCCTTTTTCGTATTCATCCTTGGCAAATTCAACGATCAGGATGGCGTTCTTGGCGGTCAAACCAATGAGCATTACCAATGCAATCTGCGAGTACACGTCACTTTCGATTTGCACCATATAGGGCGGAAAAAACCACGACGCCACTGTGCGGCGGAGCCACAGCATCGCAAAGGCACCGAAGACGGCGACGGGCGTACTGAGGAGCACGCTAAACGGCAGCGTCCAACTTTCGTACAGCGCGGCGAGAATCAAGAAAACGAATAACAGCGAGAAGGAAAAGACCACCCATGACGGTACACCCTCTTGAGCGGCTTTTTCCTGGTAGGACATACCCATGTAGTCGTAGCCCATTTCCGGCGGCATGGTCTGGGCAAAGGTTTCTTCCAGAGCTTTCATGGCTTGGGCGGAACTGTAGCCGGGCGCGGGGCCGCCGTTGATTTGCGCGCCCCGATATTCGTTGAAGCGCATGGTGAACTCGGGACCGGAGCGGGGCTCGATTCTGGTCAAGGCGGAAAGAGGCACGTTGTCGCCGCTCGCGTTGCGGACGTAGAACTCGCCGACGTTTTCGGCGCGCGTGCGATAGTCGCCTTCGGCTTCGACGTACACCTGCCACTGGCGCCCGAAGCGATTGAAGTAGTTGACGAAGTATCCGCCCATGAAGACCTGAATGGTCCTGTAGACATCGCTGATTGGGACGCCCTGCTTAATGACCTTGTCGCGGTCCACATTGACGAACTGCTGCGGAACGCCGGGTAAGAACGTTGTGGCTGCGAAACCAATCTCCGGGCGCTTGTGAAGCGCCGTCAGATACGTGTTCACGTTCTTCGCCAGGAAGTCGATATCTTTGCCGGAGCGGTCCTCCAGGACAAAGGTGAATCCTCCGGCGTTGCCGACGCCCGGGATGGCGGGAGGAGAAAAATTGAATGCGATTCCGTCGGGAAGCCGGCTGAGTTGTGCATTCAGGCGCTCCTCGATTTCGTGATACTGCTCTTCTCGCTTTTTCCGGTCATCCCAGGGTTTCAGTGTGACGAAGAAAAAGGCGTTGTAGCTCGTGCGGACGAAGCTCAGGAGGCTGAAGCCAATGACACTTGTGGTGTACTGCACGCCCGGAGTTTGGGCCAGGACTTTCTCGATTTTCCTGACCGCTTGGTCTGTGCGCTGGAGTGAAGCGGCCTTAGGAAGCTGCAGGTTGATAAACAGATAGCCTTGATCTTCGTCCGGCATAAAACTGGAGGGGACGCGGCGACTGAAGAAGCCGCCGATCCCGCCCACGACGGCCAAGATGATGAGCACGAAGGCGCCCTTACGAACCAACGCGGCGCACACGCGAACGTAACCGTTCGTGCCACGCTCGAAAGCGCGATTGAACCAGTGGAAGAAGTTCCTCACCAGCCCCTTGCTCTCCGTCTTGGGCTTCAGCAAAAGGGCAGCCAGCGCGGGACTGAGGGTTAGCGCGTTGAAAGCCGAAAGGATCACTGAGACGGCGATGGTCACCGCGAACTGCTGATAGAGGCGGCCGGTGATCCCTGGGATGAAAGAGGTGGGGATCAGCACAGCCGATAGGACCAAAGCGATGCCGACGACCGGGCCGGAGATTTCTTCCATAGCGCGAAGCGCCGCTTCCTTGGGAGCGAGACCCTCCTCAATGTGACGCTCAACCGCTTCCACCACCACAATTGCGTCGTCCACCACCAAGCCGACGGCGAGCACCAGCCCAAGCAGGGAAATTGTGTTGAGGGAGAAGCCAAAAACGGGAAAGAACACAAACGTGCCAACGAGCGCCACCGGTACAGCAACCATCGGAATCAGCGTGGCGCGCCAGCCCTGCAGGAAGACGTACACAACAAGGATCACCAGCACGATGGCGATCACAAGGGTCTCGACGATTTCTTTGATTCCTGCCGTTACTGCCTTGGTGGTATCGAGCGATATAACATAATCCATGTCTTGGGGGAAGCGGCGCTTGGCTTCGGCAATGTATTTCCTGACACCCGCAGCCGCCTCAATGGCGTTGGACCCAGGCAACTGGTACACGGAAATGATGGCACCCGGTTTACCGTTCAGCCGTGCCAGCCAACTGTAGTCCTGAGAACCCAGGCTGACGCGAGCCACGTCCCGAACGCGCACGATTCCACCATCGGAGGTTTCGCGCAGAACAATCTGTCCAAAATCCTCGGGGGAAAGCAAGCGTCCCTGCGCTCGCACCGCATAGGTGTACTCCTGGCCTTTCGGAACGGGCTCGCCACCGACTTGGCCAGCAGGGTTTACGGTGTTTTGGGCTTGAATGGCGTTTATGACATCAGTGACGGTGATTCCCAGCTTGGCCAGCTGGTCGGGCTTCACCCAAAGGCGCATGGCATATTGGCCGGCGCCGAAAATCTGGACATTGCCGATACCTTGCGAGCGCGTGATGGGATCACGAAGATTGATATAGGCGTAGTTGGCCAGAAACTCCGCATCGTACGTGCCGTGCGGTGAGTAAAGGCTGATCAACATCAACGGCGATGTCACGGACTTCTGCACCGTGACGCCGTAGTTGTTGACGTCGCTTGGAAGTTGGGAGGCGGCTTGCGTCTCGCGCATCTGGGCGAGAATCAGGTCCGTGTTCGGCTCTGTCTTCACATCGAAATCGATGATCATCTGCGTCTGGCCATTAGCGGTGGCGTTCAGCGAGTACATGTAGTCCATGTTATCCACGCCGCTCATCTGTTGTTCGATGGGCGTGGCTACGGACTGCTCGAGCGTTTCCGCATCCGCACCGACGTACGTCGCTTGCAACCAGATTTCGGGTGGGGCTATGTTGGGAAACTGGGCGATCGGGAGAGCAGTAATGGTAATGGCGCCGATGATGACCGTTAGGATGGCGATGACCATCGCCACAATGGGTCGATTGATGAAGAATTTAGACATCGGATTTTATTTGCCTTTCGCGTCGCTGGACTGCGCCGAAAATGGCTTGGGATTTACCTGCGCGCCCGGAAGGACTTTTTGCACGCCCTCGGCGACCACGCGGTCGCCGGGTTTCAACCCGTCTTCAACGATCCACATGGAACCGACTTGCTCCCCGACCTTTACGGACACGATGTTGACCTTATTTTCAGGGTCAACCACTGCGACTTGATACGAACCCTGAAGTTCCGTGACCGCGCGCTGGGGAACGAGCAAAGCGCCCTGACGGATACTGGTTGCGGCACGGATCCGGGCATACTGTCCGGGACGCAGAATATTTCCGGGATTATCAAAAAGTCCGGCGATACGGATTGCACCGGTATTCTGATTCACCGCGCGGTCCGCGAAGGAGACTCTTCCCTTTTTGCCATAAGTCATGCCGTCAGCGAGGATTAGCGCAAGAGGCATGCGCTTCTCCTGGCTTTGCCGAATGGCTTCTGTCGGGTACAGCCTATTGAAGGCAAGGTATTCCTGCTCGCTTACCGTAAAAAAGACCTTGATGGGGTCAACTGTTGAAACGGTCGTTATGGCTGCGCTACTCGTATTGACGAGGGCGCCGACCTGAAGCTGGGCCTGCCCGGCAATTCCGTCGATCGGCGCAACGAGCCGAGTAAAATCCAGATTGATCTGAGCGGTCTTCACTGCCGCCTCGGCCGCTTCAATCGCCGCTTTGGAGTTCAGCACTGTGGCTTTGGCCGCAACATTCGTCTGGACGGCATTGTCGAGATCCTGCTGGCTGGCGGCCTGCTCTTGGGCCAGTGGCGTGTACTTGTTCACGTTGAGCTGGGCCTGGAGTTGGTTGGCTTCCGCGTTGGCGAGTTGTGCCCGAGCCTGTGCCAACTGGGCCTTCGCCTGATCAAGAACGGCCTCAAAGGGTCGCGGATCGATCTGAAAGAGCAGCTGGCCCTTTCTGACGAAGGAACCTTCCACGTAGGCTTGCTTGAGCAGGTAGCCGGTCACCTGAGCCTTGACGTCGGCGTCCACTAATCCGTCGAGCGTGCCGATCCATTCTCCGTAGATCGGAACGTCCCTTTGCTCAACCGGAGCGACCTCCACATCAACCGCGGCTGGCTTCCCGGCCTGCGCATTCTTTTCTCCGCACCCGCTACTGAGCAGTGACACACCCGTTACGAGGAATACCGCTAAAAACGCGGCGGCCATTGGCAGTTGGAGTGGTACAGATGACCTTGGGAGCGCCATCGCGAGCCTCCGTGTTTGGGTTTCGTTGATTCTCTTTAAGATGAGCCGTGACGCTCTTACGGTGCATAGGCCAGTCCTTTTAGGCGGACCGGCTAAGAGCCGACGAAAATACACTGATAATGAGGGACATACAAGCCGAAAGCACCGGCTGGTTGAATCTGAGGTAGATGTCGAACTACTGACACCGTGCCCGCCCATCGACACTCCTGCCCAACCCGACCGCTACTCCAAAGACAAGGTTAGCCCGGAACGGAGCGGCCTTTCCCCCATTACGGCTTGCGTTACGGGTTACCTGGAATTGCCGAACCAACGAAAGCAGCCCTCTAAGCATCTTGGGAACGCTAGAGATCTAGTTAAGCCGAAACTTGATTGTTACAGACAGATGTGTCGACACCGGCTGACCATCTAATCGCGCTGGCTCGTATTTCCACTGCCGTAGGGCGTCCATCGCGGCGTGTTGTAAAGCGACCGGACCAGAGAGTGGCTTCATGGCCGCAACTTTACCGGTCGAATCGATGACCGCATCAATCGTGACTTCCCCTTGGAGGCGAACCGATCTGGCCAAGACAGGATAAGTCGGAGGCACTGACGAGATCAGAATCGCCTCCTGGACCTGGCCACCCACAGGTGCGGGCGGAGCAACTGGAACCGGCACCGCCGTGTTGGGAAGAATTGCTCCCGAAGGATCGCCCGCTCGAATCGCCACGCTGCTGGGAACCCCTGACCCGAGAGCGAGCGTGGAGTCTTCTGTCGAAGCATTTGTCACGGGACGAGTCACCGTGGGCTTACCCAGATTGAGATTCGAAAGCGATGGTCGCCTTTCCGTGGTTGTACTTTCAGCAGGGGAAGCAGGGTTAATCAAGAAGTGTTTGTTCGGAGTGCGAGAGGCCGCCGCACCGGAGGACAACCACCCGTCGACAGCGAACACATCTTTTTCAAACGTTAGGAGCCTCCTCCTGTTGTTCATGTCCACCGTCTCAACTTGAAAGACTGGTGGCTTTTTAGCGACCGAACTCTCTTCTGCACGGGGCAACGCCCTATTGCCGATGTGCCACTCTCGGATATTTTCGGGCAGCGCAGCCAAATGAACTCGCTGCGAGAGGAGCATTGTCGTTATCCCACTGAGTATCGCCAGGACGGCGACCCAACGCGCCATGCTCATGGGCGCGGCCCGACCGAACTGAGACTTCGCGAGGGACGGATCTTCGAGTGTGGGTTGCTCGTCGGAGCCGGGCTCCCAAAGTACTTTTGGATTGCTGGATTGGGCCAACTCGTCATTCCAGAGGTGCCCCTCGTCGGTCCTCTGATTCGTCGTCTCGTGAAGTGTCAGTGGCCGTCCGCGTAACTCTGTCTCTATCGCATCGCGCTGGGCTTTCTCGCCCACTGCAGCAGCCTCTGAGGGAGCTTCAATCGAAAGCCACTGTCTTATCTGTTGCCGCGTGCCCCCAGATATATCGACGAACTGCACCCCCGAGCATCTCTCAAAATCGCGTGTCCATACGACTTGACCGTCTGCGTGGATTGAATCAGTGGCGAGTTGGCCTGAAGGATCGGCTGCCTCAAAGCCCATCACTTCGAGACCAAAGCTGATCGGTTGATCGCTGGGCGGGGGTTGATAGAATTCGAAGGCCATTCCTCCTTCGCTGATATTGATTAGCTTGCCCCATTTGCCTAGGCCGAAAAACACGAGCACGACTCCTCTGATTACGCCCCTTGGGCACAGACGTCGGTTATCAGTCTCGACTTGTTCTTTCTGCGGTCTCAGAGACATGCTCGTTTCGCCGTTGGGTCTTAAGCGCGTTCGCTCCACCCGAGAATTAGGTTCCCTGGCGGCCTCCGCCCGCGACATCCAACGCTGAGGATTAATTTTTCACTCCTGCATCCCGTTCTAGTTCTTGCCAGACACTTGGGAGTTGGACCTGACAACGGTTCACCTCATCGAAGAGTACAAACTCTTCCACCTTCGCTAGTCTTTGCTTCACAAAATCCTTGAGCTTGTTCTCAAGAGCGGGATCTCCTGGATCGGGCCAGACGAAGGGATAGGAGATCTCGATTGCGACGCGCACACGCTGGTTCGCAGGTAAGAAGGCGGGATAGCTGAGCCTTATGAGTTCTTCCTGACTCAAACTATGGTCGGACTTGAGCCTGCTCATGATGACGACACCAGGCGCATCGGCCAGGCGATAATCGCGGTCTGTATTGTTTTCCAGATCGTAGGCGAGAAACAGAGCGGCAAGTGCCTTGTCGATCTGTCTGAGTTGGCTTCCGACGTAAGTAGCCTTGATGGCGTCCTGATTCCAAGATCCGGGTGGCTTCACAGGTGAGCTGTGGAAGGCCGTCCTACCGAGAAATAGAAGAAGCACAAGGGAAAAGCCCGCCCCTGCTGAGGCGCTGACAACGAGCGCCTTTTTCCCAAGCAACATATACGACCGGGTGCGTCACAGGCCCAAGGATGAGGCAGAAAGAATAGAGAGGACAGGTTGGAGGACGACCTTGGAAGTACCTGCTCCGCGAACGAAGCAGTCGCGAATATAAGACCTGGGTATGTGCATGTCAAGGAGGATGCTGAGAAGCAGCGGACACGGACTTCCGGTGGCTTCAGGAGGAGGAGACCTCCTTGGATCACTTCTAGCGTGCGAAGCCGCAAATCTAAGTTAATGAATACACGCGCCTTCGCCTAGTTCGTTTTGTAATTTCACCTCCGGGCACTCGACTGGCTCGGTGCCGCGCGGACACCGGCTTTCACAATACTCGGTAGATTTGCTCAGGGCACCTCATTTTTACTATACCATTATATTATGTATAAAATCTAACAGACTCGCCCTTCGCATAGGAGTTGGAAGTAACCAGGCTCCGCGGAACTACCGCAGTCGGTACGGCCGCCACCCTTCACGCTCTCTGCCAACCTTAATAAGTTTTCCGCTGCGTATCGCAGCGGTCTTCTTGTGTTCCATTTTTCGGGCCCTCACCTTCTCTACTATCGTTTGTTAATCTTTGGAAGTAGTGACGCTGAGGTGGATCGGGGGCGGCACTGGCTGACCTAACCGCATCCGCTGAAGCCGCTCGAGCTGGCTCAGTGCACGATCGAAAGCGCGTTCGAGGCTCGCTTCGTACCGGAGCAAGCGATCTAGCTGAGGACTATCCGGAACGTTCCGCGCGATTGCACTCAGCCTCTTCTTTTCTGCGACGCGCTCCGGTTTTGCTTCGTAATCATCGGTCAGGTCGATAACGTGAAAAAACTCAGTACCCTTCCGAATCTCCGCACCTTCCGCCATCAATAGTCGGCGCTGTCGCCAAATGAGGCTCGCAAGTTTTTCTACAAGAATCTTTTCAAGCATTCCTTCCGGTCGAAGATCGTCCCGAAGCCCACTCAGTAAGGAATCAAAGTCCGATTGCGGCTCACCCTTCAGCANNNACTCGACTGGCTCGGTGCCGCGCGGACACCGGCTTTCACAATACTCGGTAGATTTGCTCAGGGCACCTCATTTTTACTATACCATTATATTATGTATAACAGATCTCTGACGAGTGAAATTCGTTATCGCTTACGAGACCGACTCCATCGCCAATTTCGGAGGAGCCATCGATCCCTGGTTTCGATTTTGTCGCAATCTGTTCTCGTCCCTGTATTTCCATCGTAAGCTCCCAGGAAACGTGCATGTGACACACTACCGGGCGTGCTGCACCCAAAGGCTCGAAAGCTAGCGTTAACGCCCCTCTTCCACTCTATCTGTGAGAGACGTGCAACCGGGTTGCACAAGCGAACGTTCGTACCGTCCCAGAATTCGCTTTCTATTCGCCATGCTGTTTCTATTTTACGCAGGGCATCGGAGCAGTCAAGAGGGGTCTGAACGGAGGAAACGAATGATCGACGCCGCTCTCCTGCGCTCCCCAGCACGGCGTCTACAGGACCCTTGGAGGCGACACTATTGCGGAAATCGACGCGCAGAACGCTCTGCGCCACTCTACGTCGCCTTAGATGCCCCGCCTTTGCTTTAGACCAACGAGCCCCGGGCAGCTTTCTGTGCAATCTCTTATGTTGTTCCGGTGTGAGCGTGTGCATCGAGCCTTCCCACCAATCCCGGCGCTGGTGTGACCTCGACCGATCCATCGCTTAGCCCCCTTAGTCCTCTGGATATGCGCCCATAATTTGAAGGGTGAGCTTAACCGCATCAAAGCGAGCATTCCAATCAGGGTGCCGGTACTTCTGCGTTATTTGCCCACGATGCTTTAAGCAGATGGTCTTCGTCGCCTCAAGGCGTGGAATCAAGTGAGTCTTTAATAGCTCTCGGGGAGTCATTCCGGCTGAGTCCATTGCTTCTGCTGCCTGTTCCTTGCTCCACCGTAGGACCAGAAATCCGTGTTCAACTGTAATCTTCGGGCCGTATCCGGCTCGCTCAGCTACTTGAGCCGGAGACTTCCGCCTGCGGTCGCATATCTTTCCTCTTCCGGCAGTCGTACGCCTCATTCCTATTCCCTTTCGCACCAATATATGGATTTCCGCCGTCGGGCCACGCCGTGCGAAATCCAGCATGGCCCTGCGGTCGGGCGTCTTTGCTTACTCTTTCGAGGTGGTAACGTTCAGGTTGATCGGAGGCGGCACCAGCTGACCTAGCCGCATCCGCTGAAGCCGCTCGAGTTGGTTCATGGTCCGGTCGATCTCGCGCAAAATAGCTGTTTCGTATCTGAGCAATCGATCCACTTGCGGACCTTCGGGGACGCTTCGGCGAAGTGATTCGAGTTCTAACTTTTGGGCCGAAATTGTTGCGTGTGCTTTCCGGCAACCCTCAAGCCATTTAATTTCCTCGTTCACTTCTTCCAGGAAATTCTCCTTGCATTTCTGCGGAGATGCGTATCCTTTCTGCTCTCGTTCCTCGTCAGAGCAGAGCGATGTACCAAGCCAAGCCAAATATGAATCGAAGAGCGTCTTCTTCCAGTTTTCGTCTCGTTCTTCATCATGACTTCCGTACAGCTTGGTCAAGATCGCTTTGTCATTTTCAAAATCAAAGCCGTCTTCGTCTATGCCTTCCTTTAGCTCCTCTAACAAATCCAGGCATCCTTGCAGAGCTTCGGGATTTGCTCTCCACCTTACGAGGCCGCCATTGCAGCTCAACTGCGGCAACCTCGCCGCATCTTGGCGATTACGCTCGTTTGCATCCCATTGGACAAACTCCGTTCCTGCCCGGATTTCTGCAGTTTCCGCAACCCACACGCGGCGAAGGCGCCACCAGAGAACAGCAAGCTTGTTGACAAGGATCTCTTCTAGAGCTCCTTCAGGTTGACGATCTTCGCGCAGTGCGTTGAGCAAGGCGTCGAAATCGGCGTGCGATTCGCTCTTCAGCACGGCCACGCTGGAAAAAATTCCGTATTTGATGGAATTACGCTTGCTTCGCTCTTTGCCCTGCTGCGTCCGCGGACCAGTTGACCTGCGGGAAACTACGGGTTGGGATTCAGCCTTCCGTGAAGCTTTCGAATTCGGCTGCTTAGTATCGGCTTCTGTACTATCCGTCAATGAAGCTTTATTGACGGAGTTCTTCTCCACTTCTAGATCAAGCCCTTCTGCGTTGTAGTGCTCCCCGCTAATTTAGACAGTCAGGGTCTCGTTTTTTAGTACACCTGCGAA
>WNFJ01155755.1_pt1 | contig 10247 bp, 7 predicted proteins | sample 5400461 | NCBI WGS metagenome assembly WNFJ01 (sample SAMN13153349, study PRJNA577476) | soil metagenome | isolation source: 115 cm saprolite on Douglas fir-dominated hillslope | place: USA:California | collected 2013-09-17
TGCGCTTCCGGCGCAGCCGGGCCAGCAGGCCGACGCCGATCGCGGCCAACAGCGCGCCGACGGCCGGGATGATCCGCCTTATCACCGGACCCGTGGCGACGCCGAGCAGGTTGAGCGTTTCGTCTTCCTTTTTGCGTGCGGGCGCGCTGACGGGCGTGGCGGCGCCCGGCCCCGTGGCTGGCGCGCCGCCCGCGGCCGCTTCACCAGTCGCCGCGCCGCTGGCCGCGGTGTCGCCGGCCGCCGCGCCGCCTTGGGCGGTGTCGGCCGACAGTTGCTCGGCGAGGTTGGCCGCGAACCGCTCCACGAGCTTGCCGCTCACGTCGGCGAGTACGCCGCGGCCCATCTGGGCGGGCCGGCCCGTCACGTTCAGCGTCGTGTTCATGGTGACCCTGGTCTGCCCGGCCTGCCCGGCCTGCCCGTTCTCGCCGTGCAGCGAGGCGCGCACGGTCGCGGACGCGGTGCTGGCGCCGCGCGACTCCTTGCCCGACGCCTCCAGGGTGGCCGTGTGCGCGACCGGGTCGCGGTCCACGAACCGCGCGTGACCCGCATACGTCATCGTGATCGGGCCGACCTTGACCCGGACATGCCCGGTGATTTCGTCACCGTCGAAGCTGTCGACGGCGGCGCCAGGCATGCACGGCGCCACCCGCTCGACGTCAAGCAGCAGGTCCCACGCCTTGTCCGGCGGCACCGGGATCGTGAAGGAATGCTCGAACTCCATTTTCTTCCCTTCGCGTTGCCTGCTGCCGCGGCGGCCGCGGCCGCCGCGGCAGCAGACAGTAGCTCAAAGCCCGCTGCTCAAAGCCCACTGCTCAAGGCCCGGTGCTCAAAGCCCGGCCGCCGCGGCGAGCGCCCGGCCCGTGAGCACACGCGCCAGGTGACGCCGGTACTCCGCCGAGCCGTGCAGGTCGCTGGGTGGCTGCGCGGCCTCGTCAGCGTGCGATGCGGCCTGCCGCAGCGATTCTGCCGTGGCCGGGATGCCAGCCGCCGCCGCCTCCACCGCGGACGCCCTGACCGGGATCATGCCCATGTTGGTGAGCCCGACCCGGGCCTCGGTGACCTGCCCGTTGCTGCGGCGGACCGCGGCCGCCACGCCGACGATAGCCCACGCCTGCGCGGTGCGATGGAACTTCTCGTACCGGTATCCCCAGCCGGGGCCGAGTTTCGGCACCCGGACGGCGGTCACTATCTCGTCGGCGGCCAGCGTGGTGGTCAGGTAGTCGACGAAGAAGTCCGCGGCAGGGATCTCCCTGTCGCCCGCGGGGCCCTGGGCGAGCAGCGTGGCGCCGAGCGCGACCGCGACCGCGGGCAGGTCACCCGCGGCGTCCGCGTGCACGAGCGAGCCGCCGAACGTGCCGCGGTGCCGCACGGCCGGGTCGGCGACCGTCGCCGCCGCCGCCGCGATGAGGCCGCAATGCTCGGCGATCACCGGGTTGTGGGCCAGCTCGTGGTGGGTGGTGAGCGCGCCGATGCGCAGGGTGGCGCCCTCGTCCACGACACCGCGCAGTTCCGCGAGCCTGCCGATGTCCACGAGCAGGCCGGGGTCGGCGAGCCGCAGGCGCAGCAGAGGGATCAGGCTCTGCCCGCCCGCGATCACCTTGACGTCCTCGTCGCTTCCGCCGAGTGCCGCGACCGCGCCGGAGAGCGAAGGGGGCCGCACGTAGCCGAACTTGGCCGGGATCATCGCGCACCTCCGGAGGGGTCCTGGGGGGTCGTCCCCCCGGCCATCGGAGCTTCCTGGATGGCCCGCCACACCCGCTCCGGGGTGCAGGGCATCGCCACGTCCCGTACGCCGAGCGGCCGCAGCGCGTCCACGACCGCGTTGACCACCGCCGGTGTGGACGCGATCGTGCCGGCCTCGCCGACGCCCTTGACCCCGAGCGGGTTCGTGGTGGACGGCGTCTCGGTCCGGTCGGTGACGAAGGTGGGCAGGTCAGCCGCTGACGGCAGCAGGTAGTCGGCCATGGTGGTCGTGAGCAGGTTGCCGTCCGCGTCGTAGACGGCCTCCTCGTAGAGCGCCTGCGCGATGCCCTGCGCGATGCCGCCGTGTATCTGGCCCTCGACGATGGTCGGGTTCACGACCCGGCCGACGTCGTCCACGGCCACGTACGAGCGGATCTTCACCTGCCCGGTCTCGGTATCGACCTCGGCCGCGCACAGGTGCGTGCCGTGCGGGAAGGAGAAGTTCTCCGGGTCGAAGGTGGCGTCGGCGTCGAGCGAGGGCTCGACACCGTCGGGCAGGTCGTGCGCGGCGAAGGTGGCGAGCGCGATCTCCTGGATCGTCTTGCCCGGCCCCTCGGTTCCCTTGGCCTGGAACACGCCGCCGCTGAACTCCACCTCCTCGGGCGGTACCTCGAGCATCCTGGACGCGATGACCTTCGCCTTGGCGACCACCTTGCCGCAGGCGGAGAGCACGGCCATGCCGCCGACGACCAGCGACCGCGAGCCGTAGGTGTCCATGCCCTTGGGTGACACCTGGGTATCGCCGTGCAGCACGCGCACGTCCTCGAACGGCACGCCGAGCGCGTCCGCGACGATCTGGCTCCACGCGGTCTCGTGCCCCTGCCCGTGCGCGCTCGATCCCGTCACCACCTCGACCTTGCCGGTCGGCAGCATCCGCACGGAGGCGTGCTCCCAGCCGCCGGCTCCGTAGGAAAGCTGGCCGAGGATGCGTGACGGCGCCAGCCCGCACATTTCGGTGAAGGTGGAGACGCCGATGCCGAGCTGGACCTTGTCGCCGCTCGCGCGCCGCTCCATCTGCTCCTTGCGCAGATCGTCGTAGCCGAAGATCTGGCGCGCCTTCGCCGTCGCCGCCTCGTAGTTGCCCGAGTCGTAGGTGAGGCCGGCGATCGTCGTGAACGGGAACTCTTCGTGAGCGATCCAGTTGCGCTCGCGCAGCTCGAGCGGGTCCATGCCGAGCTCGGTGGCGAGTTCGTCCATGATGCGCTCGATCCCGAACGTGGCCTCCGGGCGGCCGGCGCCACGGTAGGCGTCGGTCGGCACCTTGGTGGTGAACACGCCCGTGCACCGGAAAGAGTAGGCGTCCATCTTGTAGATGCTGTTGAACATGAACGCGCCGAGCAGCGGGACACCGGGCGTGACGAGCATGAGATATGCGCCCATGTCGGCGAGCAGGTCGATCGACAGGCCGCGTACCCGGCCGTCACGTTCGGCCGCGATCCTGATGCGCTGCAACTGGTCGCGCCCGTGATGCACGGTCATGTTGCCTTCGCTGCGCGACTCGGTCCACTTGACCGGCCGGCGCAGCCGGCGCGCGACAAGCAGGGCGAGCACTTCCTCGGCGGTGACCTGAAGCTTCGACCCGAACCCGCCGCCGACGTCCGGCGCGATCACGCGGAGGTTCTGCTCGGGGATGCCGGTGACGAGCGCCAGCATGAGCCGCAGCACGTGCGGTATCTGGGTCGAGGACCACAGCGTGAACTCCTCGCCGTTGGGCGCGCAGACGACGGCGCGCGGTTCCAGCGCGCTCGGGATCAGCCGCTGCTGCACGTAGTTGCGTTCGATGACGACAGGGGCATCGCGGAACGCCGCGTCGACGTCACCGTTGCTGAAGACCCACTCGAACGAGCGATTGCCCTCCGTGCTCGCGTGCACCTTCGGCGAGTCCTCGGCGAGAGCGGACCGCATGTCGAGCACCGGGGGGAGCGGCTCGTAGTCGACGTCGACGGCCTCAATGGCGTCGGCCGCCATGAAACGGTCGCGGGCGATCACGCACGCCACGGCCTCGCCGACGTAGCGGACCTCCTCGACGGCCATCGGCGGGTGGTTGGGAATCACGATGTCGTCGGTCACCGGCCAGGCGCAGGGCAGGCTGCCCTGCTCGGCGGCGAAATCGGCGCCGGAGAACGCGGCTATCACGCCGGGCAGTTTGCGCGCGGCGGAGGTGTCCACCCGGGTGATGCGGGCGTGCGCGAGCGGGCTGCGGACGAAGGCCATGTGCACCATGCCGGGCAGCACGATGTTGTCCGTCCAGTTGGTCTGGCCGGTGACCAGGCGCGCGTCTTCCTTGCGTGCTCGGGGCTTGCCGACTTCTGGCCCTGACCCGGCTTCGTGCTCTTCCGCGATGGCGGTCATGCCTGGCCTCCCGTCGGCGCCGGCGCCTCGGCGCCCGCGTGCGTGGCCCGCTGGACGGCACGCACGATGTTCTGGTAACCGGTACAGCGGCAGAGGTTGCCCTCCAGTCCCTCCCGGATCTCGTCCTCGCTCGGCTCCGGGTTCTCACGGAGCAGGTCGACGGCCGCCATGATCATCCCGGGTGTGCAGTAACCGCACTGCAGCGCGTGCTCGTCGTGGAAGGCTTGCTGAAGTGGATGCCATTCGCCGTTGGCTATCCCCTGGATGGTCGTTATGTCGCTGCCGTCCGCCTGTACGGCGAGCACGGCGCAGCTCTTGACCGATACCCCGTCCATCAGCACGGTGCACGCACCGCAGTTGCTGGTGTCGCAGCCGATCGGCGTGCCCGTCTTGCCCGCGACCTCGCGCAGATAGTGCACAAGTAGCAGCCTGGGCTCAACGTCGTCGGCATAGGCGACGGAATCAACGGTCAGGGTGATGTGGGTCATGCGCGACCTCCTCCTTGGGGCCAGTGCGCTCAGTGCTAACTTAGGCTCGCCGCATCGGGCACACCAGCCCTGCGCCCTGGCTGTTGGCCGAGGTCACGCCCGGCGACCGGGGGCAGAGAAGAAAGAGTGGACCAACGCGGCGGGCGAGGCCATGCTGCCGCGGCCGCGCCTTCCCGGTCGCGGCTGGCCCGTAACCTACCCCCGGGTACGGCGAACCGGACACGGCGGAACGCGGCGGTGCGGTCCGTCCCAGATCAGCAGATTTGACCCTGCTTTGGTAAACCGGTGTGCCGCCCACTAAGGTTCCCGAGCAGAAGAACTGGCCGACCCTGAAGGAGTGGCCGACGTGGCTGGAGAACCGCTCACCGCCGAGGTGGGACCGAACCCGCCGGGTGCGTTCGAGGCTGACCCTGCCCCCGTCCTCATGGCGTTCGCCGGGCCGCGGGCCGGCCAAGCAGAACAGGCTCACCGTGTTCTTCCGGCTCATCCTGGCGATTCCCCAGTTCATCGTGTTATCTGTCGTCGGCATCGCTGCCGAGGTCGTCCTCGTCATCGGCTGGTTCGGCGCGCTGTTCATGGGTCGGCTGCCGCTTTTTGCCGCCGATTTCCTGTCCGGCTACCTCCGGTGGTCCGCCCGGGTCTACGCGTACATGGCGCTGCTGACCGACAAGTACCCGCCGTTCACCTTCGACGATGTCGACTATCCGGTCCGGGTGGCGGTGCGGCCAGGGAAGCTGAACCGGCTCGCCGTGTTCTTCCGCTTCGTGCTCGTCATCCCCGCATGGATCGCCGCATCCATCGCTGGCATCGGCCTCTACACGATCGGGCTGCTGGTCACCTGGTTCATCGTCCTGATCTCCGGGACCGTGCCCACGCCGCTCTACAAGGCGATCGCGGCGATCGTACGCTACGAGACCCGGCTGACCGGTTACCTGCTGCTGCTCACCTCGGAGTACCCATGGGGGCTGTTCGGCGACCGTCCCGAGGTGGGCGCGGGGGCCCCGGCTGGTTATGTCCCCCCGCCGGCCGCGCCAGGGTACGGCGAGGCTCCGCCCATTCCTGGTTACGGCGAGGCGCCGCCCGCGCCCGGCGATGTCGACGCGCGGCCGGCGCCCGGCTATGGCGAGGCTCCGCCCGCTCCCAGCTATGGCGAGGCGCCGCCCGCGCCCGGCTATGGCGAGGCTGCGCCGGCACCCGGCTATGGCGAGGCGCCGCCCGCTCCCGGCTATGGCGAGGCTCCGCCGGCGCCCGGCTATGGCGAGGCTGCGCCGGCACCCGGCTATGGCGAGGCGCCGCCCGCGCCCGGCTACGGGCCCCCCGCGTCCGCGCCCCGCTATGGCGCGCCCGCGGGCCAGAACTGGTGGCGGCTCGTGCTCAGCACCAGAGAGGCACAGCTCGTCGGCCTCTTCGCCGCTGCGGGCGTGGTGGTCTGGGTGCTCTACGCCGTGTTCCTTGGCACGGTCGCGTTCTCATCCGGCGGCGTCGTGCAGCGCGCGGTCGCGCTCAGCCAGTCGAAGACGGCGTACACACAGCTCAGTGACGCGACGAGAATGTTCGCGGCGACGTCGTCGTCCTGCCAGAACTCGCCGCAGGTGCTGTCCTGCGTGACCGGCGCGGACCGGCAGATCGCGCAGAGCTTCGGCACCTTCGACCAGGCGATCCGCGGCATCTCGATGCCCTCGGACACCTCCGCGGCGGCTGCCTCCAGGCTGGCGTCCGCGGCCGGGCAGGCGCAGCAGGTGTTCCAGCGCCTCGGCGCGTCCACCTCGGTGAGCCAATATCGGCAGACGGTGCAGAGCTCCAACCTCACGCAGCTACTCACCCAGTTGGACCAGGACTACCAGGCTCTCGGCCAATCGCTGACCCCGTAAGGTGCCCACCCGGGGGGCACCTTACCCCTCCGGGGACACCCCGGACCCCGATGGCCCGCAACCCCCACGACGCCGGCCAGGCCAGCCGGCATGCGGCGGCAGCCGTTAAGGATCAAGGTTGGCGCTCAGCTGGTTGGGTGCGGCGCTCAGCCGGTTTCGACGACCTGGAACGCCTCGGCCAGCCTGCCCCCGGGCAGGCCCGCCGTGGCCGCGCCGCGCGCCAGCCAGCCGCGCAGGCGTTCCTCGAGGCCGTCCATGTGCCCGGTCTGGCTCTCGTGCGCGCGCAGTGCGGCGATCTTTCTGCCGAACGTGTCCGTCACGTCGACGTAGCGGTTAGGCGAAGGGCCGCCGGAAATCCAGACCTCGGGCACCGTCCAGGCGGTGAGGCCTTCGCCGGCGAGCAGTTCGGGGAAGGCGAACGGGTTGCGCGCGTCCGGGTAGACCGCGTCGAGCGCCGCGGCGCCGACCGCGCGGTGGTCCGGGTGGCTCGTGCCAAGCCGGGCGAAGTTCCGCTCGGGTGAGGGGCACACCACCCGGTCCGGGCGGACCTGCCTGATCACCCGGGCAAGATCTTTGCGAAGGCCGAGCGTGGCCTCGACCCGGCCGTCGGGGTAACCGAGGAACCGCACGTCGTGGACGCCGACGTGCTTGGCCGCAGCGGTCTGCTCGGCGCGCCGCAGCGACGCCATCTCCGCGCGCCCGACGGTCTCGTCGTACCCGCCGGCGTCACCATCGGTGACAATGCAGTAAGCAACCTCGATCCCGGCGTCGGTCCACGTCGCGACCGTGCCGGCGGCGGCGAAGTCCACGTCGTCGGGGTGGGCGGTGATGACCAGGATCTTGTGGCAGTCAGAGTCGCTCAGCACCTGGTCATCTTAGGTGGTCATCCAAAGATGCCGAGCGGGTCGTTTGCCGCGACATGTCGTCGCTACCGCCTACGCTTGGGCACGTGTCCACCGTGGCGGCAGAACCCCTACTCGACGGCCTCAACCCACAGCAGCGCGCCGCCGTCGTGCACGAAGGCACGCCCTTGCTCATCGTCGCGGGCGCGGGCTCGGGAAAGACCCGCGTGCTGACCTATCGCATCGCGTACCTCCTCGCGCACCGCCACGTCAGCCCGTCCTCGATCCTGGCCATCACCTTCACCAACAAGGCGGCGGGCGAGATGGCCAGCCGGGTCGCCGCCCTCGTCGGCAACAAGGCGAAGGCGATGTGGGTGATGACGTTCCACTCGGCCTGCGTCCGCATCCTGCGCCGCGAGGCCAAGCGTCTCGGTTACCCGTCGAGCTTCTCCATCTACGACCAGGCGGACTCGCAGCGGCTGATGGCGCTGGTCTGCCGTGAGCTCGATCTCGACCCTCGCTGGTTCCAGCCCCGGGCGATGCTCGCTCGGGTCTCCAACCTGAAGAACGAGCTTGTCGACTACGAGGCGTACGCCGCCCGCGCCCGTACGCACAAGGAGAAGGCGCTCGCCGAGGCCTACACGGCGTACCAGCGCAGGCTGGTGGAGTCCGGTGCGATGGACTTCGACGACCTGATCATGGTGACGGTCTGCCTGCTCGAGGCATTCCCCGAGGTGGCCGGGCACTACCGGCGCAGGTTCCGGCACATTCTGGTCGACGAGTACCAGGACACCAACCACGCGCAGTACGTCCTCGTACGCGAACTTGTGGGCCGCAGCGATCCCGCGGAGCTTTGCGTGGTCGGCGACGCCGACCAGTCCATCTACGCGTTCCGCGGCGCCACGATCCGCAACATCGAGGAGTTCGAGCAGGACTATCCCGACGCCAAGGTGATCCTGCTCGAGCAGAACTACCGGTCCACCCAGAACATCCTTTCCGCGGCCAATGCGGTGGTATCGCGAAACGCCGGCCGCAAGCCGAAGAACCTCTGGTCTGATCAGGGTGCCGGGCCGCTCATCACCGGGTACGTCGCGGACAACGAGCATGACGAGGCCGCGTTCGTCGCCGCGGAGGTGGACCGCCTTTCCGACGAGGGCGAGGCGGTCCCCGGCCAGGTCGCCGTCTTCTACCGCACCAACGCACAGTCCCGGGTGTTCGAGGAGATCTTCATCCGTACCGGCATGCCGTACCGGGTCGTCGGCGGTGTGCGCTTCTACGAACGCCGTGAGGTGCGCGACCTGCTCGCTTATCTCAGGCTGCTGGCCAATCCCGAGGACCTGGTGTCACTGCGCCGGATCCTGAATGTGCCGAGGCGCGGCATCGGTGACCGGGCGGAGGCCGGCGTGGAGGCCTTCGCGCAGCGTGAGCGGATCACCTTCGCCGCCGCGCTCGCCCGGGTGGACGAGGTGCCGGCCCTGGCCACCCGTTCGGCCCAGTCGATCGCGGGTTTCAACGATCTGATCAACGGCCTGCGAGACATGGTCGCCGCGGACGCGGCGCCCTCGCAGGTCGCCGAGGCGATACTTGACCGCTCCGGGTATCTGGAGGAGCTGAAGGAGTCGGAGGACCCGCAGGACGAGAGCCGGATCGAGAACCTCTCGCAGCTCGTCGAGGTCGCGCGCGAGTTCGAGAGCTCCAATCCCGGCGGGACGCTCGTGGAGTTCCTGGAGCAGGTCTCCCTGGTCGCCGACGCCGACCAGATTCCCGAGGGGGAGGACCACGGCGGCCTGGTCACCCTGATGACCCTGCACACGGCCAAGGGCCTGGAGTTTCCTGTCGTGTTCCTCACCGGCATGGAAGAAGGCGTGTTCCCGCACCAGCGGTCGCTTGGTGACGAGAAGGCGCTCGAGGAGGAGCGGCGGCTCGCCTACGTCGGGATCACCCGGGCCAGGGAGCGGCTGTACCTGACGCGCGCGGTGCTGCGCGGAGCCTGGGGCCGCCCGGCGGTGCACCCCGCATCCAGGTTCCTCGCCGAGATTCCTGCCTCGCTCGTCGACTGGCGGCGCAGCGAGGCGTCCGTGACCTCGACACCGGCCGGCGCGCGGGTGGCGAGCCGGCCCGGCGTGCGGGTCACGGGCAACAGGCAGGTACCCGCGCTCTCACCAGGAGACCGGGTCACCCATGACGCGTTCGGGCTCGGCACGGTGGTGAGCGTCGCCGGCGCGGGCGAGCGAGCCGAAGCCAAGATCGATTTTGGTGGCGACGACGGGGTGAAGCATCTCATCCTGCGGTACGCCCCCATCGAGAAGCTGTAGCGCCGTCGGGGTGGCCGTCGCCGGCCGGTTACGCTTCCGGACAGGGGCATGATGCACCCGGCTGGGAGGAAGCAATGGCAAGCATCCGCGTCGTGGTCGCGAAGGTCGGCCTGGACGGGCACGACCGGGGCGCCAAGGTGGTCGCGCGGGCACTGCGGGACGCGGGCGTCGAGGTGATCTACACCGGCCTCCATCAGACACCAGAACAGGTGGTGGAAGCCGCGCTGCAGGAGGACGCCGACGGCATCGGGCTGTCCATCCTGTCCGGCGCGCATATGACGCTGTGCGCCCGGGTCCTCGATCTGCTCCGTGAGCGCGACGCGGGCGACGTCACCGTCTTCGTCGGCGGCATCGTTCCCGACGCCGACATCGCGGAACTTGAACGGATGGGTGTCGCCCGGGTGTTCACGCCGGGTGCGTCCACCCGGGAGATCGTGGACTGGGTCTACGCCACGTTCGGCGAGCCCGGCGCGGTGGCACCCGGCGCCCGCTCCGGCGCCCGCTCCGGCGCCCACCATGGGGCCCAGCCGCCGGCCATGCCCTAGCCCGAGTTTCCGAGAATCGTGGTGAGAGCCGACTGTCTTCGCTGGTCAGCTATGGTTCCGGGGGTGGTTTTGGCGTATTACCCAACTCAGC